>WNFA01009692.1_pt1 | contig 10801 bp, 10 predicted proteins | sample 5400481 | NCBI WGS metagenome assembly WNFA01 (sample SAMN13153340, study PRJNA577476) | soil metagenome | isolation source: 120 cm saprolite under Douglas fir tree site 2 hole 1 replicate 2 | place: USA:California | collected 2015-04-18 | reverse complement strand
TGCGACGGGGGGACTTACTACCAGCGTCAGGTGTACCGGGCCCAGCGATGCTACTTGCAAGCCGTTCAGGCACTCGTCCAGGTTAGCTGCCTGCTCATCCCTATCCTTGAGGCGATCAGCGGCAAAAACCAGACCCAACCTGGGCGTGATTGCATTCAAGAGGTCACCGGAGCCACGAAGCGAAACAGTTAGAACGCTTAGAGGCCGGCGATCCCAGTGGGCTGGCTTTTGTGTACGTTTGTACATACACTGGTTGAGTGCCCTTTCAGTGGGACCCTCGCAAGGCCAGCGCCAACTTGCGCAAGCACCGAGTGGACTTCGCCGATGCAGTTGGGGTCTTCGAGGACCCGCGGGCACTGACGATGGAAGACCTATATCCGGAGGAGGAGCGGTTCCTCACTCTGGGTCTGGACTTCTTGGGTCGAGTCTTATTGGTGGTCTGGACGTGGCGAGGAGATGACATTCGGTTGATTTCAGCCAGAGGCGCAACACGACGAGAGCGTCGACAGTACGAGAGAGAGGAGTAGCCAACCATGCGCAGGGAATACGATTTTCACAGGGCGAAGCGCGGTCCAGTCCTGCCCATCGAAAAGGGCAAGACGCGAATCACTATCCGACTAGACAATGAAGTCCTGGGTTGGTTCCGTAGCCAAGTGCACGCCGCGGGAGGTGGCAACTACCAGAAACTCATCAACCAGGCGCTGCGCTCGTATGTGGCTGACCAACAACAGCACGAGCCGCTTGAATCGGTAGTCAGACGCGTCGTTCGAGAGGAACTGCGAAGCGGACGAGTGGTAAGGCGTCAGAGGAAAGCTGCGGCTGGAGGCCACCGTTAGCCCACAGACTTCGCACCCAATTGTGAACGGTTGTGACCCGTTGGTATCTATTGTCGCGCTGGGTGCAAGGTGTCGCTTGCGAAGTAATGGGTTTTATTGACTATCACTCCGTAATGGCATTCAAGAGGTCACCGGTTCGATCCCGGTTAGCTCCACAAGTTTTTTTCGAATCTGGCCGCGCGCCTCACCATCCTCCGACAGATGAACAAACCCACGGACCGAGATTCCTCAGCACCGCTGCCATACCCAGAGAGCCTCTGCCATCGCTGCGCCGCCCCTCCTCGGTACATCGTGGCGAGAACCTCGGTCTTCATCATGTGCCCGCTGCTTCCCGCCAAGTACCCGCGCCAGCCCGTGCGCGAGTGCGCGCTCTATCGTCCTCTGCCGGAAGGAAACGACCAGTGATCGAGATGGCTGGGTACACCCCGTCCGGTAATGATCACGATGAACGGAGACCGCGACGTCCCCTCGAAAGCGTAATGCCCTGCGCCAGAAGGTGTCGTGTATCTCCACACCAGGGAGATAAAAATGTTGAGGTCAAAAGCGTCACAACAGTCCGACCCCTCACCCAGGGCGGGGGGCTTCGGTGCGGAGTAGCGCGAGCGTCCCGCTCCAGGGCAGGCTTGCCGTTTGCAACCAGCAGGGCACGTATGAGATTTAGCCGGCATGAACGAGCAGGAACGAACCATGGTTGCGTACCACGAGTCTGGCCACGCACTGGTGACTGAACTGGTGCAGCATGGCGAACCGGAAAAATCAGCTCTTTGGCGTCGAACCAAGGCTGAGCACGATGCATGGCGGGAATGACTTGGGGGTGAGGCTGGTAATTAGCAGGTGACAGCCCATCGCCCGGAAGGCAACCATGACACACCCCTGGCATGATCTCAGTCCTGGTGATCAGGTTCCACGTGAGTTCTATGCGGTGATCGAGATTCCTTTGGGGTCCAACATCAAATACGAACTCGACAAGGGTAGTGGACTAATCCGAATGGACCGCGTGCTTTATTCAGCTGTCTTTTATCCCGCGAATTACGGCTTCATTCCTCATACGCTGGCCGAAGACCATGATCCTCTCGATGTCCTGGTGCTCTGCCAGCATCCTGTGGTGCCATTGACCGTGATGCATTCTCGGGCGATTGGTCTGATGACCATGATCGACTCGGGAGACAAGGACCACAAGATCATTGCTGTTGCGACGGCTGATCCCGAATACAATTCCTATTATGAAGCCAGTGAATTGCCGCGGCACAGGCTACTGATGGTCCGCAGGTTCTTTCAGGATTACAAGCAACTGGAGGGCAAGGTGGTCGAAGTGGACGAAATCCTGCCCGCAGCGGCGGCGTATCCCGTCATTGAGGATGCCCTCGCTCAGTACGTCATAAAACATCGAGACGGATATCATTCTCGATAGAGAATAAATTGAGGAGCGAATTGCGCAGGCGGCTTTGGTCCGTTGCTCGATCGTCAGATCCTGAAACGCGGCGAATGCCGCAACCAAATAGGGCACGACATGACTGCGCCGTGCCCACCAGAGCGCCTCAGAACGCTCGCCGGACGCTCCTCACCACCCAGCGAATCGGAAGCGTCCCACGAGCCGCTCCCGACTGAGCAGCGCTATCTATTCCTCGTACAGGACGGGGACGACCTTGCCCTCGATGAGTGCGTCAAGCTCTCGTTTATTTTTTACGAGGAAGCTTGAAAAGGATTTCTGATGACCCTTCTTCGCGCGTATGTAGAGGATGACGCTCGCTGCGGACCACTGCTGTTTCTTCTTGGATGGTCCACCGCCGCTGCTCCACTTGCACCCAAGCGCCTTGCACGCTCGGTTAAGCCCAGCAACCAGCTTTCACCGGATTGCTCAGAATTGCACCGGAGCTCAGAATTGCACCGGAGTGCATCAGATTGTCACGGTGGTTGCTGAACGACCCTCCCAAGTAGTGGATACGACTGCGACTTGGTCTAGATGGCATTCAAGAGGTCACCGGTTCGATCCCGGTTAGCTCCACTCAAAACCGTTTGAAGTCACTCCGATTTTTTGTTTCTTGCGCCAACAAGATAATTTGTGCATCGCGGTTGTTGGGGTTGTGTTGGCGTAGCTTCCTACTGAACCACGCGTTTTGCCGACTCTGGGCAGCTCGGGCACGGGCGGAATCTCACGGATAAGGGCCCGTCCGATATGGCGCCCCAGCTTCGATGCTTCTTGCGCCAGGAACTTGCCGCAGACGAGCGCATAGACTTCCTGCGTGATGCGCACGTCCGCTTGCCCCAAGAATCTAGAGACGCCCAGCTGCGTGGCAAAGCCGCTGCCCAGGTCCTCGAGCGCAAGCGGAGGGCCCAGCGAAAGCCGGGCGTGCCGAGGGGCAACGGAGGCGTCGGAGACGACCAGGTCGCCGCCCTCATCGCTTCCGATGATGAGCGCTTTCCCGGAGGGGATCTCATGCGTCGAGAAGCGATGCTCTCCGATGACGAACAGACGCAAGCAACCCCCGGTGGGCTGAGGATGAACCGCTGCCGCCCGCCCGCAGCTACCGGATCATCAGTCCGATAGCCCGCCTTTCCGCCGCCTGGCGGCCGCGACCGTCAGCGGAGCGCTGCGCGAGGAAAGGGCGGCCCCGGAGGCGCCAGCAGGAAACCCTGAACGAGCGAAACGCCGATCTCGCGGACCACGCGCAGCTCCTCCTCCGTCTCGATCCCCTCGCATATGGCGCGCAACCCCTCGCCCCGGCAGTACTCGAGGATGTGCTGGATCAGCCGCGCGGCGCGGCCACCTTCCTCGATGCCGCGGACCATCGCCATGTCCAGCTTGACGAAGTCGGGCTCGAGCAGCGCCAGGTTGTTGAGGCTCGAGTAACCGGATCCCAGATCGTCGACCGCGATGCGGAACCCTTCCCGCCGCAGCGCCGCGACGCGTTTCCGCGCGTGCGCGAAGTTGCTCACCTGGCCGGCCTCGGTGAGCTCGAGCACGATGCGCTTCGTCCAGGGCTGCAGCGCGGGCTCCGCCTCGATGCCGCCATCGGCCAGGAACTCTAAGGGATGCACGTTGAGGAAGAGCAGCTTGTCGGCTGGGAGCTCGCGAATGGCAGCGACCTCGATCTCACGCAGGACGCGGCCCAGCGCAGGCACCTGGCCTCCGCGCTCCGCCGTCCCGAGCACGTCGAGAATGGAGGTGAAGGCCGGGTCGATGGGCCGCGCCAGCGCCTCCCACGCCAGCTCGTCCCGCGCCGCGAGATCCACGATGGGCTGGTAGACTGCGCGGAAGGCGCCTTCGCGCATCGAGCGCTCCAGAGCAGCCAGCTTGTCCGCCTCGTGGCGCACGGTCCTCGTGTCCAGCCGTCCGCCCGCCGACAGCCCGAGCGACCAGCAGATGAGGCGGTTGCGCCCCGCCTCCTTGGCAGCATCGAGCGAAATGGCGGTGGCGGCGATCAGCGCCTCGGCATCGTGCGCGTCTTTAGGAAAGGCGGCGACGCCCAGCGAGACGGTGATGCGTGGCAGCCCCGTTCCCAGCTCTGCTTGTGCCACCGTGCGCCGGAGATCCTCGGCGCGCGTGGCCGCGCCGGTGCGGTCCGTCTCCGGCAAGAGCACGGCGAACGTGTCGCCGCCGAAGCGCGCCAGCACGTCGCCGTCCGCGGGATAGGAAGGCACGTCGCTAACCCGCCCGCTGTGGAGGAGGAACGTGCCCAGCGCGCGCAAGAGAGCATCTCCGCCGGAAAAGCCGACGCTCGCGTTGATGTCGCGGAAACGATCGATGCTTGCCAACACCAGCGCGCAGGGAGCCCCGTAGCGCTGGCCGCGAGCGATCTCCTTCCGTACGCTCTGTTGGAACGAAGCGTGGTTGTCGAGGCCGGTGAGGGGATCGCGGGTGGCGAGCCCTTCGAGGATGGCGTTCTTCTCGCGCAGCTCGGACAACAATCTGCGGTTGGCCCGCCGCAGCTTGAGCCCCTCGACCGCGCGCTGCAGGCGGGCGCGGAAATCGGTCAGGTCGAACGGCTTCACCACGTAGTCGGCCACGCCCGCCTGCAGCGCCTCCACCGCGGACGAGATGGTCGCGTACCCGCTCATCACCAGAATCTGCGCGTCAACGTCGCGCGCGCCGAGCTCGTGCGCAAGCTCGAGCCCGCTCCCGTCGGGCAGGTTCTTGTCCACCACCAGCAGGTCCCAGGCGGCAGCGCCGAGCTTCTTGCGAGCGTCGCTCAACGAGTCGGCGGGCCCCACCGCAAAGCCCATCCCCTCCAGCACCTCGAGGACGACCGAGCGCACGACTTCCTCGTCGTCTACGACTAGGGCACGGAGTCCGTCTCCCACCGCGTCCGACATGTCCTCAGAGTATCAGGGAACGACAACTTCCGTGCGCCGGGAGCGCCTCCCGCGATACAGTTGCGGCAATGCGCATCGGCACGCGCGCCTTGTTCACCATTGTCCCGGTCGCCGTGCTGCCGCTCGTCGGGGCGGGGTGGATCGCCTTCAGGGTCTCCCGCCGCGCGCTGGAGGACCGCACGCGCGCCGCGCAGGTCGCCACCGCGCGATTTCTGGCAGAGCGCGTCTCGGCGGAGGTGGCGGCGAGCCTGCACGCCGCAGGGTTGGCCGCCAACGCGATGGACTTCGCGCAACTGAGCGCCCTGGAGCGCCTGGGCGCTCTGCGGCTGGTCTTCCGCCAGATCGAGGGCGCGGCCGCTGTCGCGTTGCTCTCGCCGGAGGGCGCACAGATCGCGCCGCCCGTGTATCTGGCTTCGCGCGCGCAGGACCCGTCGCTGTCGGACCGGGAGGTGCTGGGACAAGCGGACATCGAGGAGTTCGCCCGCAGCATTCCCTTGCGCGCCGCCCTCCAGGTGGGAGCGGCGGTCGGGCCGGCGCACGCTTCTCGCGAGGGAGAGCCGCGCGTGGCGGTTGCGGTGCGCGCGCGCGGCGGGCCGGTGCTCGCGGTCGAGTTCAGCCTGAGGCGCCTCATGCCGCTGGTCTCCGAATCGCGTTTGGGCGCCCGCGGCGGCGCGGTGGTGGTGGACCGGAGTGGACGCGTGGTGCTGGGCCCCAGCCGCGAGGCCATCGCCGCGCGCTCCTCAATGGCCCTCTCGCCGCTCGTGCAGGCCGCGCTGGCGGGCAAGCTGGGCGCACTGTCTTTCACCGGCGCGGACCGCGTCGAGCGCCTGGGCGCAACCGCCGAGGTGCCCGACCTGGGTTGGGTGGTGGCGGTAGACGAGCCGTCCGAGGACGCCCTGGCCGAGTCTCGCCTGCTGGCGCGGCGGACGGCGGCGGCGGTCGCCATTGCGCTCGCGGCGGGAGTAGTGCTGGCGCTGATCGCGAGCGGGGCCATCGTGCGCCCGATCCGCGCATTGCACCGCGGCGCCGCCGCCCTGGCCGGCGGCGAGCTGGGCCACCGCGTTGTCGCCGTCGATCGCGGCGACGAGCTCGGCGATCTGGCGCGCGCCTTCAACGCGATGGCGGCGGAGATCGAACGCTGGAACCGCGAGCTCGCCCAGCGCGTGGAAGAGAAGACGCGCGAGGTGCGCGAGACACAGGATCTGTTGTTGCGCGCGCAGAAGCTCGCCGCCGTGGGCCAGCTCGGCGCCGGCATCGCCCACGAGGTGAACAACCCGCTCGCCGGTCTTTTGGGACAAGCTCAACTCCTCCTCTTGCAGGAGCCCGCCGACTCGGTCCGCCGCAAGAAGCTGGAAAGCATCGAGACACAGGCGCTTCGCATTCGCGAGATCGTGCAGCGGATCCAGCTGACCGGAGGGGGAGAGGAGGCGCAGACCGCGGTCGATCTGCAGGCGCTCCTCGACGATTCGCTCGCCCGCAACGGCGAGGCGCTCGCTTCCGCCGGCGTGCAGGTGGTGCGCGAGTACGGGCCGCCGCTGCGCGTTGTGGGCAATCCGCCCAGGCTCACCGAGGCCTTCGCCGAGCTGGTCATGAACGCGCGCCGCGCGATGCCTGCGGGCGGGCGGCTCACTGTCGGGTACCACTGCATCGACGGACAGCTCGCCGCCATCCAGTTCGCCGACACCGGCGAGGGCATCGCTCCCGCCGTCCGCCCGCGCCTCTTCGAACCCTTCTTCACCACCAAGCAGGACTGGAACGCGAAAGGCCTGGGCCTCACCATGGTCCATCAGGTGTGCGAGGAGCACCACGGGCGCGTGACGGTGGAAAGCGAGCCGGGCAAGGGCGCCACCTTCACCGTGGTCCTGCCCGTGGTGCAAGAGAGGGCGCTCGCATGAGCCGCTCCGCCGCGCGCGCCTCGCTCGCCGCGCTGGTTGCCGCGGCCGGCTGCGGGTCATGCGCTTTTTGCGGCGAGAAGCCCAAGGTCGAGAAGCTGGCGCCGGCGCCGGCGGTGCAGGCGCCGGTGGCACCGGACCCAGTCGCGGTCGTGCTCTCTGCCGCGCAGGGCGACGTTCAAGTCCGCCACGGGGCGCAAGGGCTGTGGAGCGCAGTTCAAGTCCCGCTTCCACTCGGGCTCGATGACTCGGTGCGCACCGCGGTGCGCAGCGGCGCGACGTTGAAGGTCGGGCGCGACGGCTCGATCGAGGTGCGCGAGCGCACCGAAGTGTCGGTGCGCCAGCTGCTCGCCGACCGCGCCAGGTTCCGACTGGAACGCGGCCGCATCGGGGCGACGCCGGGCCACACCGCCGTCGCGATCGAGACCTCCGGCAGCAGTGCGGTGGCCCAAGCATCCACCGGCTCGTTCGCCGTGTTCAACGACGGCAAGGGTCTGGTCGCCGTGGTCGCCGAGGCGGGAGAAGTGAAGCTCACCACGGGCGGCGGCGACGCAGTGCTGGCCGCGGGAGAAGGCGCGCGCGTCGTCGGGGCCGCTGCTCCGATGCGTGAAGCCGTCCCGCGGTCGGTGTTGCTGAAGGTGGCCTGGCCCGAGCAGAAGGAGACGCGGGAGAGCACCCTCACGCTGCGCGGCGAGGCCGATCCCGGCGCGGTGGTCTCGGTCAACGGCAGGCAAGCGCAGGTGGGCGCTGACGGCCGCTTCGAGGCGGACGTGCTGCTCGCGCCGGGCATCAACCGCGTCTCCGTCACCAGCACGGATCGCTTCGGGCGCACCGCCGGCGAGGAGGAGGCCTTGCGCGTCGATCGCCGGCCGCCGCCGCTCAAGGCCCAGCCCGAGGGATGGCGGTGATCGCGTTCACGCTGGCACTGACGTTGGCGTCGGGAGCGCTGGGCGTCTCGCCGCCGGCGAGCGTGCGCGGCGACGGCCGCACCGCCGCGCCCGTCGAGTTGACCGGCGGCGCGGATCCCCTCGAAGGAGAGGATACGCGCTTGCCCGACCTCGGCTCGATCTCTTGTATCGGCGCCGCGGTGGTGGCGGCGCGCGAGGGCTCTGCGCCGCGCGTGCTTGCGCCCGCAATTGCGGCGTCCAGTGAGCTCTCCTGCTTGGCGCGACGACGCGGAGCCGAAAGCGCATTCTCGCTGCGCATCGAGCCTCCCGGTCCCGGCCTCTACGCGGCAGTGCTCCCTTTGGAACAGCCCGCCCAGCTTGCGCTCAAGCCGTTCCGAATTCAGCCGGAGGGAGCCAGCGCGGCGCCGCAATCGCTGCGCGCGGCCGTCAGCGCCGGCGAGCTGCTCGAGTCAGCGGGCGGTTTGCGCGTGGTGCTGCCGCCGGGTCGCGCTCCGCGCGCGCTCGCTGTCGCGCTGCTCGACGGCGACGGCGAGGGCGCCGCCTTCCTGCCCCTCCCCGGCCGCACGCAGCTGCACCTGGAATCGAAGCGCCGCTCTCTGCTCTCGGTCCGGGTGGCAGGCGCGCCCTTCGGCCCGGTGCGTGCGCCGGAAGGAAAAGCCACGGTATCTGTAGCGGTGGCACCGGGCACGCGAGAAGGCGTGGTGCGCGCCGTCGACCGCCTGGGCAACGCCCGCGAGCTGCCCATCGATCTGGGAACGCCTTCGCTGCCACGCCTGGCTGCGGTCGCCTCGGCGAGCCGGGTGGTCGCGGGCGGCGAGGTGCGCGTGGCGGTTGCGCTCGCCGCTCCCGACGGAGCGCCCGCCGAGGGCGCTGCCGTGCGGGCGTCCGCGGGCCGCGGTTCACTTGAAGCACCCGCCGCCCGAGGGCCGGGGCTGTGGGTTGCGCGCTACCGGGCGCCGGGCGCGCCCGGGAGCGATCGCATCGCGCTCGACGTCGAGGACGATCCGACCGCGGGACGCATCGAGCTGGCCATCGAGGTGGTGCTGGGCCCGCCCGCGCGAATCTCGCTGGACCTGCCGGCTTCCCCGGTGCGCGCCGGCGAGGAGCTGGCGGTTCGCGCCGGCGTGCGCGACGCTTCGGGCAATGCGCTCTCCGGGGTTCCGCTCGAGGCCTGGCTCGCCGGCGCTCCGGCGCGCGTCCTCTGGGAAGGCGCGACGGCCTCACTCAGCGGGATGGTTCCGCAGCAAGTCTCGCGCGACTCGCTGGTCGAGCTCTCCGTCCACTCCGGCGACACGGCGCGCGCGGTCGCCCGCATCAAGCTCGGCCCCGCCGAAGCATACAGCGCCGAGCTGATCGCGGACTCCGCCCAACGCACGGCTCGCCTCCGCGCGCTGGTGCGCGACCGCTTCGGGAACGCGCTCGACGCCTCGGGCTTCACTCTCGCCGCCGACGGCGGGACGGTAGGGCCGCTGCGCGCCGGGACCTCGGGAATGGCGGAGGCGAACCTGGAAGCGGCGCCGCGCGCCCGCGCCGCCGACGCGTGGGTCGCAGCCGGCGGCCGGGTCCTGGCGCGAACCCACATCGGGTTCGACCCGCCGCCGGACGCGTGGCTCCTCTTCGCGCGGGCGGAAGGCGGCGGCATGTCAAACGGGGGCGCGATGCGCGCACCGCGGTTTGGCGCCGGCATCGGCGTTCGCCGCCAGTTTGGTCCCATCGAGACCGCCGCGATTGTCGGACTGAACGCGCTTCCCTACCGCGATCGGATCACGGCCGACCTGGCCGGCGCTACCCAGGACATCTCGCGGCACCTCTTCGCGCTGGCGGTCCCCCTTTTGCTGCGCGGGCGGCTGCCCTTCGCGCGCAGGTGGGGCGCCGCCGTCGAAGCAGGCCCGGTTCCCACCTTCGCCTGGGCCTCCGCGTCGAGCGGGGCGAGCGGTACGGAGCGGGTCGTCAGCCTGCGCCCGGGCGTGCGCGCGAGCGCGCTGCTCGACTTCTCGCTCGGGCGCGGGCGCCTCGAGCTGGGCGTGAGCCTGGGCACGTCGCGTCTGGTGACCGGCCCCGTACGCGGCGAGATCGAGGGTCTTTCGATCTTCATCGGCTATGAGGCATGGTGGCTCGACCTCGGTCCCTGAGGAGACTGCATGGGTAAGACGGACAAGAAGAACGCCGCGCTGCTGCTGGCCCAGTTGGCACACGAGCTGCGCCAGCCCCTGACGGGCATCAGCACCAGCGCCCAGCTCCTGCTCGAGTCGCACGCGGAGGACCCCGCGGTGTGCGCGCGTGCGGCGACCATCGTTCGCCAGACGCAGCGCATCCAGCTCATCGTGGAGCGCGCTCGGCGGCAGGGTCCGCCGCGTTCCGGCGCCCGCGGCGATCTCAACCAGGCGGTGGAGGCGGCCTGGTCGCTTCTCGAGACAGAGGCGGCGAAGCAGAGCGCGGCGCTGGAGCGAAATCTCTCGCCGAAAGTGCCGCCGGTGAGCGCCGATCAGATCGCGCTCGAGCAGATCTTCGGGAACCTGCTGGGCAATGCCCTGGAGGCAGTGGCCGGCGGAAACGGGCGCATCCGCGTCTCCACGGCGCAGGTCGAGGGGGGAGTGGAAGCCATCGTCGAGGACGACGGCCCGGGAGTGCCGGCCGAGCTGCGCGCGCGGCTCTTCAGCCCGTTCAGCACCGGGCGCGAGTCGGGGACGGGCCTCGGCCTCTACATCAGCCGCTCCCTCGCCGAGGAGGCCGGCGGCGCCCTCGAGCTCCTCGAAGAGGGGCCCGGCGCGCGATTCCGCCTGCGGCTGCCGGCCGCCTCGTGAGGTAGGAAACGGCCTACTTGCTGCCCGCGAGTGCTCCCATGTGTGGA
>WNFA01015377.1_pt1 | contig 10802 bp, 10 predicted proteins | sample 5400481 | NCBI WGS metagenome assembly WNFA01 (sample SAMN13153340, study PRJNA577476) | soil metagenome | isolation source: 120 cm saprolite under Douglas fir tree site 2 hole 1 replicate 2 | place: USA:California | collected 2015-04-18 | reverse complement strand
CGGGCAGGCGCAGCAGCCGCACGAACATGGTCGGCACCATGTGGAGATGGGTGATGCGGTACTGCTCGACCAGCCGCAGCAGCTCCTCCGCCTCGAAGCGCGGCTGCAGGATGGCGAGGCCGCCGTCGCGCACGGCATAGAGGGCGTAGAAATTGGGCGCGGCGTGATAGAGCGGGCCGGTGATGACGGTGCGCATCACCTCGCCCGGCACGATGCCCATCACGTTGCGCGCCAGCAGCCCCATGGCCTGCGCCGCCTCAGGCCCCATGTTGAGCCGGCGCACGCCCTTGGGATTGCCGGTGGTGCCGGAGGTGTAGATCATGCTGGAGATGGCGCCGGGCGGCCCTTCCGGCATCGGCGCGAAGGGCGAAAGCCAATCCTGCCACAGAAGCGCGCCCGGAGGCGGCCGGCACAGCGCGTCGCCGATGCCGTAGGCGGCGGCGATCTCCGGCGGCGTCGGCACGACCAAGACCGGCACGCCCACCGGCACCGCCGGCGCCAGAAGCGGTAGCAGATCGGCATGCGTCACCACGGCCTTGGCGCCGCAATCCTGCAGCACATAGGCGATCTCCGGCGTCTTGCCGTGCCAGTTCACCGGCACGCAATAGGCGCCGATGCGCTGCGCGGCAAAGCTCGCCTCGAAGAACGGAAAGTCGTTGCGCAGCATCACGGCGACGGCGTCGCCGGCGCGGATGCCGAGCTCGGCAAAGCCGGTCGCGGCCCGCGCCGCGTGCTCGACGATGGTCGTTCGCGATATTTCCCGCTGGCCGCTCAGCACGCGGCCGATTGCTATCTCCGCCATGGGCGGCCTCCCCGGTTTTTCGTTTCTTGCCGCCGAGCGTATTCCGGTTCCGGCGCGAATGCCAGAACGCGCCCGCGCGAGCCCTCGTGGCTAGGCCCCTCCTCGTCCTATCCGCTTCGGCGAGCGGGTGCAGAGCGCGGCATGTCGATACTTCCCCGTCGTCATGCCCGGCCTTGTGCCGGGCATCCACGTCTTTACGGGGAGACGTGGATGGCCGGGACAAGCCCGGCCATGACGGACGAGGGCACCATCATTCCTGACGCCTCGCTTGCCGCACGGGCCGCCGCGACACTAGGTTGTCGCGCATCGCGCCTCGCCGCCGGGAGTTTTCTTGGACCGCCCATCCCCTTCGCCTGACCACCTCGCGCTCAGCGCCGCCGCGCCCGCTTGGTTCCGCTGGGCCATCGCCTGCCCGAAGCACTCGCGCTCGGTGACGGTGGAGAATTGCCCCATCCACTATCTCTATTGGCCGGCCGCGCCGGAAGCGAGCGATCGCGGCGTGCTCTTCGTGCATGGCGGCGGCGCGCACGCGAACTGGTGGAGCTTCATCGCGCCCTATTTCATGCGCGATTTCCGCGTCGCCGCCATCGACCTGTCCGGCATGGGCGACAGCGGCCGGCGCCCGGCCTACAGCTCGGAGCTGCGCTCCGCCGAGATGCGCGCGGTCATCGCCGATGCCGGGCTCGGCGAGCGGCCCTTCGTCGTCGGCCACAGCTTCGGCGGCTTCATGACGATGAAATTCGCCTCGCAATTCGGCGACGAGCTCGGCGGCGCCGTCATCGTCGATTCGCCGATACGCTCCCCCGAGGAGGAGGCGAGCCGCCCGCTCTCGCCGCCGAAATGGGCGAACAAGAAGATCTACGAGAGCTTCGACGCGGCGCTGGCGCGCTTCCGCCTGATGCCGCCGCAGAGCTGCGAGAATGATTTCATCGTCGAGTTCATCGCCCGGCATTCGCTGATGCCGGTCGCCGGCGGCTGGACCTGGAAATTCGACGGCGCGGCCATGGGCACGCGGCGGTTCGGCGAGCCGTTCCGGGAATATCTGCAGAATGTGCGCTGCCCGGCCGCGCTGATCTTCGGCGAGAAGAGCGCGCTGGTGTCGCGCGGCACCGCGGCCTACATGTCGTCGCTGATGGGATTGCGCGCGCCGATCGTCGCCGTGCCGGAGGCGCAGCACCACGTCATGCTCGACCAGCCGCTCGCCTTCGTCGCCGCGTTGCGCCTGCTGCTCGAAAGCTGGATCCGCGCCGAAACCGGCGGGGCGTAGGGCCGATCAGGTCTTCTTCAGCGGGCGCAGATGGATGTCGGTGAGCTCGGTGGTGCGCGGCAGCGACACTGCCAGGGCGATCACCTCGGCGACGTCCTGCGGGCGCGTGATCTCGTCCTTGATCTGCTCGTAGCGCCCGCCCTCGCCCCGCCCCGCATAGATGCGTTGCTGCATCTCGGTCGCCGTCTTGCCGCAGAACACCGAGGTGACGCGGATGCCGCGGCTGTTGACCTCGGCGCGGAAGGCCTCGGCGAGCGCGTGCAGCGCGTATTTGGAGGCGGCGTAAGGACCGACGCCCGCCGGCGCGGAGATCCCATGGGTCGAGTTCAGGAACACGACGTCGGAGCCTGCTCCGAGGAGCGGCGTCATGGCGCCCAGCAGCGCGAACGAGGCGACCACATTGATCTCCAGCAAGCGGCGCAACGCGTCGATGTCCACCCGCTCGACCGCGCCATGCAGCAGATCGGCGGCGCTGTGAACGAGAATATGGAGGCCTGAATCAGAGCCAAGCCCGACCTGACGCTGCAACTCCTCCAGCGTCGCGGCCCTGGTGAGATCGCCGGCGCAGACGGCGATGTTGCTCGAACCACCGCAGGCGGATGCCGTTTCGTCCAGCCGGCGGCCGGAACGGCCGCTGAGGATCACGCGGCATCCGCGCTGCGCCAGCATCACCGCCGTCGCGCGCCCGATGCCGCCGCTCGCCCCCGTCACCAGCGCCGTCTTGCCCGTGAGCATCGATGCTATCTCGTCGCCGCCAGCTCGCCCGCGTTCGCGCGGCGGCGGCTGAGCGCGGCCTCGAGTATGTGGCGCGCCTTGGCATAGACGACGCTGACGTCTCTCTTGTCCTCCGCGAGCAGCGCGATCCGTCGCGGGTCGTTGTTGTCCTCGTTGTCGGCGATCCTGATCATGACGGCGCCCAGCGGCGCCTCATCGGCAAGGCGCTGGATCCACTCGAGATAGGGTGGTGCCCCGTCGCCGCGCGGGCGCGTGTTCCACCGCACCATTTCGACAATCTCCGGGGAGTATCCCGCCCTACGCAGAGCCGCGAAGGTGGTCCGCTTCTCCTCGACGCAGCCATGCAGCAGCGCGGCGTGCTGCGCGGCGTCGCCGGCCTGCGGAAACAGGCGCCGCAGATGGACGAGGACACGCTCCAGATGGGTGTGATAGGGCTGGCCGAACGGGTCTATCTGGCCAGCGTGAAGGTGTCTCGCATAGGCGAGCGTCTCGTCGATCGTCATCGAGGGGCCTCGCTTGTCATGGTTTCAAGGCACCTGCCGTTTGATTCCCAAAGCCTGGAACCGCGCCGTGTAAAGCAGGTGATAGATCAGCACCCGGGGATCGAAGATGCCCATCGCGAAGAATTTGCCGACTCTGCCGAGGGCGCCCTTCCAGTCGCGTTGCACGAGGCGGTCGAGCACGATGATGATTGCCCATCGCGTGCACACCATGCGGTAATAGCCGCGATGCTTCAGCCGGGCATCGCGCAGGAAGGTGAGCCATAGCTCCAGCGTCCACTGCGCGTAGGTCGGACGCGCGCCGTGCTGCTTCATTGCCTGGGTGGGGTGATAGCGGTATTGCATCAACCGCCGCGAATTGTACCAGCAGCGGCCGCCGGAAGCAGCGAGAAGATAGGAGATGAAGATGTCCGACGAGGACGGCAGCTCCGGCGGCACCAGCGACCAATCGATCCCGCCGGCGCGGATGACGGCGCCGGAGACGATGCAGATCGCGCGGTAGAGCAAGGCGATGTCGTCGAAGGGGCGATGGGCGCCCTCGCCGATGGCGTGGCGGCCGAAGCGGCGCGTCACTTCCTCCGTCTTCTCGGCGTCCCATCGTCCTTCGCAGTCGATGATGTCGTGGTCGCAAAAAGCGACGACGATCTCCGGGTCGGCCTCCATCGGCGCTACCAGTGCGGCAATGAAGTCGGGCTGCCACACATCATCGTCGCCGAGGATGGCGACATACTTTCCGGTCGCTTTGGCGACGGCGGCGAGGATGTTCGGGGTCTGGCCGATGGTGCGCGCGTTGCGGTAGAGCCGCAGGCGGGGGTCGGCGAATTCCGCCACGACAGGCGACGGATCCTGTCGGCTGGCGTTGTCGTGGACGATGATCTCGAGATGGCGATAGGTCTGCCCGAGCCCGCTTGCGAGGGCAAGGCGCAGATAGTCGGGCCGGTCGTAGGTGGGAATGACCACGCTGACGAGGGGCGGACCGCTATTGGTGCCGGAAGCCAGCGACATGTCCTTGTCCTCTTGCCGCGCCTAGAACGACCGGAGCGATCCGAAGTTCCATGGAAATCAATCCGATGGACCTGCCCTTGAGGCGCCGCAGGCGGCGCGATCCGATGAGCTTTATCGCCGATATCGCGGCGTTGGCGATGACGTCGACGCTCGTGGTCACGCTGGCGGTGTTCGGCGCCGGCGCGCTGATCGAGCGCCTGGCGCCGGCCGAGAATGCCCAGCCGCGCGCGCATCTCTGGATGAATATCGGCTACACCGCCGTCTTCGCGGCGATCCTCTATGTGATGAAGCCCTTGGGCGCCGCCATCGGCATCGCCATCGTCAATGCCTGCGGCGGCGGCCTGATCCGCCTGCCCGGCGAGGGCTGGGCCATCGTCCTCTCTGCCGCGGTCTTTATCTTCGCCATGGATTTCATGGAATACCTCTTCCACCGCGCGCAACACGGCGTGCCCTTCCTCTGGGAAATGCACTCGCTGCACCACAGCGATCCCTCGCTCAACGTCACCACGACCATGCGCGCCTTCTGGGTCGAGCCGGCGATCAAGGCGGTGTTCGTCTATCCGATCGTCGGCATCCTGTTCCAGGTCTCGCCGCTGGTGCTGACGATCTACGGCGTGAGCAAGCTCTACGACTTCGTCAACCACCTCAACCTGCGCGTCCATTTCGGCCGGTTCTGGGTGGTGCTCAACGGCCCGCAATACCATCGCATCCATCACTCGCGCGACCCGGAGCATTTCAACCGCAACTTCGCCGCCTTCTTCCCGGTGTTCGACTGGATCTTCGGGACCCACCACCGGCCGATGGCCGGCGAGTTTCCGGTGACCGGGCTCGACACCCATGACTTGCCGCGGAATTTGCTCGAGGCGCTGGCCTGGCCGTTCCGCCGCCTGCTCTCGCGCGGCCGCCTCGCCTGAGCTTGTGACGGTCACGCCGGGCCGGTAGAAGCCGGTCAGCCGCTCAAGGACCCCACGCCGTTGTCCACCCTCACCTTCGCCGCCGCCTGGCAGGCCTATCGCCGCGCCGAGAAGCTGCTGCCGGCGAAGCCGGCGCCGGTGACGCCGCGCCGCATCGCGGATGCCGGCGCGATCGCCGCCGAATTCGACCTCGTCGCGCTCGATGCCTGGGGCGTGCTCAATCTCGGCGAGACGGCGATCGCCACCGCCCCGGCCGCGGTGGCGCGGCTGCGCGCGGCGGGCAAGCGCCTCGTCGTCCTCTCCAACAGCGGCAGCCGCGATGCCGAGATCAGCGCCGCGCGGCTGCGCCGCTTCGGCTTCGATTTCACCGCATCGGAGATCATCACCGGGCTCGACCTGGTGCCGGCGGCGTTGGCCGCGCTGGCGCTGGCGCCGCCCGTGGGGTTCATCGCCGGCGCGGCGGCGGCGCTCCCGGCGCTCACCGACGGCATGCTGGCGCTCGGCGATGACGCTGCCGCCTATGACCGCGTCTCCGGCATCGTCTTCCTGTCGGCCGGCGCGTGGAGCGAGGCGCGCCAGTCGCTGCTCGCCGCGAGCCTGGCGCGCCGCAAGCGGCCGCTCATCGTCGCCAACCCCGACATCGCCTCGCCCGAGCCCGCTTGCATGGCGGCCGAGCCCGGCTGGTATGCCCAGCGCATCGCGGCGGCCACGAGCGCGCGGGTCGTCCTCTGCGGCAAGCCGTTCCCCGCGATCTACGAGCGCATGCACGCGCGCCATCCCGACGTCGCGCCCGAGCGGGTGCTGTGCGTCGGCGACACCCTCCACACCGACATCCTCGGCGGTCGCGCGGCGGGCTGCCGCACGCTCCTGATCGAGGACGGCTTCGTGCGCGGCGAAGACGCCCTCGCGCTGGCGCAGGAGAGCGGCATCTGGCCGGACTTCATCGCGCCACGGCTTTAGCTGCCGCGACGGCGGCCCCTCACATCATCATCCTGTGGCCGGCGATGGTGGCGGCGAGCCAGAAGAGGATGAGGAAGACGCCGATGGTCGCGATGATCACCGCCGCCGAATAGCCTACGGTGCGGTCCTCGGGCACGCTCATCACCACGGCCGCGCCGGTGAACAGCAAATAGAGGCTGTACAGCGACATCAGCGCGCCGAGCGGCCACAGCACGGGGATCAGCCCGAACACGCCGCCAACCCAACTCGCCGTCGCCGAATAGGCGATGAGCTTGAGCCCCTGCACGAGATTGTCCCGGCCGCCGAAGGTCGGCGCGAGCTTGCTGGCGATCAGCGCCGCGACATAGACGGCGACGAGCGAGAGCACGTAGCGCGTGATCGCCCCGCCCAGCGCGGTGCCGAAGCCCATGCGATAGCCCATGATGCCCACCACCGACAGGCCGATGATGCTGCACACCGGCGGGATGGCCGCCAAAGGCAAGACGTAGCCGGTATAGAGGCTGGCGACGTCGGCGGGCTCCTCGGCGATGACCTGCCACTCGCGCTTGGGCGCGATCAGGATATTCTTGAGGCGTGCTGTGAGATCCATGCTCCCCCTCCCCCGGCCGCACGGAACGGCGCGGGAGCAAGACTAGCACGAAGCCCCGCCTCACGCGATTGTGAGGCGATTCGGTGCGCTCTACACCATGCCGATCATCTTGACCCCGGCGAGCGCGGTGATGATCATCGCCGTGACGACGAAGACGAGGATCGCGGCGGCGACCACCGCGGCGGTGTAGCCGATCGTGCGATCCTCGGGCACCGCCATCACCGCCTGCGCGCCGGTATAGATCAGGTAGATGCCGTAGAGCGACATCAGCATGCTCAGCACGGCGAGGCCGGGCACCAGGCGAAGCACGCCGCCGATCCAGCCGGGCGTCGACGCATAGGCGACCAGCTTGAAGGCCTGCACGATGTCCTGCTCGCCTTCGAACATCGCCGCCAGCCGGCTTGCGATCAGCGCCAGGAGGGCGATGCCGGCGAGTCCGAGCGCATAGGCGGCGAGCGCACCGACCAGGCCGATGCCGAAGCCCATATACGAGAACAGCAGCGACCAGCCGATGAGCTTGCACAGCGGCGGGATGGCCGCCAGGGGCATGATATAGCGGAGGTAGAGCTCGGCGATATCCGAATGTTCCTGGGCGATGAGCGGCCACTCCGTCCGCGGCGCGAGGAGGATTGCCTTGATGCGGGCCTGCAAATGCCCGCCCGGCCCGGCGAAGGGCCGGCGGCGGAGGCTTGCCCGGGCGCGGGCGAGCATATCGGCGCCCATCTGCGACAAGGGCCGATCTCGGAAGATACTGCGCGTGCGCACAAACAGATCCACACTCCCTCCTCGAGAAGCAGGTTGTCCGGTTTGAACGCTTAACACCGATGGTCGGCTGTGTGATCCCTAGGGCATCAGGCGATGCGGGCAAGCGCGGCACGCACCCGATCGAGCGATGCGCGTAGCTCCATTTGACGCTCGCGCTGCTCCTCCACCACTTCGGGCTTGGCCTTGGCGAGGAACTGCTGGTTGCCGAGCTTCTGCGCGACCTTGGCGATCTCGCTCTCGATCGATCCGGCATCCTTGGCGAGGCGCGCGCGCTCCTTCTCCAGATCGACCGTGCCGGCGAGGTCGAGCGAGAGCGTTGCGCCGCCGACCACGACCTGGATGGCGCTCTTGGCGGCTTGCAGCCGCTGGCGCTCATCGGCCGCTGGCGCTTCGATCTTGGCGAGGCGCGCAAGGCGCGTGATGAGGTCGCGGTGGGCGGCGATCCAGCGGCGGCCGTCTTCGCTGCTCTCCATCACATAGGCGGCGATCTCGCTGGCCGCGGGCACATTCATTTCCGAGCGGGCGGTGCGGATGGCCGAGATGAGCGCGACAATCCAATCCATCTCCGCCATGGCGGCGCGGTCGACGATACCCGTCGGGCAGCTCGGCCAGCGCGCGGTGATCAGCATGCCTCGCTTGCCGTCGGTCATGTGCCGCCACAACTCTTCGGTGATGAAGGGCATGATCGGATGCAGCAGGTGCACGATCTGGCCGAGCGCCCAGGCTGTGGCCGCCCGCGTCTCGGCCTTGGCCGCTTCATCCATGCCGGTCAGGATCGGCTTGGTGAATTCGACATACCAGTCGCAGAACGTGCCCCAGGCGAACTGGTAGAGCGCGCCCGCCGCCTCGTTGAACTTGAACTCGTCGATGGCCGTGGCGACGCGCGCCGCCGTGTCCGCGAGCGCGCCGGCGATCCAGCGATTGACGGTGAGGCGGTTGTCGGCGGGATCGAATCCCTCGACCAGCACGCATCGGTTCATCTCGGCGTAGCGCGCGGCGTTCCACAGCTTGGTGGCGAAGTTGCGGTTGCCCTCGACGCGCGATTCCGCGAGCTTGATGTCGCGGCCCTGCGCGGCGAGCGCCGCCAGGGTGAAGCGCAGCGCGTCGGCGCCGTAGCGGCCGATGAGGTCGAGGGGATCGATGATGTTGCCCTTCGACTTCGACATCTTCTGGCCGCGCTCGTCGCGCACCAGCGCGTGGATGTAGACGGTGCGGAAGGGCACGTCATTCATGAACTTCAAGCCCATCATCATCATCCGCGCGACCCAGAAGAAGATGATGTCGTGCCCGGTGACCAGCACGTCCGTCGGGTAGTAGCGCTTGAGCGCCGCGGTCTGCTCGGGCCAGCCCAGCGTCGAGAACGGCCACAGCGCCGAGGAGAACCAGGTGTCGAGCACGTCGGGATCGCGGCGGAGCGGCGTCGATTTGTTGTAGTGCTTCTTCGCCGCGGCCAGCGCCGCCGCTTCGCTCTCCGCGACGAAGACGGTGCCGTCCGGCCCATACCACGCGGGAATCTGGTGGCCCCACCAGATCTGCCGCGAGATGTTCCACGGCTGGATGTTGCGCATCCACTCGAAGAAGGTGTTCTCCCAGCTCTTGGGCACGAACACGGTGCGCCCGCTTTCGACGGCCGATATCGCCGCCTTGGCCAGCGTCGCGGCGTCGCAATACCACTGATCCGACAGCCACGGCTCGACGATCGCATCGGAGCGGTCGCCATGCGGCACCATCAGCGTGTGCGGCTCGATCTTCTCGACCAGGCCCCGCGCCTGCATGTCGGCGACGATCTTCTCGCGCGCGACGAAGCGATCGAGGCCGCGATAGGCTCCGGGTGCCGCCTCGTTGAGCTTGGCGTCCTTGTCGAAGATGTTGACCAGCGCGAGGCCGTGGCGCCGCCCGACCTGGAAATCATTGAAGTCGTGCGCCGGCGTGATCTTCACCGCGCCGCTGCCGGCGGCGGGATCGGCGTAGTCGTCGGCGACGATCGGGATGCGCCGGCCGACCAGCGGCAGCACGGCGTGGCGGCCGATGAGGTGCTTGTAGCGCTCGTCATCGGGATGGACCGCGACGCCGGTGTCGCCGAGCATCGTCTCGGGACGCGTCGTCGCCACCGTGATGAACGCACCCGCCTCGCCTTCGATCGGATACTTGAAGTACCACAGCGAGCCCTTGGTCTCGACGCTCTCGACCTCGAGATCGGAAAGCCCGGTGTGCAGCACCGGGTCCCAGTTGACGAGCCGCTTGTCGCGATAGATGAGCCCTTCCTTGTGGAGGGTGACGAACACCTTGCGCACCGCAGCCGAGAGGCCCTCGTCCATGGTGAAGCGCTCGCGGCGCCAATCGGGCGACGCCCCGAGCGAGCGCAGCTGGCGCGTGATGGTGCCGCCCGATTCCGCCTTCCATTTCCACACGCGCTCGATGAAGGCGGCGCGGCCGAGCTGGTGGCGGTTCGACTGCTCGAGCGCGAGCTGGCGCTCCACCACCATCTGCGTGGCGATGCCGGCATGGTCGGTGCCGGGCTGCCACAGCGCGTCGCGGCCGCGCAGGCGCTGATAGCGGATGAGGATGTCCTGCAGCGTGAAGGTCAGCGCGTGACCCATATGCAGGCTGCCCGTGACGTTGGGCGGCGGCATCATGATGCCGTAAGGCCGCGCCGGGGAATCCGGATGCGCGGCGAACGCGCCCGCCGCCTCCCAGGCCGCGTAGATCACCGGCTCGAAGGCCGCGGGGTGATAATTCTTATCCAGCATTGCGGTGGTTCAGTGGTGAGTCGATTTGCCGGTGATGTCGCCGCCTCGCTCGCCGCCGAGCCAATCCGGCGGTTCGATCAGCGGGTTTGGGCGTCGCGCGCCATGCGTTGGATTTCTTCCCGCACCAGGCGCTCGACCAGCGGCGCCAGATTCGCGTCCATCCAGTCGCGGAGCATCGGCTTCAGCAATTCGCGCACCAGGCTCTCGAGCGTGCGACCGGCGTCACCGAGCGGCGTGGTGCCGACTTGACCTTTCTGGCCGAGATCGGCGAGCTGGGACAGTGCCGCCACCGACGCGGCCGCGGTGGCGATCGACACCAGCCGGTCGCCGACCACGGGCGACGGCGGCGGCTCGGCCACAGGCTCCGGTGGCGGTGTGGCGCGGGCGGCCCGCGGCGGCGGCTCCGGCGCGGGTGGTGCCTCGGCGCGCGGCGCGGCCGCGGGTGCCGGTGGTGCGGGCGGCGGCTCGGGCGCCCTCGGTTCGACTCGCCTGGTCAGCGTGGCCGCGGAGCGCAG
>WNFA01006603.1_pt1 | contig 10802 bp, 5 predicted proteins | sample 5400481 | NCBI WGS metagenome assembly WNFA01 (sample SAMN13153340, study PRJNA577476) | soil metagenome | isolation source: 120 cm saprolite under Douglas fir tree site 2 hole 1 replicate 2 | place: USA:California | collected 2015-04-18 | reverse complement strand
ACGTCGTGCCGGCCGGACGCGCAGGCGCAGTTCGAGCGGGCGATGGCCCTGCTGCATTCCTTCTGGTGGGAGGAAGGGGCGCGGGCGTTCCGCGCGGTCACCGCGGCCGATTCGACCTGCGCGATGGCATACTGGGGGCTGGCGCTGAACTCCTGGGGGAACCCGTTCGTGGGCGGGCCGGTGGGTGAGAACCTGCGGCACGGCGCCGCCGCGGCCGTGGTCGCGCTTGCGCTGAGCGCGCCCACAGCCCGCGAGCGAGGGTTTCTCGCGGCCGCTGGCGCGCTGTACCGTGATTACGAGACCACGTCGAATCCGCGCCGGCTCCAGGCCTACTCGGATACCCTGGCACGCGTCTATCGCGACTTTCCTGCCGACCCCGAGGTCGCGATCTACTACGCGCTCTCGCTCGTCGCGACCGCGTCGCCGACCGATACGACGTTCACGCGGCAGCGGCAGGCGGCGGCCATCCTCAATCCACTGTTCCGCCGCTTCCCCACGCACCCGGGGCTCGCGCATTACATCATCCACGCCAACGACTCTCCCCAGCTCGCGGCTCTCGGGCTCGACGCCGCCCGTCGCTACGCGCAGATCGCGCCCTCGGCACCCCACGCGCAGCACATGCCGTCGCACATTTTCGTGCGGCTTGGGCTGTGGGACGAGACGATCGCGGCAAACCAGCGCTCCTTCGACGCTGGCGTCGCGTACGCCCAGGCGCAACGCCTGGGCGGCGTGGTGAGGGAGCAGTTCCACGCGCTCGACTACATGGTTTACGCCTACCTGCAGGAGGGTCGGGACTCGGCGGCGCGGCGGACCGTCGCACACGGCCTGACGCTTTCGGTGGTAGCCTCGGGCGGCGGGCTGGTCGAGAACTACAATCAGGTGGCGATGGAGGCCCGCGTGCCGCTCGAACGGGGTGATTGGGCTGCGGCAGTCCGCCTTCCCGTGCGCGCGGTCGGTGACGGCGGCATCGGAGAGGCTCTCGGGCATTTTGCGCGTGGGATTGGAGCCGCCCGCAGCAACGACACGACGCAGGCGCGCGTGGAGGTCGCCGCCCTCGCAGGCATCGAAGCGGCCCTGGCAGCATCGTCGGCATCAAGAAGCAGGCGGTGGTCGCGTGGTCGCTGCTCGCGGCCGGCGATACCGCCGGCGCGCTGCGGGAGGCAAAGGCCGCGGCCGACCGCGAGGACGTGACCGAGAAGCATCCTATCACGCCCGGTGAGCTCCTGCCCGCGCGCGAGCTCGAGGGCGATCTCCTCCTGGCGGCCAAGCAATACGCCGCCGCTCGGACGGCCTACGAGACCACACTCCGGCGCGAGCCGGGGCGGCTGCGTAGCCTGTTCGGCGCGGCGCGCGCGGCGGAGCTGGCGGGCGACGTCGCGGCGGCGCAGACAGGTTATCGCGCGTATCTCGCACGGATGCAACAGGGCGACGGCGCGCGCGCCGAGCTCGAGATCGCCCGGGGTGCGCTGTCGGGCCGCTAGCGCCCGTTCCGGCACACCGTCGTCGGGGCAGGGTATCCTGCCCCATGCCGGCCACTTTCAGATACATCGTCGCGCTCGCGCTGTGCCTGGTCCCGGGTGCCGTGACCGGGCAGGGAAGCGCCGCGGCACCGCCCCTGGCCTGGTGGCCCCGATTGCCGCTCCAGGGATCGTTGGTGCGCTTGGTGGTCCGCCCGCCTCCTGGCGCCAGTGTGACCGCGGTGTCCGGCGAGCTGGCGGGTGAACCGCTGCATTTCGAGCCGTTCGCTGAGGGTTTCGAAGCCCTCGGCGCCGTGCCGTTCGCGGCCGACGACAGCGCCACGGCGCGTCTCGTGATGGAACATGCCGACAGCACGAGCGATACCGTCTTCGCGCTGCCGGTCGGGCGCCGGCGCGTCCCGCGCGAGCGGCTCCGCGTGGCGCCTGAGTTCGCAGAGCCGCCCGATTCTCTGACTGAGCGCATCCGGCTGGAGCAGGAGTTGGTGCAGGGGGTGAGACAGCGGGCGCATGAGACGCCGCGTCTCTGGCGTGTCCCCTTCGTGCGCCCCCGTTCCAGCGCGGTGACGAGCGGGTTCGGCGTGGCCCGCGTGTTCAACAAGGTGCTCCGCAGCCGTCACTGGGGCGTCGACTTCGCCGGGCAGCTCGGCGCTCCCGTGCGAGCGGCGAACCGCGGCGTCGTCGCGTTGGTCGCCGATCTCTACTATAGTGGGAGTACCATCCTCATCGACCACGGCGCGGGTCTCGTGACCGGCTATTTTCACTTGAGTCGGGTGCTCGTGGTGCCCGGAGACACGGTCGACGTCGGCCAGCTGATCGGGCGGGTTGGGTCTTCGGGGCGTGTGACGAGGTCACACCTGCACTGGTTCGCCGCCTATGGGGGCATCACCGTCGATCCGCTCGATCTCGTCCGGCGGAACGGACCCGTCTCCCCTGTTCCCTGAGACCTGTTCACCCTCTGTGCGTCTGTGCGTCTGTGCGTCTAGGTGTTGAGGTACTCTTCTCTATACATCTTGACCAGCTCGAAGAAATAGCTCAGCGCCAGCGGCCCGATCAGCAGGCCCAGGATCCCGAAGTAGGGCACGCCGGCGAGCGCACCGATCAGCGTGATGAGGGGGTGAATGTTCGCCCAGCGGCGGAACACCATGGGGCGGATGACGTAATCCACGTTGCCGACGATCACGGCCCCACCGATGGCCAGGAGGACACCGAACAGCGCGTTGTGGCCCAGGATCAGCGCGAGCGCGCCCGGCCCCCACACCAGGGCGCTGCCGACGACGGGCAGGATGGCGAACACCATTGTGACCACACCCCAGAACACGGCGTTCGGGAGACCCGTGAGCCAGAAGCCAAGGCCCACGAGGAAGCCCTGAATTGCCGCGGTGACACCCGTGCCGATGATCGTGGAGGTCGTGACGTCGCGAAATCGCTGGCGCAGCTTCTCGGTGTTCTTGGCGGAAAAGGGGATGTACGGGCGGACCGCCTCCCACGTCTCGCCGGGCTGCAACAGCAGGTAGAACAATCCGAACAGCGAGATGGTGAGGTTGAGCGCGAGCCGCGTCGCCGTGCCCACCAGTCCGAAGGCGGAGGAGCCGATCCAGGCCACGACCTGGGCTCCCAAGTCGGCGAGCCGAGGGCCCAGATCCATGCCGCCGAGCTTCAGCTCCCTCAAACGGCCCAGCAGCGGGTTCCGAATGACGCCACCGGCGATCTCCTGCGCCTGGGCGACGATCAGGCCCGCGAACGAGACGCCCGGCACGACGATCAGGAAGAGCGCCAGCGCGACCACGAGGGTCGCCGCCACCTTGGGCCGAACCCGCAGCGACAACCAATCGTGCACGGGCGTGAACACGGCGTACAGGACCGGGATGCCGATGAGCCCGGTGGCGTAGGGGGTGAGCGCGATGACGAGTGCGACACCGAGCAGCAGCACGAGCAGCGCCGCTCGCCCGTGATTCGTGTCGATCAATGGCATGCGCTAGTGTAGGGCCCTTCAGGCGCAGAAGCTAGAGGCGGGCGGGTGGGGTGAGCGGAGGCGCCGTGACCGGCGCTTCCGGCTCGGGCGTGAAGTCCTCCCCGGGGTTCACGAACAGGTCCTGCTCGAACCGGTACTGCTTGTCGTATAGCTGACGGTACCGGCCGTGCTTCGCGAGCAACTCGGCGTTGGTGCCGCGCTCCACGATCTCGCCGTGCTCCATCACCAGGATCTGGTCGGCGCTGCGAATGGTCGAGAGACGATGGGCGATCACGAACGTCGTGCGCCCGTGCCGTAGCGTGCGCAGCCCGTCCTGGATGGCGGCCTCGCTCTCGGAGTCGAGGCTGGACGTGGCCTCGTCGAGGATCAGGATGCGCGGATCGGCGAGAATCGCGCGCGCGATCGAGACCCGCTGGCGCTCGCCACCGGAGAGCTTCACGCCCCGCTCCCCCACCACGGTGTCGTAGCCCTTCTCGAAGCGACGCACGAACTCGTCGCAGTGGGCGATGCGCGCGGCCTCCTCGATCTCCTCGCGCGTCGCATGCGGCCGGGCGAACGCGATGTTCTGCGCGATCGTACCGTCGAACAGGAAGTTGTCCTGCAGCACGACGCCGAGCTGTCGACGGTAGTCGGCGAGCCGTAAGCTGGCGAGATCGCGACCGTCCACGAGAATGCGCCCAGATTTCGGGCGGTTGAAGGTCAGCACGAGGTTGATCAGCGTGCTCTTACCTGCCCCGGACGAGCCGACCAGGGCCGTGGTGGAGCCCGCCGCCGCGCGGAACGAGATGCGCTTCAGGACTTCGGCGCCGGGCACGTACTCGAAGCTCACGTTCTCGAAGGCGATGTCCCCGGCCACCTCGGCGAGCGGCGCCCGCGCCCCGTCCTCGGCGTCCTCGGTGACCAGCCGGCGGATCTCGCGGATCCGGTCCAGCCCGGCGAACGCCTCCGTGATTTGCGTGCCGATCGAGGCGATGTTGATGAGCGGCAGCGCCACGAGACCGATGAAGACGCCGTACATGAAGAAATCGCCCAGCGTCATCTGGTTCGACAGGATAGCGTGCCCGCCTTCGAGGATCATCAGGATGCCGATCGCCCCGATGATGATGGTGGCGAAGGCGCCGACGGCCGAGATCCCCGTCATGGTCGTGGCAATGTTGCGGAACAGGGTGTTGGCTCCCTTGGTGAACACGAGCCGCTCGCTCCGCTCCGCGCGATACGCCTTGACGATCCGGATCCCGCCCAGCGTTTCACCCAGCCGCCCCGTCACGTCCGCGTTGAGCTTGCCGCGATCGCGGAACAGCGGCCGCAGCTTGGCGAACGCGTACGCCATCCCACCGCCGAAACAACCGAGGATCAGGATCGAGATCAGCGTGAGCCGCCAGTTCAGGTAGAACAGCACGCCCAGCGCGATCGCGGCCGTGATGAGCCCACCGACCAGCTGCACCAGCCCCGTGCCCACCAGGTTCCGGATCCCTTCGGCGTCGGTCATGATACGGGAGATGAGGATCCCGCTCTTGGTCGAGTCGAAGTAGCTGATCGGCAGGCGGAGGACGTAGGCCTGCACGGTGCGACGCATGTCGGTGATGGCGCGCTGCGCCGCCACACCGAGAATCTGCGACAGGCCAAATCCGGTAATGGCCTGGACGAGGGTGGCGCCGCCGGCCGCGAGCGCCAGCGGCAGCAGGAGCTCCGGGTGGTGCTGGTTGATCACCCGGTCGATCACCCACTTGGAGGAGGCAGGCAGGACCAGGCCGGCGAGCCGGTTGACGAGCATCAGCGCGAGTCCCACGGTCAGGCGACCGCGGTGCGCGTAGACGAGGGCCCGTGCTTCCTGCCAGGCACCGGGCGTGATGGTCTTTTTGGGTGGGCGCGTCGCTCGGTCGGTCATGGGAGTAACCGCAATCTACAGCATCAGGGGCACGAGCAGGTGGGAGTCCTTCAGTTGATGTCGAATGCCGTGCTCGTGGCCCCCGTCAGACCGGTAGCAACGGCCGAAAGCGTATAGCCGCTCCCCACCCTGTCGATGTTGAGGGTCGAGAAGATGGCGACTCCATCGACCGCTGAGACCGTGGTCGTGCCGGAGAGCGTGGCCCCGGCGCTGCCCGTCCCGGCCGTCAGGGCGACCGTCACTGCACCCGTGAAGTGCATCGCCCTGTTGCCCAACGCATCGAGCGCCGTGACGCGCGCGGCTGGCCTCACCGTCGCCGCCGCTGCCGTCGTGCTCGGCTGTACGGTGAACAGCAGTCGGTTCGCCGGCCCGGCGATTATGGCGAACGCCGTGCTCGTCGCCGGGGCCAGGCCGCTCGCGGTCGCCTGCAGGTCGTAGCCGACTCCGGTCCGATCGATGCTGAGATCGTTGAAGGTCGCCACGCCGGCGACCGCTGTCACGGTCGTCGTGCCCGAGAGCGTGCCACCCCCGGGATTCGTCCCGATGGCCAGCGTCACGATGCCGCTGAACGCCTCCACCGGGTTCCTCAAGGCATCGCGCGCGATCACCTGGACTGCGGGCGCGATCGTCGCCCCGGCCTCCGTCGAGTCAGGCTGCAGAGCGAAGTCGAGCTGGATCGGCGGGCCGGTGTTGATCGTGAACGAAGAGCTCCTCGCCCCGGCGAGACCGGTGGCCGTGGCCGACAACTTGTACCCGCTGCCGCTGCGGTCGATGCTGAGCGTGGAGAACGTCGCGACACCGGCGACCGCAGCCGCCGTCGTCGTCCCCGAGAGCGTGGCCCCGCCGGTCCCAGTCCCGGCCGTGATCGTCAGCGTCACGCTGCCCGTGAAGCTCGTGGCCGTCCCGCCCGAGGCGTCCCGCGCCGTGACCTGTACCGCCGGGCTGATGGTCGCCCCCGCCGTCGTACTGGTCGGCTGTGCCGTGAAGATCAGTTGGGTCGCGCGCGTTGCGGTGACGTCAAAGGGCGCGCTCGTGGCCCCGCTCGGGCCTGCCGCCGTTGCCACGAGCGTGTAGCCGCTGCCGGCCCTGTCGACGCTCAGGGTGGGGAACCACGCGACGCCGGCGACGGCCGCCACCGTCTGCGTGCCGGAGAGGGTACCGCCCCCGGGGTTGTGGCCGATGGCCAGGGTCACGCTCGCCGCAAAGCCGTCGGCCGTGTTCCCCAATGCATCGCGCGCGGTCACTTCGACCTGGGGTGTGATCGTTGCACCCTCAGTCGCCGTGCTGGGTTGCACGGTGAACGCCAGCTGGCTCGCCGCACCGGCAATCACCTTGAAGAAAGCGCTCGAGGCCGCCGGCAAGCCAGGACTCGCCGCCGACAGCTTGTACAGGCCTCCGCTCTTGTCGATGCTCAGGTTGGCAAAGGTCGCGACTCCGGCGACTGCGGCCATCGTCGTCGTGCCGGAGAGCGTGGCTCCGCCGGTGCCCCTTCCCGGTTCGATCGTCAGCGTCACGGTCCCGGTGAAGCTCGCCGCTGTTTGGCCCGACGCATCCCGTGCCGTCACCTCGAGCGCGGGCGTGAACACAACCCCTGCCGTCGCCCGGTGCGCCGTGTCGGTTGGCTGTACGGTGAAGACAAGCTGGGTGGCCCTTGAGGGGATGATGTCGAAGGCGGCGCTCGTGGCCCCCGTGACGCCCGGCGCCGACGCCGTGAGCGTGTAGCCGCTCCCCATGTTGTCGATGTTGAGCGAAGGGAACGTCGCCATCCCGGCGATCGCCGCGAACGTCCGCGTACCGGACAAGGTGCCACCCGCGGGATTGACCCCGAGCGCCACGGTCACGTTGCCCGCAAAGCCGGTCGCCGCGTTGCCCAGGGCATCGAACGCCGTCACCCGCACAGCCGGCTTGATGGTCGCCCCCGTCGTGGTGGTGCTGGGCTGCAGCGTGAACGCGAGCTGGGTAGCCGTCCCCGGCGCGATCGCAAAGCTCGCACTCGTGCTGGCGGCGAGACCCGGAGCTGTGGCCGCGAGGGTATAGCCGTTCCCCGCCTTGTCGATGCTGAGGGTGGAGAAGGTGGCCACCCCCGCGACCGCAGCGACCGTGTGGGTTCCCGAGAGGGTGCCCCCCGCTGGGTTCGTCCCGATTGCGACCGTCACACTGCCCGTGAAGCCCGGCACGAGATTGTTCATCGCATCGAGCGCCGTGAGCTGTACCGCCGGTGCGATCGTCGTCCCTGCTGTCGTGGTGCTGGGCTGCACCGTGAAGGAAAGCCGAACCGGCGGGCCGGCCGTGATGGTGAACGCCGCGCTCGTGACGGCCGAGAGACCGTCCGCGGTCGCCACGAGCGTGTAACCGCTCTCCGCTTGGTCGATACTGAGGGTAGAGAAGGTGGCCACGCCGGCGACCGCGGGGACTGTGGTCGTGCCGGAAAGAGTACCGCCGCGATTTGTGCCGATCGCCACGGACACGTTGCCGGTGAAGCCCGGTACGGTGTTGCCCTGCGCATCACGCGCCGTCACCTGCACCGCCGGCGCGATCGCCGCCCCTGCTGTCGTGGTGCGGGGCAGCACCGTGAAGACTAGCTGCGCTGCGGCGCCCGCCGTGATCGTAAAGGCCGCGCTCGTGGACCCAGAGACACCCGAAGCCGTGGCGGAAAGCCGGTAGCCGGTGCCGCTGCGATTGATGCTGAGGGAAGGGAAGACGGCCACGCCTTGAACCGCGGTCGCCGTCGTCGTCCCCGAGAGCGTGGCTCCGCTGGTGCCCGTGCCGGCGGTGATCGTCAGCGTCACAATGCCAGTGAAACCCGTCGCCGTCTGGCCTGAGGCGTCCCGCGCCGTCACCTGCACCGCCGGGCTGACGGTCGCCCCCGCCGCGCTCGCGGTCGGCGGTACCGTGAAGACCAGCTGGTTCGGCTGCACGGCCGTGATATCGAAGGGAGTACTCGCGGCTCCCGACAGGCCGGCCGCCGTGGCCGAAATCGCGTATCCAACACCCGCCCGGTCGATGCTCAGGGTGGGGAAGGCCGCGACGCCCCCCACGGCCGCCACCGTCGTGGTGCCCGAGAGAGTCCCGCCTGCGGGATTGCTCCCGATCGCCACCGACACGCTCCCCGCGAAGCCGTCGGCCTTGTTGCCCAGCGCATCGCGCGCAGTCACCTCGACCTGGGGCGTGATGGATGTCCCTGCCGTTGCCGGGCTGGGCTGCACGGTGAACGCCAGCTGAATCGCCGATCCGGGGATAATGACGAACGGCGCGCTCGTCTCGCCCGTCAGCCCAGCGGCCGTGGCCGCAAGCGTATATCCGGTCCCGCTTTTGTTGATACTGAGCGTCGTGAAGGTGGCGATCCCGTTAGTCGCCGCGACCGTCGTTGTGCCGGAGAGGACAGCCGCTCCGGGATTCGCCCCGATCGCCATGGTCACGTTGCCCGTGAAGCCCGTGACGGTATTGCCCGCGGCGTCCAAAGCGGCCACCTGAACCGCCGGAGCGATCGCGGCGCCGGCTGCGGCGGTCGAGGGTTGCTCGCTGAAGGTGAGCCGGATCGCCGTTGCGGGAATGATGTCGAACGGGCCGCTCGCCGCACCCGTGAAGCCGGCCGCGGTGGCCGAGAGCCGGTACCCACTCCCCGCGTTGTCGATGCTGAGCGTGGAAAAGGTGGCGACCCCGGCGACGGCCGCGACCGTCGTCGTGCCAGACAACGTCCCGCCGGCAGGATTCGTCGCGATCGCCACCGTCATGTTGCCCGCAAAGCCTGTCGCCGTGTTCCCCAGCGCGTCCCGGGCCGTGACCTGCACGGCCGGCCTGATCGTCGCCCCCGCGATCGTCGCGACGGGCGGCACAGTGAACGCGAGCTGGCTCGCGGCTCCGGGCACGATGCTGAACGCCGCGCTGGTCGTGGCCGAAAGACCGGAAGCGGTAGCCAAGAGGGTATAGCCAGCTCCGGCCTTGTCGATGCTTAATGTCGAGAAGGTGGCCACGCCTGCGACGGCCGCAATCGTTGTGGTGCCCGAGATGGTACCGCCCGCCGGGTTCGTCCCGATCGCCACGGTCACGGTGGCGGTGAAGGTCGGCACGAGGTTGCCCGCTACATCCAGCGCCGTCACCTCCACCGGCGGAGCGATGTGCGCCCCTGCTGCCGCGGCTCTGGGCTGTATCGAGAACACGAGCTGCGTCGCTGCGCCCGGCGTGATGTCGAAGGGGTCGCTCGTGGCTCCCGTCAGACCCGCGGCCATTGCCGATAGCGTGTAGCCGGTCCCGTTCTTTACAGTCCCGCTCTTATCGATGCTGAGGTTGGAGAACGTGGCGATGCCCGCGACCGGGGTCACCGTCTTGATCCCGAAAAGTGTGGCCCCACCCCGGCCCGTCCCGACCGTGATCGCGACCGACACCTGGCCGGTGAAGCCTGGCACGGCGTTGCCCAACGCATCCTGCACGGTGACCTGCACGGCCGGCTGAAGGCCGGCCCCCGCCGACGTGGTGCTGGGCTGCACCGCGGACGCAAGCTGCGTCGCCGCGGCGGCGGTGACGGCGAAGGTCGCGCTGGTGGTGCTCGAGAGACCGGGAGCTGCGGCCGAGAGCGCGTAGCCGCTGCCCACTCGGTCGACACTCAGGGTGGAGAACGTCGCGACCCCGGCGACTACGGCGACGCTCGTCGCGCCGGAGAGCGTGCCGCCCGCCGGATTCGTCTCGAGCGCCACGGTCACGTTGCCGGTGAAGGACGGCACCACATTCCCGTGCGCATCCCGCACCGCGACCTGCAACGCCGGCGTGATGCTCGCGCCGGCTGCCGTGACGCTCGGCTGCACGGCAAAGGCCAGCTGGGTCGGCGTGCCGGGAGTGATGACGAACGTCGCGCTGGTGGCGCCGGACAGACCCGTGGCCGTGGCCGTGAGCGTGTAGCGGCTGTCGCTTTTATCGACCAAGAGGGCGGGAAACGTGGCGATTCCCTCCACCGCCGCGACGGTCGTCGAGCCCGAAAGCGTGCCGCCCGCGGGATTCGTTCCCAGTGCCACCGTCACGTTGCCCGTGAAGCCCGCTACCGGGTTCCCCCGCGCATCGCGCGCCGTCACCTGGACCGCCGGCGTGATCGGCAGCCCCGCCACCGTGGACGTCGGCTGGACTGTGAAGAGCAGCTGCGTCGCCTTTGCGGGACCGGTCACCGCTTCAGGGCAGCCTGACAGGAGCAGGGAAAGCGCGATGGACACGCCGCCCGAAAGGACGCGCGCGCCAACCGACGCCGATACGGCGCGGCATGCCATTGCTACACGGTCGACGACGACATCTCGCGAGGTCCTGAGGCAGGTTCCGTACCACGTAGTCGTCCCTAAGCCCCTTGCATCAATTGACTTATGCCCTCGGGCCTGCGTGGCGGTTTTTGGTTGTGGCAGCTGTGCCACAGGATTGGAGCACCGCGACCAGACTCGTTACTTGACAGAGTCAAGTATATCCCGGACATTGGCGCCATGGC
>WNFA01005271.1_pt1 | contig 10802 bp, 11 predicted proteins | sample 5400481 | NCBI WGS metagenome assembly WNFA01 (sample SAMN13153340, study PRJNA577476) | soil metagenome | isolation source: 120 cm saprolite under Douglas fir tree site 2 hole 1 replicate 2 | place: USA:California | collected 2015-04-18 | reverse complement strand
TCCTGGCGAGCGTATCCGCCGCATGGGCGAAGCCTGTGAAGTAATCAAACGCATGTGGACTGAAACCGCGCCAGACTTCGACGGGCAATACTATCAGCTCAGAGGCGCTCGTTGCGAGCCCAAGCCCATACATAAACCCTCCCCGCCCTTTGTCATTGGCGGCAGCGGCGAGCAGTTGACTTTGCGCATGGTGGCTAAGTACGCCGATATCTGGAACTTCGTCGGTGGTTCCACCGAGACGTTCCGCCACAAAAATGAAGTACTCAATAACCATTGCGCCGCCATTGGACGCGACCCGGCTGCCATCGAGCGTTCCGTACAGGTACTTGTTGACCCCGATAATCTGAGTGACGCGCGTGACACCGTGCGGGATTATATTACGGCAGGCGCGACACACCTGATCCTCAACCTGCGCGCGCCTTACCCGCAGGGCATCGTCCACCGGCTGGCCGAAGAAGTAGTCGAGCCGTTACGCCAGGAGATATCCCAATGAGTACGCCTATCTACTACGATAGCGACGCCGACCTCTCTATTGTACAGAACAAACGCCTTGCCTTCATCGGCTACGGCAACCAGGGAGCAGCGCAGGCTAAAAACCTGCGTGACAGCGGCGTTAGCGAGATCGTCATCGGCAATCGCGACGATGCCTACAAAGATGTAGCCATCGCGGACGGATTTCGCGTCTTCTCCATCGCTGAAGCTGCAGCCTGGGGTGATGTTGTATTCCTGCTCATGCCCGACGAGTACCAGCCCCAGCTTTTCAGTGAACATATCGCCCCGCACATGCGCCAGGGAACAGCCCTGGTTATCGCGTCCGGCTACAACATAGCGTTCAACCTGCTCCCATTACCAGGCAACATCGACGTCGTCATGGTCGCACCGCGCATGATCGGTGCGGGCGTGCGCGAACGCTACCATCGCGGCGAGCCTTACCCCTGCTTCATCTCCGTCGAACGCGATGTCACCGGGGAGGCCTTGCCCCTGGCTCTATCCATCGCCAGGGGCATCGGTGCCACTCGTGGAGGCGCAATACAATCATCCGCTCGTGAGGAAGCAGCGCTCGACCTCTTCAGCGAGCAGGCAGTATGGCCTACTATCATCGTGGCTTTTCAGCAGGCATACGAGGTGCTGCACCAGGCAGGATTCAGTGACGAGGCCATACTATATGAAATGTACCTCTCAAAGGAGCCTGCCGAGGTCTTTGAGCGCATGGCTGAACAGGGTCTCTTTGGTCAACTCACGCTCCACTCGCATACGAGCCAGTACGGCCAGCTACGTGCTGCAGCAGCAGACAATGGCACATGGCTGCGCGATCGTTTCAAGCATGTACTGGACGACATTCTCTCGGGCAGCTTCGCGCGGGAGTGGTCAGATGTCCAGTCTAAGGGAGAGGAGCGCCTGGAACAGATGCGTGCAGAGGCGCTTACCGGCCCCTTCGCCCAGGCAGAGAAACGCGTCATAGGTGCAAAATAATTCTCTCTCAGCTCGTTTCGAAAGGCGGATGAAGATAATCATGACTGAATACACGCGCACCATATCTCTTGGCGCTGCTGCCGTCTCAGTAATTAACGTGGGCGACATACGTCTCAAGCTGGCGAAGACCCTCAGCGTCCCGGAGAGCGAATGGCGACCTCGCTACGGGGAGATCTTCGAGCAAGCGTTCATCTTCCCAAGCCAGTGCGTCCACATCGCATTGCCTGGAGCATCAGTGCTGGTCGACGCTGGCGACTTTACCCTCTCTTTCCCGCCGGACTCACCCTACTTCCAGCCAGGTTATCAACCTCCTCCAGGCGTAATTGCCCAACTTCATGAGAAGGGCATCCATCCCGGGGACATAACACATCTTCTCTCTCACTAATGATGTATAAATACTCTACGAAAGCACCTTCGGTGCTGATTCTGGATCGCCTGGCGTCTCCGCGCTGGTTTCCTCCACCTTTTCAACGATGTTGTCTTCCGCTCGCTGGAACTCTTTGGGATGGGTGACGCACCATTCCACCCAGATGGCCACCAGCAGCACGCCGTTGCCATAGGTGACGTTGGCACATACTGCATTGACCGGGACTGGGAGTGCAAGTTCGCGGTGATAGACGCCCACGCTCCATTCATCGACCAGCAGTTCCTTGACCTCCTTCAGCATGGCACGCTGGTCTCCATGGAGAATGAGGCGACCATCGTGGGTGACTTCGACCAGAATGTTCTCGGGTTCCAGTCCCGCCATCGGAGCCGCGATCATCAGGCGCTCGGCTGTTCGGTAGACCTTGACCGGAATATGCTGCTGCTTCACTTGTTCTTGCATCCGTTTTCCCTCTACTTTGAATGTTTAGGCATGCTCCTTGCTGAGTGAGCTGCACGAGAGGAGGCTTACTCAGATGTCCTTTCCTTCTTGTCTACGCTGCCGGACCCGGACTCACGCCTTCGACCATGCGCGCATCATGCACATTACGTACATCACGATAGTACTCGCGCCAGATCAGGCGGTGGACGCCGAGATAATATGGCAGACGATTGAGATAGGGCAGGAAAGGAAACAACACGAGTATGGCAGTGAGTACTCCCATTGTGACCAGGACCAACGCATCGGCATTCGACGAAGTGTTGTAGGGCGGGATCTGGTACCAGAAGGTGTAGAGCCAGAGCCACGCCTGCCCCGGGTAGTTGCCGGTTTCGTTCATCACCCCCCATTGGGTACCCAGCAAAGGGATGTATCTGCAAACGCACCTCGTGTCAAACAAGCGGCCTTCAGACCTGACGGATGACGTTCTGGTCCAACGAGCGCACGTCGGCGATCAAGGAGCGTTTGAAATCCTGGTCGACCGGTACAACGTCTCGCTCTTTCGCCTGATCTCCCACCTGGTGCGGGACGAACACCTCGCTCACGATGTCTTGCAACACGTCTTTCTCCAATTGTACCACTCGTTACCCACACTACAAGCGGGTGGGACGCTCAAAGCATGGTTATACCAGGTAGCACGTCATCGCTGTATTGATGAGCTGCGTCGCAAGCGGCCGATCTTCTTTTCTGAGATCGCGTCGGTCCCAGATGGGGACGAATTTTCACCCCTTACCACGCTTCTCGACCCAGACCGGCAGCCGGAGGAGCAGGTCGAACTGCACGAGCTACGGCAGCAGCTCCTCGAGGCGATTGAGGCGTTGCCCCCGCACTTCCGCAGGGTCGTGCTGCTCCGCTATGCCACCCAATCGAGCTTCCGCGAGATTGGGCAGGCGCTCAACATCCCAGCAGCAACGGCCAAAACGTACTTTAACCGGGCGAGAAAGCAGTTGCGTACCTTGCTGGGGCCGGAGTTTGCGTACTACTGAGGCAAGGAGAAGCTATAAAAGAGTCTCCAGCATAGTTATGTAGTATCTTTTCCTCTCGTCATATCCTACTCACTGTGAGCAAGAAGTACGTCTGGAATACGACAGCAGTCGATCATTCCTCCTGTTTTACCAAGAAAGGCGCTCCCTATGTCACCATATCAACAGACACTCCCGCTCGTGGATAAGACGAACGAGGCAGGACCCAATGAGCAGGCGGCAGGAAGGGTGACCGTTCAGGATGCAACTGATGATCCTGCGAGACAACGGAATGGGATCACAGACGGCTCCGCTGAGACCATGATGCCCGCCCAGGCAGGACCATCGCCCGTTCGCCTACCCAGCCTGGCCGACGTCTACGCCTGGACCAGAGGCGATCTTGCCACCGCCGGGGCAGAAGCCGTACCCAACACGCACCGATCAGATGCTGTATGAGGAGCCCTATGACCAGGAACGGGGCAGGCCGAGCGTCAGCCTGCCAGCACCGATGATACCAAAACTGACGGCACCGGAAAGCAGAGGGCTCACAAGGCGGGCTGGTCGACTTGATCCTTTTGAGCGCCTGGGACACGCATGAACGCGCCCACAACGCTTCTGGCCTCTCCTTCACCTGCACATCTCCTTGAGAGAGGTCGCCTCCATGGAGACTAGGAAGGAACCTGACAGCATGAGGCAATACACCTGGGCGACCTGTTCAAAGGTGATACAATCCGAGGTCAATACACTGCGCACGGAGCTGCAACGCCTGCTGGGTCACGATCTCCTTGGCATCTACCTCCACGGCTCACTAGCTCTGGGCGGCTTTCATCCCACCCGCAGCGATATCGACGTGGTTGTGCTGACTGGCAACTTGTAGGAGTGCACATAACAAAGCGGTAGCACTCGCTGTCCATGTTGAGACGAAAGGACAAGACTGATGACGATGACCATACCATTTACAGAACGCCTCAGTGAACAATGGCTGCTTGAAAGAACGTATCATGCACAATTGCGAAATGGCAGCATCTCGATCAAGTGTGCAGATCAACTTTCCACTGCATCAGGTGAGCTTTTCCATTGCACTCTTTGACATTTCCACTGCAGCGGTATCCTTTGTAGAGGGATGCAGATTCTTGTGTTTTCATTAGGAGTCAGTCTACCAGAAGTTTTCCCTTTCCTGCAAGTTGACAATACCTCGTAGCATCAGGGTGCGGGAGGGTCGTGATGCGCTGCGATCCCACGAATCAGTGCTTTGCTTGAGTAGATGGTTGTACATCGAGCAATTCCGAAGCGTCTTTGTCTGTTCGTTTGTAATACTGCACTTTGATCACATCCAGGACCGCTTGGAGCGGTATTCCTGCACAAAGCCGAGAGAGGTGTTGATCACGAGGATAACGGCGATGATGATCCCATCCGAGAGATCGCCGAGGACAAAGCTGAAGATGCTGGCAAAGGCTAACAGGTAGATCAGTGAGCTTTTCAGTTGCCTGCCGAGGATGCCCAGTGCCGTATGCTTGCTTTTCGTGAGGACGTTGGGACCCGAGGTCGCGCGACGTGCCTCGGCATCACTCGAACTCAAACCCCTCGAGTGATGCATGCAGTTGCGCGAGTACCTGTTGTCCAGAGAGTGATGCTACTGCTTGTTTCTTCATACCGTTGCCTTGTCGAGATGAGGAGCAGGGTCATGCTCCCACCATGCTTTCCTCGACCTGCTCCTCCTAATCGTGTGGCTCCTACCCCACAGCTCTCCCGATGAGCTTGCCCAGTCCAAACGTAATCCCGGCTGCCAACAGGCCAAGGAGCACCTGTCGCGCGCCCGCTTTCCAGAGGGGAGAGCCGGCGGTCAGGCTCACACCTGCGCCGATGCCGAATAGACCCAACACGCTGAGCGCGAGACTGATGCCGACAGCGACGAGTCCATTGGTAAAGATGAACGGAAACACCGGGATGATGGCCCCAAGAGCGAACAGGAAAAACGAAGTGATTGCGGCTCCCCAGGCGGACCCGCCGAGATCCTTGGGATCGATGCCCAGCTCTTCTCGTGCCAGCGTATCCAGTGCCGTCGTACCCTGCTGCATTAAATTGGCCGCCAACTCCCTGGCCGCGTGTTCGTCGAGCCCCTTCGATTGATAAATCAGGGCCAGCTCTTCCTGTTCCTCTTTGGGCGCCTCTTGCAACTCCTGGCGCTCGATGGCGATCTGGTGCTGGTTGAGTTCACGTGCACTCTGCACGGAGACCCACTCGCCGATGGACATTGAGAAGGCCCCCGCCAGCAACCCGGCCAGGCCAGCAATCAGGACCGCGTGGCCGGTGAGGGTGGCTCCCGCGACTCCCATGACCAGGCTGAGGTTCGAGGTGAGCCCGTCGCTCGCTCCCAGCACGGCCGCTCGCAGTTCATTGCCCCCAGCGCTGCGGTGTCGGCCCTCAAACTGGGCGAGCAAAGGACCCGCGATCCCGCCCCTCGCTGAGGAGAGCAGAGAGCTGAACAGGCGGGCATGCGAGCGTTCATCGGCTGGCAGACCTGCCTGGACTGCCTCGGGCTGGGTATCGTACTCGCTCACCGCCTGCTGTTCCATCGAGGAGACGGTGGAGAGCACGGCACCAGTTCCAAGCCGCCTGGCTAGCCACAGCAGCGCCCGGATGCGCCAGGTGGGCGCATAGGCCGGACTCGTTGCACCCGCCCGGGTCAGATAGTCCTTCCAGAGGTCGGAGTGGCGCTGCTCTATACCGGCAAGGCGCCGGTAGAGTTCGGCCAGGTGTGTATCGCGCTCGGTTTCGGCGAGCTTGCTATACAGATAGACCCCTTCTTGCTCAGAAAGATAGTTCGCGCGGTAACGCGCAACGTCCTGGCTGTTCGGTTGATCGCTCGTATCATGCTTGAAGGCCATATGCATCTCCCCTGGCAGAGTTTCTCAACAAGGGTTTTCGACCGCTTTCCCGTGTAATAAAGTATACAATACCGACCCCCACCTGTTCAGCGAAGCAGCCTCGTTCATCGGCGTTTGGCCGTAACGGTGATCGTGTTCGTTGGGATGAAGTAGTTCGTGCTGTGCTCAGCGGCTGTATGTGCCTCCAGGCGCTGAATTTGCGCCGCTACCACGTCGGCCTTGACCTTGAGTCCGAGCTATAGAACTGCTCTGTGCCCAAGGTAGTATCGCTCAAGAAATCGGGCTCATCCGCCATTCCCTCTTGAACCGCCTCCCAGGGGAAACTCAATTGGATTCAGGTAATTCTGCTTATTCTGGTTGACGGTGACCCAATCATTTTGCAGAATGCCTCCCGTATCCCCTGAGTCGGGATTCAACGCCCAATACGCCCAGTTGATTCCTGTCACCCCAGGGCCCAGATAGGAGATGATGCTCCTAAACCACTGCTGATCTATCGTATTGGCAAGCTGGGTGCCGAATTCTCCTAACCAGAGAGGAGCAATGCCTTCTTTGACGATAAACCCCCAGTGGGTATCCCAAATGCGGGGCAGGTTGTGGGGGTAATCCGGTGCGCTAAAGTAGGAGAGATGATAGACTTCGGGCGGATAGTCATGGGGAGAATACACCACCTGATGGGGAACGCTCAGGTGGACCGGCGCGTCGGCCACCCCTTCCAGGTTGCCTCCCCACCAGTAGCAATCCCCTTTATAGCACTCCACGCCCTCCACAAAAATCAGCCAATGGGGATTGATCGCCAGAATCTCATTTCCCAGCTTCTGGGCCTCCATATGCCAGTCCACTGACGGATTGCCACAGCCCCAGCAGGCCGCCCCATGTGGTTCGTTATCCAAATCCGCCCCAATGATCGTTGGGTTGCCAAGGTAATGGCGGGCTAACATCTGCCAATTAGACTCAAAACAAGAGACGGAACAGTCGGACGCCGACCAGAGCTGGACTTGCGAACCGGCATCCACTCCGTGGTGGTCCAGAACGATGCGCAAGCCGAGTTGACCGGCAGCAGCCACAATCTTATCGAGAATCTGCAACCCGTTGAGTCCCTGCAAGTCCTGGTTCATGCCATTGTTAAAAGAAATGCCATTGGGAACACTGTTGGCAAAAAAGAGCTGGTCAGAGAATGGCAAGCGAACGGTATTATAGCCCTGGGTTTTGACTTGCCGGAGCAGATCATGATAATCGCGCTGCCCCAGGCCGTGAACCACATAGGTGGACGATTCAAAGCCAAACCAGTTGATGCCCGCAATGCGTACTGGCTGATTAGCCTCATCGACAATCTGGATGCCTTTGGTGTGCCAGTAGCCCGTGCCGACGGGCGGCGACGGCGTAGGAGTCGTAAAAGAGGTGGGTACGCTGGTAGCACTTGTATTGGGCCTGCCAACTCCGCTCACAGTTCTACCAGGCTGTTGTGTCGGGGCATGCATGACCAGATAGCCACCGAAGCTGCTGATGCCGGCAACCACGAGCAAGACAATCGTGAACCAGACCCGGCGCTTCAACATACGAGAGGGAGCGGTGTTTTCCGCATTGGTGTTGATGAACGGCAGCGTGGGGGTTACCCACCATGAGCCAGTGGAGCCTGGAAGCGGCTGGAAGGTGCGCGCGCTGTCAGCCATCGCTCCCGCTTCGCTCCCCCTTGCGCCAACGGGTAGCCCGATCAGTTGGCCCTCTTGTTGGCTAGGAAGCGAGGGCAGGGAGAGTCCACATCTCCGGCAAAACCGCTGGCCTATGATGGTCGCTTCTCCACATCGTGGGCAGCGCCGGTCAGGCGTCGCTCGAGGGAGTGCTACAGAGGTTGATTGAGCAAACAGGTCATCTGGGGATTGCTGACCACATCGAAGACAGATGCCAGTCGCCTGGTCTACAGGCCCCTGACAAAAGGTGCACTGATGCATTGAAGGTGTTCTCGCAAGCTAGTCATTTATCGTGAGAAAACAAAGAGATGTATAGTTTTCAAATACGAGGTGGAACGAGCAGCACTGCCACGCGGCAACGCCACACGACAGACCTACACATACTCTAGACAAACCGTAACCGATACCGTGAGCGATTACGTGATCGTTTTTGGTATCGGTTACGCTCAGTATAGATGCAAAGGTAGAGATTGTCAAGCAGTATTTTGAAGGGAGGCACCATGCCAATTCGGGTGCTCTGCAATCAGGAGTGTGACGGTCGGGGGCGCACCACCCTGATGAAATGAGCGAGCGCGGTCCTCAATGGTGTGATCAGCGTTCGTCATACGATCGAGCTGGCGCAGATAGCTGACCCACGATTCGGCCATAAATGCCTCTACATGACGCTCTTCATCGGCTGGATCACATGCCAGCAACCAGCCAAAGGCCCCGTCTCGTTCGCGCATTCGGCGGACTTCGTGCATGGAGCGGAGAAAGTCCCCGGCCTTATGCGGATCGACGTAGTACTCGATCTGTACGACGACGGGACCCTCTTCCTGGCGAGGTTCGACCAGCAATCTCGGCACAGAGACGTGCCAGGGCCTCAGATCCTGCTTTTCGCTATCCGCCAAATGCCAGCGCAGCCTGGCCGCAAGCCCTAACACCGCCCCTATAGCTGCCAGCAAGATCGCCAGGGGATCTCCCAGGCGAGCCGCAACCACTCTCCATACCAGGCTACCAATTGCGGTCCCGCCCTGGTAGACGACCAGGTAGGCACCTAGCGCCCGCGCACGCACCCAGATGGGCGAGGACTCCTGCGCAGCAACATTGAAGGAGGAGACCAACATAATCCAGGCTGCACCACCGATCGTTGCAATCAGGCAGAGTACGAGCAGGTTCCGCAGATATCCGAGCGCAATCATCTTTCGACAGTGACAGGTATGATATGCTAGGGTCCAGAGTATGCTTCCGGCGCTACTCACTGCTCACAGACAAACCGTTTGCCTGTTGTTTTAGGGAGTTTACGCGTCCTCTCTCCTTGCTCTGTCAGAAGCCATGAGATCAAGCAGCATACCAGCAAAGGCCTGAAAGGAGGAACGTATGTCACTAGAAGTAGCTACGCACAGCGACCGGCGGTTCCGTGCACTCATCGAACACAGTACTGATGCCATCGCCCTCCTCACGCCGGAGGGCACCGTTACCTATGCCAGTCCTTCCATCGAGCGTGTCCTGGGATATACTCCCCAGGAGTTCATGACCATCAATGGATTTGATGTCATTCATCCTGGCGATCTTCCTTCTCTTGCACACACGTTTCAACACCTGCTTGCCATCCCTGGACTGGTAGCTACACAACAGGTTCGCAGTCGTCATAAAGATGGCACCTGGCGCTGGGTAGAAGCCACCATGACCAATTTGGTACATGACCCAGACGTGCAGGCTGTGGTGACGAACTTGCATGATATCACCCAGCGCAAACAAGCGGATGAGGAGCGAAAAGCACTTGCCGAACAAACAGAAGAAAGCGAGCAGCGCTTTCGCCTGCTCGCAGATGGCGCCCCCGTCATGATCTGGACATCAGGTACTGACAGGCTGTGTACCTACTTTAATGCTCCCTGGTTAGCCTTTACTGGCCGAACACTAGAACAGGAATTGGGGAATGGATGGACAGAGGGCGTCCATCCGGCTGATAAGCAGCGATGTTTAGATATCTACACCTTTTCGTTCGATGCTCGGAAATCGTTTAGCATGGATTATCGGCTGAGGAGATGGGATGGGCAGTATCGCTGGATATTAGATAACGGTATCCCTTTCTATACTCCTGACGGGACGTTCACGGGCTATATTGGCTCGTGTATTGATATCACCGAGCGACGCAGGTTAGAGCAGCAACTCCAGTACAGCGAGCAGAAGCTGCGCTCGCTGGTCGAGTCGAATATTTTCGGGGTCACCGTGTCCGATACCACTGGGCGGATTTACGAGACGAACGAGCGATTTGCACAGATAGTTGGCTACAGCAAAGACGAACTGCTCTCCGGAGCAGTCACATGGCGCCAACTGGTGCCACCAGACTATCAAAAGATGCAGGACCAGATCGATCAGACGATTCTCTTTACAGGAGTTATACCACCCTGCGAAAAGGAATACCTGCGCAAAGACGGCAGTCGCCTGCCAGTCCTGGTGGCGGGAGCCATGATCGATCAGGAGCGAGGTCACGCGCTGGTGGTGATCCTGGATATCTCTGAGCGCATAGAAGCTGAGCGACGCAAGCAGGAATTCCTGAGCATGGTCAGCCATGAACTGCGGACACCGCTCACCTCTATCATGGGTTTGATCGAGCTCGCGCTGATGCAGATCGATCTTCGCCCCAGGTCGCTGCCGCCGGAGGCAGAAGCGCTGCTTGGCCAGATCGAGAAGACGCTCAAGCGGGCAGATGGGCAGGTGGAGATCGAAACCCGCCTGGTGGAGGAGCTGCTGGAGGTAACCCGGCTGGAGATGCGCAAATTCGAGTTGTCGCTGCACCCGGAGAATCTCGTCACCATCGTGCAGGAGACCGTCGCCAACCAGCAGCAGGCGGCACGCACGCGCCACATTGAGCTGGTCTTGCCTCCAGACGAACTGGTGCCAGTCATCGCCGACGCTGGCCGTGTTGGGCAAGCACTTACCAACT
>WNFA01005269.1_pt1 | contig 10804 bp, 13 predicted proteins | sample 5400481 | NCBI WGS metagenome assembly WNFA01 (sample SAMN13153340, study PRJNA577476) | soil metagenome | isolation source: 120 cm saprolite under Douglas fir tree site 2 hole 1 replicate 2 | place: USA:California | collected 2015-04-18 | reverse complement strand
GAAGCAGAAGCGGGGCACTTGCGCGGAGTGATCTACGTGAGTTGCGATCCGGCGACTCTGGCTCGCGATCTGGCACGACTTCCGAGCTACAGAATCGAGTCGCTGCACGCGTTCGACATGTTTCCGCAAACGGCACACGTCGAAACGGTTTGTGAGTTGCGTCCCGAGGTGGCGGCAACGTGAGATATGTCGTGGAGCTGAACTCCCGGCGGAAGACGGTGTCGATCGAGCCGGAGGGCGTTCGGTACGAAGACGACGCGCCAATCCGCGGCGAGCTTTCCGACATCGAAGGGAGTCCGGTCCGAATGGCGAAGCTCGATACACACGTCTATCGTGTTGTCGCGGAAAAGCGCCAGGGACGTGGAAAGTACACGCTCTGGGTGGACGGCTATCGGTTCGCGACTGAAGCGCTCGACGAGCGAACACGCTCCATCCGCGATCTCTCGGCGGCGACTGCTGGCCCAACGGGGCCAGCTCCGATCATCGCACCGATGCCGGGTCTGATCGTAAGAGTCAACGTCAATCCAGGCGATAAGGTCGAGGCCGGACAGGGTCTGGTCGTGATGGAGGCGATGAAGATGGAAAATGAGTTGCGGGCAACCGCTGCCGGGACCGTCCGAAGCGTTGAGGTTTCTCCAGGCACAGCGGTGGAGAAGGGAGCCCTGCTCGTCGCTCTCGAATAGAAGCGAGCATGGGGTCACATCAGCACTTCGCTATTGCGCTGCAAACTAGTCGGCCTACCTTGGCGATTCCCCGGCCGAGCGATGGGCACCACCCACCCATACGCTTCCCACCTGGCCGGCGAACGAAAAAAGGAGGATGATGCTATGAGGATGCTGGCTCCTACCGCATGGTTGCTCGCGGCCGCTTCAGCGGCGCCGCTCACCGCACAGATGACAGGCGCTCAACCGCCTCCGCCGGTGCTGGTAATTTCGCGAGAGCTCGTCAAGCCGGGGAAAACCGCGGCGCACAATCAATGGGAGGCGAAATGGCCCGCCGCTTTCGCGAAGGCAAATTTCGCAACGAACTACATCGGCATGAACCCCGCCTCGGGTATCAACGAGGCCTGGTTCCTCTTCGGCTACGCATCGTTCGACGCCATGGAGAAGGAAAATGCACGGATGGACGCGGATGCGGCCCTCAGCGCCGAGCAGCTTCGCCTTTACGCTGGCGAATCCGACTACGTCGAGAGCACTCGGGGAGTTATCGCGGCGTACGTGCCGAGTGTGAGCTACAAACCGAATGTCGACTTGTCGAAGATGCGCTACTTCGAGATTCTGACATACGCAATGAAACCTGGACACGCGGGCGACTTCATCAAGGCTGCTGGAATAGTGCGTGACGGATACACAAAGGCGGGCATCGACCAGCCGTGGGCGATCTATCGCGTCGTGAGCGGGATGCCGGCAGGAACCTTCTATGTGTTTCTTCCAATGCGCTCGCTCGCCTCGCTCGACAAGGCCCCTTCGAACGATGAGGCGATGGGACGCGCCCTTGGACCCGAGCAGATGAGCGTGCTCGACAAGCTAGTCCTGGACGGAGTCGCGACTTCACAATCCCAGATCTTTGCATTCAATCCGAAAATGAGCTTCGTCAGCAAGGAGATGAAGGCTGCGGATCCGTTTTGGCGCTAGTCCGATGAGGTGTGTATTCGACGGAGATCGAGTGCGCACATTTGCGTCTTGGCGACCGTGACGGCCGGGTGCCAAGATGCCCACGCCCGCGAATAAGCGAAGGGCCGGGTTCTCCCCGGCCCCCTTCCATTTTCAGAGGCGGGTACTGTCCATGAAAAGGGGACACTACCTCAGAGGGCGTCCGCGGTTGACACGACTTCCCGTCGCCGATACCTTAAAAGGCTGTCGCAAAACCACTTAGTGGCAATTAACCGCTTGGAACCCTACTCGATCAAAAGGGGGCCGGCACTTACATATCGTTCCGCTTCACATGAAGACATACTCCGCGACCCCGCGGGATATCGAGCACCAGTGGTATATCGTCGACGCCGAAGGCCAAGTCCTCGGCCGTCTGGCGACCGCGGTCGCGAACATCATTCGCGGCAAGCACAAGCCGATGTTCACGCCCCACATGGATACGGGCGACAACGTCATCGTCATCAACGCTGCCAAGGTCCGCGTCACTGGCAAGAAGGCGGAGCAGAAGCGGTACTTCAGACACACGGGGTACATGGGTCACGAGCGGTTCACACCGTTCGAGATGATGCTCGCCAAGCACCCCGAGCGCGTGATCGAGAAAGCGGTCTACGGCATGCTGCCGAAGACTGCTCTCGGACGCCAGAAGCTCCGCAACAAGCTCCGCGTGTTCGCCGATGCGAAGCACACCCACGCCGCGCAGCAGCCGAAAGTGCTCGTCCTCAACAAGAAGAGTGAGAAGTAATGCCTGACACCATGCACACGATCGGACGGCGCAAGGAAGCCGTCTGCCGTCTCTACATCAAGCCGGGATCCGGCAAATGGTCGGTCAACGGACGGACGCTGGGAGATTATTTCCCGCGCCCCGCGCACGTCTCCGCCATCCAGCAGCCGTTCACGATCACCGATACGCTCGGCCGCTACGATGTGAAGGCAAAGGTCGAGGGTGGCGGGCTCACGGGACAGGCAGGCGCGCTCCGTCTCGCCGTCGCTCGTGCGCTGGTAAGACTGGATGAATCGCACCGCAGGAAGCTCCGCGACCTGGCGCTGCTGACCCGCGATGCGAGAGCTGTCGAGCGCAAGAAGCCAGGCCGTCCCAAAGCAAGAAAGAAGTTCCAGTTCTCGAAGCGTTAACCCGAAGGAATCACTATTTAATGGCTCAGCCAAACCTGGAGCAGCTACTCGAAGCCGGTGTCCATTTCGGACACCAGACCCGTCGTTGGAACCCGAAGATGCGTCGTTTCATCTTCGCGGAGAGAAACGGCATACACATCATCGACTTGCAGAAGACGCTGCGTCAGCTCGAGCTCGCGCAGAAGCTCGCGCGCGAAGTAATCCTTCGCGGCGACAACGTCCTCTTCGTCTGCACCAAGCGACAGCTCGTCAACATTGTGAAGAGCGAAGCCGAACGTTGCGGAGCGATGTATGTGACGGAGCGGTGGCTCGGCGGCTTGCTGACGAACTTCCAGACGGTGAAGAAGCAGGTGCGTCGTCTGAAAGAGCTGGAGGCGGGCAGCGAGGCCGGTGGTGACTTCGAGAACTACACCAAGAAAGAGCAGCTGATGATGAGTCGTCAGCGCGACAAGCTTTCGAAGAACCTTGCTGGCATCAAGAACCTTACGCGCCTTCCCGGCCTCATGTTCGTGATCGACTCCAAGAAGGAGCGGATCGCAGTGAACGAGGCCAACAAGCTGCAAATCCCGCTCATCGCGCTCGTCGATACGAACGCCGATCCGGATCTGATCACCGTTCCGATCGCCGGCAATGACGATGCGATCCGTTCGGTGGAGCTGATGACCAAGTCGATCGCCGATGCGATCGTCGAAGCGCGGCGCGAGGCTCCCGCGCGCGAAGAGGTCGAGGAGGCCGAATCGTACACCTACAGCTCCGATCGCGGCGCCGAGCCAGAAGGTGAAGGCGACAAGAAGAGGAAGAAGCGGCCACGCAGGCGACGGGCGAAGCCCGAAGCAATTGCCGCTCGGCTCAAGACAGGCGGCGAAGAAGGTGGCGGAACAGAGGAAGCCACCGAGCCAGAGCAGGAAGGTTAACTTTCACGCCGCCGGAAAATTCCGGCGGCGTTTTCACGAGACAGGATGATGACTACCAAAGAGAAATTCACTGCAAAAGACGTTCAGACTCTGCGCCAGCGTACCGGCGCGGGTATGATGGAATCGAAGAAGGCGCTCGAGGAGAACCATGGCGACATGGAGAAGGCGATCGAGTACCTGCGCACCAAGGGAATCGCCAAGGCCGAGAAGCGCATCGGCAAGCAGACCAGCGAAGGAGTGATCGGCAGCTACATCCACCACAACGGCAAGGTCGGCGTGATGGTGGAAGTGAACTGCGAGACCGACTTCGTTGCGCGCACCGACGACTTCAAGCAGCTGGTGAAGTACATCGCCGAACACATCGCTGCGGCGGCTCCGGTTGCCGTCGACAAGGATCAGGTGCCGCAGGACAAGGTCGATAAGGAGCGTCGCATTTTTCTGGAGCAGGTGAAGGAGAGCGGTAAGCCCGACCACCTGATCGAGAAGATCGTCGCCGGCAAGGTCGAGGCGTACTACAAGGACGTCGCTCTCGTTCACCAGGCGTGGGTTCGTGAGCCCAAAAAGACGATCGGCGATCTCATCAAGGAAGCGTCGGCGAAGCTGGGAGAGAACATCCAGGTTCGCCGCTTCGTTCGATTTCAGATGGGCGAGGAATAGCAATCCGGTGCCGTACGGTTTTGAACTGCAACTGAACGGGTGTGAGAGGTCAGAAGCATAGATGCGAGTTGCTAGTTCACGACGCCCGGACTTTGCAAACCGGCATTCGTGGCACTGGCAGTTACTGCCGCGCGACGGGGATAAGTCAGGGAGTCGTAAACTGAATTCTGCGAACTACGCTACTCGCGTCTCGCACCCGTTCACTTATGAGTTTCCCGTTCGGTTTGCAGTTCACAAACCAGAAGAGGTCTAGTTGCCAGACCTAAAGTACAACCGGGTTCTGCTCAAGCTGTCCGGCGAGGCTCTCGCCGGGCAGAAGGGCGGCGGCTTCGATTTCACGATCCTCGAGCGCCTCGCCACCGAGGTCGCTGACATCGTCAAGATGGGTGCTGGCGTCGGTCTGGTGATCGGTGGCGGAAATATTGTTCGCGGAGCGCAGCTCTCGAAGATGGGGATGGACCGCGTCGGCGCCGACTACATGGGCATGCTCGCTACGGTCATCAACGCGCTCGCACTCCAGGATGTGCTCGAGAAGGCGCAGCTGGAAACGCGCGTCATGACCGCGATCGCGATGGAATCGATCGCGGAGCCGTTCATCAGGCGGCGCGCGATGCGCCATTTCGAGAAGGGCCGCGTTGTGATCTTTGCGGCCGGCACCGGCAACCCTTACTTCTCTACGGATACCGCCGCGGCGCTCCGCGCAATTCAGATCCACGCGGATGTGATCATCAAAGCTACGAGCGTCGATGGAGTGTATACGGCGGATCCCAAGCGCGATCCGGAAGCCAAGAGGTTCGAATCGATCAGCTACCGCGATGTAATGGTCAACGAGCTGGGCGTGATGGACCAGACGGCCATCACTCTGTGCAAGGAAAACAAGCTCCCGATCATCGTCCTCAACATTCACCGTCACGGAGAGGTTGCGAAGGCGCTGCTGGGTGAGCGCGTCGGAACGATCGTACAATGACGACAATTCCTCAGATCACGAAGGACTGCCGGACCGCGATGGAGAAATCATTCGAGGCGTCGAAGCGCGAGCTGGCGTCGATCCGCACCGGAAAGGCGACAGCCAGCCTGCTCGATACCGTGCGCGTTGAAGCGTACGGGCAGCAGATGCCCTTGAACCAAGTTGCGGGCGTGTCGGCTCCGGAGCCGCGGCTCCTCACCGTGACGCCCTGGGACAAGGGACTGGTCACGGCGATCGAAAAGGCGCTGCGAGAATCGGATCTCGGGCTCAATCCTCAGACGCAGTCGGGCGTCATCCGGGTGCCACTCCCATCGCTCAACGAGCAGCGCAGAAAGGAGCTGGTCAAGGTCGTTCACAAGCTGGCCGAGGAAGCGCGGATCGGCATCCGCCACGCGAGAACCGCCGCGCGCGATCAGCTGAAGAGGCTCGAAAAAACGTCGGAAGACGAGCAGAAGAGGGCGGAGAAAGAGCTTCAGAAGCTTCACGACGACTACATCGGCAAGATCGATGAGTTGTTGAAGGCGAAAGAAGCAGAAATAATGGAAGTCTAGCCCGTGTCCGAGCTGACACGGCGCATCATCTTCGCGGTAATTGCCGCGCCCGCGAGCATCGCGATCGTCTACTTCGGCGACTGGGCGTTGGCGATTGTTCTCTCCGTGCTCGCCGCGCTCGCGGCTTGGGAGTTGTTCCGCATGGCTCGTGAAACCGGGGCACTGCCGCTGGAGCCCGCGGGAATCGCGCTGGCTGCCCTCCTGCCGCTCGCGGTTCACGCGCAACGACTTGGCGTATATACGCTCTCGCTCACGGCAATCGTCGCCATGATTCTGCTGTTGTTCGCGAGCACGATCTGGCTCCGTGGACCAGCGGGCAAGCCGTTGTCCTCAGTCGCGATCACGGTGTTCGGCGTGATGTACGCCGGACTCTTCTCGTACATCTACGCGCTTCGCTACCACGACTACGCTGTCGGCGCGGCCGCTGGAACCGCGCTGGTCTTCTTGCCCGTGCTTCTCACTTGGGCTACCGATGTCGGCGCGTACACATTCGGTCGGACGTTCGGCAAGAAGAAGCTGATTCCTTCGGTGAGTCCCGGAAAAACGGTGGAAGGGGCGGTGGGTGGACTCGGCCTCGCCATAGTCATATGTCTTCTTTACGTGAGATTCATACTGATGCCGTATGCGCAGCTCGGACTGACGATCCAGGGCGCGGTGCTCTTCGCCATAGTTGTCAGCGTCGCGGCGCAGACGGGAGACCTGGCCGAGTCGCTGCTCAAGCGAGAGGCCGGCGTGAAGGACAGCTCGCGGATCCTTCCCGGACATGGTGGAATACTCGATCGGTTCGACAGCCTGTTGTTCGTGATGCCGATCGCGCTTCTGCTGCTAGGTCGCTTGCTGCTGCCCATCCCACTATGACTCCCGGCTCCGCCACCCGTCAGAAGGGTGTGGCGGTACTGGGCTCCACCGGCTCGATCGGCACTACAGCGCTACGCGTCCTGGACAGACAGCGTGATCGATTCCGCGTCACGGCTCTCACCGCGAACAGCAACGCCGCTCTCCTGAGAGAACAGGCGCTCAAGTTCTCACCAGCTTTCGTCGGGATGGTAGAATCCCAGCACGATGCGGACGATGCGTGGAGGAGCGGAACGGATGCCCTTATCGCCGCTGCCACCCGCGATGATGTCGACATCGTGCTGAACGCGATCGTCGGTGCGGCGGGACTCGACGCCACGCTGGCCGCTCTCGAAGCAGGAAAGCGTGTCGCACTCGCCAACAAGGAGACGCTGGTCATCGCCGGAGACCTGGTGAGGCAGGCGTGTGCCGCGGGAGCAGGCGAGGTCATTCCCGTTGACAGCGAGCACAGCGCCATCCTTCAATGCATCACCGGACACCCGACGTCGGCCGTCCGTCGAGTCGTGCTCACCGCGTCGGGCGGACCATTCCGCGGCTGGAGCGCGGAGCGACTCGCGTCGGCGAGTGTGGATGATGCCCTGAGGCACCCGACCTGGCAGATGGGCCGCAAGATCACCATCGACAGCGCGACGCTCGCCAACAAGGCCCTCGAAGTCATCGAAGCACATTTTCTGTTTGGCCTTCCTTACGATCGCATCGAAGTCGTGGTACATCCGCAGAGCGTGGTTCACTCATTCGTCGAGTTCATCGATGGCAGCGTCGTGGCGCAAATGAGCGTTCCGACGATGGAGCTGCCGGTGCTCTATGCCCTGACTCATCCAGAACGCGTCCCCGACGACGGTGTACCGGCTTTTGATCCGGTTAGACTTTCTCCAATGACATTCGAGCCTGTCGATCATGAGCGTTTCCCGGCGCTGCGTTTGGGCATTGCGGCCGGAGAGGCGGGCGGAGCCGCACCAGCAGTCTTCAACGGGGCCAACGAGTGCGCCGTCGCGGCGTTCCTGGCCGGGAAAATCGGCTTTCCGGACATTCCGCGCGCAATCTCCTCAGCGCTCGACAAGCTGAGCGAGATGCCCGCCGGAACGCGAGAGCAGCTGCTGGCGGCGGACGCGGCAGCGCGCCGGCACGTGCAGGTGATGTTCAAGTGCTGAGCTGGCTGGCACCGATCATCGTCTTCGGTCTCGTGGTGTTCGTGCACGAGCTCGGACACTTCATCGCCGCCAAGCTGACTGGCGTGTACGCGCCGCGGTTCTCGATTGGGTTCGGGCCGTCACTACTCAAGAGGCGAATCGGTGAGACCGAGTACGTCCTCGCCGCGCTGCCACTCGGCGGCTACGTGCGGATGGCGTCGCGCGAGGACGAAGCGACTGCATTTCTCGAGGGCGGAAGCGAGAACTCGGCGACGCGAGCAGCAAATCCCGAGGACGGATTCGATCCGAATGCCATGATTCCCTTCGGCCCCAAGCCGATTCCGGAATCACGGTGGTTCGAGTCGAAGCCGCTCGTCGCGCGGCTCTTCATCATGCTCGCCGGCGTGACGATGAACGCACTCCTCGCTTATGGCATCTACGCAGGGCTGCTGCTGCACTCCGGAATGCCAACGCCAATTCCCGTCGCGTCAGCCGTGGTTCCCGGCAAGCCCGCGGCCCTCGCGGGCATTCAGGTCGGGGACAGCATAGCAACTCTCAATGGCCGGCCGCTCGCTAGCTGGGAAACGCTCCTCGACAGCATTGGCGCGTCGGCTGGCCGCCCGCTCGAGCTGGGAATCGTTCGCCACGGCCAGACGCTGAACGTACGGGTTACCCCGGCGGCAGAAGTCGTGGCGGATCCGCGCACCGGAGTGAAGCGGTCGCTCGGCAGAATCGGCATGATGGCGAGCGAAGGATTCACCCCGATTTCAGTGCGACGGGCGTTCGGCGCGGCATGGGGTCTGACAATTGATAACGGCAGCAGGATTTTTTCCGCCTTGGGCGCGCTCGCCCACGGCGTCGGCGTCTCCGACCTTGGCGGACCGATCGCGATCGCACAGGTGTCAGTGCAGGCGGCTCGCGGCGGAATTGAGACGCTGTTGCTGCTTGTCGCTCTCATCAGCATCAATGTCGCAGTGTTCAATCTGCTGCCGATCCCGATCCTCGATGGTGGCCAGATCCTTCTCAACATTGCCGAGACGATCAAGGGAAGCGCGTTCAGCACGCAGACCCGCGAGCGTATCCTGAAGGGTGGGCTCCTCATCATCGGCCTGCTCTTTGTCACCGTCATGTTCAACGACATAAGTCGCAACATGCAGAACATCGTCCGGTTCTTCGGACGCATTTTAGGAAGCTAGGGCCAAACTATTTGGCGCTCGCTGCCGTAGTGCTTAGCACCCCACTCTCGCTTGAATCCGATGGCAGATTTCAAAGCTGAAGATCATCGCCTGACCAATCCGACGGAGCCGCGCCCCCGCGGTTACGCCCGCCAGCAGGATCAGCAGCCGGAGTCGCCACCGAGTTACGGAGAGCAGGGTCAGCAGCTGATCCCGGATTCCAGGTCGACGTCGGGCGTCGTGTCGTTTCTCAGCAGTGCCGAACGGGAAGGACGCTGGCAATTGCCAAGGCGGTTTCGGGCGCTCGCAGTGATGGGAAACATCGAGATCGATTTGCGCGCGGCGGAGATCGGATACGGTCTTTCGGTAATCGAGGCCGTGGCCGTCATGGGCAACATCGAGATCACGATCTCACCGGAGATTATGGTTGAGTGTGACGGCGATTCGTTGCTCGGCACCTTCGTCCTGAAGTATGAGGGGCGCGCGAATCCGGCCGCGGCGAGTCGCGACAAAGTCGTGCGTGTTACCGGGACGGCCTATGCGGCCGCTATCACCGTCCACGTGAAAGGTCCCGACGAGAAACTTCTCGACCGGATCGGACGCACACTCGGGTTTGGCGAACCGTAGGCGAAGTCCTCTCCCGAGATCCTGGCGCTCTGAGTAGCACTGGCCCGCGGCAGTGCCATCTGCTCGAATGAATTGAACGGAGAGCGCTTCGCGGCTAAATTTGACAGTTATGGCTTTTCCCGGCCTGACTGAGCGAGTCTCCGATGTGCGGGCCAGAATCGAGGCAGCGCGAGCGCGGGGCGGGCACGGACAACAGGTCACGATCGTGGCGGTCACCAAGACGCACGGGCCGGAGGCCGCACAGGCGGCGTATGAGTCCGGCCTGCACGACGTCGGCGAGAACAAGGTTCAGGAAGCACTGAAGAAGATGGCCGCGGTCGATGTGCCGGTGCGGTGGCATCTCATCGGACATCTCCAGCGGAACAAAGTGAAGGCGCTCGAGCAGTTCGTGTTGCTGCATTCGCTCGACAGCCCGCGGCTCGCCGATGCGGTGTGCGAATTCGGGATTGCGCGAGGCCGGGCAGTGGACGTGTTGCTCGAGTTGAATCTTACAGGAGAGGCCTCAAAGGGCGGATACACACTCTCCGAGATGCTGCCGGAAGCCGAGCGACTCGTTTCGCTCTCGGGGATCCGGGTTCGGGGAGTGATGACAATGGCTAGTTTTAGCGCAACGGAGTCGCAGCTCCATCGCACATTCGCCGAAGCGCGCGAGGCGCGAGAAGATCTGGTCGCAGCCGGGCATCCGGCCGAGGAGCTGTCGATGGGAATGTCGAACGATTACGAGATCGCTGTTGAAGAAGGCGCGACGCTGGTACGGCTCGGGACCACCCTCTTCGGAGCGAGGGATAAATGATCGACGAATCATTTCACCTTACACCATTGGACGTGCGGCGCTACGACTTCGGCCGTGCGTTCCGCGGCTACAATCCCGCGCGCGTCGATCAGTTCAGGGATCAGGTAGCCGAAGAGATGGACCGGCTCACGCGCATCAATCAGGACCTCGATTCGAAAGCCAGAAGCTTTCATGAGCAGCTCCGCGCGTTCCGCGAGCGCGACAAGGCCCTGAACGATGCCCTCATCGCCGCCCAGCAGCTTCGCGGCGAGGTTCGCGAGCAGGCCGAGCGCGAAGCGCAGCTCATTCTGCGCGAGGCACAGGCGGAGGGCGAGCGGATCATCGAGGCGGCCAAATCCGATGTGCGGCGCAT
>WNFA01034698.1_pt1 | contig 10806 bp, 11 predicted proteins | sample 5400481 | NCBI WGS metagenome assembly WNFA01 (sample SAMN13153340, study PRJNA577476) | soil metagenome | isolation source: 120 cm saprolite under Douglas fir tree site 2 hole 1 replicate 2 | place: USA:California | collected 2015-04-18 | reverse complement strand
TCGACGAGGAGGCAGGCGTTTTCGACTACGGTCAGGCCGACGGCGTGGGCTTTTTCGGCCGCGGCGGCGTTTTCGATGCCGAGTTGCATCCAGAGAACTTTTGCGCCGATGGCGATGGCGGAATCGGCGATGGGCGGGACTTCTTCGGAGCGGCGAAAGACGTCGACGATGTCGATTTTTTCGGGAATGTCTTCGAGGCGGGCGTAGGATTTTGCGCCGAGAACTTCAGGTTCGTTGGGATTGACCGGTATGATGCGGTAGCCGGCGCTTTGCAGATAGGCGGCGACTTCGTGAGAGGGGCGCGCCGGATTGGAAGAGAGGCCGACGACGGCGATGCTTTTGGAGTTGCGGAGAATGTCGGCGATCGGGTCGTCGGTTGGAGCGATGTTTGCGGCAAGATGGAGTTTCATGGGGCCCGGGGTCCTTGGAGAAATTGTCGTGAATAAATATAGTATGCGATTGGGTTGGGATTGTGGAGGGGCGGAGGTTGAAAGTTAAAAGTTAAAGGTTGAAAGGTGAAAGTCTAAAGGCAAGAGGGCCGGAGCGGATTTGGTGAGCAAATTTGAAAAGGTTGAAGACGTGGTGGTTGCGGGATGAGTTCAGGAGAGGCGGGGGCGATGAAGAGGGATTGGCCTTGGCCGGATTCATTGGATGCGCTGGTGGCGGCGCCGGGAAATCACACCTTGTTGATGGAGAATGAGCACGTGCGCGTGGTGTGGACGCGGATTTTGCCGGGGCAGATTGTGCCGGTGCATACACACCGGTGGCCCAGCGTGTTGTTCATGAAGACGTGGAGCGACATTGTGCGGCGGGATCCGGAGGGAAATGTTTTGCTGGATACGCGATTGTTGGGGGAGGCGCCGAAGCTGAATACGCCGATCTGGCTGGAGGCGTTGCCTCCGCATTCGGTGGAGAATGTGGGCGGGGCGGAGATTGATAATGTGCAGGTGGAGATTAAGAGTGCATAAAAGTTGTTTGAGAATTTAGGTTTAAGGTTTGGCTGGTGGGGCGAGATTTTTTAGTTGGAAGATTTCGCTTTTGGAGAGGCGGCGGAATTTGCCGGGGGGGACGTCCAGGGTTAGCGGACCGAGTTGGACGCGCTTGATTTTTTCGATGAGGAAGCCTACTTCGAGGAACATGCGGCGGATCTGGCGATTGCGGCCTTCGATGAGGACGACTTCATACCAGGGATTTACGGCGTCTTCGGTGAGGCGAATTTTGGCGGGCGAAGTTTTTACGCGGCGGCCGTCGTCGAGAGGAATGGTGATGCCGGCGCGAAGGCGCTCGATGGCTTTTTCGTTGGGCTTGCCGCTGACTTTTACGAGATAGGTTCTCGGGATGTGCGAACCGGCTTTGGTGAGTTTTTGCGCGAGCGCGCCGTCGTTGGTCATGAGCAGCAGTCCTTCGCTTGCGTAATCGAGGCGGCCGACGGGATAGACGCGTTCGGGCAAATCGCCGAGAAGTTGCATGACGGTGGGGCGGCCTTCGGGATCGCTGACGGTGGTGACGTAGCCTTTCGGTTTGTTCAATAAAAAATAGACAAAGGGTTCGGCGCGCTTGAGGGGTTTGCCATCGACCAATATTGTGTCGGTGGCCGGATCGGCTTTGGTGCCTTGCTCGGTGACGACGGCGCCGTTCAGGGTGACGCGGCCCGCGGCGATGATCTCTTCGGCTTTGCGGCGGGAGGCGATGCCGGCGGCGGCGAGGATTTTTTGGAGGCGCTCGGGCATGAAGGAATCGCGTTAACGACGTTTTTTTGGTTTGGGGGGCTTTTTGGGATTTAGGATCGTGTCGGCTTCTTCTTTTTTCAGGAGGCGGTAGCGGCCGCGGGGGATGCCTTCGAGGCTGAGCGTGGCAAGGCCGATGCGTTTTACTTTTTCGACGGGATGCATTTCCTTGAGCAGAATGCGGCGAATGTTATCGAGGCGCGCGCCGGTGGTTTGCACTTCGTACCAGAAATTGGCAGCGTGGCCGCGGGTGGAATCGGGCTGGCGAACGGTCTGGAGCTTGGAGCCGGTTTCTTTGCTGAGGCGGTCGAGGTCTTCGAGCGAGAGGCGGCCTTTGATCTTGATGTAGTAGAGCTGCGGGAGAGTGGACCAGGTTTTGAGCATGGCGGCGGTGAGGTCGCCGTCATTAGTGAGAAAGACGAGGCCACTGTCGGCGTAATCGAGCGCGCCAACGGGATAGACGCGCGGAGGAAAACTTCGATTTTGTCGGTGGAGGGGTCGGCTTTGGAGCCGAGTTCGGTGACGAGGGCGCCGTTGACGCGGACTTGGCCGGAGACGATGAGTTTTTCGGCGTGACGGCGGGAGGAGACACCGGCGCGGGCGATGATTTTTTGGAGGCGTTCGAGCATGTGAGGGAATGAGTGTAGCAGAGGAGAAGAAGTAAGGAGGTAAAGAAGTAAGGAAGTAAAGAATCCACCCTCAAGACGCGATGCTGAGTGGCGCTATGAGGAAATTATTCTGAGGCGGAGGCGGATTTGATGATGGGGGGAGGGGGGTCTTCGTCGAGTTGGCCGCTGGGCATGCCTTCGCTGGTGGCGGCGGCTTCCTCTTCGCGCTGAAGTTCGGATTCGGCGAGTTCGTGTTCGATACGCTCGAATGAAGGCGCGGCGTTGGCGACGTCGGTCTCGGGATGGAGTTCGGAGACGCCTTCTTCGGAGAGGTCCGGGGAGATCCCTTCATCGGAGCCGAGGGCTTCGCGAGCGAGGGCTTCAAATTCCTTGAGGCTGGGGAGTTCATCGAGATCGCTTAGGCCGAAGCGCATGAGAAATTCTTTGGAGGATTTGTAGAGGATGGGGCGGCCCATGACTTCCTTGCGGCCCGCGGTAGTGATGAGTTTCTTGTCGAGAAGAGTGGAGATGACGCCGGAAGTGTTTACACCGCGAATTTCGGAAATTTCGGGAGCGGTGACGGGCTGCTTGTAGGCGATAACCGCAAGCGTTTCGAGGGCGGGCATGGAGAGGCGCAGCGGCGGGCGCAGCGATTTGATGAAGCGGCGGACGACGTCGTGATGCTGCGGCTTGGTATAGAGCTTGTAGCCGCCGGCGACGGCGCGGATTTCGATGCCGCGGTCTTCGACCGCATAGCCGGCGATAAGTTCATCGAGCGAGGCTCGCACCGCGAGTTTTTCTTCGCCGAGAGAGGTGGCGAGCTGCTCCAGCGTGGCGGGCTCGTCGGCGGCGTAGATGATGGCTTCGAGAGAAGCTTTGCGTTCTTCGTTGGTCATGGGTAGTAGTTCACAGTTTACAGTTAACAGTCGACGGTTAAAAGCGTAGCGGGGACGATTTAACTCTAACTCGAAAAGGGTCTCATGAAAAAAGTAAAAACCGGAACAGAAGAAGGAGAAGAGAGGCGCTGCCGTTATGTCGTAAGAGCCCACCCTAAAAAACCTAGGGTGGCGCACCCTCAAGTTTATTTGTTGGGAGACTTAACTTGAGAATCCCAACAGCACAGCGAGTGGAATTTGTTCCAAAAATAACTTCCACTTCAGGAAGAAGATTCCTCAGGGGCTAAAGCCCAATTTTTTAGAATTCAGAATGTCGGAGCTAAAGCTCCGACCCCCTGAAACCATTTATGAGAGCCTCTAGTCACCAGTCACTACGCACCAGTCACCACTTCACTGATACTCGGCGTCGATGCGCAGGGCGCCGGATTCGTCGAAGGCCACGTCGAAGGACTTGGCTTTTTTCACCATGATGTCGGCGAACTGAGCTTCCTGGAAGAGCGCGACAGCTTGCAGCTTGACCATTTCGAGGACCGCGAGGAAGGCGACGATCATGGCGTGACGCGAGGGGCAAGCTTCGAAAAATTGAATGAGGCTGACGGTGTTGGTGTCGCTCGCGAGGATTTGCCCGCGGAGCGCAGCGATCATTTGTGCGACGGTGAAGACGTCGTGGGTCAGCTCGATGCGGGCGACTTCTTTCTTGCGTTCGAGGACCTGCTGGAAGACGCGGACGAGATCGACGAGCGAGACGACAAGTTCGCCTTCGGTGCCTTCATCGTTGTAGAGAGATTTGTCCGGCTTGGACCACACGTTTTCCTCGATCTGTTGTTTTTGATAGAGGAGCTGCGCGGCGTTCTTGAATTTTTCGTGCTCGATGAGGCGCTGGACCAGTTCTTCGCGAGGATCTTCGGCCTGGCCTTCTTCGGCGGCGAGGGGATCGGGCGGGAGAAGCATTTTGGATTTGATGTAGATGAGCGTGGCGGCCATGTAAATGAATTCGGCGGAGACGTCGACGTTCTGAACTTCGAGCTGGTGGAGGTAGTCGAGATATTGCGAGGTGATTTTGGAAATTTGGATGTCGTGGATATTCATTTCCTGCTTTTTGATGAGGTCGAGCAGGAGGTCGAGAGGGCCTTCGTAGAGAGGGATGGTGATTTTGTAGGGAGAGGCCATGTGGGGATAGTTTACAGTCGACCGTCGACAGTTAACAGCCGAAAAGCAAGACGGGAAGAGGGCGGCGGTTAGCCGGTGATTTCATTGCGCTTGCGATTCCAGTTGAAGATGGATTCGCGGACGCGTTGCATCGTCAGCTTCGCAGACTCGCGGGCTTTTGATGAGCCATTGTCGAGAATTTCCAGAGCGCTTTTGGGATTTTGCTCGTATTGGACGCGGCGGGCACGGACGGGTTCGATCCATTTGATCAGGTTCTCGGCCATGGCGGCTTTGCATTCTATGCAGCCGATACCTGCGGTGCGGCAGCCGGTTTGCACCCAATCGAGGCGGCCGGGGTCGCGTTCGGGAGTGGAGAAGAGTTTGTGCCAGTCGTAGACGGGGCAGATGTCGGGGTTGCCGGGATCGGTGCGGCGTTTGCGAGCGGGGTCGGTGACCATGACTTTGGTTTTGGAGCGAATGTCGTCATCAGATTCGGAGAGGGTGATGGCGTTGTTGTAGGACTTGGACATTTTGCGGCCGTCGAGGCCAGGGATGCGGGGGGTGGGGGTGAGGAGGTGGCCGGGTTCGACAAGGACCTCCTTTACAGCAATCAGATCTCCGAAACGCCTATTCGATTCGAGCAGATTTTTCCAGCCCATACTTGCACCTGCTTCCCGAACTGCGTATGTGATTAATTCGAAGTCCGCAGCCGAAATCGTCTTCACAGGGCCTTTGGCGAAAAGATCAGGGCTTATGGTGAAGAGCAAATTTAGCAGCGCAAGCACAATATCAGCGTTTTCAGGTAGCAGGAACTTCTCCCGAAATACTTGCCACCCATAGTAGGTATTGAAGCGGCGGACGAGTTCGCGGCTGAATTCTACGTGGGAGACTTGGTCTTCCCCTACGGGGACGACTAGCGGCAGATGCTTCCGCGTCTCTTCGTCCCACTTGCTGTAGATGACAATGTCGGCGGTTTGCAGAGTGGGGTAGCCGAGGAAGCCATAAGTGTGGAGATCTCTGTTGGTGACGTTCGCGATTTGCTCTTTGTAGGTGGGGACGCGTTCAAGCCAGCCGAGGGGAGTGACCATGCTGAGTAACAGGTGGAGTTCGGCGTGTTCGGGCACGAGTGATTGCAGGAAGATGGTTGATTTTGCGGGGTCGAGACCGGCGGCGAGATAGTCGATGGTGATTTGCAGGGAATTTTCGGCGATGGCGGAGGTGTCCGCGTAATCGCTGGTGAGCGCGTGCCAATCGGCTATGAAGTAGAAGCAGTCGTTGGCGGGATCGGATTGGAGCTTGACCCAGTTCTGGAGCGCGCCGAAGTAGTGGCCGATGTGCAGGCGTCCGGTGGGACGCATGCCGGAGAGGACGCGTTTTGTTTTTGCGGATGTGGGCAAGAGTGTTGAGCCTCGGAAGAATTAGTTGACAGTCTACAGTTTACAGTCGACGGGCGAAAAGCAAAAATCGGAAGAGGAAGAGAGATTGGGCGTCACGTCGCAAGCTAGCGCTGAAACCAGAAGTGGAACGTCTAACGGCTCGCAGGGGGTCGCGTCTGAGGATGCGCCCGGGGACGGAATGAAATGCACATGAAACAGTTCTTCGCCATTCTGACGCTGAGTCTTCTGCCGCTGGCACAGAAGAGCCCGGACGACCGAATCACCCTAAAGCTGGACACCTCTGAGTCGGACGCTGTGCTTGCCATCTTGGATGCCACCGCCGCTCAGCGGCCTGCAACGGCGGAAGAATGGCATCGCCTGTTTACTTGCGAGCCGTACGTGCATCTAAAAAAGCGCGAAGCTTCGATTGGAAGCACGCCGATTTGCGCTCTGCCGCTGGGAATATTTTGCCCTACCTTCCTGCCGATGCCCGGATTCGAGCGAGCGTGTACCCGGTCATCAAACCGCAATCCAACAGTTTTGTCTTTGAGACCAACAGCGACCCAGCGATTTTTCTTTATCTCGATCCGGAAAAGCCGGAGGCGTCCTTCCAGAATACGGTCGCCCACGAGATGCACCATATCGGCTTGGCCAACGCAAATGCGGCGTACGGCAAGATTGCAGATAGCGCTCCTGAGCCAAAACGCGAAGTACTGACGTGGATCGGCGCGTTCGGCGAGGGTCTGGCAGTGCTGGCCGCCGCGGGCTCGACCGATGTCCATCCGATGCAAAGCGAACCGGAAGCTGACCGCATCCGCTGGGACCAGGACATGAAATTCTGGACGCGCCAATTCGGTGATGTGAACCAATTTTTTTTGGACACCTTGCATGGCGGCTTTAAGGACAAAGAAGTCACCGACCACGTGGGATTTCACTTCTTCGGATATCGCGGCGCGTGGTATCAAGGCGGTTACAAGATGGCTGTCGTCGTTGAGAAGAAATATGGCCGCGCCGCGTTGATCGAAGGAATGGCCGACCCTCGCAAATTGCTTCTGCGCTACAACCAGGCTGCCGGCGAAATAAATGCTACCGGACCGGCAGAAAAATTGCCGCTCTGGAGCGACGAGGTGGTTGCCGCACTAAGGTAAAGTTGACAGTCTACAGTTTACAGTCGACAGCAGGAACGGAAAAACCGGAGGAGGAAGAGAAATTGTGGCGTTACATCGTAAGAGCCCACCCTAAAAAAACCTAGGGTGGGGCACCCTCGAGGATTTTTGTTGGGTGGCGTAACTAGGAACGCGGCAGATCACTTCTTCAGTTTGCGCTTGGTGCGGACGCGTTGATATTTCAGAGCGATCATGCCCTTGGAGTAGGACTTGTTTTCGAGAAGGGAAAATTCGCGTTGCGGGAAGCCGGGTGGAAAGAGCGGGATGCCTTCGCCGAGCAGCACCGGGACGATGCCGATGTATAACTCGTCCACCAGATCGGCTTTCAGAAAATCACGGGCGAGTTCGCCGCCGCCCATCAGCCAGATATTCTTTCCCCGGTGCTTCCGAAGTGCTTTGACAAAATCCGCCGGCGAATTTTTCACGACGGTTACCCCGTCGCGCTCCCCGGAGGGAAGCAAACGGGAGAACACGAAGCACTTCAGGCCGTAACTGGAGAATGAACCCCCGCTCATGCGTAGTCCTACTTCGTAGGTCTTGCGCCCCATCATTGCGGTGTCGATGGTCTTGAAGAAGGGCGCCATGGAGTAGTCTTTGGGCATGAAGAGAAAATCCACCGAGCCATCGCGGCGGGCGATGTAACCGTCGATACTGATGCCGAGTCCGAGGACAATGCGGCGCATGGGGAGATTCTAGGACTTTTTTGGGGTGAAACGGAAGCGGTCGGCGGGCACCGGGAAATGGCTGACGTGGCGGACCGCCTCAGAAGGCGGTCCCTACAAAGGCAAGATTAGCGGGGCAAGAGGTCGCGGGCGATGATGGTGCGCTGGATTTCGCTGGTGCCTTCGTAGATGGAGATGACGCGGGCGTCGCGGTAGATGCGTTCGACCTCGGATTCGCGGGAGTAGCCCTGGCTGCCGTGGATTTGCACGGCCTTGTAGGCGACGCGGTTGACCATTTCGCTGGCGTAGAGTTTGGCGCGGGAGGCGGCGCTGCCCATTTTGCCGCCGGAGTCTTTCAGGTGCGCGGCTTGATAGAGGAGGGCGCGGGCAGCTTCGATTTCGGTGTGCATGTCGGCGAGCATCCACTGGATGGCCTGGAATTCGCTGATGGATTTGCCGAAGGCTTTGCGGGCGCGGGCGAATTTCACGGATTCGTCGAGGGCGGCTTGCGCGAGGCCGACGGCTTGCGCGGCGATGCCGATGCGTCCTCCATCGAGCGCGCTGAGAGCGATTTTGAGACCCTGGCCCTCTTCACCGAGGCGGTTGGCGGCGGGCACGACGCAATCATTCAAAATAATTTCGACCGAGGGAGAGGAGCGCTGGCCCATTTTGTCTTCGTGGCGGCCGACCTTGAAGCCGGGAAAGGTAGGTTCGACGAGGAAGGCGGTGATTCCCTTCCCTCCCGCGGAGGGATCGGTTTTGGCGAAGATGAGGAAGACGCCGGCGGCGGAACCGTTGGTGACCCAGGTTTTGGTGCCGCTTAAGAGATAGGAATCGGATGCGCTCGCGGACTCGCTTTGCCGATCTGAAGATCGGCCACTACACACGGCGCGGCATTCGATGCCGGCAGCGTCGGAGCCTGCGGCTGGTTCGGTGAGGCAGAAGGCGCCAAGGAATTTACCGGAGGCGAGCGGCTTCAGGTAGCGGGATTTTTGGTCGGCAGTGCCGAAGGCGAGGAGTGGGAGTTGCACGGCGGAGTTGGTGACGGCGAGCGCGGTGGATAAAGCGGCGTGCACACGGGCGACTTCTTCGAGCATGAGGACGTAAGAGATGGTGTCGAAGCCGGCGCCGCCCCATTCTTCGGGCATGAGCATGCCGCAGCAACCGAGCGCAGAGAGTTTTTGGATTGCGTCGAGGGGAAAATGTTCGGTGCGTTCCCAGTCTTTGACGTGGGGGCGGACTTCGGTGTTCATGAATTCGCGGACGGTGTCGCGGATGAGGAGTTGGTGGTCGTTGAGGGAGAAGTCCATGGGAGCGGAAAAAGTCTAGCATGGAGTGGAGGAAAAGTTGACGGTCCACAGCTGACAGTCGACAGTCAACAGTTCAGAAATTCGGTCGGTTGAGTGTTGCAAGTTGGCGGAGGCGGAGTCCTCAGGGGCTGAAGCCCATTTTGTTGGAATGGTTTGATGTCGGAGCTAAAGCTCCGACCCCCTAAAGAGAATTTACAGGTTGAAGAGTTCGCGGAGGCGTTTGGTTTGTTGGCGCGAGACGGGGATTTCGGACTGTTTTTTGTCGTTCATTTTGATCATGAAACTGGATTTGAACCAGGGCACGACTTCCTTGATGTGGTGGATGTTGACGAGATAGGAGCGGTGGGGGCGCCAGAAGGATTCGGAGTCGAGCGCGGCGTGGAGCTCCTCGAGAGTGCGGTAGTTGGAGGAGCCTTCCAGGTCGCGGGCGAAGACGGAGATGAGGCCGCCTTCGATGCTGGCGAAGACGAGATCTTCGGCGTCGACGAGGAGCAGGCGCTGCTGGGAGCGGAGCAGCACTTTGGCGGGCTGCGTGGAGGCGGGCTTGGGAGCGCCGAGCTGGGCGACGAGTTGTTCGAGGCGCTCGGCGGGACTGACGTGGGAATCGATTTCGCGCTTGGCACGCTGGATGGCTTTGGCGATGCGGGCCTTGTCGAAGGGTTTCAGGACGTAGTCGACGGCGTTGACGTCGAAGGCTTGCACGGCGTAGTGGTCGAAGGCGGTGGCGAAGACCACGTGGGGGACTTTGAGCTTGCGCTCGACGATTTTCTTGAGGACGCCGAAGCCGTCGAGGCCGGGCATCTGCACGTCGAGGAAAACCAGGTCGGGCGAATGCTCCGGGCGAATGCTCCTTGATCAGGTTGAGAGCGTCGACGCCGTTCTTGCCTTGGCCGATGAGATTGATTTCGGGGAAGGCTTTGAGTAAAAAGGCGAGTTCATCGCGGGCGGGCTTTTCGTCGTCGACGAGGATGGTGTTAATAGGCATGGTGGACGGAAAGGAGAGTATAGGGCGTGGCAGGGGTGGATGCAATTGCGGGGAGCGGAGTCGCGTATGATTTGGGGCTGTGGTGAGGGGAGCGAAGATGAAAAAGGACGCGAAGAGGCGGGGCGGGAAGAGCAAGCGCGAGGTTAAAGAGACCGGGAAGATTTTGAAGAGCAAGGTGCTGTACAAAGGGCGGCTGTTTGGCGTGCGGAGCGATGAGGTACTGGAGCCGGATGGTTCGCGAAACACGCGGGAGGTGATCACCCATCCTGGGTCGGTAGTGGTGCTGCCAGTACTAGATGATGGGCGGATCGTAATGATCCGGCAATACCGGCACGCGGCGCGGCAGTATTTGTGGGAATTGGTGGCCGGGCGGATCGATGGCAAGGAGTCTCCAAAGGAGGGAGCCGCGCGGGAGCTGCGGGAGGAGACCGGCTACCGGGCAAAACGATTTACTGTGTTCCTCGACGTGTTTCCGACGCCCGGATTTCTGGAAGAGAACATGTACATCCTACTGGCGGAGGGTTTGAGGGAGGGGAAGGCTGAGCCGGAGGAGGATGAGAAAATAATTTCCCGTCCGTTTAGCCTTGGGGAATTGAAACAAATGATTCAAAGCGGCGAACTGAAGGATGCCAAATCCGTCGCCGGGATTCTCTACTACCTTACTTTTTTACGGTAGGCTTGCCGCGAAGGCCTTTTTAAGACGATTTAACGCATAAATATGCACAAGGGTGCAAAAAAAGTAGTCGTAACCTATTGACTCGTGGTTTCATTTTGGTACACTCCGCGCAATTCGTGCTCATGGCGGCGCTGAATGAAATCCGCCCCAGGAGTAAGAAACAAAATAGTCACCTGCCAAAGGAGACACGAAGTGCAAGGAACAGTAAAGTGGTTCAATAATTCGAAAGGATACGGATTCATCGGGCGCGA
>WNFA01006866.1_pt1 | contig 10806 bp, 10 predicted proteins | sample 5400481 | NCBI WGS metagenome assembly WNFA01 (sample SAMN13153340, study PRJNA577476) | soil metagenome | isolation source: 120 cm saprolite under Douglas fir tree site 2 hole 1 replicate 2 | place: USA:California | collected 2015-04-18 | reverse complement strand
AAAGAGAGGTTCGGCCCGTGGGCACTTGTCACGGGTGCCTCATCCGGAATAGGCAAGGAATTTGCGCGGCAAATCGCTGCTTCAGGAATCAACATTGTTCTAGTTGCGCGGCGGGAGGACTTGCTTAAGGAAGTAGGCGTTGAATTTAGCAAGCGTTACGGTGTGGAGCATCGAGTCGTCGTGCTTGATGTCTCCCGAGAGGATTTCATCAGGCAACTCAACTCCGCCATTGACGATCTCGACATCGGCCTTGTCGTCTCCAATGCCGGCACCGGAAATCCCGGCGAGTTCTTGAAGCTCGATCGACAGCTGCTCGAGGAGACCTTGCGACTCAACACCATGTCGCATTTAGACATCGCCCATTACTTCGGCGCGAAGCTCGCCGAGCGGAGGCGGGGCGGCTTGATCCTCGTGGGGGCATTGGGTGCGGAAAACGGCATTCCGTGTATGGCGAATGACGGAGGCGCGAAGGCGTATGTACACAGCCTTGGCGAGGCGCTTCACTATGAGTTCAAACCTCTAGGTGTCTACGTCACTGTACTGGCAGCCGGGGTTACGAACACAGCTGTGCTCGAAAAGTTCGCCCTCGATCCGAAGACTATGCCGATGAAACCGATGAGCGTCGAGCAGTGCGTATCTGAGGGCCTTAGCGGTCTCGTCAAAAACCGTTCCAGAATCGTTCCAGGCCGGCTCAACCGCATATTGGACGCCCTCGTCCCCGCTTCTCTTACGCGGAAGATGCTGGCGGACTTGCTTGGTAAAGGGCTTGCCCGCAAGTCCGCTCCTGCAAACACACGGGCAGAGGCCTGATCGCAGACGGGCGACTGGTCGAGCCGCTCGAACCATGCAAGAGCGAATCAGTCTTCTTAGGAGAGCCGAATGTCATAACGCTCCGCGTCGACGAGCGAGTGAATCGCCTCAGTCAGCATCGCGGTCGAGCCAGAAAGCGCAGAGGCTCCGAACTTCGCAGCCGCGACAGCCAAATCGCCCGCCAAGGCAGCGTAGAGAACACGGGCGGAAGAACTGACCAAAGACACTGCTCCTGAATCCAAACTACAATCACTCGCCAAAACGCGACTCACTCGGGGCCGGTGAGATCGCCCACAGGTCGGTTGCGTCAATTAGACTAGTCCGATGTATCAGCACTTGCCTCATTCAAAACATCAAGCCGTCGAGCGGCGTAGGTTCCTAGCAGGTTGTGGACGCAAGTGACCGCCAGAGCCCTTACAAATTCGGATGGTTGCAGGGTTTGCGGAAGTTACAAATTCGGATGGTTGCAGGGTTTGCGGAAGTTATTGAAAGAGAAGAAACTTTGGTTGCGGAGGCCTGATTTGAACTGACGACCTTATCCGATTATTGATCAGAAGAGGAACCCTCCGGCAGGCGATGCTGATCCGTCCGGCGGGACTGTAGCAGGTGGGTTTGGGCTAGTGGATCCGCTGGTTTCACTTGCTTCCTTCTTCGGCTGCCGCCGATGGCAATCATCCACTTTTCCCGCAAACTTCCTTCCGGGCTGGTCATCCAGTTCATTTAAGAGCTTTCGCTCAAGTCCAGCCAGGTCGCGCGCCGATTGTCCAATCAGCATCTTCGTCTTGGCATCGTTAAAGCCCAGTCGCCGCGCCAGCTCGCAGATCCTCGCGAGCTGCTCGTCTGTCTCACTTTGTCCGATGGCAGACTCCACGGACTCCGCTGCACCAGTGTCGCCGTTTGGATAGAACTCACCCGCAATCTCCCCGGCGCGCTCCCTCTCAGTTTCACGCACGACGTACTGAACTCGCCGAGACAGATCGAACGCTGCTCGCCCCTCGCCCAAGAGCCTGACGGGTTCGGTCATGTTCGCAACTAGGGTCCGGAGGTCTGTCGCTCCGATTTCAAGGCTGAGAATGTGGGCAACCGAGGTATGCCTTGTTCCGTCCCGGTCGGAGTACCAGATCTGCTCCGGAGTTGCTTTCAAAATCGCTTTGATTCCCGCCAAATGACCACCGTTCAATCGGCGAATCTGCATTAAGCCGTTCGACAAATTGCGAACCGACCGATAGCTACTCGTGTGAAGCCGGCAGATTGCGCCGAACATGGGGAACTTCTCCAAGATGAAGTAGAGATCTCCCGAGGGTCGGCAATCTCGGTGCTCCAAGTCGGGGCAGCCGTCGCCGCAAGGCTCAACAGGCTGGCCTTTCTTTGGTCCCTCGGTGTACTTGTAGTTTGCCGGCCATGGCTCACCTTCGGGGTGCTTCTGTGTTCGCCGGGTCGCCTGCATCTCACACCGCAGGCCGTCGCCGTTCGAGATCTGCACAAGTTCCCCGTGACACTTGCACCCAGCCTGTGTCCAGAATGCATACTGGGTTCGGAAGACCTCCGTCGGGTCATCGTTCAGGAAGATGACACCAAGCTCGGTTGGCTTCTCGCCATGAACCTGTGCGATGTCCGGCGCTGGGTCCCAAACCACATCCTGTCCACGCAGAGTTTTGTGCTTGAACACGAAGTGATCGAGACGCCTGGGGTGGTCGTTTTGATTGCCCGGCTCGGGTCCTTCCCCGATGGCAACCTTAATCGTTACCGGGAGTTTCTCGAGAGCAGAACCGTTTTCATCGTGTGTTAGTCCGAGAATGCCCATTGAGCTCTCCTTTTTCTTGCATCGTTGGACGTGCTTGTGTCCGTGGGACTTGCGGCTTTCAGTTCGCTGCGAAATTACAAGCCGCTTAGAACAATGTGAGTTGTCCGTCTGGCGTCGACGTGGCCGACCGCCTGGAACTTCTCGGGCGAGATGATTCCATTGCCGGGTTGAGGACAGACCACTGTTCGACTTGAGCCGAGGTGGTCTCGATCAAAGGAATTGCGGAGGCGGTTTGCTCGGCCTCGGCACGCAGTTCTTCAGTCGCTCGCGTGCCAAGCAGGTCTTCTTGCTTCTTCTGAAGTGTGGCCCAAACCGCATCGGCCCTTTCGCCGATTCCTTTCTCAGTGACGAGTTCGCGGGCCATAGCCATGAGGATGTCATCCTCATCGTTGATGGCCTGCAATCCTTCCGAAGAGAACTTGCCTTCCATAGCCAGAGAGACCATCAGCTTCTTCCCCATCAGACGAAGACAGCTCTCCTGCATCGTCTCCGCGTAGTGGAGAAACTTCACTTTCACCGGAACACGCTGGCCGATCCTCCAGCTTCTTCGGCTCGCTTGCCGAAGGACGTAGATCGAATATCCCGTCTCGTAAAACAGGATCGTGGGAAAGTCGATCAGGTCGAGCCCCGTTTGCACCAACTTTGGGTGGCAGATGACCGCCTGTACTCCACCGCGGAGCTGACGGTCGTACCAGCCCTCTCGCGCCTCAGGAGGCACATCTGTGGTGAGCAGCGCGACCCGTATCCCCTCATTTGTGAGGATGTGCTCCAGTCTTCGAGTCACATCTCGCTTCTGCGTATACACCGCATAGATCTGGCACCGACGACCACGCGCCAGCTCTGCTTTCACTTCTTCCACCAAGCGGCGCTCTTTCGCGTAGACGTGCTCTTCGTTCAAATCTGGCGTCGCCGAGATCAGGAATTTTTCTCGCCGCTGCGTTTCCGGGTCGTACTCCCAACCGAACAAATTTCCTAGATGAAACGGCCGGTCGGGATAGAGCAGCATTGCATTCAACGCCACGCTCATCACCGACTGATTCCCGCGATGTTCCTTCAGCGCGTTTTTCACGTCCTCTTCGAGCTTTTTGTAGGCTTCCTTCAATGGAGGGTCCATCTCCACGCTGACGACCTCCTCCCGGTAGGGCGGCAGCGCCTCCGAAATGTCTTCGAGCGAAATGAACGCTCCTAGACTCATCAAGAAACGCCCAAAGAGCAGCGGCGACGCCCCCGGACGCCGACGAACACGTTTGGTTATACGCGCTTCCGAACAAGCGTTATCTGCCGGCTCAATTACGGTGATCTTTTCGAGCAGCCCGTAGGTTTCTGTGAACGCTCGCACCCCTGCTTCCCCAAACTCGAATCCTTCCTTTACCATCTTCGCCGCTTCGAGACGGAAGAGGATGTTGAAGACCTCATCGGCGTAGCCTCCGAGGAGCGTCCCGGTGAGCACCGCTGTGTGTTGCGCGCATCCAGCTAGTGTGCCAAGCGCGTTTCCCTGAGCGGTGTCTCCTTTCAACTCGTGCACTTCATCGGCGATGGCGTAGTCGAAGAAGTCCGGCATGTAGCGGCCGATGAAATCCACCGGAGCGAAACGCCGGATTTTCTTCCCGTCCGCCTGCCACAACGCGCTGTATAACGCCAGTCGGGATTTTGCGGCCTCGTCGCCGTTGTGATTTCCTAGAATCTCGCTCAGCTTTGCCTTCTTGAAGTCCACGGAGAGCAGTCGCTGCCCATCTTCTCCCAGGTAGATCGGGCAGCCTGTGTCCGGGTTCACAACGCTCCCCTGGTAGCGCCCGCACGCAGCCAGTCCGTACGCGTGTCGCCAGAAGTAACTGAGCTTTCCACGGTCACGCCCGACAATGAACAGAGCCGGAAACCCGCAGATGGAATCCCAACGCTGCCGAGCAGTCCGAGCCGTCTTGCGCTGCCGCAACTCCGTGAGTGTGGTGCGCAGTCCTTCCCGAATGATCCGCCCATGGCGCAGCCTGACTTCGTTGACCCCCGCATGGCCTATCGAACTCGTCGGCGTTCGGAGACCATCGATGAAGAAAACCCGAACGCGGGGCAGAGTTAAAAATGCTTCTCTCGCCCACTTCTCGACTAACTGGGGCGGAACCATGGTCAGAGCTGTGAACGGCTTGCGGTCACTGTGCACGTGGACAGCGCCGAGAGAGATCAGCGTTTTGCCAGTCCCGCACTCAGCGATTACCGCAGCTCCCCGCGCCTCATTCCAACGCTTTACCACGCCCATCATCGCGAGTGTTTGAGCCGGAAACGGCTTACGGAGGAGTTGCCCGGTGAGCGGCGAAGCTGCGTCGTCAAAGCCATGCAGCGGCGGATAGGTTCGAACAATCCTCTCACCCAGCTCGGGGGCCCACGCACGCAAATATGCGGTGATCGAGTCGATGTCCTTCGGTAGTTGCATGGTCTTTTCCTCATGGTTTGTTCAGCCAAAGCAAGGAGTTGTGGGTGAGAAAGAAGAAGGGACGAACAATTTCAAGCGGCAGCGGTTGTCAGGACGGATTCAAGAACTTGTTTCGGAATCTCCGCAGTCGTTACGTAGATGTCCGTGTTTCTTAGAAGCGCATTGAATGCGATGCTCCCCTCACGCACGATCATCTGGGCGCACTCTACGGCTGCAATTTGGCTCTCCAGAACCCGAAAGTCGGCTGCCGCAGTCACTACCTCCCGCGTGTCAACTTCAAGGTTTTCGAGCGTTTCCTCCAACTCGAAGCCTGACTCCCGGATTTCGCTCGGCTGGCTGGCGCGATTGACCCAAGGGCTGAAATACTGCGCCGAGGAGTCCCAGTAATACGTCTCGTACAGGGAGGGATCGACGGCCTTTTGTTCACACAGCACATTGATTCGTCGTAGAGCGAGCTTCGAGAACTCCTCACCGATTTCCACGACCGCGTAATCGCATCCCGCACTGTAATCGGGGTTGCTGCTCCACACTTTTAGAACGACTCGCACAACACCCTCCTTGGTTTGGTATTGCACAGCTTTTGCACAACCGGATTACGTGGCCGCGCGCACACTCATTGCGACCTCTGGGGCCGACGGTGCCGGGAAATTCGTCGGCAATTTCCAAGTGATCGAGCCGTTTTCTTTCGGAATATGAATCAAGCTTTCTCTTAAAGCCTTGCCGATCCACTTGAGAAAGGTGGCCTTAGTCCCGCTCACCAGCACCGGTGAGCATCCTAGTCCCGTCAAGGGCCGGATTGCTTTTCGTTGACTGAGCTCGCGCATAAACCACGGGGCCCACTCCGGCACCACTGGAAGGCCATATCGCGAGGCAACGCGATAGAGCACGAACACCGGATCGTCATCGCACAAAACTGTCCGTATGCCCTCGCGGTCTGCACCAGGTTTCGTCTTCGCTAACTCGGCCGACAAGGCCACCAAGTGACGGGCCGGGCGCTTCCTGCCTGGAACTGCCACACTCCCGCGAAAGCATTGGGCCTCGAGACCGAGAGATGCAGTGATGGGTGTACCACCGGGGAGTTGAATATGGAACAACGCACCCTCGGTCACAGCTGCCCACAGGGCCCCGATTTCGGCATCCCCACCGATCATAGAGACCATGTGGGCGCTCGCCTGGCCTCTTTCATCCTTTGTGAGCTCCACAACGGCTCGGTCAATGTGGACTCGAACGCGAGTGGTCGTGTCCTTCACGCGCTTGGTGAACTCCACCGTTCCAAAGCGCTCGTGTGCGTTCTGCATTTCGCTTCCTCCAGCCAGTAGATGCGGCGCATTCACGCTCCCCAATTGGGGTTTGGAAATGACCGGTAACATCGATGTTTTCTTGGGAAACGACTCTTAGTGAATTGGGGTGCTATTTCACTTCGTGGAAGCACGGTGGGAATTCTGCTCGGTAGAACTGGTCTGGTTCAACTTCGGGGACGCCCTGTGCAGCGCTGCTCTTTTGATCGCGGCCATGGCGGCTGAATACACCATCCAGTATTTTCTTGCGTCGTCCACCTCTGAGTCCCGGATCACCCCGCCATATTCGACTCGGACGGCGGGGTAATTGCTCTCGTGCAGTGCTTCGGAGTGATGCCATTCCTTACCATCCGAAACAATTAAGTGGTCCCCGTAAGCACCGGGACACGAGCCGCCGCAAACCAGAAAAGGAATGCCTATCAGCGCGGTCAGCTCGTCATAGTTTCCGTAGTTGGCCTGCTCATCCAGCATTACGACAGCACCTGGGATTTCATTCCCATCCGCTGACAGTGCCTTCGATTCTTCGAGCCTATAGCCCATTTTTTCGAACACATCTCTGTCTCGCTCGGCACAAACGACTGTCGAATAACATCGGTCACCCATTGTTTTGTTTCCTTTCTCTGGTAGATGAGTTACTTCAGGCTGGTAATCTCCCCTGTGCACAAGACCAGCGTAAGTTCATTCGAGAACCTCTCTTTCTCCCGAATGACGGTCTTCCCGTCTTCCTCCTCTTCCGACTTGTCCACCAGTTTGATCGACTGCCAATGCGCGATGTGTCGCGACTTACCGTCCCCGAAGATACCGTTGAGCATTCCGGCCGTGCAGAGCAGGCCAACATGCCCTCCATGCAGAGGCGTTAGCGGGCGGCCAGTCACGTCTGCCTGCTGCGCGAAAAGAACGGCTGAGGCTTGGCGATAAGCCGACGATTTCGGCAACAGGTCTTCTATTTGATCTAAGGGAAGCCCGCGGTGAACCATGCGCACAGGTCCGCCTGGAGGCGCGGCGTACGTGTGGTCCGGTTCTGTTGGCAGCGGGGGAAGCTCTTCCAGTTTTGTTTCGAGGGAGCCTAGCCATAGCTGCGCCTGAATGATCTCGGTGTCCCGCAAGCGATCCCTCTCCTGCCAAGTACGACGTACTCCCAGGAGGACGACTTGCTTATAGCGAACGCTCTCAGGTTCAGTGAGGCGATAGACCCGCACGTCTCGGAAATGAATCGAAAGCAGGACAGTGCAATCGGCAATTCGCTTCGCAGGCACAACAAGAATAAGGATGCCGCCAAACTTCAGCCACCGGTATACATGCTCCAAGAAGAGCTTCTCCATCCGTTGCGATCTTTCTTCACCGACCTCGAAGTCATACGGAGGGTTCAAGTAGATCAATGAGAAGGACTCCACGGGACACTGCACATCAAAGCAGTTCCCGTGGATCACGTCAGTTCCCATAGTACGAGCCTGTTCTGCTCGGCCAGCATCCAGTTCAACGCCGTACCGCAAGACCTTTCTTTCGGAGGCGATTTCAGCGAACGCTGCACCATCCCCGACGCAAGGATCAAGCGCGCAACATTGTTTGTCCGGGAATGCCAAGAATCTACGGATCCGCTCCGCCTCTGGAATCGGAAGAGGATAGAAACCTAATCGCTGACGTCCCGCAAGACGCATCGGAAGCCTCCTGTTGCATTCTGTCTGTAAACCGCTGTGTTTAGCTTTGCGCGAGAAGCGGATGCCCAACCGCGTAGAAAAAGTTGAAGAGTTAAGGCAACGAATGAAGCTGTTGGGTCGTGTTCAACGGAGGTTCGTACGAGAACAGACTACGGATGATTGGCCACCGGGTACCGTCGAAATGACTGTCCGCGGACCTCAAGGCTCGTTCTTGCGCTGGCGGCGAGCGGAATGTCGCTCAAGCAGGAGCTGCATGAGCTTGGTGTCGAGATAGAACCCAAATGCTTGCAGTCGCTTAAGCGCAGCGGGCAGGTCTACCAGGTCGGCCTCCGCGGCATCATCCAAGACCCGGACCGTGCCAATTACACGCAACTTCCGACGCTCAGCTTCCCGGCGCCCACTTTTCTCGTCGAGAATCAAAGCGTCTGCGCGGAGCGCTTCCGCCAGTGCGATCGCTTCACGTTCGCCTGGGTCTAGCTCTGCCAACGCCGGGTCCGGGGGCACAGTGATTTCTCGTACTTCTAGCCAAGATGGAGGACTTGCGATCCACTGCCTCACGCGAGGCGGTGTTCTCTCCGCCTGAAGCTCGCGGACGACAGCTCTTGGGATGATTACACGGCCGTATAGGTGTTGTAGGACTTCGGTGTGCTCAAGAAGGACAAGATAGTGGAGGGGACTCGTGTCAGCGATGACGATCATCGCCCCTGTAGTTCCTTACTTCGCGCCTCTCGCAGATATTGACTTGTTTCTCCGTCATGCTCGAAATCGTCCACAGTGTAATCAAAAGGAACGTCAGCACGCTTCATAAACTCATCGACTTCCGCCCCTGTTTCGAACCCAAGCATCCGCCTGACCTGCGAGCGACTAAGGACACGTGCGCGGTAGCCTTCGATCGCGAGGGTCTCCAGCGCATGCCTGGGCAGATCACCCCACTGCTTTTCAAGGTGATGCTCGATATCCTCAGGAAGTTCAATCTTCACTGCCATGTTAGTTCTCCCGGACCGAGGCAACTCGCCTGATTGCCGCCTTCCAGTTCTCTGGCCTAGACTTTGAACATACAAGACCACTCCTTTATGGTCAACATACATGAAGAAGTAGTTTGGAACATTGCTTGGAACGTGAGGTTGCGTCCTTCCCTCTAAGTCGTGGCATTACTGGAGCTTGAGAGACAGTGGCACTTATTTGGCAAGACGGTCGGCCGGCGCTAGAGTCCCCGTCACTATGGGCGTCGCCCTCCACGGCACAATTAATCCGGTACGGAACGTTTGCCAGAGGAAGGTTCTGAGGACGAATCCGAAAGGCCTCAAGGCGGAGTGCGCTTTTGATGATGGCACTTCCATCTTGGTCTCCAATTTCTTGGCGTCCTTCATTCGCGCGGGAGACGACCTTCTCTTTTCTCTTGAGCTTGAGACGGCTGATTCGAGCACCGAGATTTACATTAGGGACACAAATCCCGGCGCCAAAAGACGCGATGTCCTTCAAACACGGATTGGCTACGCGTCACAGCCACGAAAGGACAAGCGGAATAATCTCTTCGTTTCCGCTGAAGTCTCGAACCCACGGCTTGGGATCTCAATCATCTACCTGCCGAGCGAGACACTGAGGGACCATTTCTACGTTGCCAATCGCCACCGCGCTTGGGACCGGCAGCCCTTTTTGTACGAACTCTTAAGAGTCAACCGCAACGCATCCCCGGCAGAGCTTCGACTTGCCTTTAAACTCCGCACTCTTGAACTCCGCACGGCTCAAGCACTCGACAGCAATCTTGCGGCATTGGAGCGCGCCTTCAATATCCTTGCGCGTCCAGAACTGCGAGCTTGCTACGACGCTCTCCTGGATGACCCTTCGTCCCCCACACTCTTCCCATACGGCGGATTTGGTTCCCTGCTTGTTGCGGGCGATTGCTCACGCGACGGATCGACGTTTTACGCCTCGCGCATCCTATCGTTTCTCCCCGAGCAGAAGTTCAAACACTTCCGAGCACCCTTGCGAAAAGTCGCGTTTTACAATGATCATGCAATCTTTCGAGACTCACGGCGCAAACTGGAAATACTTTTCGACCAAGCATCACTACCGTTGTTGTGGGATTCGAGTTGGAACCAGTGGAAACACTTGCTGGGCACTAAGATCGGCGTCAAGGCGACCTTCATTCAGAGCGGCAAGTATCACCACCACTCCGGCGCATGGCATCTGGCTCAGTGGGAGACCGCACTTCCGAGCCGCATCGAAGTCGCACTGCCCTCTGACATTGCTGAACAGATCGCCGATGCTCGTAGGACCCATCACCGCTTCGGTGAATTTGCCGATGCACTTGATCTGATTCGCACGCGCATCGAATCCGCACCGGTTGAGAGAGCCGACCTTCAAAAACTCTGTGCTGAGTTGGGCATCCCGGGCGATTTCGATGTCTCATTAATTACCTGGAAGCCGGACTACGACGCCTTCTGCTACAAGCAGCTTTGCAAGCGTGCCCGTGGCCTTTATCTGTTTCGGTCGGAGTACATTTTCGATCTTGAGAGGGCCGTGGTTGTGGAAACACCTCAACTCGGCCACGCGACTTACTTGTTCTCGAAGCCCATCAACTTGACCGAGTTTCTGGCCGTCTATGGAAGTGTCACGAAGGAGGACATTCGCCACGATCGTGGCAACGTGGCCGAAAGGCTCGGTTTTTTGGGCCGGCTCATTCACGGCCTTAGTCCGCGGGGCTGGTTGAAAGAACTGAAAGTGCGCCTGGGCGAGACCGTTGATTACGCCCTCAGTGAGGACTGAGGTGCTCTGTCTGCGAGGACGGCTTGAATCGCCTTATTTCCT
>WNFA01039202.1_pt1 | contig 10808 bp, 11 predicted proteins | sample 5400481 | NCBI WGS metagenome assembly WNFA01 (sample SAMN13153340, study PRJNA577476) | soil metagenome | isolation source: 120 cm saprolite under Douglas fir tree site 2 hole 1 replicate 2 | place: USA:California | collected 2015-04-18 | reverse complement strand
TGTTATGACCACTCACAGCACTATACCCCTCACAATATACAATTTTGACATGTTTTTACCAACCATATGGGGTAACTTTACACCTGTTTGCCCTGTTGAATGTCTCTTCGAGCATCTGCTAGGTTGGGATACACAGAAAAAACACTCAAAAACCAGTGGCGGAATCCTTGGCAAGCTCCACACATACTATGGTGTTGCTGAATTCACGGACCACAGCCAACTGCATGGCCATTTCCTGCTTTGGATAGACGGTGGTCTCAATCCTTGAGAGATTCATGACAAGATGAAACAGGATACAGAGTGGCAAAAGTCATTTTTTGAGTATGTTGAACAAATTATTCGACATGACTTGCCAAATGTGCCAGCACCGATTGACCCAGACTTCGAGCCGCGCACACAAGGATCTCCTGATCCTTCCGCTCCAAACTTTGATGCGTTATTTCTGCTGGAAATCAAGAAATGTGCGGAGGCCCTTCAGAGACACAGCACCCCTTGCCGCAAAGTTTGCTTCAAATATGGTGCTGAAGAATGCCGATTTGGATTCCCGCACGACATAGTTGAATCTTCCTCCTTTGATGCCCAGACCAATTCCATCAAACTCCGAGCACTGGATCCAATGATCAACTGGTACAACCCTTGGATGTCGGTCTTCTGCCACGTGAATCATGACTTGAAATTGATCCTGTCTGGAAGAAGTGCAAAGGGTGCGATGATATACATCAGCAAATATATCACCAAGGACGATGAGCAAATGCACGAAGTTCTCAGCACTTTTTCTCATGCTTTGGCAGCAAAAGGAGAGCTGAAGGACAGCGATGCGCTCAAGAGGACTCGAGTCTACCTGCATTCTTGTCTAGCTGCACAGATTCGACAGCGGAAGATACATGCGCAGCAAGCCATCCGTTACCTTCAAAACAAGGGTGACAGCATGCAATCGCATGAGACGGTCCCCATGCTGTCCTATGCGATTGTTGCATATCTTCATTCGACCGTCCCACCTTCGGCTATTGCACCCACTCCTCATTATGACGATCCTGTCGGATCCAACTCAGAAGATGAATTGGATGTCCACCAAGCACACGGTGGTAAGAATCTTCATCTTCGCAATTTCATAGCGCACGTGCTGACATATGCATCCAACAAACGTGTTAATCCAAGACTTTCGAGACCGTCCTCGGAGCTCATCCCGAGGGTCATCGGATCCAACATTCCACGCAAGCATGAAAAAGATGATGGGTATGCTTTGTTCATGCTCGCGCACTTCATGCCATTCTCTGCACCCATGCCTTTAAATTTGGAAGCTGGTCTCTGGCAGTGTTATCAACATGGGATGGGGTCAGAAGACACAGAAATGTTGCCCAAATGGCTTCGCTTTTCGCAAAGGGCTAAGCATGTAATGGAGAACTGGGACGAAATCCATGAATGCGAGGATGCAGCTGAAGATGAGCGAAGACTTAAGCGCCAGCAAATCAGCAAGAAGACACGCGCATACACTAAGGACCTTGAAACTCAGCTTCCCGCCAAGTATTTCACTGACCCATCCTCAATTAAAACTGTCGATCAAGGTTTAGCATCCACTCTCAACCCAAATACAGCATTCACATTAGCATCTCTCTGTGGTGCAAACTGGTTGTCTGCTGATCGCTTGCAGCATGCTGTCGCGACCTCTTGTACAGGCAGCATTGCTGATCCTTTTGCCGAATGACTGAGTCTCCAGAAGCGCTGGGCAGCCCAGATTCGAGACGCAAAAACATCGCTTGCGAATGCGCGTCGATCCCACCTCGATCCTTTGAGGCAGACAATGGACATAGAAGAGGAGACTTCACATGCACTATCCACTGAAGACCTTGCGGCACTGCTGTCTGAAACTGCTAATGTCAAGAGTACGGCCATCCGCATACCACAGCAGGTAGTCCCACGCACGTGGGCCGAGGTGCACACCGATATTCAACAGGCATTCAAACTGAACCGACGCCAGCAGTGGTGTTTCCAAATTTGTGCCAACCATTTTCGGACACTGATGAGCCAGCTACATGGTGCTACATCCAACCTACACCTCCACTCCCGATCCTCAAACCCCCTTCAATTCCTCATGACCGGTCCGGGAGGCACTGGTAAGACCCACACCATCGGCACTTTTCAGCAACTCATGGGTACTTTCAACTGTGCCCATCTCATCCATTTCCTCGCCCCCACTGGTGCCACTGCTGTCAACCTTCCAGGTGGCCAGACCATTCACAAAGCATGTGGCATCCAAGTTTACGACAACAGCAAGTCAGGCCGTCATGCGCTGTGGCTCTCTATAACACCTGAAAAGAAGGCAGAGCTGAGGTCTGAGTGGAAAGGAATCCACTTCCTCCTCATTGACGAGATTTCAATGGTAGGGTCCAGCCTGCTCGCAGATCTCGACCTCACTCTCCGCTGTGTGTGCGAAGTCGACGACTGGTCCGGTGGAATTAATGTCATTTTCACCGGAAATTTCTTCCAGCTTCCGCCCGTATCAGTGACTCCGCTATATCGACCGATCTTGAAATTTTCAAAAGACAGGTGGTGCAAGCGATCAGGTGACGAAGCTCGTTCACGCCATGGACGTATCGCATGGAAACAAGTCGACACAGTGATCGAGCTCATGGAGCAGAAGAGAATGGAAGCAGACCCGGAATATGCCGATGCTGTTCTGCGCTTGCGTGCGGACAGACGCTTTGAATGCATGGTTGCGATTGTAGAATGGAACAAGACCCGCATGGCACTCAACTCTGCTAAGGCCATTGCTGCTACCACTGGCCCCGGCGCACCCGTTCTGTTGTCATGTATGGCAAGACACACTGTTGGAAGAACAGATGTGGCTGCAGAGATCCAACCGATTTGTTGCCAACATGAGAGCACTACTTTGCCGGCCGAGCTGCAGTTATATATTGGTGCTCCTGTGATTCTCAAGGTGTGTTACAAAGCTATGTAATGCCCATACGTGGTGATGTCAGCTTTTTCGCGCCCCCCATGTAGAGAAATCTCTGCACGGATCTCAACATCATGAATGGAAGTGAAGGAACACAGCGTGGAGATAATGATATATCATGCTGATATATTTTTAGTATATGCTTATTGCATGACAAAAACCCTAAGCATATCCCACATTTGTATATTCTAATATATTTATATTGCTTATGTAAGCTTTTGTATTATGTAAGCAATATAAATAATTACATAAGCAATATAAATATATTAGAATATACAAATGTGGGATATGCTTAGGGTTTTTGTCATGCAATAAGCATATACTAAAAATATATCAGCATGATATATCATTATCTCCACGCTGTGTCCCCATCATTATCCAGTATACCCCGAATCGTGCACAATTCACATCAGGGTCCTCGCTGCCAGCCGGCCCGATGTCCTCACTGTCCAGCACCACCAGATCGCACTCCAACTCGCGTCTTCCAGTACGGCTCATGGTGCACAAGGTAAGACATTGCCGGCCGTCGCATCGGACCTCAATTTCGGAGGTGCCAAAGCGTATGTGATTGCATCTCGTGCGAGGGATTGCTTCAGTCTTGCACTCCTTCAACCAGTCACGCTTGACGTCCTGAACAACCTACCTGACCACCATCTTCATGCTGAACATCTGCATCAAAAAGCACTCGAACACAACACACTCTTAAACTATGGGTTTATTAGTGGCGACATGGTCCCTGTTCCAGACCCGGAATCGCGCCTTTCATTAACCGATCCATCTGGCAATATCATCCTCACTTGGGAGAGCGACACTTCCCAATCGCAACTCAAATTGACACCCAAAAAGAAAGCAAAGCGTCCTCGTCCTCTCGACAAGGACGATCGCAGCGGTTTGTTTCTCTGCCTGTTAACTTGCTCCACTGCACTGACCAAGCATTGTATTTCGAAAGCAGCGAAAAAACGTAAACCCACAAAGGCACATGCGCTTCCGGAACTGAGTGTAAGCGCACCCCCTGAGCATATTGGAACCTCATGGGATCCTGTCGACTGGTCATGCGCATACGACACCGTCGTTGTCCCATTGTTCCACTCAATCCGCGCACGGCCTCTCACCTTTTCTTCACGAACACAAAGCATGTCACTGTACATGAGCCGCCTGATCCAGGGCTTCTCTTTGCAATCCACTGAACATCGACAGACGCAACTTAATGTTATCTGCAACTCGCTCCGTGACATGCTCAGTGCCATTGATAGCCTTCGATTTCCTCGACGAGGACCGCATGCTATTTCCGCATTCGACATTCTCGATGCAATCTGTGGGGTGGCATCCCTTGAAGGGGTTGGCAATATACTGTGCGCACATTGTGCTCAATCTCAATTGCCCTCAACGCTTTCCAGCTGTTGTTTGGGCCACTATCCACATGTGTCGAGGCTGCAGATCCTTCGGACATTGTATGGATCCGATGTGACTGCAGGGGCCATTGTCAGATCCCCCATCCCGTTTGATGACTGCTTACGTGCATTCTGTCTCAATTGTATGGCCCACACAGATCTGTCCTCCCTCCTGCCACTTTGTGTCCAGTGTTCTGCACCTTCCCCCCGGTTTTTCAAATTTTGTGTGATGGCAACCCCCCCTCTCTTCTTCATGGACGTCTCAGCTTGGATTTTCACCACCAGTCCTCGCCTCACACTCAATTTCGCAACTGTGGACGGTCACGAAGTACACTATCATCTTTGTGGTGCTATCTATCATGCCCACAATCACTGGACATCTCAATGGTTATCAAACGAACAAGTCTGGGATCACGATGGCCAACTTCATGGGGGGAAACTCGTGTTCCACATCCGCATACGTGACGACGCACCCACCGCATCGAACCGTCATTGGGTACTGCAGGACAAGACACTTTCCATTTTGATTTATGCTATCGACTGTTAGCATCCAATGTACTACGTCACATGAATAATGTGGGAGCTTGAGCACAATGCCAGAAATGCGATTGAACCTAGACCCGCATAATGATGGAATCAAAATCAAGACTCTGTCCGTCACGACGACTCAGCACATCATGCCGATGCATTTCCAGAAAACCACCATCAGATTTAGCATCTGACCCTCATTTTGATCCCATCGATCCGATGATGCCGACGCATTTGCAGGAAAGCACTGGCAGAATTACCATCTGACACTCTGATTGATCTGTGCCAACCAATTCACATTTCCCCAATGAATGTGCCAAAATTGTGCCGTTCGCGAGCACACAGCCACCGCACTCAACTGGTTCCCGACAATCACGTGCGTACCGCGCGCCACGCGAGCTTGTGCAGAATGCCTCAGACGCCCCGAACCTAGAGCGGCATAAAGTTGGAATCAAATCCCTCACTCTGTGTGTGTCGACTTGCCACCTGATAACGCCGACGCTTTTCCAGGAAACCCCTGTCAAAATCGGCATGGGACACTTGTATTGTTTCCGATCCATGCCTTTGATGTCGGAGATTGTGTGATGGTTGGCGACATCGTCATTGCTTATGGTGATCTGCACTAGTGAGTCATGATCTGTTGATATTTTCGACATATAGCGAAAGTCACTGCATTCGCTAGTTACTACAAGCATGCTAGTGACCATGAAGCGTTCACTTTTGAAGTCACCACTCTCAAGGTAATCCATCATCCAGATGAAGTGCCCCTTCCCGACACGAGCACACTATGTGCAGGACCTTCGTCCCTGCAGAAACGCCGCAACTCACCTTCGGCTTCCGCATCTCCAAAGAAAAAATCTTTTCGATCTATGGAATGATTCAAAAGCGAATCCTCCCGACGTGATCCGTCGTCGCCTATTCTGTTGCCAAGATTCTCCTTCGTCTCTCCTCCCAGAAAAACACGTCAACCGCCATTCTGACCCTGTCACCTGTTTGCGTGTAAAACAACTTGCTGTCCAACCAGCCATATGTCCCAGCCATTTCTTCTCGAGTACTCGTTGATCCCTGCCATTGCATGGCGTTTTGTATTCTCAATTGCGTACTTGCGCAAAACAGTTGCTTCGTCTTTTTCTCTTTTTTCATGCGCATGCGCAATCCAAAAATGTACCTCAATTGTTAGTCATGTCTAGTCCCAAATGTAGGATGTCTCTCTAACTCACGTCTGAGCATGTCCGGTTCAATGCGCACAAAGCTGGTCACCAAGAGTCGGGGACCCGGCGCTCGCCGCCGCTACAACCATTATGGATGTCCCCTACCTTATATTCTCCAGCAGAAGATGCAGCAAAAATCTGTTTGCGTAGAAACAGCATGTACGCTAAACGGCGATGTTGGCCACGAAGGATGGATGCGGTGACAGTGGCGGGGAGATGACTCAGGGGAGATTCCTCCATGCTTTCTGTGAGGCTCCTGACATGGTCCTCATTGGCTACGCGCTGAGCCGGATGTGGATGAAGCTGTCCTAGACGTGCGATGTATAGATTTTGGCGGCAAGCGAGCAGATGCGCTGCCCATTTGGCATCGCTGTGCTGGGTAGAATCGTGAAGCATTTTGGATACCACACTCTCTGACCCCCATGCCTATATGTGACCGGGCTAATCAACATCCCTCCCTGATGAAAGGTGCGCAAGCTCGATCTGGATTAGACAACAAGAAGATGGCATAGCGAATTGGAATGGATTATTGTAGTTTAATGCTGTGCTCAGTGTTTCCAAGGACCCGCGTAAATGGCGTGATTATCCTGATTTGGGTGGTTGTCGCGTGATCACGTGAACCCTCGCAATATCAATATCGGCTTCTTGCCTTGTCGTCCGTCAGTTTGCTCGCCTCAGTCTTCCAAGTCATCCATGATCCACGATGTGCTGTGGGCTGTAGTGAGGGTGTTATTTCCGCAATACTAATGTGGGTGATCGTCGCAGACGTTCATTGCGTCGCCACATACACCGAGTCATGATTATGCTTAGACCTGTTCTATCCTCCGCTGCGAATACATTTGAGGGGGAATTGTGAATCGTGGGCGCCTTCCGAACGAACTCTGACTCGGAATTTCGCTTGGCAGGGACTCTTTCGTGGCCACACCACGCCAAAGCCCCTAGGACGCACAACAATAGTATTTACTGGTTACTGCAATGGAACGTCATCGCGGATTATTCCCATCTATGTGTTGGTGAAAGTGTTATCTTCCAACCACTTGTTACTAAGAGTAAGGCCTGGAACCAAGAGACGCCAGGGTATCTCGGCACGCATAGTGAGGTCACTCCAGAAAACTTGCTCCTTTTCATTGAGCAGAATCTTTTTGCCATCCACGGTATAAGCCAGACCAATAGGCAGATGGCAAATTCACCAGATTGCAAGGGGAGAGCGAGCCTGCGGAAGCTGACACCTGGTAGATGGTCTGCTGCGCGAACTGTTTGAATGGGGGAGGAACGAGATTGTTGGCGTTCAGGGACTGAGAACAGACTTCTTGGGAAGACTGGGACACAGAGACATTAAGTGGGCTATATGTGGGATTTGGATGCGAAAATACTCTTACCGGGTACGGCCCATTGCGCCTCGGGTTAGCAGGCTTGAAGTGTCGAGTGCAAACGGTCGGGTGGAGGGATTGGGGAGGTGCTCGAGGGAACCTCTACAAATTACATTGGATGAGGAAGTTAGGAGCCCGCCCACGCACAAGTGGCTGACTGTGACATTCAAACGATATTCGATCCGTTCGAACAATGGGATTTGACGAACGACGATGCCGCGCTTCCAATTAGGGGTGTATTGATGGGGAACAGGGAATGGAACAAAAGAATCGAGCCCCTAATTCCATTTTGTGATCAGCTATATGCAGGGACAGGAAACTAGAATCTGACTTTGCAAGCGACCGCGATCGTTCAACGTGTAAGAAATGAGGGATGATAGGAGAATGTCCGCGATGATGCCTCCTTGCACGACTGGTAAATTCTACTGTAGTATGTCCCAAAGGCTTCAGGGACAAAAAGCGGCATGGCCATGGAAAGAATATTTTGAATTGCCTGCCAAGCGAAATTCGAGCAAGGCTGGGAGTCACAGTTTGTTGGAAGGCGCCTACGATTTGACATTGCCACTCAGATGTACTGATAGTGGACGACAGAATGGGTATAATTGCAATCGCAGGCTAGTGCATATGGCGACGTAGCCAAAACATCAAAACATCGAAGTATCAATACGATCTTTGCAACTGCGTGACGGTCATCCGCATTAGTGAAAGAATATAACACAAGAGTACTCGCAAAGACATCACACAGCATCATGCATCGTGGGTGACCTGGGAGCGAGACCGAGGTTGAGCAAGATGAGGAATCATGTGATGTCGAACACACCTTGCGACAACAACAGTACTATACAATCATGAAAACCTGGTATGCATGATTTTATTTCCTTGTGCTGTTGTACTCTCTGAGTGTCGTCCCCTAGGAATGAGGTTACTGGGTTTGAGTATTCAATGTATGATGTCAGTTGGGATGAAGGCCCTCACCCTTTTTGAATGGGTTTTTAGCCCCCAGCTCGACCAATGGTTGGAGTTCCTGCAGGAGTTGTGTAACCGAGAGGTAGCCAACATGCTGCGGTGTTGCCTAGTGCCATTGGCAGCGAGCGTCGTTCTTCCATGTCCATGTCGTTCTCACACTTGGAGCCCTCAAATGGAAGACGGGCTGCTGCCGCACAAGGTGCCCAAAACAGCCTCAGATTCAGCCTGGCAGCCTGGGGAGAGGGCAAAGCATCAGGTGACTCACGAATGGTGCAATCTCGGATTCTAATACGATCCGACCTAGCTCGAGGCGGAAGATTGCCCTGATTGCAAGTGCATGCGGCAATGATCCTGTTACAGAAAAAGATGATTGCTCATCCGCCGGAACGACTGTCCTCTGTTTCACCGACCGCGACCTGAACCCTCTGCGCCAGATCGAGCAAGTAGCTTCGAGTCCGAGGACCGACGAGTGTGGCCAGCTTCTGGTAAATTCGTGCACATGTTTGGGACAGTTACCGGCACAGCGTCGCTCAGTAGATAGCTTTCGGGTTCTGGTTGTAGTTCTCAGTTCCTCTTCGAGGCGTACTATGCCGGAGCATCAGCTTTGGATTCGTGTATTTCGCTAAGCCTTCTAACGGGTTATAAACAAGATCAAGTCTCTCGACTCCCGGAAGAAGTTGGTATTCTTCACAAATTCCGCCATGCGAGTAAAATATATGTTCATGTGATCGCGTGCACACTCATTATCCATAGCTTGTCCAACAGTTATGAGAAGACGAAGACTTCCGATATCCTCTTCCTCTCGATATTGGACAGCAGCTGTTTGATACACGGTTGAGATATTTGCGGAATAGTTCCCCACCGACGATAGGTCGCCCTTGTGAGTTTTTGACGCTGTCGTCCTGCACATTGGGGCTGATTTGTTCCGTCATCTTCCGGCAGAGACGTACACACATCTCAGACCATGCAGCCTCGTCGTCTTGCCGTGGGCGTTGATGTAATCGCCGTTTGCCAGCTCCGAATCGAGCAAAGGACTTGGTGTTCAACTATGACATACGATGAGATGTCTCACAAATGGATATTTCGGCACATGAAAGCTACGTATGTGAAGGAACTCCATCGCGTAGTGGATGCCATTCGCATCGCGCCCGGTATTTTGAGGTCTCGAGGCCACGTCGCGCCGGTCGCGACTATCATTGCGTCGTTCTGTTGACGGATCTACTCAGCGTCGACGTCGACTCCGACATGAGCGTTGTCTGTAGACTTGTCAAGATAAATTTGTAGAGGACACAATGAAGAGCCCTCACCACTCCCTCGGCTTCCATCAGAACAAGTCGGCGCTCCACGACTGACTTCTCCAACTTCATACTGTTAGTGGTAAAATCAGCATGAGATGTTTGAGAAACATCTGGCCATACACTCACTTTGTAGTACCGTACATGAGCAGACCTTTGAGGTTGCATCCAGCCCATCTCAAAGGCCTGGTCGCCCGTTAACGTTCAAGGTTGGGAGTATGAGAAAAATGGTGAGAACTAACCTTGTCGATGATGGCGCACTCGATGCTCTTGATACCGACAGGCTGCTCGTTAATACCCAGCACACATGCACCCTCGCAAGGGTGCCGGGCACCCTCGTCCGGAGAACCCCGGAAAGTCGTTGGTCAAGAGAAGGCGGTTCAGTGCATCGCGCCATTGATCCTTGAACACAAGTTCCACTTCGGAGCGACGCTTGAAATGGGGTAACCACTTTCAGACTGGGAGAAAGGCACACCACAGTCCATGCATCGCGCGGACTGATACTTGAGCTCGTTCTCGCTTAGCCTTGCAGAAATTTCCTTCCACATGGGGGCAACTCCTACCAAAAGCTTGGTCAGGGGACGAGAAGGCGTCAACCAGAAAAGGACATGAAGGCCACAGCAAGCTGCACACTTCCATTCGGCGGAGAAGATGGAGCGTCTTAAAGAAAGATGGGAGTCTGGCGGATTTGCGGATTGCGGAGCTGTTGTCAAAGGTGCAGGAGGGATTGCAATGAGCCCACGACGGAGGTACCATGGACTAGTCTCTAAGCGCCATATTGTATATATCTATTTGCACTTACTCCAAAGCCACGAAGTATCTCTGTTCTGCCTTGTAGTTGTACCAAAATAACCTATTTTAATTAAAAATCAAGTGTAACTGCATTGTGAGCTGCATTCTATCGTAGTGGCATGTTGTTGCCACTCACTTTATTTGCTCAACCGTGCATTCAGGAAATCCTCGTTGCGCAGCGAGACGCAATCGACCCGAAGGGACTTTTTAGCGATCAGCACACCTCCCTGCTGCCGCTGGAAATGGCTTCATCAGAGCAACCTCTTGCTGGGTCTTCTCCCCGTAAACGCGTTGATTTA
>WNFA01011428.1_pt1 | contig 10809 bp, 10 predicted proteins | sample 5400481 | NCBI WGS metagenome assembly WNFA01 (sample SAMN13153340, study PRJNA577476) | soil metagenome | isolation source: 120 cm saprolite under Douglas fir tree site 2 hole 1 replicate 2 | place: USA:California | collected 2015-04-18 | reverse complement strand
GCGTCGCGCGTCAGGATATCGCGCGCCGGGTTCCTGTCATGGACGCTGTCGGCGCTAGCGTCCACCAACCGTCAAACCCTCGATGCGCAGCGTCGGAGCATTGACGCCATAACGAAATTCCAGATCGTTGGCGGGCGCCAGCGACTTGAATATTTCCAGCAGATGGCCCGCGATCGTCACCTCGCTTACCGCATAGGTGATCTCGCCATTCTCGATCCAGAAGCCGGATGCGCCGCGGCTGTAGTCGCCGGTCACCCCGTTGACGCCGGAGCCGATCAGGTCGGTGACGTAAAATCCCTGTTTGATGTCGGATATCAGCTCAGCCGGGGTAGGCTCGCCGGCTTCGAGATGGAGATTGTACGATCCCGGCGACGGCGATGACGATACGCCGCGATGGGCGTGGCCGGTCGTGACCAGATCGAGCTCGCGCGCGGTCGCCGAATCCAGCAGCCACGAGGTCAGCACCCCCTCGTCGATGATGGCGAGCTTCTTGACCTTGACACCCTCGGCGTCGAACGATTGCGAGCGCAATCCGCGCACCCGCAACGGATCGTCGATGATGCGGATATTCTTCGCAAACAACTGCTCGCCGAGACGGTCTTTCAGGAAACTGGTCTTGCGTGCGATCGATGCGCCATTGACCGCACCCACCAGATGGCCAACCAGCGATCCCGAAACCCTGGGGTCGAACACCACCGGCACCTTGCAGGTCTCGACCTTGCGCGGGTTGGCGCGCGCGACCGTGCGCTCGCCCGCGGTGCGGCCGACCTTGGCGGGCGAATCGAGATCGGAAGCGTGGAGCGCCGAGGTGTAGTCGTAGTCGCGTTCCATGCCGGTGCCGTCGCCCGATATCGCGGTCATCGAGATGCCCTGGCTCGAGCGCAGGTAAGAGCCGTGAAAGCCGGTAGAGGTAACCAGCACCATGCCGCCAATTCCGGTCGATGCCGACGCGCCACCCGATTTGGTCACGCCCTTGACCGCGAGTGCTGCCGCTTCGGCTTCACGGGCGCGGCGTTCAAGCTCCGGCGTCGAGGGAACCTTGGGGTCGAGCAGATCGAGATCGGGAAAATCGCGCGCCAGCAGCGACGGATCGGCAAGACCGACATATTTATCGTCGGGCGCGACACGCGCCATGGCGACGGCGCGCTCGGCCAGCTTGGCGACGCCATCGCCGCTGATGTCGTTGGTCGAGACCACCGCCTGGCGCCGTCCCACCAGTACGCGCAGTCCGACATCATCGCCTTCCGAGCGTTCGGATTCCTCGACGCGTCCGTCCCGGACCTCTACCCCCTGCGAAACGTTGCGCACCGCGACCGCGTCGGCGGCGTCCGCGCCCGCGCGTTTGGCGGCCTCAACGAGACGCTGCGCCAGCGCGCTCAGGGCGGATTGATCGAACAGATCGGAGCTGGCGGATTTCGACGAAAGCGACGATGCGGCTGATGGTGAAGAGATCACGAACAAAATCCCAAGGATTGAAGAGGAATTGAAGGAGGACTGCAGGACACTCGAAGCAGGCTTGAATGCAATCGCAAACCATGAGATGTGCCTGATTCACAAAGACTTCAAGCACTTCCTGCGTTCAAAGCGAAGAATTTCAGCTTTCGCGGCAAGGTCTCGTCAATCATGTCGGCCAAGGTCTTGTCAATCATGCGCGCGGATGCCGGCCCAGTGACCTCCGATTAACCAGCCTTTTTAAGCCAATGCCGACGCGGCTCGGCTACGGTCTCGCCTATCGACCGGGAACATAATCCCGGCGGGGAGATAAAGCCGTGAGGCGTCAAACTGCAACAAGCGGGATCAATTCCGCCGGGTCGAGCCGTGCATTGCGGCTCGACCCACATTCTCTGCCCATCAGCTTCAATGCGCACGACACCCGCGCAGACGGCGGCGTGCGGAAAATAGAACTTCATCGCGAACGCGTCGTCGTGCGCCGTGCCCTCCACGGCATGCGAATGGCGGTCAACGTTCGCATGCGCGATTTCCTTGGCGTGGCACTGCGCGGCATCGACGACGCCCAGATGCTCGTGCTGGTTCATCGCGATCCGTCATTGACAATTCCCTTGTGCGTCAGCTCCGACCGTGAAGAGATCGCGTCCGCTTGGCAGATGTGGAGCGACATCTTCGCGCTTCCGCAATTGCCGGAAGACCAGGCTCGTGAACCCACCATGCGGCGCCGGCGCCACAACGCGATCCGGGCGCGGCGGCCGAAATTCCTGGTGCGGCGGCGCCGCGGCAGTTTGCTCAACCCTGCGAATATTCATCAGGGCGAGCGCGAGATCAGCGCACGGGACTGAGTTCTTTCCCGCCGCATATGCGGACGTCATCCCTGCGTAACGGCTTCGCCGTTATCGCTGGAGGTGCGCGCTCTTTTGGCGCGCCTCGAAGGACGGCCGCGTACACATCCTTCGAGGCTCGCCGAAGCCGGCGAGCGCCTCAGGATGACGAGCGCCTAATTCGCGCGCATCACCGCATCGACCAGCACCCCCGCGAACAGCAACAGGCCCGCGTCGCGGTTGGACCTGAAAATGCGCAGGCATAGCGCGGGATCGTTGATCTGCAGACGCTTGATTTGCCAAATCAGATGGGCCGCAAACGCGGCAAGCCCGATCCAGGCCGGCCAGCGCGCGCCGGCCAACGCAAGCGCCACGCCGATCAACACCACCGCCGATGCGTAAAACACTGACAACGCGGGCCGCGTGCGCGCGCCGAACAACAGCGCGGTCGATTTTACCCCGATCAGCGCGTCGTCTTCGGCATCCTGATGCGCATAGATGGTGTCGTAGCCGATCACCCAGGCGATCGAGCCCGCATAGAGCGCCAATGCCGTCGCATCGATCCGCTGCTGCGTCACCGCAAATCCCATCAGCGCGCCCCACGAGAACGCCAGCCCGAGCACGATCTGCGGCCACCAGGTGATCCGCTTCATGAACGGATAGACCGCGACGATGACCAGCGAGGCGATGCCGGTCATCACCGCGAAGCGGTTGAATTGCAGCAGCACCGCCAATCCGATCAAGGCCTGAACGACCAGAAAGGCCGCCGCCTGCGGCACGCTCACCTGTCCTGCCGGTATCGGCCGCGAGCGCGTCCGTTCGACCAATGCATCGAGATCGCGATCGGTGATGTCGTTCCAGGTACAGCCGGCGCCGCGCATGGCAAATGCGCCGATGAAAAACAGCGCGATGATGAGGGGCAATTGCCCGATGTCGCCGATGACGCCGGCGGCGAGCGCCGCCGACCACCAGCACGGCATCAGCAGCAGCCAGGATCCGATCGGCCGGTCGAGGCGGGAAAGGCGCAAATACGGCCGCGACCACGACGGCGCGTGAGTGTCGACCCAGTTGCCGGTCGCGTCAGCAACGCGGGCGTCAGTGCTGCTCATTCGATCGCGGTCATCGCGCGAGAACGTTGCCGTTCAGGGTATCGAACGTGCTGCCACCCTTCTTCGCAGCGAGGTTGGCTTCCGGCAGTGCCGCCGAAGAACCCAGGGCCTCGCTCAGGCTGGGGGCGGCCGGTCCTCTTTGCGGCCCTTGCTGCGCCACCGTGCAGACTTTCTTCTGCATCGTCTCGGTGTTCTTGTGACCGTTTTTCAACTGGTCCGCGATCTGCGCCGGGATCCCGCACTTCGACGCATTGGTCTCGACATATTTGATCATCTTGATTTCGGACTGGCCGAAACTTCCGATCAGCTTGCAGGCTTCATCCGGCGACGCGTGCCGGTCGCTGGCGGCCTTGATCAGTTTGCCGCGCTTCTCCGCCTCTTCCCGCAAGGGCACGAACTGCTTCATGCATTCGTCGGAGGGACCCTGCGATGGAGACGCCGGTCCGCGTTCGAACGCGGAGCCGGTGACAGGCGCCGCACCGGTTACCGGAAATGAACTGGGAGGTGCGCCGACGGACGCGGATGGAGCTGCGCCGTTCACCGGCGGAAATGCCGGGTCGTTGACCGGGGCAGATCGACCCGGCAGCGGCGCCGGAAATGCGCTTTGCGCAAAGCTCTGACCGGCGTGGGCGATAGCGACGGCCACGGTCAGCGGCATCAACAGGCGACGGATGATCAAGATTGTACCTCCGGCAAGGTCCAATGGTCCCCCGACCTCTTCCCGATAAGAGCGATTCCGATAACGCTATGTACGATTCGTGCAGGTACTTAACAACCCGTGGAATTTGGCAACAGCGCGGCGTAGGGCCGCGCCGTGCCGAAAATTGGGTAAATTCGAGCCCTTTGGGCTAAAAGGCGGCCGGATTGGAACCTCGATCATGCCTCAACTCGATTTTCGCAGCCCCCGGCTGTTTGTCGATGCTGCTCTGGCAGCGGGGGAAACGGTCGCATTGGAGCGCAGCCAGAGCAATTATCTCGGCAATGTGTTGCGTCTATCCGCAGGCGAAACAATTCTGGTGTTCAACGGACGCGATGGCGAATGGCAGGCTGCAATCTCCGGGCACAAACGGCCGGACGGTCTGAATATCGTTGCCCAGACCCGGCCGCAGGATCGCCTGCCCGATCTCACTTACGTCTTTGCGCCGCTGAAACACGCCCGGCTCGACTACATGGTGCAGAAAGCGGTCGAGATGGGGGCGTCGTCGCTGCAGCCGGTCTTGACCCGCTTCACCCAGGTCTCAAGGGTTAACGGCGAGCGGATGCGCGCCAATGTCATCGAGGCTGCCGAGCAGTGCGGCATCCTGAGCCTTGCCGATGTCGCCGAGCCGGTCGCGCTCGATCGCTATTTGGCCGCGCGCGAAGGGCAGCGGCTGCTTGTTTTCTGTGACGAGGCCGCGGCTGCCGCAAACCCGTTGCAAGCGCTGCAAGGCGTGCCTGCGGCGTCGAAGGGGGTCGATATTCTGATCGGTCCCGAAGGTGGATTTGCCGAGGAAGAGCGCGCCATCCTGCTGCGGCAGCCACAAACCTTGAGGCTTTCCCTGGGACCGAGGATCCTGCGCGCCGACACCGCGGCGGTGGCCGCATTGGCACTGGTGCAGGCGGCGCTCGGCGACTGGACCGCTACCGGCATACGTGAATAGGTTGTGGCCTCAACCCATCATCCTTGGCCGTTCACTAAGGCACCTGGATTAAGGCACTCGAATTAAGGCATCTGGCCGATCCTGGTCGAAACCCCGCCCGGGCCATGCTAAGGGGCTGCACCGGCTGATGCTTTGCAACCTGTTTTTCGAATATTTGGACTTCGAGATGACCCTGACCGCCGCCCCTCGCGCGACCGGATCCGCCGCATGGGCGGACGCCCTGCTGCTGTCGTTTGCCGAGGCCGGCTACGTCCAGGCCGAGCCGGCGATCCTGCAGCCCGCCGAGCCGTTCCTTGACCTGTCCGGAGAGGACATCCGGAAAAGCCTCTATCTGACCACCGATGCCAGCGGTGAGGAGCTGTGCCTTCGCCCCGATCTCACCATTCCGGTGGCGCGGGATTATCTCGCCTCCCCCCGCGCCGGCCAGCCGGCGGGGTTTTGCTATCTCGGCCCGGTATTTCGATACCGTGGCGGCCGGCCAAGTGAATTCCTGCAGGCCGGCATCGAATCCTTCGGCCGGCAGGATCGCGCCGCAGCCGACGCCGAAATGCTCGCGCTGGCCCTCCAGGCAACGACCGCGTTCGGGCTGACCGAGGTCGAAATTCGCACCGGCGACGTGGCGCTGTTCATTGCGCTGATCGATGCCCTCGAGCTCTACCCGGTGTGGCGGCGGCGGCTGATCAAGGATTTCAACCGCAAGATCAGTCTGGAACAGGATCTCGAACGGCTCACGCTCGCGACCCGATCGAGCCGCAACGAATATGAGGGCGTGCTCGCAGCCCTTGCGGGTTCCGACCGCAAGGCGGCGCTGGCGCTGGTGACCGATCTGATGTCGATCGCCGGCACCACCAATGTCGGCGGCCGTTCGGTCTCGGAAATCGCCGATCGCTTCCTCGAGCAGTCGACCTTGAAGGGCGGCGCCTTGCCACGCGATGCGCTCGATGTGATCAAGCGCTTCCTGGCAATCGCCGGCGACCCCGGCGACGCGGTCGCGCGGTTGCGCATGCTGGCCGACGACACCAAACTCAACATCACCGCCGCGATCGACCAGTTCGAAAGCCGCGTCGGCTTCATGGCCGCGCGCGGCATCGATGCCGGCATGACACGGTTTTCCACCTCGTTCGGGCGCGGCGTCGATTATTATACCGGCTTCGAATTCGAGCTCCACGCCAAGGGACTGTCCAAGGGCAATGGCGTCGAGCCGCTGGTGGCGGGCGGGCGCTATGACGGACTGATGACCCAGCTTGGGGCCGGCACGCCGATCCCGGCGGTCGGGTTCTCGGTCTGGATCGAAGCCTTGACAGAACTGGGCAGCAAGCCCGCCGCAACCAGTTCAAGCCGGAGCGCGTCATGACGACGCCATTCGTTCTCGCGGTTCCGTCGAAGGGTCGGCTGCAGGAAAACGCCGAGGCGTTCTTCACGCGTGCCGGACTTGCGCTGGCAAAACCGCGCGGCGCCCGCGACTATCGCGGCACCATCAGCGGCTACGATAATGTCGAGATCGCCTACCTCTCGGCAAGCGAGATTGCCTCGCAGCTTGCGCGCGGCGCGGTGCATCTCGGCGTCACCGGCGAAGATCTGGTGCGCGAAAGCATCGTCGATGCCGACAAGCGCGTCTTGCTGATCGACAAGCTCGGCTTTGGCAGCGCCAATGTCGTGGTTGCGGTCCCGCAGGCCTGGATCGACGTCCGAACCATGGCCGATCTCGACGACGTCACCACCGGTTTCCGGGCCCAGCATAACCGGCGGATGCGGGTTGCGACCAAATACATCAATCTCACCCGGACATTTTTTGCGTCTCATGGCGTCGTCGACTACCGGATCGTCGAGAGCGCCGGCGCGACTGAAGGCGCACCGGCGGTGGGGACGGCCGAAATGATCGTCGATATCACGACGACAGGCGCGACGCTTGCCGCCAACGGTCTCAAGGTCCTTGACGACGGCGTGATCCTCCGTAGCCAGGCCAACCTTGTGGCATCCAAGGATGCCGACTGGTCGAACGAGGCCCGCGAGACCGCGCGCGTGATCCTGGATCATATTGCGGCCCGCGCCCGCGCCAGCAAGTACCGCGAAGTCCGCACCCGATTTTCCGGGTGCGACGCAGCATTGCTTGCCGAGGCGCATAATCGCTTCGGCGTGCTCTCGCCGTTTGGCGGCCCGACATCTTCGGGAATGGTAACGCTGCACTGTCCGCCGGCGCAGCTTTACGCGCTCGGCAGCCAACCCGCTGTTCGCCAAGCTTGAGGCATTCCTGCGGCAGTGAGACGGAGGGTGTTTTCGTTCATCGTTGCGACAGCTAGCAACGAGTAACATATGCGGTCATATGGGCGGCTTGGAACCTGATCGATGATGCTGGGTACGGATGTTTCTGGCTTATCAACCACTGCGGCCACGGCTGCGGCGCAGGGGCTGTCGATCGTCGTGCCCTTGTATAACGAGGCGACGGGGCTGGCGTTTCTGCACGCGCGGCTTGGCGAAATGGCAAAAGCGCTCCGGCAGCGCTACGGCTTGGCCTGCGAGGTTGTCTATGTCGATGATGGCAGCGCCGACGCAACGCTCGTGATCGCGCGCGGGCTTGCCGCGGATGCGCTTGACGTCCAGGTGGTGTCGCTGTCGCGCAATTTCGGCAAGGAAGCCGCGTTGATGGCGGGACTGGACCATGCCCGGCGCGGCGCGATCCTGTTCATGGACGGCGATGGTCAGCATCCGCCTGACATCGTCGAGAAACTTGTCGGCCACTGGATCGATGGCGGCTATGATGTGGTCTATACCGCCAAGGCGCATCGCGACAACGAATCGTTGCTGCGGCGCGTGGCCGTGCACGGCTTCTACGCGCTGATCAATTGGGGTGCGCGGCAGAAAATCCCCGAAGATGCCGGCGACTTCCGCCTGCTGTCGCCGCGCGCCGCGGCGGCGCTGCGGCAGCTTCCCGAGCGCAATCGCTTCTTCAAGGGGCTGGCGAGCTGGATCGGTTTCCGCCAGATCCGTGTCGACTACGAACCCGCCGCCCGCGCGCACGGCGTCACCACGTTCAGCCCCGGCCGGCTGGTCGGGCTTTCGATCGAAGGCTTGACGTCGTTCTCGGTAGCGCCGCTGCGTTTTGCCAGCCTGCTCGGCGTCCTGCTCGCTTCGGCGGCTTTCTTGTTCGGCCTTTCGATCCTCTGGGAAACCTGGATGAGCGGAAAATCGGTTCCCGGCTATCCCTCGCTGGTGGTCGGCCTGATGACGATCGGCGGCCGGAAAATCGGTTCCCGGCTATCCCTCGCTGGTGGTCGGCCTGATGACGATCGGCGGCGTGCAGCTCATCATGATCGGCATTGTCGGAGAATATATCGGCAAGATTCTTTCGGAGTTGAAAGCCCGACCGATCTATTTCGTGGCTGAACACAGTGTCAAACGCACCGAGGCGGAAACCGGCGCGAGCGCCAGCGAAAGGACCGCCGCCGAATGAACGACGCCGCGCCGCTGCGTCGTATCTGGCTGTGCGCCGACGATTACGGTCTCAGTCCCGGCGTCAACCGCGCCATTCGCGACCTGATCGAGCGTGGCCGTCTCAATGCCACATCGGCGATGGTGGTCGGCGCGGCGATCGGCCGTGACGAAGTAAGCTTGCTTCAAGCCGCCGTCGCCAACAGTCCCCGTTGTGCGATCGGCCTGCACGTCACGTTGACGGCGCCGTTTCGTCCCCTGACGATGCATTTTCAGCCGCTCGATGGCGGCATGTTCTTGGCCTTTCCAAAACTGCTGCGCGCGGGCCTGCTGCGGCGGCTCGATCCCGAAATCATCCATGCGGAACTGATGGTGCAGTTCGCGGCTTTCAACGAACTATTTGGCCGCGCCCCGGATTTCGTCGACGGTCATCAGCACGCGCAACTGTTTCCGGTGGTGCGCGACGCGTTCCTTTCGGCGGTGAAAGAAGCCGCGCCCAACGCCTGGGTTCGCCAGGGCGGACGGGATGCGCCTTTGGTCCGGCGGCTCGGCACGCCCAAGGCGTTATTTCTCGACATCCTGAGCGCGCAATTTCGCCGCCGCGCCATGCGCGCCAATATCGCATTCAATCCGGGATTCGCCGGCGCTTATGATTTTTCTCAGCGGCCCGATTTCGGCGTCTTGATGCGGCAGTTTCTCGATGGGCTGCCGGAGGGTGGCCTCATCATGTGTCACCCGGGGTTCGTCGACGAAACCCTGGTCAGCCTCGACCCGCTGACGGTCCAACGCGAACACGAACACGCTTTCCTCGGCGGCGAGCATTTCCCGGATCTGCTGGCTGCGAACAAAGTTACATTGAGTTGACATCCGTCAACAAACCCGCCGGGCGTCTTGTCGCATACCTAAATTTAATTCGGGGCGCCACTACTGGCGACATAAAGCCCCCCTACATCTCCCTCGCGCTTCGAAGCGAGCGAGGGAGAGAATCCATGACACCGCAAGAACGCCAATTGATTGATGATCTTTTCGACCGGCTCTTCAGGGTGGAGGGCGCCCCGCGCGATCCGGACGCCGTTGCAGCCATTGCCCAGGGTTTGCGCAAAGCGCCCAATGCCGTTTACGCGCTGGTACAAACGGTCCTGCTCCAGGACGAAGCACTGAAGCGCGCCAACAGCCGCATCCAGGAACTGGAGGCCGGCGGCGCGGGCGAACCACAACAATCCGGCGGGTTCCTCGATTCGATGCGCGAAACGATATTCGGGCAGAATCCATCCCGCGGCTCGGTGCCGAACGTCCGACCGCCGGACATGGCGAGCCGCCCGACATGGAACAGCGGCCAGGTGCTGCAGCAGGCGCAAGGTCCCGGACCATATAATCAAGGGCCCTATGGCGCGCCCCAGGCACCCATGGGCATGGGCGGAGCACCTATGGGCATGGGCGGAGGTGGCGGATCGTTTCTCGGAACCGCGGCGGCTGCGGCGGCCGGGGTGGTCGGCGGATCGCTGCTGCTCGGCAGCATTCGCTCGATGATGGGAGGCGGCGGCCATCAGAGCTTCGGCGATAGCAACGCGTTTGGCGACAAGGCTACAAGCCAAAGTCCGTGGAGCGATCAATCCAACAGCGAATTGGCGCGCGACGCCGGCATCAACGACATCGCTTCATCCGGCGATCGCGCCGATGACAATTCGCGCGCAGGATTGTTCGATTCTGCCTCGAACGATGACGATCATGACGACATGGATCTCGATTCCGACGACTTCGGCGGCGACGGGGACAGCGACTACGCCTGATCAATTTTTGCTTGCGCAACGACAAAAAGCGGCCGCCCGGATCGAGCGGCCGTTTTGGTTTTCAGGAAAAAATCAGATGACGACGACCCGCGCGCCGACATTGACCCGGCCATACAGGTCGATCACGTCCTCATTGCGCATCCGGATGCAGCCGGATGACACGTTGGTGCCGATGGTCCAGGGCTCGTTGGAACCGTGGATGCGATAGAGCGACGATCCCAGATACATCGCGCGGGCACCGAGCGGATTTTGCGGGCCGCCTTCCATGTGCCGCGGCAGATCGGGGCGCCGCGCCAGCATTTCCGGCGGCGGCGTCCAGGCCGGCCATTCCTTCTTCGCCGAGATCTGCTTGACGCCCGACCAGGTGAAGCCGGGGCGGCCGACGCCGATGCCGTAGCGCAGCGCCGTGCCGTCGCCCTGAACCAGGAACAGAAACTTGTTGGGCGTGTCGATCACGATCGTGCCGGCGCCTTCCCTGCCGTGATAATCAACCAGTTGCTTCTCGAATTTCGGATCGAACGCAGCCTGATCGGGCTCGCCCGCATCTTCCTGCCGGCGCAACCCTTGC
>WNFA01007071.1_pt1 | contig 10810 bp, 10 predicted proteins | sample 5400481 | NCBI WGS metagenome assembly WNFA01 (sample SAMN13153340, study PRJNA577476) | soil metagenome | isolation source: 120 cm saprolite under Douglas fir tree site 2 hole 1 replicate 2 | place: USA:California | collected 2015-04-18 | reverse complement strand
TACGGCGGGCCTCTGCAGGAGACAACAATGGCCAGGACAACAAGAACGATGACGACCGTCCCACGCTGAAGCGCAGAGCCGATCAGAACTAATCGAGTCTCTTTTAAAGAACTTATCTGAACCGGCAGCTGCTGGTGTTACTTCTTAGAATGCACTCGGCAATCCTTTGCGAAAGATGCTCACTAAAGTCTTTGGGAAGGCGATGGTTCTCAGAAAGAAGGAGACTACTAGAGTTCCATGTATCTGATGGTTTTTCCACCGAGGTTCGGGTCATCACGCACGGGCTTGAGGGCTGCTTTGCTTTTTTTGATTGCGATCATGCTGCTCTGCGGAGGTGTACAGCTGCTGGCCCAGGACCAGCCCGCACCGACTCCGAGCGTAAATGCCCCAGAACCGCCCCCAGCCGCGGGCGGACCGAAAGCCAATGTGGGGCCCTATGCTATTCCAAAAAAGAAAGATCAGCCTCCGCCCGCTCCACCGGCGGAAAAGCCCGAGAAGATCGAGGGCCTGCCCGACTACTCGATCCGCGTGAGTGTGCCTCTCGTGGAGATCCCCGTCAGCGTCACAACCAAGGAGGGACAGTTTATCTCCTCCTTGCAAAAAGATAACTTTCGCGTGTACGAGGACGGTGTTCCGCAGACAATCAGCAATTTCGCTGTCTCACAGGCGCCAATCACTGCCGTACTCCTGGTGGAGTTTGCATCTACTAATTATGCCTTCGTGATCGATGCCCTGCGCGCCTCTTACAGCTTCGCCAATACGCTCAAGAAAGACGACTGGGTGGCAGTTGTCTCCTATGATATTAAGCCGCAGACGCTACTGGATTTCACGCAGGATAAGGGAGCGATTTTCGGCGCCCTGAACGAGTTGCGCATACCTGGCTTTGCGGAGACCAACTTGTTCGATGCTCTTTATGACACGATCGACCGAGTGGATCGGGTCGAGGGGCACAAGTATATTATTCTGGTCAGTACCGGTTTCGACAGCTTCAGCAAGATTAACCTGGAACAGATCACGAAGAAGATTAAGTCCACACATGACGTAACCATCTTCCCCATCAGCATCGGGTGGCTTGCACGGGAAAGGTACGAGGCGGCGGGCCGAGCGGCGCCTCATGGATTAGGCATTCCGATTTCGCGGATCGACTATCTGCAGGCCGACAACGAACTGCAAACCTTTGCCCGGCTGACCGGCGGCCGCTTTTACCAGCCACGCTTTGAGGCTGAATACTCGGAGGTCTTTCATAATATCGTCGGCGACATCCGCAATCAGTACGAAATTGCCTTTCGCCCCACCAACCCTAAGCTGGATGGCAGTTACCGCAAGTTGAAAGTTGATGTAGTTGCGCCGGATGGGAGTGCACTAAAAGTGCGCGACCAGAAGGGTAAGAACGTAAAGTATCAGGTCATCGCCCGGGAGGGCTACGCCGCGAAGCAGACGGTGGAATAGGGCTAGTGCCCAGTGGCTAACGGCGTGCGTCCACGCCTCGTAGAGGGCGCCTCACTTGAGAATCTGCCAGCGCTGTAGCTCGGTTGTGGAGGGGATCGGATGTGGTCCGGCTAATGAGCGACCTAAGGGCTTTGCCGCTTCCTGCGGGTTTCAGCCAGCGACTGAGGCAAAGGCTGCGCAGTTATGTGTCAATGCCCAAAGCAGGGCACGTCCTGCGAGAGCCAACTCGACGGAAATAGATAGGAGTCTGTCCGGGAGACTTTACAACCCGGGCTTGTAACTTTCCTCCTCCTGGGACATCCCACTCGTAGGCCTAAGTACGTTCTTCCCAATCCATACAGTAAAAGGAGACCGATCGTGAAGAAAATGTTCTGCAGGATGATGATGTTGTGTCTGTTGGCAGCCCCGCTCGCAACCTTCGCTCAGTCCAGCGACAACATGAAGCAGGACCAATCGCAGGATCAAATGAAGCAGGACCAGATGAAGCACGACGACATGAAGAAAGATGAGATGAAGAAAGACAAGAAGGCGAGCAAGAAGAAAGATAAGATGAAGAAAGACAACATGAAGAAAGACGACAATATGAAGCACGACGACAACATGAAGCACGATGACAGCATGAAACAAAACTAGCCGGTCTGCTGCGGTCGAGTTTCGGGTAGCCGTGGACTCCTCGGGATAATCGCGGCTACCCAAGAAGGGCTCTGCCGCTTTCTGGAATGAAGCTTGAATGGTGCAGGAAGCAGCTTTTGCTGCAACCCGCGACCCAGCTTGCTGAGGCTGTCCTTCCAGGTGTTCCTGCTCGCCAGTTTAGGCGCAAGGGCGTTCGCTCGGGACTGTACTTCAAAAGCAGTCGGATTTTGCGTCCTCCGCTTTGGCGGCAGAGAAATCGCGACATAGTATCCGACGACCGCAAAGCCGAGCTAATAGGCGTAACAGCCTCATGTTTGGCTCATCGAGCCGAAGCAAGACTTATCAACGAGTACGGCATTGCTTTCTTCGATCGCTATCTCAACGAGCTGCCACAACCCCTTCTTGACAGGAAAAACTCGGAACTCGCGGCCTGTGAGTTCAGGCCAACAGAATAGCGAGTTGCTCTCAGCTGGGATCGAAGCTTTCACGGACTATTCGGACTTCTGATCCGGTTCTGCGGATCCTGCGACATTCTCGCTCACCGGTACGAACTTGCGTGGCGTGACGTGCTTCGGCGAGAAGGCTGCGGTTTCGGAGCCAGCGCTACTCAGCAGGCCAACTAACAAGCTTCAAAATCACAAGAATCAGAATCGGTACGAAAGCTCCGAATTGCAGGAATCTTAGCGCACCTTCTACAGCCATGCTGCTCACAGTAGTGTCTGCTGCCTCAACTGTAACCTTTCGGAGCGACCGGAATCTTAACAACAAAGGAGATATCGCATGAATAGGGTTGGAATTCTGGCTACGCTGCAGGCTCGGCCTGGCAGGGAAATCAAGGTTGAGGAATTCCTGGAGTCGGCCACGCCTCTGGTTGCGGCAGAAGTGGGTACGACTGCTTGGTTCGCTTTCAAGGTTGGCCCCGGGACCTTTGGTATCTTCGATACCTTCAACGACGAACAGGGAAGAAGCACCCACGTCAATGGGGAAGTGGCCAAGGCACTCTTCGCTCGGGCCGAGGAGCTGTTCGTTACCGCTCCGCAGATTCAGATGATAGATATCGTGGCGGAAAAGCTCTAGGCTCGGCCCCTAGTCAATGCAAATGAGCATCGTTTCGCGGTACAACAGCGCTGACCAAACTAGGATGCCGATTGGACTGTGACGGTCGTCTGGCTGCAACCTCCTGATTGGCTCGGTTGCTCTATCAGCGGAATCCTTGCGGGCCGTTCGCCTCCGCCGGTTGGTGAAGGTTGTTCGTGTCGAAAAACGTTCTGTGTCTGGGGACTCAGATCGCAACTCAGGATTCCGCTACTAAAGAAATAAGAACAGGACCGATGCAATGTATGACATCAAGAATCTTGCCAAGCTGAAGCGCTAGACGAGAAGAATCCGGAAACGATGGGCGTCGCCTCCCAGGAACTCAGAGCCGCCAAAGATTCCGCGTTTTCGAGTTTTAGTATAGTCAACAGATGCAAGACGGCCCTGGCTCTGGCACCGACAAAGCTGATGGGTACAAGATGCCGCGCGGAATAACTGCCGTCGGCGTTTTCTTGTTCTTCGGTGCCGCGCCATGGCTTCGCTTGCTGAGACAACATTGGCTTGGCCCGGTACATTCCTCGATTGGCTGTGGGTTCTCAATCCCACAGCTCATAAGCAGCTCGCGACTTTTGCCAAACCAGCGGGAATTCTCTTTCTGCTACTTGCCGCAGTGCTGGCGATGGCAGGGACCGGTTGATTCAAGCACCGCCTCTTGGGGGAGACTGGCCGTGGCAGTAATCGCGACCCAGGTCTTGGGTGATCTGATCAACTTCTTGAGGGGCGATTATCTGAGAGACAGTGTCGGCTTCAGCGTTGCGACCGCGCTGTTGTTCTATCTCTTACGTCCAGTGGTGAGGGCAGTATTCAATGGGGCCATTCTGCCATGACGGCGATTTCCGGCGTGGAATTCCTGATCTGGCTTCTGATCGCGGCCTCGACCATTGCGGTGTTGGCGAAGTATCTGCGGATTCCCTACACAGTGGCTCTTGTTCTTGGAGGATTACTCCTGAGCCTGCTTCGTTTGCCGTTCTTGTCGCCGCTTCAACCGGACCAGCGTCCGCATTGGCTAACCCCCGACGTAATTCTGATTCTGTTTCTGCCTGCCCTTGTCTTTGAAGGAAGCGTCAAACTTCAGGTGCGAGACCTTTTGCGTGACTGGGCGCCGCTTCTAGTTTTAGCAAATGTCGGGGTTCTGCTGGCTACTCTTGTGACTGGTTACCTAGTTCACTGGGCGATTGGCGTTCCGATTTTGATAGCACTGATGTTCGGGGCGATCATCTCTGCTACGGATCCTATTTCCGTCCTAGCCATCTTCAAAGACCTCAGAATGAATAAGCGGCTTTCGGTCATTATTGAGGGCGAGAGTCTCTTGAATGATGGGACGGCGGTGGTCGTTTTCCAGATTCTGTTTGCTGGCGTGGTTGCCGGCGGACTCGGTGGAGGAAAGGGAATCGGGCAGTTTCTCTGGGCAGTCGTAGGGGGAGCGGCTCTCGGGTTTGGAGTGGGGTATATGGGAAGCAAGATCACGCAAACGATCGACGATCCTCAAATTGAGATCACTCTGACCACCATCATTGCCTACGGCAGTTACCTACTCGCTAATCATCTGCATTTATCGGGTGTCATTGCAACCGCATCGGCGGGACTGATGGTTGGCAATTTTGGCGCCAAGAAAGGCATGAGTGCCCAGACTAGAACTGCGTTGGAATCGTTCTGGGAATACCTCGCCTTTGTGATGAACTCCTTAGTATTTTTGCTTATCGGTCTGGAGGTCCACCTCGATGCCCTGGCTTACGCTTGGCGTCCTGTTCTTTTCGCAATCGCCGCCGTGCTGATCGGCCGGTCGCTATCTGTCTATCTTCTGGTTCCGGTAAGCAACATGTTTGCCGAAAACATTCCCATTCGTTGGCAGCATGTGATGGTCTGGGGTGGTTTGCGTGGTGCTCTGGCTCTGGCTTTAGCACTCAGCCTCGACAACACCTTCCCCTACCGAGATCGGATGCTAGACTTGACCTTTGGGGTGGTCGTCTTTTCCATCCTGCTACAAGGCCTCACAGTGAAGCCATTGCTTAGGGTCCTGGGCCTTGCCGACGGTCGAGCCTAAGCGAAACACTCAGTCCCGCTCAAGACTCTGGTCGATGCTCCGTGCCCGCAGAATCGCTGTAGCGACACGTTTGAATCGGCGCTGAATCCTCCGATATAATCACAACCACACTTCAATGATTCCTGACCGCATTGGATGCGAACTAGCAGTACTGACCATCCTTTGCGTCCTGATGATTTTCTTCTTTCCCTTGATGCAGGGGCCGTATTCCGTGGTACACGGACCTGCCACTGCCCTTCAGGCGGCGCGAGCCGCGGCTCGATTGCGGATCATCATCGTGCAGGGTGCCCTGAACTCCCTGGGAGACTTCCTGATTTCGCCCCTCGTCATCCTCTCTTGGATGTTGCTCTCACAGGCTGAATTGCGCTCGGTTAGCTTGCCAGAGTACAACACCATCCTCCGTTGCTGATTCCCACGGATTGTCGTTCTAGAACCAATCAATCTCTCAAGCCGACCACAGCGCCGAAGCAGCGACGTGCGACTTGATGGATCGGGTTCAAGTTAGGTTGGCTCAGGGCCAACTCTCGTTTCACCGACAATCCTGGAATCCGAGAGGTATGCTCTTGATGGGACATTCCGCAGAGATGAATGAAGGCGGCCATACGAGCGGGAGTTCGTGGAGAACCCCTCTTTTACATCGGGTCGCAAGACTGCGGGAACGTGAGGATCAAGTGTTCCTCATCCTGGCGCTGGTGATCGGCGCTCTGACCGGCCTCGCGGTCGTAGCCTTCATTCTGCTCACGGAACGTATGGGGATGCGCCTGTATCCGGTCGGCGGCGCTCCATGGCGACGTCTGTTGTTCCCGGTCGCGGGCTCGCTAGGGATCGGCTACCTGCTATTTCGCTATTTTCCCTACGCGCGAGGCAGCGGAGTACCGCAGACCAAGGCTGCGCTGTTTGCGCGCGAAGGCCGCATCACTCTGCGCACTGTGCTCGGAAAGTTCTTTTGCACATCGGCAACTCTCGCCAGCGGAATCCCGCTTGGGCGCGAAGGGCCTTCCGTTCAAGTCGGTGCGGGCATTGCTTCAGTGCTCGGCCGCTTCTTGGGATTGCGTCCCGAAAAAGTAAAGGCACTTCTGCCGGTCGGGGCGGCGGCAGCAATTGCGGCCGCTTTCAACACGCCCCTTGCTGCAGTATTGTTTGCGCTCGAAGAGATCGTCGGGGACCTTCATGCGCGAGTGCTGGGTTCGGTAGTACTGGCCTCGGCCACTTCTTGGTGCGTACTCCGCCTCTTGCTCGGCAATAGCCCTTTGTTCAAGGTTCCGCAATACCAACTGGTCCATCCCGCCGAGTTTGCCGTTTATGCCGTGCTCGGTGTGGCCGGAGGCCTAGTGTCGGTGGCCTTTACCAAACTTCTGCTGAGTATGCGGGCACGTTTTCTACGCCTCCCGCAAAAGACAGTCTGGTTTCAACCTTTGGTAGGCGGATTGTTAGTCGGTTTGGTGGGATGGTTTGTGCCACAGGTCATGGGCGTAGGTTATGAATACGTCGGCTATGCCCTAAATGGAAACATAGTGCTAAAACTGATGGTTCTACTCGTCATTCTGAAACTCATTACAGTTACTATGAGTTACGCTTCCGGCAATGCGGGCGGCATCTTCGGCCCCGCTCTGTTCATCGGCGCTATGTTGGGTGGTTCTGTTGGGACGGTGGCGCATCGTTTGTTTCCCGCCTACACCGCAACGCCAGGCGCATACGCGCTAGTAGGGATGGGAGCGGTCTTCGCGGGCATAGTGCGCGCTCCTATGACCTCAGTTCTGATGATCTTCGAGATGACACAGGATTATGCCGTTATCGTCCCACTGATGATTGCAAATCTGGTGAGCCTGTTCATTTCATCACGGTTGCAGCGACAGCCCATCTACGAAGCCCTGGCAGTACAGGATGGCATCCACTTGCCGACGGCGGAAGCGCGGCAGCAACATGGCCAGCGTCGAGTGGTTCGCGTGCTGCGCCCGGCGACCGAGTCATTGCCGGCCGATATTACGGTTCAGGAGGCGCTGCAGCGCGTCCGCGCGAGCAAATTTCGAACGTGGCTGATCACGAATCAGCGAGGAGTAGTCGGACTGATTAGCCTGTCGACACTCGAACGAGCAGCGGAAGAGGATGACACCAAGAAATTGAATGCGATGGTCGATCCGCTCATTTTCCCCCACGTCCATGCCGATCAGGGACTGGATCTCGCGCTCGACCGTATGGGATCAAACCATGTGGAAATTTTGCCGGTCGTGAGCCGTGCCGATGTGCACAAATTGGAAGGCATCGTGACCCTGCACGATGTCTTAGATTCCTACGGTGTCAACGTAACTGATCCGGCCTAGGCGCAGCGACCTTATAACCTGCGTCCTTTTGTGTCACCTGAAGAACACCTTCAGGTTGCGTGCCGCGACGGCTACATCGACTCGTTATTAGATTCTTTTGAATTTCGCCCGTCCGTTGCTGTCCGATAACCATTCCCTAATGGTCTTTACAGGGCTTTTCGAGGGCCATCCGCGCCCTGTAAGTTGTTCAGGGCACGCCAAGGGCAAGAAGGCCGTTTACCTCGAAAGCGCCAAACTGCACCCCATACCGTGAACCCTGTACATCCGACCGTCACGCGAGGTGGTACTTTTGAGTGCTTCTCTTCTTGCCGTCCGTTGCAACTGCTACCTGCGTCAAGCAGAAAAAGTAGTGTAAGGAGGCAGGTTGCAGGCATCCATTCTACGAGTGCTCGTCGTGGACGACAGCGAGCTCGTTCGGCGCGGTATCTGCCAAATCCTCCATTCACAAGCTGACATTGAGGTAGTCTGCGAAGCTTCGGACGGAGCGGAAGCCATCCGCAAGGTGCGGGAGCACCGTCCCGATATTCGCCGTTGACGCCGAACAGGATAGTTGCGATTACCAATGAAATGAGTGAGTGGCGGAGAGATTGAGATTCGAACCTTCGTTACCTTTTGTGTCGGCCCGCGCAACATGCAACGGATTCTGCAACATACACCTCTCATCCGGAGAATTGCTTCAGCACTCGAATTAGAGAAAACAGTCCCCTTTCCTTATTCGGCCGAATGGCGAACGCCTAGCTATTGCCGACTGAAGGTCGCAAGTTTTGAGGCCCTTTCTGCGGCCAAATTCTTCCTGCCGGTCAGCGCGCCGACCTGGAGATGACGGTGGGGCGAATCGTCTCAACCACGCCCCCGCTCTGACTTTCCGTCATATTCCGAATTGATGACCCCGATTCCCAACTGCGGGAGTGTGCGTTTGGGCGCCGTCGCTCCGTGACAACGCGCGTACGCAAAAAAGGGCCCCCATCCGGGCAAGAAAACAGAGGGGATAGCTTTGAGGATTGCTGGAGGTGCAACAGGAACCTCTTACAGCTCAATGCTTTACTGGTAGATTGGTATATTGGTTCCCTGGTATGCTGGTACCAAACCTCAAACGCTGGCGAGATAGTAAACAAGGGACACGTCGATGATAAGTAACAGGGCCGCGATAATGCGCTGTGCAGGGTCGGAGGACTGAGCGCATAGCGGGCCAGCCCATGCACCGTGTAGTCCTCGCCCAAGGGAACCCCAACTTGGGCGACGGCAGCGACGAAGATCAAGTCGAAGAAAAGCTCCAGCCAAGAGACGCGCCTGGAGTGAATCGGGTCGGCCGACCAAAGCCGAACCGGTCGGACGAGGTGGATGGGCGTTTCCCAGCTCGTGGACAACCCCAGGAAGTCATAGCGTTAGAGATCCGTAAGGAGAGAAAGTTTCAGTTCTCAGAGGCTCGATTTCAATTCAGTTGCAAATTCTTGGCATTGGGAGGAGATAACTTCAGAAGGCGCGGACTTTCTCGGGCGCTCGTCCTCGACTCCATGCTCCGTCAATACCAGGAGCCAGCGCGTCGCGCATCTGCAGTCGAGCGCGGCACAGTCTTGTTTTCACGTTCGCTTCTGAGAGGCCGAGGGCTTGTGCGGTCTCCTTGATGCTGAGTCGCTTTGCTCCAAGGCCTCCGACGGTATTTCCCGCCAATCCGCGAAGTCTTTCGGGATGTAGTCACCCTCGTTGTTCTGCTTTCCCTCGTCCAGAGACTCATACAGGTAGCGCCGGTCTTTGCGCAACTTCATTTTCGCTTCGTTAATACTGATCTGGATCAACCACGTGCTGAACTTGACTTCCTGGCGAAAACGGGAAAGGTTCTTGAATGCCTTCAGAACCGCTTCTTGCGACACTTCTTCTGCATCCGCGTCATTCTTAACCAGCGACAATGCAGCTAGAAACACAGCGCGCTCGTAAGGACGGACCAATTCGTAGAACGCCTCGACATCTCCCACCCTGACCCGCCTGATGAGTTCAGTTTCGCTTTTGTCCGGTCCCTTCCCACCAGGGGCTGCCGGCCTTGAGATCGTCACAAGGGAAACTTTTGCATGAAATGCAGGTGATTCCTTAGCGTCGTTCAAACTCGGCAGGCTACTCATAGCGTCCCTTCTGTCCGACCGAAGGTTTCTTGGCATTCATCACGTAAGACGGGATCCTGACGGACAAGATGCAAGAAATCTGGCTTTGATCGGCTGGTCCATCCGGTGTCGCCCCTAGAAGCAAAACGGCCCCGGGTTTAGCCCACTACCCTCGGACTTGGGCCGGCGCCCAGAGAAGAGCGGAAATCGGGGCCAGTTGAACATAAGGTGAGTCTCCTGAAGGACATGCAGGAGATTGCAACTTACTTGCGTGGAGGTCTCCTTCAGCGTTTCTTGTCGCGAATACGCGCCATAACGTCTCTGACGATGGTCTCTACCTTGTCGGCTGGCACGCTGAACGAATCGCTGTCCGTAACAATTCGGATCGTCTTGCGGGTACTGTCCACGATCACCTGGCAGGTCTTGCATTCGCGCAGATGCTCTTCGAGGCGGGTTCGAAGTTCAGGATCGGCTACATCGTCTAGGTAGTCTCCGAACTCGGCCAGAAAGTCAGCGCAACTGAACACCGGGGCTCCTCTTCTCAGTCCGAATGAAATAGGGCGCGAGGCTCTCTCGCAACATCAATCGTCCGCGCAACAACCGGGCTTTTAGAGCGGGAACGCTCAGCCCCAATGCGGCCGCCGCTTCTTCCGTCGAAAGCTGGTTGATATCACGCAAGAGCACGGCAACACGGTATTTCTCTGGGAGGTGCAGTACCCCCTCCCTGACCAGGTCACTTCTCTGGGATCCGGCACAGAGCTGCTCAGGGTTGTCTGCCCAGCTCTGAATTTGCCGCGGACGAAACCCTTCCTCCTCGTCGACTTCCTCCAGAGGCTCCGAGGGCTTGCGCTGCCGGAGAAGCTCAGTTCCCGTGTTGATGGCGATACTGAGAAGCCAAGTCGAAAACTTGGATCGTCCCTGAAAGCTGTCGATATGCTCGAAGGCCTTCAAGAACACATCCTGTGTCGCATCCCGAACGTCGTCCATGTTTCCCACGATCCCTGCTAGCACCCCGAAGACACGCCGAGAGTGCCGGCGAACCAGTTCCTCGAACACATCGATGTCCCCGTTCTGGACTCGCTCCACGAGTGCGGAGTCGGGATCCTCCGAAGGAGCAGCATCGGAGATGGGACGGGACTGGGGGGAAAAAGGATACAAATCTTTTGGCGCGA
>WNFA01013016.1_pt1 | contig 10811 bp, 10 predicted proteins | sample 5400481 | NCBI WGS metagenome assembly WNFA01 (sample SAMN13153340, study PRJNA577476) | soil metagenome | isolation source: 120 cm saprolite under Douglas fir tree site 2 hole 1 replicate 2 | place: USA:California | collected 2015-04-18 | reverse complement strand
CCGACGCGGCCGGGGCGATCGAGCTGACGCCCTGATGTTCAAGAAAGTGCTGATCGCGAACCGCGGGGAGATCGCCCTGCGGGTGATCCGCGCGTGCAAGGAGCTGGGCGTCGAGACGGTGGCGGTGTATTCGGAAGCGGACCGGGAGTCGCTGCACGTCCGCTTCGCCGACGACGACGTCTGCATCGGCCGCGCGCCGAGCCGCGACAGCTACCTCAACATCCCCAGGCTCATCGCGGCTGCGGAAATCACCGGCGCCGATGCCATCCATCCCGGGTACGGGTTCCTCGCGGAAAATGCGGAGTTTGCCGAGAAGGTTGGAGCGTCCAACATCTCCTTTATTGGGCCGACGCCGGACCAGATCCGGCGGATGGGCGATAAGGCGGCGGCGCGCAAGCTCGCGAAAGAGCAGGGCCTGCCGACGGTGCCGGGCTCCCCCGGGCCGGTCGAATCGCTGGAGGAAGGTCAGCAGGTCGCCGGGGAAATCGGATTCCCGGTCATCATCAAGGCGGCAGCGGGCGGCGGGGGCAAGGGCATGCGCGTCGCCAACGATCTCGATCAGTTCGCCCAGTCGTTCACGCTTGCCAAACAGGAAGCGCTCGCCGCCTTCAATTCCGACGAGGTGTACATCGAGAAGTACCTCGCGCGCCCGCGTCACATCGAGATCCAGATCATGGGCGACACGCACGGCAAGGTGATGCATCTGTGCGAGCGCGACTGCTCGGTGCAGCGACGCCACCAGAAGCTCGTCGAGGAAGCGCCATCGCCCGTGGTGGATCAGACACTGCGCCAGGACATCGGCGACTCGGCGGTGAAGCTCGCGGAGTCGATCGGGTATGTAGGAGCCGGGACGATCGAGTTTCTACTCGACTCGGATGGCTCCTTCTACTTTATGGAGATGAACACGCGCATTCAGGTCGAGCATCCCGTCACCGAGATGTGCACGAACTTCGACCTGGTGAAGGAGCAGATTTCCGTTGCGGCCGGGGCGCCGCTCTCATTGGTCATGAACGGCCACCGACTCCGCGGGCACGCGATCGAGTGCCGCGTCAACGCCGAGGACGCGAGCCGGAACTTCCAGCCGTCGCCGGGACTGATCACTGCCTACCATCCGCCCGGCGGGCCGGGCGTGCGGGTGGACACGCACATCTACGCGGGCTATACCGTGCCGCCCTACTACGACTCCCTGCTCGCCAAGGTGATCGTGCACGGCAATACGCGGACCGAGGCGCTCGCCCGCATGCGCCAGGCACTCGACTCGTTTATCATTGAAGGCGTGACCACAACGATTCCGTTTCTGGGCCGGGTCATGCGCCACCCGGATTTCGTCGCGGGCAAGGTCGACACGAAATTCCTCGAGCGCGAGCCACAGCTCCTCAAAGATCAAACATGAAGATTGATGTCTACCACACACCACTCGGCCTCAATGCGGGAGATTTGACCGGCCGAGCGGTCGTCGTCATTGACGTGCTGCGGGCGACGAGCACGATCGTCACCGCGCTCGCGGCCGGAGCGAAGGCCATCGTCCCCGCCGCCAGCTCGGACGAGGTCGTCCGCCTCACGGCGAACCTGGAGAAGAACGGGATCGTCCTCGCGGGCGAGCGCCGGCTGCTGAAGATCGAGGGATTCAATCTCGGGAATTCCCCGCGGGAGATGACGAAGGAAACCGTGGGTGGGAAGACGTTATTTCTGGCCACCACCAACGGCACGCCCGCGCTGCTGGCCGCTCAGGGCGGCGACCCGGTGCTGGTCGCGGCGGCCCTGAACTTCAGCGCCGCGGCCGAGCGCGCCCGCGCGCTGTTCACCGAGCGCGGCGATCTCGTGATCATCTGCGCGGGGCGCGACAAGCAATTCGCGCTCGAGGATGCCTATACGGCCGGGCGCTTGATCAAGGCGGTGAAGAAAGGCGTCCCGCCGAAGAAGCTCGCCCTCAACGACGCCGCCCAGGTTTCGCTCGATCTCGCGGCGCAGCAGGGCGGTTGGCAGGACGCGCTCGGCGCGAGCGACGCCGCCCGGCAACTCGGCGAGGCGGGACTGGGGGACGACGTCAAGTTCTGCGCCAATCCCGACCGGCTCTCGATTGTTCCCGTCTACGCGGATCGACGCATCGCGGCATGAATTCTAAAGCTCGCCCGGAGCTCATCGGCATCGCGGCCCTGCTGGTGGGGTTTTTTCTCGGGCTGACGCTGCTGCCGGTGGCGCTGACGGGAAGCTGGGGACGGACGATCGGCAACGCGCTCTGGCAGCTGTTCGGCGTCGGCGCGATCGTCCTGCCCATCCTCGGCGTGGGGTGGGCGCTCGCCGCCTTTGAACGGCTGGGCGCGCTGTCGTGGGGCCGGGCCGCCGTCCTCGGCGCGGGACTCGTCCTCCTCATCCCCTACGGCATCGCGCTCGCCATTGGCCCAACCTTCCCTCCCGACTACACGAACTGGACGCGCAGCGAACGCTTGGTTGGCCTGTTTCCAGGATTCCTGGCGAACGGAGTCCAGGGCGCCGTCGGCACGGCGGGGGCGGTGCTCGCTGGCCTCTTCGCGTTGTCCGCCCTTGGAGTCCTGACGATCGGTTGGCATCCGCTGACGCTGTTGAGAACGCGGGAAACGGGAAACGGGAAACGGGAAACGGAGAAGCTACCGGCGAAGAGGGTGGCTCTTGGGGATGAGGAGTCAGACGTCGCGCCACGTGTCCCGTCTCCCGTTTCCCGTTTCCCGAAAGCGCCGAAGCCGAAGCCCACGCCGCCGCCGAAGCCCGCCCCGCCACCGCCTCCCGGTTCCCTGATCCCGCCCATCGAGCTGCTGACGGAAGGCCCGATGGCGGTGGAGGACGCCGATGCGGCCCAGATCGAAGACATGGGCCGGCGGCTCGTGGCGACGTTGGAGACGTTCCGCGTCGGTGCGCAAATCATCAACAAGACCGTCGGCCCGGTCGTCACGCGGTTCGAGCTCGAGCCGGGTCGCGGCGTGAAGGTGGGACGCGTCTCCTCCCTCGCCGACGATTTGGCGCTCGCGATGCGCGCGCAGTCGCTGCGCATCGTCGCCCCGATTCCGGGGAAGGCGGCGATCGGGATCGAGGTGCCGAATCCGACGCCGCGGCTGGTGCACGTGCGCGATCTCATCGATAGCGTGGAATTCCGGCGCGCCGCGCGCGTGCTGCCCGTCGTGCTCGGGCGCAACCTCGAAGGTGACGAGGTAGTAGATGATCTCACCAAGATGCCGCACCTCCTCATCGCCGGCGCGACGGGCTCGGGAAAATCGGTGTGCATCAACGCCATCATCACGAGCCTCGTGTACGCGTACGGACCGGACAAGCTCAAGCTGTTGATGATCGACCCGAAGATGGTCGAGCTGTCCATGTACAGCGCGCTGCCCCATCTCGGCCTGCAAGTCGTCACAAGTCATCACAAAGCGGCGAACGTGTTGAAGTGGGCAGTCTGGGAGATGGAGCGGCGCTACCGGCTGTTACACGCCAATCACGCGCGCAACATCACCGACTTCAACAAGAAAGTGGAGTCGAAGGCGCCGCTCAAAGGGCCGCGGGAGACGCTCGCGACGCAGGCGGGCATTCAGAAGGAGCTGCCGTTCGATGCGCTGTACAGCGGCGGGATCCTGCCGTACATCGTGCTGATCGTGGACGAGCTCGCCGACCTCATGCTGACGGTCCAGGGCGAGATCGAGACGCCGCTCGCCGTGCTCGCGCAAAAGGCGCGCGCTATCGGGATTCACCTGATCCTCGCGACACAGCGTCCCTCGGTGAACGTCATCACGGGATTGATCAAGGCAAACTTCCCGTGCCGGATTGCGTTTCGCGTTTCGGCGAAAGTCGACAGCCGCACGATTCTCGATCAGAACGGCGCCGAAACGTTGCTCGGCAACGGCGACATGCTGTTTCTGCCGCCCGGCAAGAGCGAACCGATGCGGGTGCAGGGCGCGTTTATTTCGACCGACGAGACCGAGCGCCTGATGGAATGGTACAAGGCGCATGCTGCCGCCGTCGCCGCCGCGCCGGGGGCCTCGATCGACGAACAAGTCGCCGCACTCGAAAAGGCCGAAAAAGAAGGTGAAGAGGGCAGGGGGACTGGGGAGGGGGACCTCGGCGATCGCGACCCACTCTTCCGGCAGGCGGCCGAGGTGTGCATCCAGAATCAGCTGGGATCGACGTCGCTGTTGCAGCGGCGCATGAGCATCGGGTACGGACGGGCCGCCCGGATCATCGACCAGCTCGAGTTTGCGGGGGTGCTCGGACCGGCAAATGGCTCGAAGCCCAGGGATGTCCTGCTCGGTTTGGAGGAGTTGGACGACCTGACCGGTCCGGAGAGTGCGAACTCGACTGGCTAGTGCGCGGTTTCGTACCGGTGGGCGGTTTTCCGATTACGTGCGACGATCAGCGCGAGATAGTTTCTGGCGCATGTCGAGCGGCGTTCACAGTGATCCATCGAATTGGTCAGACCCAAGGCATCAGCGCGGGCTCGCGGGGGAGGAGCAGGCGATCCGCTACCTCCAGGCGCGAGGATGGGAGGTCGTCGCGCATCGCTTTCGCGTCGGCCGGATCGAGCTGGACCTCATCGCCCGGCGCGGTCATCTGGTGGCGTTCGTCGAAGTGAAGGCTCGGCGCGGCACGGCATTCGGCAGTCCGTTCGAGGCCGTCACCGGCGCCAAGCGGCGGGAGATTGTGAAAGCGGCGCGGGTCTGGATGGACCGCTACGGGCGTCAGGGAGACGTCTACCGCTTTGACTGTATTGCGATTGTCGACAACAAGTTAGAGCATCTGGAGGACGCCTTCCGTCCCGGATGGCGGTGAAAGAGGTTTCGGTATATATTCGGGCCTCCACCCAACGAGGCTCGCCACCTTATGTCGAGGTCAACCATGGCAGAACAGCAACCGGCCAAGTCTTCCTCTCCCTCGCTCACGGATGACCGCCGCAAGGCGCTCAACCTCGCGATTACGCAGATCGAGAAGACATGCGGGAAGGGGTCCATCATGCGGATGGGCGCCGACACGCCGCAGGTGCGCGTGGGGGCGATCTCGACTGGCGCGATCAACCTCGATGCGGCAATCGGCATTGGCGGGATCCCCCGGGGGCGGGTCACGGAGATTTTCGGTCCGGAATCCAGCGGCAAGACGACGCTGGCGCTCCACGTCGTGGCGCACGCCCAGCGGGGAGGGGGTGCCGCCGCCTACATCGATGCCGAGCACGCACTCGACGTCGAGTACGCCAAGAAGCTCGGTGTGGACATCGAGAATCTGCTCGTCTCCCAGCCGGACACGGGCGAACAGGGCCTCGAGATCTGTGAGATCCTGGTGCGCTCGGGAGCGGTGGACGTCGTGGTCATCGACTCCGTCGCAGCCCTCGTGCCGAAAATGGAGATCGAAGGGGAGATGGGCGACTCGCTCCCTGGCCTGCAGGCGCGGCTCATGAGTCAAGCGCTCCGCAAGCTCGCCGGCGCGATCAACCGCTCCCGCACCTCGGTCATCTTCATCAATCAGCTGCGCGAGAAGATCGGGGTCATGTTCGGCAATCCGGAGACGACGAGCGGCGGCCGGGCGCTGAAGTTCTACGCCTCCGTCCGGCTCGACATGCGGCGCATCGCGCCGGTCAAGGATCGTGAAGTGGTGATCGGCAATCATGTGCGCGTGAAAGTGGTCAAGAACAAGGTGGCGCCGCCGTTCCGCCAGGCGGAGTTCGACATCATGTTCGACGAAGGCATCAGCCACGAGTCGCTGCTCGTGGATATCGCGGCGGAGGCGGGCATCATTGAGAAGTCAGGCGCTTGGTACTCGTACGGCAAAGAGCGAATCGGACAGGGGCGTGAGAACGCCAAGTTGTACCTGAAAGACCACCCGGACATGTCGGCCGAAGTCGAGGCACGCGTGAAGCAGCACCTCGGCGTCGGTCCGGTCGCTGATGCGGGTGGCGCAGCTGCCGACGAGGAGAGCGCCGCGAGCGAAGAGTGATTCTCACCGGACTCGCCCCCGATCCACGACGGCCAGACTATAGGCTGGTCGAGGTGGATCGGGGGCGTCTTGCTTCGCTCCCCGCCGAATCGTTGGCGGGGCTCGATCTCGTCGTCGGGAGCGAGATCCCGCCCCTGGTATTCGAGCGGCTGCAGGAGCTGGCTGATCTCGAGGCGGCGCACCGCGCCGCGCTCCGCGCGCTCGCGCGCCGCGCCCACGCGCGCTTCGACTTGCGGCGGCGCCTGCTGCAAAAACAACATCCCCCCGCCGCTGTGGATGGTGCCCTCGATCGCCTGAGCGCCGCCGGGCTCTTGAACGACGCTCAGTTCGCGCGCGACTATGCCGCGGCAAAAGCTCGACGCGGTCGGGGGCCGGCTCGCCTGATGCGTGATCTCCAGTCGCAGGGTGTCGATCGGCGCGTCGCGGAGGAGGCGGTGCGTCATTCGCTCGCTGCCGAAGGGGTTGACCCAGCGCGAGCCGTGCGCGCCTTGGCGGAGAAGCGGGCGAAACAGCTCGCGGGGCTGCCGCCGGTGGTGCGGAAGCGGAGACTCGTGGCGTTCCTGGTGCGGCGCGGATTCAACGGCGGGGAAGTCCGGGAGGTGGTCGAGTCCCTTAACTCCTAGTTGCGCTATATTTTACCCGCATGAAGTCCAGTGAAATCCGCCGCAAGTTCATCGATTATTTCAAGGCTGCCCCTCGCGCCCACCAGGAGGTGCCGAGCTCCTCGCTCGTCCCGGCGGACGACCCCACGCTGCTCTTTACGAACGCCGGGATGGTGCAGTTCAAGCGGGTGTTTCAGGGGCTGGAACGCCGCGACTACGCGCGCGCGGTAACCTGCCAGAAGTGCGTCCGCGCCGGCGGGAAGCACAACGACCTCGAGCATCGACCCCGGCCGGCTGTACATCACGGTGCATCACACCGATGACGAGGCGCGGCGGCTGTGGCGCGAGCTTACGGGCATCGCCGACCGGCGCATCTACGGCCTGGGCGACAAGGACAACTTCTGGCAGATGGCCGACACCGGGCCCGCCGGGCCGAACACTGAGCTGAACGTCGACCTGCGTCCCAGGAGCGAGCGCGGCAGAGGTGAGCTGACCACCGAAGAGTTCGTGCGCCTGAACGAGGAAGGGAAGCAGCTCGAGATCTGGAACCTCGTCTTCATGCAATACGACCTGCAGCCCGACGGCTCGCGGAAGAACCTGCCGAAGCCCTCGGTCGACACCGGCGCCGGGCTCGAGCGCATCGCCTCCGTCGTGCAGAACGTGCCCTCGAATTTCGACACCGACCTGTTTCAGCCGATCATCGCGCAGGCGGTCGAGATCGTCGGGCGGCCGTACGACCGCGGCCCGTCCGGCGCGCCCTACCGCGTCCTCGCCGACCATGCGCGCGCCGTCGCGTTCCTCCTGGCGGATGGTGTCTATCCGTCGAACGAGGGGCGCGGCTATGTCCTGCGGCGCATTCTGCGGCGCGCGGTGCGGCACACCTGGCTCCTGGGCCGGCGCGAGCCGACGCTGGCGCCACTCACCCGTGCGGTCACGGGCGTGATGGGCGATGTCTATCCGGAGCTCGGCTCGAAGGAACCGCACATCGAGCGCGTCACGCGTGCCGAGGAGGAGCGCTTCCTCGAGACGATCGAGGGGGGACTCTCGCGGATGGAGGAGCTGCGCCACCAGCCCGTGATATCTGGTGAGGATGCGTTCAAGCTTTACGACACCTATGGCTTCCCGCTCGATCTCACGCAGATGATCGCCGCGGAGCACGGGCATTCCGTCGACGTCGAGGGGTTCGAGCAGGCACTGGGGCAGCAACGGCGTCGCTCGAGGGCGGCGAGAAAGGCGGGGACGCGGGACACGGGACACGTCCAACGTGGTGAGTGGGTCGAGCTAAAGAAGAAGGGCAAGCAAAAATGGATCGGGTACGAGGCCACCAAGGCTGAGACCGAACCGATTGCCTTCCGACAGAGCGGTGATCAACTGGAGCTGATCCTGGAAGAGAATCCCTTCTACGCCGAGTCAGGCGGCCAGGTCAGCGACACCGGCGTCGTGAAGGGCGACGGGTGGGAGCTGACGGTCGAGGGCGTCGAGAAGGTGGACGGCCGGAACGCCGTCGTCGGCACGTTCGGCGAGACGTTCGAGCCGACGCCGGCGCTCGCCCAGGTCAACGAGGCGCGGCGCCGCAATATCGAGCGCAATCATACCGCGACGCACCTCGTCCATGCGGCGCTGCGGAGGATTCTGGGGACGCATGTGCGCCAGGCAGGATCGGTCGTCGCGCCCGAGCGGCTGCGGTTCGACTTCAGCCATCACGGCCCCATCAAGGGCGACCAGCTGGCGGTCATCGAAGCCGAGGTCAATGCGGACATCTGGGAGAATCTCCCGATCGCGACGCGGCAGATGGCGTACAAAGACGCGGTGGCGGCGGGCGCGATGGCCCTGTTCGGCGAGAAATACGGCGACGTGGTGCGCGTCGTGGATGTTCCGGGCGTGTCGCTCGAGCTGTGCGGGGGAACGCATGTCGGCTCGACGGGGCAGATCGCGCTGTTTCGCTTCACGCACGAGACCGGCGCCGCCGCGGGCGTGCGACGCATCGAAGGGCTCACCGGTCCCACCGCGTACCGCTACGCGCTCGAGGCCCAACACCGTCTGGCCGAGGCTTCCGGCCTGCTCAAGACGCAGCCCGAGCACTTGACCCGCCGCATCGAGGCGATGCTGGAGGAGAACCGGAAGCTCGAACGCCAGGTTCAGGAGCTCCTGAAATCGGGAGGCGGGAAACGGGAAACGGGAAACGTGGAACGCATCGGCGATGTGGAGCTCCATATCGACGAGTCCGAGCTCGACGACCGTGGCCAAATCGCCGCGATCATGGATGGCTTCCGCGCGAAGCATAAGCGCGCTATTTCCGTCCTGTTCACGACGGGCGAGCGTGCCGGAATTCATGTGGCCGTCACGGACGATCTGGTCTCCAAGGGCGTCAAGGCGGGTGAGATCGCCAATGCCATCGCGTCCACGACGGGCGGGAAAGGCGGGGGGCGTCCGCATTTCGCTTCGGCGGGCGTCGGTGACGTCACGAAATTGGGAGAGGCTCGCGCCCGCACTCCGGAGATCGTTCGAGATCTTGCTCGATGACTCGTGACGAGGTGTTGGCGTGGCTCGACACGCGCCGTCCCGTGCCGCCGACCACACTGCGCGCCCGCCTGCGCCGCGCCGTGCACGACGCGCCCGGCGGGCTCGCGATGCACCTCGCTCGCCTGGGTCAGGAATTGCTGGACGAGGTAACATCGCAACCGGCGGGAGGCCGCGAGTTGGCGCTCGATCTGCTCGCGGCGGACGCATTCGCCACCTACGCTTTCGAGGCTCAGGCCGAAGATGAGACTTGATGGTCAGGGTTTGCTCGTGCTCGTGGATCCGGTCCGCACCAGCGGCGCCGAGGCGGCGCGCATCGGGCGCGCCGCGAAGGCCGCCGGGGTGCGCGGCCTGCTGATCGGCTCGTCGTTCGACGGCGCGGCCCAGACGCATGAGGTCGCGCGCGCGCTGCGGGCCAATGCGCCCGGCATTCCGGTCGCGCTGTTTCCCGGCTCCGCCATGCAGCTCACCGATCAAGTGGATCTCATCCTGTTCCTGTCGCTCGTGTCGGGTCGCAATCCTCAGTATCTAATCGAGGAGCACGTCCGCGCCGTGCCGTATCTGCAGCAGCATCCGGTGCCGACGCTGTCCACCGCGTACATCCTCATCGACGGCGGGCGCGTGACGAGCGTCGAGTCGGTGAGCCAGACGCGCCCTCTCCCCGCCGACAAGCCCGAGCTGGCTGCCGCGCATGCCACCGCCGCCACGCTGATCGGGATGCAAGCCGTCTACCTCGACGCGGGCAGCGGAGCGGAGCACCCCGTTTCGACGGAGGTGATTCGGGCCTGCCGCGCGGCCGTGCCGCAGCGCCCGCTGTTCGTGGGTGGCGGCATTCGCACACCGGCGCAGGCGCGCGCAGCCCGGAGGGCCGGGGCCGACTTCGTGGTCATCGGTACCGTCATCGAGCAAGGACCCCAGGGCGATCTCGAGGCCTTCGTCGAGGCGGTGAAGTGAGCGCGGAGGTCACCCGGATCAAGGAGTCGCTGGACGGCCTGGCGATACTCGCCGGCCGCGTCGCCGCGGAGCAGGCGGACGCCATCGCCGCCATCGCGGACCGGTACGAGGCAACGCTGCGCGGCGGCGGCACGCTGTTCTTCGCCGGCAACGGCGGCAGCGCCGCGGACGCCCAGCACGTCGCCACCGAGTATGTGGTGCGCTACCAGGCCAATCGACCGGCGATGCGCGCGGTCGCGCTCACGACCGACACCTCGTTGCTCACGGCCTGCGCCAACGACATGGGCTTCGATGAAGTCTTTGCCAGGCAGGTCGAAGCCTTGGCCGAGCCGGGCGATCTGCTGGTGCTGCATTCGACGTCCGGGGAGAGTCCCAACGTGATTCGCGCCGCGCAGGCCGCCAAGGCGCGGGGCGTCGGTGTCGTGGCGCTGCTGGGACGAAGTGGCGGCCAGCTCAAAGACATTGCGGATCTCGCCCTCATCGTGCCCTCGACCGAGACGGCGCGCATTCAGGAGCTACATCTCGCGATCGAGCACGTGATCTGTGACCTGGTCGAAGATCGGTTGAAGGGTTGATCGATCTCACCGGGAAGCGGGCGTTCGTCACCGGCGGCGGCCGCGGCATCGGCCGCGCGACGGCCGTGATGCTCGCGCGGGCCGGCGCGAAGGTCGCCGTGGGATACCGCAGCCGCAAACCCCCTACCGACCCGCACGTCAGCGCCGCCGTGCGCGGCGACCTGGGCACGCCGACCGGAGCGGATAAAGCCGTCGCCGAAGCGCTGCGGGC
>WNFA01005255.1_pt1 | contig 10811 bp, 14 predicted proteins | sample 5400481 | NCBI WGS metagenome assembly WNFA01 (sample SAMN13153340, study PRJNA577476) | soil metagenome | isolation source: 120 cm saprolite under Douglas fir tree site 2 hole 1 replicate 2 | place: USA:California | collected 2015-04-18 | reverse complement strand
TCGTCGCCGGGCTCTCGTTCGTGGGGTCTCCGACGTTCGACGCCTTGCGATCCGATCCGTCGGCGGCCCGGTTCCTGGCCGGCGCGCCGTTCGCGTTCACGTTGATCGCGATCCTGGGCGTGCACGAGCTCGGCCACTACTTCACGGCCCGCCACTACCGCGCCTCGGTGAGCCTCCCGTACTTCATCCCGGCGCCGTTCCTGTTCGGCACACTCGGGGCGATCATCCTCATGCGCTCGCCGGCGCGGGACCGGAACTCGCTGTTCGACATCGCCGCGGCGGGGCCGCTGGCCGGACTGGCCGTCGCGTTACCCGCGGGCCTCCTAGGCTTCGCGTGGTCCTCGGTCGTGCCGGTGCCGCCGGGCGGGTATATGACGTTCGGCGACTCACTGCTCACGTGGGGGCTCTCGTACTTGCGCTTCGGCCACATCCCGCCGGGATACATGCTCTTCACGCACCCGATGGCCGACGCGGCCTGGGCCGGATTCCTCGTCACGGCGCTCAACCTCTTCCCGGTTGGCCAGCTCGACGGCGGGCGGATCGCCTACGCGCTCTTCGGGCGGCACCACCGCGCGATCGGGAAGGCGACGGTTGTGGCCCTTCTGGTGCTCGGCGCCGCGTCCTTCCTCTGGAGCCTGCGGAGCCCGGGGGGCGACGTTGTCTCGGCGCTGGCGTCGTCGCTGAACTGGTTCGTGTGGGCGGGCGTGATCTCCCTGCTGGTCGGCTTTCACCACAGCCCCCCGCTCGATGACCTCTCGCCGATCTCACCAGCGCGGCGCGTCGTGGGTATTGCCTGCCTGGTCCTGATGGTGCTGCTGATCCCACCGCCGCTCGGCCCCCTGGTCGCGATTCGGTAGGCAAAAAGCGACGACGGCGACACCCCGGCGGCGTGACACGGGCCAGCCCGGTACGCTACTATCGCGTGATGCCGGGACGGCTCGACCGCAAGCGACTCGCGCAGCTCATCGAGAAGGGCGACGTCGACACCGTCCTGACCGTGTTCCCCGACGCGTTCGGCCGGCTGATGGGCAAGCGCGTCGTGGGCCGCTACTTCCTCGATCACGTGGTGGACGACGGCGCCCACGCGTGCATCTATCTCTTCACCGTCGACATGGAGATGGAGCCGCTCCGGGGCTTCAAGCTCACGTCGTGGGAGCGCGGGTACGGGGACATGAAGATGGTCCCGGACCTCACGACCGCGCGACTCATCCCGTGGCTGCCGAAGACGGCCCTCGTCTTCTGCGACGTGTTCACCGAGGAGGGCGAGCCGATCGAAGAAGCGCCGCGGTGGATCCTCAAGCGCCAGATCGAGCGCGCGACGGCCCTCGGCTACGTCGTCAAGACCGCGGCCGAGCTCGAGCTCTATTGCTTCAAGGAATCCTTCGATGAGGCGCGCCGAAAGCGCCACCACGACCTCACGCCGGTGTCGGGCTACCTCGAGGACTACCACATCCTCCAGACCACGAAGGAGGAGCCGCTGATCCGCGCGATCCGCAATGGGATGGAGGAGGCGGACGTCCCGGTCGAGACCTCGAAGGGCGAGTGGGGCCGGGGCCAGGAGGAGATCAACCTCCGCTACGCGGAGGCGCTCGAGATGGCCGACCGCACCGCGCTCTACAAGCATGGCGCGAAGGAGATCGCGCACCTTCACGGATCCGCGATCACGTTCATGGCCAAGTACGACATGGCCGCCGCCGGTTCCTCGTTCCACCTGCACTCCTCGCTCTGGGACAAGGCCGGGCGCAAGCCCTTGTTCGCGGCCGCGGGCCGCGGCGCGCGGACGACCAGCACGCCGCTCTTCGGCCAGTGGCTTGCCGGCCAGATGGCGATGGCGCGGGAGTTCGCCTACTTCTACGCGCCCGGCGTGAATTCGTACAAGCGCTACCAGTCCGGCTCGTTCGCACCCACGCGAATCGTGGCCGGCTGGGACAACCGCACCTGCGGCTTCCGGCTCTGCGGGGAGGGCGGCGGCTTCCGCGTCGAGAACCGCATTCCCGGCGCCGACGCCAACCCCTATCTCGCCTTCGCGGCAACGATCGCCGCGGGCCTTCACGGCATCGCGAGCCATCTGAAGCCGCCGAAGCCCTACGAGGGCAACGCCTACGAGGACGCAACGCTTCCCCAGGTGCCCAAGACTCTCCGCGAGGCGATCGCCGAGCTCGAGCGCTCGAAGGTCGCGCGCACCGCGTTCGGCGACCGCGTCGTCGAGCATTACCTGCACGCCGCGCGCCTGGAGCAGCAGGCGTTCGACCAGGTCGTGACCGACTGGGAGCTGGCGCGCAACTTCGAAAGGATCTAGCAAGCGTGAGCGACCGAGAGTGGATCCTGCTCAACCCGGGCCCGGCCAACACGAGCCGCGAGGTTCGCGAGGCGCTCGTGACACCCGACCTCTGCCATCGCGAGCCGGAGTTCTTCGAGGTGATGCGCGACTGCCGCGAGCGCCTCGTGCGGCTGGCCGAGGGCGGCGACGCCTTCGCGGCCGTCCTCTTCACGGGCTCCGGCACCGCGGCCGTCGAGGCGGCGGTGTGCTCCGCCGTGCCGGCCGAGGGAGGCCTGCTGGTCGTCGACAACGGCGTCTACGGGGACCGCCTCCTCCGGATCGCGCGCGCTCACGGGATCCGGACCCGCGCGCTGTCCTACGATGTGGCCACGGCGGCCCGTCCGGACGACGTGCGCGCGGCTCTGCGCGTGGACCCTCAGCTGACGCACGTCGCGGTCGTCCACCACGAGACGACAACGGGCGTCCTCAATCCCGTCGCCGAGATCGTGCGCGGCGCCGCGGCCGAAGGGCGGCGGGTGCTGGTCGACGCGATGAGCTCGCTCTTCGGCGAGCCGCTCGACGTCACCCAGGACGGGATCGACTTCGTGATGGCCAGCGCCAACAAGTGCCTGCAGAGCGTGCCCGGCATCTCGTTCGTCCTCGCCCGGCGGAGCGCGCTCGACGCGCTCCGGGGCAAGCCGCCGCGTAGCGTCTATCTCGATCTCGCGAACCACTACGTCACGCAGGAGCAGGACAACACGCCCTTCACGCCCGCGGTCCAGGTGCTCCACGCGATGCGGCAGGCGCTGCGAGAGCTCGAGAAGGAAGGTGTGACCGAGCGGATCGCCCGCTATGCGGAGAACGCGCGGGTGCTGCGCCAGGGCATGACCGCGCTCGGCTTCGAGATGCTCGTGGCCGAGGGCGCGCGCTCGAGCATTCTCACGACGTTCAGGCTTCTGCCGGACATCGCCTACGATCCGCTGCACGACGCCATGAAGCGCCGCGGCTACATCATCTACGCCGGGCAGGGCGACATCCGGAAGTACGCGTTCCGCGTGTCCAACATGGGCACCCTCACCCCCGCCGTCATGCGCGGGGTCGTGGAGGCCTTCGCGGCGAGCCTCGCCGAGCTGCGCCTGTCCGGAGGCGGGCGATGAGCGGGCGGCTCGCCGGCAAGGTCGCGCTCATCACCGGCGCGGGGATGGGCATGGGGCGTGAGACGGCCGCGCTGTTCGCCGAAGAGGGCGCGCGCGTCGTCGTGGCCGACATCGACGCGGAGGCAGCAAAGGGGACGGTCGCGCGAGTGGAGAAGGCCGGCGGACAGGCGCTCGCGGTCACCGGCGACGTCGCGGTCGAGACCGACGTCCAGCGGATGATCGAGGAGGGGGTGCGTCGCTTCGGCGCGCTCCACGTCCTGCACAACAACGCCGGCGTCTTGTGGAAGGACCGCGACCGCTCCGTGCTCGAGACCGACGACCGCTGGTGGGACCGCGTCATGGCGATCAATCTCAAGTCGGTCTTCTGGGTGACAAAGCACGGGATCCCGCACCTCCAGCGCGCCGGCGGCGGCTCGATCATCAACATGGGCTCCGTCTCCGCGCTCGCCGGCTTCACGCGGGCGCAAGACGCCTACACCGCGGCGAAGGGCGCGCTCATCTCGCTGACCAAATCGCTGGCGATCCAGTTCGCGCGCGACCAGATTCGCTGCAACATCATCCACCCCGGGATCGTCGACACGCCGTTGCAGGCGCCGTATCTGACCGACGCGATCCGGGAGGAGTTCGAGACCGGCATCCCGCTCGGACGGATCGCGCAGCCGCGCGAGATCGCCTACGTCGCGCTGTTCCTGGCGAGCGACGAATCCTCGTTCATGACGGGCGCGGAGCTGGTCGTCGACGGCGGCTTCACCGCCGGATAGCGGGCCTCCGCCCATCGATCTCGCCCGCGTCGTCATCATCGGCGGCGGCGTCGCCGGCTGCAGTATCGCCTATCACCTGCCGGTCGCGGGTTGCCACGACGTCCTCGGGCTCGACCGGGGCGAGCTGACGGGTGGATCGACCTTCCACTCGGCAGGGCTCGTCGGCCAGCTTCGCTCGACGATCGCGCTGACCCGCGTCAACATGGCGAGCGTCGAGCTCTATCGAGGGCTGCGCGACGACACGGGGCTCGATCCGGGCTGGCGCGAGGTTGGAAGCCTGCGGCTGGCGTCGTCGCAGGAGCGCCTGCTCGAGCTTCGGCGCCAGGTCGGCTGGGTGCGCACCTTCGGGCTGCCGTTGCCCCTGATCTCGGCCGGGGAGGCGTGCGATCTGTTCCCCTTGATGACCATCGAAGGTGTCGAGGGCGCCGCCTATCTGCCGAGCGACGGCCGGATCGACCCGGCCTCGCTTGCCGGCGCGCTGGCGGCCGGCGCCCGAAAGCGCGGGGTCGCGATCCGGACCGGCGTGAACGTGCTCGGGTAGGCGGGGAGCCGATTCTGGCCGAGGGCCGCACGCTCGGCCGGGTGACCAGCGGGGGATATGGCTATACAGTCGGCGCGTCGATCGCGTACGGTTACGTCCCGGTGGCCGCGTCCGCGCAGGGGACCCGCCTTGCGATCGAGCTCTTCGGCGACGCGGTAGCCGCCACCGTGAGCCGCGAGCCGCTGTACGATCCCAGGGGCGAGAAGGTCAAAGGAGGTATCTGAGATGCGGATCGAGACCGTCGCGGTCCACGCCGGCACGCACGTCGATCCCGCAACCGGCGCGGTGACGCAAGCCATCCATCCGTCCACGACCTTCGAGCGCGATCCGGACGGCTCGTATCCCCGTGGCTTCCTCTACTCACGCAACAACAACCCCAACCGCGAGGCGCTCGAGGAGTGTCTCGCGGCGCTCGAGGGAGGCCAGGCGGCGGCCGCCTTCTCGTCGGCCTCGGCCGCGACCTCCGCCATCTTGCTGTCGCTCGAGCCCGGCGATCACGTCGTCGCGCCGATCGACGCCTACCACGGGACCTCGCGGCTGCTGCGCGAGACCTTTGCCCGGTGGAAGCTCGACACGACGTTCGTGGACATGACCGACGTCGGCGCCGTGCGCGCCGCGATGCGGGCGAGCACGCGGCTCGTCTGGGTGGAGACGCCGTCGAACCCGCTGTGGAAGATCACCGACATCGCGGCGATCGGCGAGATCGCGCGGCGGGCGGGCGCGCGCTACGTCTGTGACAACACGACCGCGACGCCGGTGCTCCAGTCGCCTCTCAAGCTCGGCGCCGATCTGGTCCTCCACGCCACGACGAAATACCTCGGCGGCCACGGCGACGTGCTCGGCGGCGCCGTCGTGTCTCGGGTCCGCGACGATCTGTTCGAGCGGATCCGCGCGGTGCAGACGTCGGCGGGCGCGGTGCCCTCGCCGTTCGACTGCTGGCTCGTACGACGGGGGATCCGGACCCTGCCGTATCGAGTGCGCGCCCACTCGCAGAACGCGCTCCAGGTCGCCACGTTTCTGCACGCTCACGCGCGCGTCGAGATGGTCCATTACCCCGGGCTTCCGACTCACGCGGCGCACGACGTCGCGCGCCGGCAGATGACGGGGTTCGGCGGGATGGTGTCGGTCCAGGTGCGGGGAGATCGGGCGCGCGCGATGGACGTCGCGGCCAAGCTCCGCGTCTTCACGCGAGCCACCAGCTTCGGCGGGACCGAAAGCCTCGTCGAGCACCGGGCGTCGATCGAGGGAGTGGGCTCGCGCACCCCCGAGAACTTGTTGAGGCTGTCGATCGGTCTCGAGCATCCCGATGACCTGATCGACGACCTCGACCAGGCGCTGTCGTGATGCCGGCCGTGCGGGCGGCGAACGGCAAGGAGGGGAGCCGATGAGCCTCAGCGGACGGGTCGCGCTGGTCACCGGAGGCGCCCGCGGGATCGGCTTTGCCATCGCGCGGCGGCTCGTCGCCGACGGCGCGCGCGTCGCGCTCGTGGACCTGGACAAATCGGCGGTCGAGACCGCCGCCGGCGAGATCGGCGCGTCGGCGATGGCCCTCGTCGCCGACGTGACGCTCGCCGCCGACGTCGAGCGGTCGGTCGGAGCCGCCCACGCGCGCTGGGGCCGGCTCGACATCGTCGTCAACAACGCCGGGATCACCGGCGGCTCCAAGCTCACCTGGGAGCTCACCGACGAGGACTGGCACCGGGTCATCGCCTGCGACCTCACCAGCGTCTTCCTCGTCTCGCGCGCGGCGGTGCGGCTCATGCTGCCGCAGCGGAGCGGCCGCATCGTCAACATCGCGTCGATCGCCGGCAAGGAGGGCAACCCGACGCTCGTGCCCTACTCGACGGCCAAGGCCGGCGTGATCGGCTTCACCAAGGCGCTCGCGAAGGAGGTCGCCACCCACGGGATCCTCGTCAACGCGGTGGCGCCCGCGGTCATCGGGACCGACATGGTGAAGCAGATGTCGAAGGAGACCGTGGACTACCTGGTCGCGAAGATTCCGATGGGCCGCGTCGGGCGCCCGGAGGAGGTCGCGGCGCTCGTCGCCTGGCTCGTCTCCGACGAGTGCTCCTTCTCGACCGGCGCCGTCTACGACCTCTCGGGCGGGCGCGCCACGTACTGAAGCAGGGTCATCTTGGAGACCGACTCCGTGATGTCGCCCTCGATCGCCATGCGGATCGCCTCCTCGAGCGGTACGACGCGCCGCTCGAGGAATTCGTCGTGATCGGCGGGCAGGGGATCGATCGTCAGTCCGTAGGCGGCGTAGCAGTACGCGATCTCGTCGAGGTAGGCGTTCGACGGATAGAAGCGCGTCAGGAACTCGAGGCGCTCGGCCCGGTAGCCGCCCTCTTCGCGCAGCTCGCGCTGAGCGGCGGCCAGGGGGTCCTCACCGGGCTGCGCGCCGCCTCCCGGCAGCTCCCACGAGACATCGCCTTGAAGATGGCGGTACTGCCCGACCAGGAGCACGCGGCTCGGGTCCACGAACGGGAGCACGCCCACCGTCACGCCGACCGCGAGGACGGGATAGACGATCTCCTGGCCGTCCGGCAGCCGCCACGCATCTTCCCGAAGCGTGAGCTTGCCGCGCGTATAGCGCGACGCCGACGACAGGCGGGTCCAGGCCGCCTTCACGACCCTATGATATCGTAAGGGACGCGATGGCTCGGGACCGTCAGGTCGACGCCCTCCTGAAGAAGCTGTTACAGACGATCGAGGCCTCGCTCGCCGCCGCCGACGCGGCCCGCGACGCCGTCCAGGAAATCCTGCGTCGAGGGGCCGACACCGGCATCTTTTTCGCCGGCAGCAAGAAAGGCGTCACGGTCTCGTCCGAGCTGACGACCCAGGACAAAGAGTTCCTGCGGGCGGTGTCGATCAAACCCGATCGCTGAGTCGCATGCGGCTTCTTCCGATTCTTCTGGTCCTGGTCATCGCCCTCGTGTTGCTGTTCCCGCTGCTGCGTCGGATCCAGCCGCCCGCTCCCCGCGCGCGCCGCGCCCTGACCGACGAGCTCGTCAAGGATCCGGTGTGCCAGACCTATATCGTGAAGTCGCGCGCCGTCCGCCGCGCGGATGCCGGCCGGATACGATATTTCTGCAGCGAGCAGTGCGCCCGGCTCGACACCGGCGGCTGACGCGCCTGGCGTGAGCCGCCGCCGCTCCGAGCGAATGGCCGTCGCGGGCCGCCGCGCGCCCACGACGCGCCAGCATCCTGATCCCTGGCGTGACGCCGACGCCCAGACGAACGTCGCGGAGATGGCGGCGGGTCTCGAGGCGCGCGGCCGGACGCCTGCGCAGGCGCGGCTGCGCCGACGCTTCCTGAAGTTCGTCCCCGTCAGATCGGGCGAGCGCGTGCTCGAGGTCGGCTGCGGCACGGGTGTCGTGGTCCGCGACCTCGCCGCGCTGGTCGGCCGCCGCGGCGAAGTCGTCGGCGTGGACGTGAGCCGGCGCCTCCTCGAGCGGGCCCGCGCGCTCTGTCGTGAGACCGCACGTCGCACGCACATCGCCCTGCGCGTCGCTGACGGCGCGAGCCTCTCCTTCGCCGCCAACCGCTTCGACGCCGCGCTGGCCATCACGGTCATCCTGCACGTCGCGGATCCGCTGCGGGTGGTGCGCGAGATGGCGCGGGTGACGCGGCCGGGCGGGCGTGTCGGGGTGCAGGATCAGGACTTCGGCGTGGTCGCGGTCACGCACCCCGATCGGGCGCTCACCGAGCGAATCATGCGCGGAGTCGCGGAGCGCATCTACGAGGAGCCCCACAGCGGTCGCCGCCTCCCGGGCCTGCTCCGCGCCGCCGGCCTGGTAGACGTCCGCCTGCTGACCGACGTCTACCAGGACACGACGCTCGAGCCGTGGACGAAGACCTTCCTCGAGCGCCGCGCCGAGCGGGCCGTCCGCTTCGGCATCGTGGACGTCACCACCGCCGAGCGATGGCTCGACGGCTTCACCGAGGTCGTCGCCGCCGACGCGTTCGTGCTGACCCTGAACTACTACGGCGCTGTCGGAACGAAGTCGCGATGAGTTGGGTGCGGATCGGTCTGGCGCTTGTCCTGATCCTGCTGGCCGGACTGGTACCGCTGGGCGCGCAGGAAACGCGCCCGGCGCCGTGGTTCGACGGCGCCGCCGCCTTGCGGCACGTCGAGCGACTCGTCGCCATCGGCCCGCGCCCGGCCGGGTCGCCCGGCGCGGCGCGGGCTCGCGCGTACATCGTCGACGAGCTGCGGAGGGTCGGCGTCTCGGCCCGGGTGGAATCGTTCGATGCGGCGACGCCCCACGGCCGGCTCCCGATGGCCAACGTGGTCGCCGCGTTGCCGGGGCGCCGGCAGGACGTGATCCTGATCGCCGGGCACTACGACACCAAATGGTTCCGCGAGTTCGCGTTCGTGGGCGCGAACGACGGCGGGTCGAGCACGGCGCTCCTGATCGAGCTGGCGCGCCGCCTGCGCGAGCGGCCGCACGAGTACACGTACTGGGTCGCGTGGTTCGACGGCGAGGAGGCCCGCGAAACGTGGACCTCGACCGACAGCCTGTACGGCTCGCGGCATATGGCCGGGGAGCTCGGAAAGTCTCGGCGGCTGCCGAGCGCGGTGATCGTGGCCGACATGATCGGCGATCGCGACCTCGGCATCCGGCGGGAGGCCGCCTCGACGCCATGGATGACCGACGTCATCTGGGCGAGCGCCGCCCGGCTCGGCTACGCCACGCACTTCATGCCGGACTCGCTCGCGGTCGAGGACGACCACGCTCCGTTCATGCGCCTGGGCGTGCCCGCGGCGCTGCTGATCGACTTCGACTTTCCACCCTGGCACACAGCCGAGGACACGCTCGACAAGGTGTCGGCGCGGAGCCTCGAGATCGTCGGCCGGGTGCTCCTGGACGCCTTGCCCGGGATCGAGGACGGCCTGACCCGCTCACGCGGAGGGCGCCCGTGAGCGCCCCCGAAGGTATAATCGGGCCATGCCGCGCGTGAGAGAGATCGACGACCCCGGGGACGATCCTCTCCTGAACGAAGCGTTTGCGAAGGAGACCGACGCCTTCGGCTTCGTTCTGAACACGACGAAGATTCAGGCGCACACCCCTGGGATCATGAAGGCCGCGAAGCAGCTCTCGGCGGCCGTCGAGCGGTCCGGCCTCCTCCCCCCGCAGCTCCTGTCGCTGGTCTACCTGCGCGTCGCCCTGATCAACGGGTGCCCGTTCTGAATCGACATCAACGCATCCAGGGGGATGCGAGCGGGCGCGTCGGAGGCGAAGATCGCCGAGGTCGCCGCGGCCCTCACGAGCGATCTCTTCGACGAGCGCGAGAAAGTAGCGCTCGAGTACGCCGAGGCGATGACGTTCACCGATCGCAAGGTGACCGAGGATCTGTTCGCGCGCGTGCGCGCGCATTTCTCCGAGGCCCAGATCGTCGAGCTGACCGCCGCGGTGGCGCTCGAGAACTTTCGCTCGAAGTTCAACGTGGCGCTCGGCATCGAGGCGCAGGGGTTCTGCCTCGTCAAGTCGCACGGCTAGGGCGCACGGAGTAGCGTGATCCCGCGTTGAGGCTGACCGGGCCTCATCTCCTGCCCGTCTCGATGTTCTTCGGCTCGTTCGCGTGGTCGTTCGTGTTCGTGAGCCTGCCCTTTCACATCCAGCGCGTCAGCACGCTCGATGCGACGACGACCCTCCGGTGGACGGGCTGGATTCTCGGGATCACGTCGCTCGTCACGGTGGTGACCGCGCCGATCTGGGGCCGCTACGCCGCGCGGGGCAACCCGAAGGCATGCTACGTGGCGGTCGAGTCGCTGCAGGGCCTCGGGTTCTTCGTGATGGCGCTCGCGCGCACGCTTCCCGAGCTCTTCTTCGCCCGGCTCATCCTCGGCGCTATGGGCGCCGCCTCGACGCTCGGCTTCATCATGGCCGGACGCGGCGCGGAGGGCGGCGAAGTGCGGCGCCGGGTGGCGACCCTCCAGTCGTCCATGACGGTGGGGCAGGTCATCGGCCCGCTCTTCGGCGCGATCGCCGCGGCCCGGCTCGGCATTCGCGGCTCGTTCATCCTGGGCGGCACGATCCTGCTCGGCTGCGCGGCGCTCGTTCACTGGGCGGTTCCGCGTCCCCCGC
>WNFA01005253.1_pt1 | contig 10813 bp, 6 predicted proteins | sample 5400481 | NCBI WGS metagenome assembly WNFA01 (sample SAMN13153340, study PRJNA577476) | soil metagenome | isolation source: 120 cm saprolite under Douglas fir tree site 2 hole 1 replicate 2 | place: USA:California | collected 2015-04-18 | reverse complement strand
CCTGGCCCGGCCCTTTGTCCACCTGGTGCTCTCTGACTTGGTGAGCAGGCTGATTGCCGAAAGTCCGCCCGGCTACCGGCTGACGAGCTACCAGCAGCCCTGGAAACAGACCTACGGCAGGATCGCCGGGGGAGGGCACCAGACGTGGAGGTGCGATGCCGCCTTCCTGCTGCAGACGCCGCATGGCACACAGCACGCGTTTTACGTCCGCGTCGATCAGCCGGAATGCCTGTTCAGCCAGGCTGAGGCAAAGCGCTGGCTCTCCCGCCTCTTTGCCCTGCGAAAGTATCAGCACCTGCGCGGAGATGTCATGCCCCACCTCTTGCTGCTCTCCACGCCAGCCCGGTTTCCCTTCTGGGCCGAACAGGTCGAGCACGTCACGCTCTTGGGGAACACCTCGCTCCCCACTGGGTGCATCGCAGACTACACCCGGCTGGCAAGCGGCGCCTACGCCCCCATCTGGCTGCCGTTCGGCGAACTGGTCTCGGGTGGCGGTCGCGACCTGAAAGGTGGTCAAGCGTCCCTTCTCTCCCTCCTGGACCAGCCTGCTTTGCCTGACCTGGTCGAACAGATTTCGCAGTACTTCACCTTCCAGCACCTCCTCATCAGCCGCACGACGGGGCCGCTCTCACGCCGCACGAAGTGGCTTTCGCGCTTCGTCGGCGATTCGCTGCAAGAGGAGGCGAGGCGCGAGGTACAACCACCAAGTGCAGCCGATCGCACAGGCATTCCGACGATGCTTTCCGAAGAACTTTACGGGGACAAGGTCGCCCGTTTGCGCATTGCCGCGCTGCTGAACCTGGCCCTCACCCGGCAGCAGAAAGCCATCCTGGCCCTCCTGGTTCGCCACCCACATCTGAGCCTGCCCGACCTGCTTGCGCTGCTGCACCCTGAAAGCCAGGACGAGAGAATCATCCAGCGCCAGCTCGACCCCCTGCTCATCGAGTTGAAGCTCGCGCGGAAGGACCCGTGGGAAGCCGGCGTGGGCTGGCGGGAGCGCGAGCGGTACCAGCTCTCTGAGATAGGCCTGCGTTTCCTCGCCATGCGGCATGGGCTCACGCCCGCGTACTACCTGATGCCTGAAAAAATGGTGCGCGACGAGAAGAAGAGAGTCTCACCGCGAGATCCCACGGTAAATTGGGAACAGAGCGGGGCCCTGTTGCTCGGAAGGCAGATGTGGCACACCAACGCGCTCTATCAGTGCGTGAGGGGAATCATAGGGGTGGGGGTGCGCAGCGGCGCGTACCGTATCATCTGCTGGAAGAGCGCCCGCGAGTCCGTGCGCTGCTACTACGACTCCGACGAGAGGGACTGGATGAATGTGTGCCCGGATGCGGAACTGCTCTATATTCAAGCCGACTGCGCCCGGCTCGGCAGCGTGCTGGTCGAATACGACCGTGGTACGACGTATTACCGCGAGTATGCGGCCAAGTTCGAGGCCTACTCCCACTACCAGCGCTACACGAGGACGACGCTTCCGCCCATTCTTGTGGTGATCCAGATGGCATCTACCGCTAAAATCATTCGCAAAGCCATCGACGAGGTTGGAGCCGGAGATGTGGAGGTGGTGCTGGTGCTGGAGGCACACCTGCTGCAACACGGTCTCCTGAAAGCGCTGGCAAGCTCCTGACAAGAAAGGGCCCACTGCGCACACCATCCACGAACAACCTTTCAATCTTCTTCCCACCTTGCTCAACATGCTGTCCGCAGCTCTGAAATGGGCATTTGACAGTTTATCGAGTTTATCGCCAAAATCCCTATCTCCTGTGCATACTTTTCAAAAGGAAGGCTCTCTTCCGAGAGCGGGACCGACTGAGTGATGTCTGAAGGCGCTGCCCCTTCCTGCTCAGCAAACTCGTTCGGCATGGCTTTTGCCTCTCCCTGTCAATCATCGTTGTCCTGATGGTCCTCGCGGGCTTCTTCCAGGGCTTCACGTGTCTCGCCTACCAGCCAGAACAGGAACAGCAAGGAGGCTACATCCTCGGCCCACCACCACCCAAAGAATGCGTTCAAGCCCACACCGAGGAGTACCGCTCCCGCCATGTAGCCACAGGTGAAGGAACTATCCGCATCTCCTCGCAAGGCTGCACTGTCCAGGCGTGTTGCAAGGCGTCGTTTGGCCAGACCCAGGCCGGGCATTACGACGAGCGCCGCAATCGAGATCGCGATCCCCGACAGCGAACTATCTGGGTGGGAACGGGTCAGGAGTCCATACACCGCGGTGGCAAGGACGTAGACACATAACAGTGCCAGTGAGACGGCCACGACCCAGGCGGCTCGATGCTCAGCCCGTTCGACCTGTTCCGTTGTCTCGCCCCGCGCCTCGACGGACAGCCGCCACAGCAGGATCGCTCCGCTCACCAGTTCGATGACACTGTCAATCCCAAAGGCCACGAGCAGGGCGCTCCGCGCGAGGACCCCCCCGCCAAGGGAGACGGCGGCTTCCACGATCATCCAGAGCACCGTGAAGATTTCGATCCGCACCCCAGTCCGAACCAGGGCTGCTCGACCTGCCTGAACACTCATTGCGCTGCCTCTTTCTCTTTCGATCCCGATGGTTGACGCGTGATCTGGCGGAAGAGCTGGGCGGAATTGGCGAGAATGCCCAGGTCAGGCAGTGATTGAGCCGCCGCTGCCACAATCGGAGGCAGTATCCCAAGGGCGGCAAGGGAGAGTCCTACCAGATTGTAGAGGACGGTGAACCCGATGTTGATCCTGACCACGCGCATGGTGCGGTGTGCAATGGCGAAGGCGTCGGGAACCAGTTCCCAATCATCGCGCATGAGGGCCATGTGCGCAGCATCCAGCGCCACATCGGTTCCTGCCACACCCATCGCGATTCCAATATCAGCCTGCGCCAGGGCTGGCGCATCATTGACACCATCTCCCACCATGACGACCGTATGCCCCTGCGCCTGATACTGCTTGACGACGGCGATCTTCTCTTCTGGTAGAAGCCCGGCACGATAGGCGATGCCCAGGTGCTCAGCGAGACTGCTGGCGACGAGGTCATGGTCGCCGGTCAGTAGTTCGATCCGCTTGACGCCAAGCGTACGCACTCTGGAAAGAGCGAACTTCACTTCGGGACGAATGGTGTCGGCTGCTGCCAGCACGCCAATTAGTTGGTCATCTTTCGTGACGAACAGCAGCGTTTTGCCTTGCAGGTGCAGCGCGCTCACCCCTATGTGGGAATGTCCCTGCGGAACCATGTGGGTATTGCCCACGGCAATCTGTGCGCCATCGATGCGTGCGCGGACCCCTTGACCCGGCACCGCCTCAAAGCGCTGTGGCTCAGAGAGCGCCAGACCGCGGGTGACTGCTTCTCGTCTCACTGCCTCGGCCAGAGGATGCTCTGAATACCGCTCACAGCTCGCTGCAAGGCGCAAGAGGTCATCAGGCATGTGGTCATCCAAAGGAACAATGTCGGTGATCTGTGGACGCCCAAGCGTCACCGTACCGGTCTTGTCGATGAGCAACACATCAGCGCGCGAGAGCAATTCCAGGTACTTGCCTCCCTTGATGAGCAAGCCGCGTTGGGCTCCCATGCCAATGGAGGCAAGCATGGCAATCGGGGTGGCCAGGGCCAGCGAGCAAGAGCAGGCGACGACCAGGACCGAGGCCGTCGAAAGCGGGTTGCGACTGAGGACGAACGTGAGGAGTGCAATGACGGCTACTACGGGCAGAAAGTAGGACGAGAATCGATCCGCCAGGCGCTGCACGTCGGATCGGTGTGCTTCGGCTTCCTCCACCAGCTTGATGACTTTGCCAAAGGTGGTGTCTGCGCCCACATGGGTCGCACGCAGACGCACACTCCCGAAGCGGGCGATGGTGGCGGCAAAGACGTGGGTGCCTGGACGCACCTCAACTGGCATCGATTCGCCGGTGATGGCGGCCTGATCGATGGTGGCCTGCCCGCTCACGATGGTGCCATCCACGGGAATGGCCTCACCTGGCCGCACAACCACCGTCTCACCCACCTGGACCTCGCCCACGGGGACCTCTACTTCGTCGCCATTCCTCACAACGCGGGCCGTTTTGGGAACGAGCGTGGTCAGGTGTTTGAGCGCTCGACGCGACCGCTCGGTGGTAAAGGACTCGACAAAGTTGCCCGTATGCATGAAGAAAACGACGACCGCTGCCGTCGGCCATTGCCCGACAGCGAGAGCCGCAATGACACCGAGACTCATCAGGGTATGGGAGATGATCTGTCGGCGCATTGCCTTCGTCAGCACATTCCAGAAAATGGGTGCCCCGGCGAGGAGCACCAACGCCCAGCCAACCGGCCACGGCACCACATTGGTCACTCGTTCAAAGAGCCCGAACCACTCACCGGCCACGACGATGAGCAGGACCACCCCAACAAGGAGGCCAAAGAGCGTGAGAATGGGGCGGGTGAACCGGGAGAGCATTCTCGATGACTCTCCTTGCACAGCAGAAGTTCCGGGAACGGAGTAGCCTGCTGCTTCCACCGCCTGGTACAATGCTTCTATCTTGACTAGGCCGGGATCAAGGAGGAGCACTGCTTTCTCGGACGAGAGAAAGACCGAAACCGACTCCACGCCAGGAACAGCGGAGAGCGCATGCTGGACATGCTGTGTACACTCGGTACAGTCCATGCCGCGGACAGGCAGCTCGATGACACGGCCGGCGGTGGGAGGGACGGAACTAGTTACGCGCTTCTCCTTCCTCACGGGCTGTTTCCACCAGCTCGTAGCGGGTACATTCGTAGACGCCACGTGCCACATCGCGCAGCAGTTCCTCAGCCAGTCCAAGCAGCCTGGCGACCCGTAGATCGCTGAGCCGGTAGAGCGTGTAGCGACCCTGCGGAGTAGAGATGATCAGATCACAATCCGACAAACAGCGTAAATGATTGGACACATTGGATTGACTGAGGCCCGTCTTCTCGACAATGGCTCCAACGGTGAGCGGTCCATTACGCAGCGCTTCTAAGATCGAGAGCCGCGACATATCAGAAAAGCCCCGAAACAGCTTGGCTTTGAGTGCCGTGGCGGATCGCACGAGTGCCGGCATTCGCTTTCCTCCTTCGCATTATCATATCATCAGTTAATGATATGATAATGCGAAGGAACAGGAGTGTCAAGTGAAAAAGTTCTGGGGAGTGTATGAAATATCTGTAGTTAAGCCAGAGACAAGGGGTCTCCTAGCGGAGGTTGAGCCACGACGTATTAGGAACTCCTCAACACGACCTTACGCGCGTTTCTTTCCGGGAATCACATCAAACAAACATCTCCTGAACGATATTGCTGGCTGTGCAATACCCTGCAACCAGATAGGAGCGAGCGGCCCATGCTCGCTCAACAGTACCTCAGTGGTCGTCCACATCACCACTCCAGATGCATGCGTGAGTCTGGCCTGGGCTACACGTTGCATGCGCCTCTCCTGCGCGATATCCGGTGCGACACAGACCAGCAACGGCAATCTTGCATCTTCTCTCGCCCACTCACGCGAGGCGATGTAGTGCGCGTAGGAGGTAAACTTGATAACTAGATCGCGCGCGTTCATGGTGCCACAATCCCACTCCAACCAGAACCGCATCTGCTGCGGCCCTGCGCGATATTCCGCCAGCGCATCGGGCCTCAGGTTGTACCACTGCTCATGCACCTGGTAGCGTCTTTCACACACCGCCCCCGTCTCCCACCAGCAGAGCTTCTGTCCTGGTTTCCGTCTTGCGGCCCGCGCCAAGCTGGCGAAGAAGCCGTAGATTCCAACAGTGTGCTGGATATGCTGCAAGAGCCAGACTTCTCCTCGCTGTATCATTTTTGACGTTCCCCCGTCTGCCTCATCGTCAGACACGACTGCACTGTTGCGGATATGCACATGGTTCGCAACGGCGATCAGGCGGAACCCGCGCCTACAGAGATGCCAGCGGTTCCCAGCTAAAGTCATGACCGGCTCAAGGCAGCCAAGCTGATGCAGTTCATACAGCGAGCAGCGTACTGACTTCCGTTGGAGATGCAGGAACGCCGCCAGTTCCTCATCAGACAGCAGCGGGTGTGCCAGCAGCAGGCGTAGGATACTCCACTGGCAAGGGGTCAGCCGCAGTCCCAGCAGGGCGATCCCCTCCTGGTCCTCCACATCTTCCTGCGCGACCTGTGCAGCGCGATTGGCAAGGTCTCCCACCATGAAGCGACCGAGACGAGCGGGTGCTCTAGCGGATACAGTCGCGACGGAAGCGTTCGACGGTCTTCGTGCGTTGCGCTCCTCTTCTTCGCCTTCCTCCAAACACAGTGAGGGAGGAAAAGCCGCACGTGGCAGTGGCTTCAGCAGATCTTGCAGATGACAGGACACCTCGGTAGAAAGTGTGCGCCAGTTGAGCAACCATGGATTCATGCGGGCGCTTTCAGGTGGAGGAAGGCAGGCCAGTGCACCAGCATGGGGCTCAAGGCACAGTTTCAGCGCTGTGTCTTCGACCGTGCGCTGCCAGTGGTCGCGCTGACGCGGCGAGTTCGCCAGGATCAGCACTGGCAGCATATGCTGATAGGAAGACCAGCGTTCAGGGCACTCGCGCCAGCACAAAAGACGTTCCAGGCGCAAACGCATCAACCACTCATCATCAAGTTCCATGGAGAGAATGAACAGGCCATACCACTGATCCAGCGCGCTGCTATCGCCCTGTTGTGTGCGAATACGCAGAGCGACCGCGCCATCGGCAAAGAAGCGCATAGTTTGTTCACGATACTGGAATCGGTGCGACATATCACGCTGCCAGTTCCAGCGCACGAGATGGGGTCGTCGCCCCTGGGTTGTCATGGCCTCCGCCGCATGCGTGACTAGGCCGTTCACCACCTCCTGGAGTAAAAGCAGCGTGGGGAGACGCGGAAGCAACCGCAGCAGTCCCGCTTCATCGACCTGCCAACGGCGGGCGAGTCCGGGGGCCGGTGTATCCAGGTGCTTCGCCAGCAGATGCAGGCCAGGATTGCTCAGATAGTAGAGCCGCTTTCCTGTTCCCGGCGTTTTCGGCAGGACGCTTTCGAGCAGCCCTCTCGCTTCCAGTCCCTGCACATGGCGATAGACCGTGGCGCGGCTGGCCCAGCGAGCCACCCCTACCACCAGGTCGTCGGTTCGTTGCAAGGGATAGCGCAGCAGCCAGTGTAGGAGCCGCCAATCGATCTCGGCGAGGGATACACCTATCTCTACCAGCGTCCCCGCAGTGAGCTTGCGTCCTGTCCGACGCTTCTCACCAAGCAATTCATGCATCGGTGGCAATACTGTCCTCTTCCCGTTCGCGATTGGATACACCATCATCATCTTCCTGATACATCAGATGCAGGTGCGATGGAGCCGTGACCTCCTGTGACTTGGTGTGACCGCCACTGCCACGCTTCTTCCGGCGTCGTGCGCTGCCTGCCTCTCCTCCTGCATTTTCACTGCCTGCCACCGTTTCCTCTTCCTCTCTTTTGACGGATGCTCGTTGTTTCGTAGGTGTAGCGCTCCGCTGGCGTACCTGGATCTGCCGGATCAGGTCGTCTACCACCCCGGCCGGGCGAGCATTGCGCTGCTGGCTGCGCAAGCGAACCAATTGTGCCACTTCCTCGTCAGGCCAAGGCGGCGGCTCCAGATTCAGCGAGAAGACGGGCAGGCGGTGGCCGTGCAGCGAGAGCTTCACATAGCACTGGAAATCATCCAGGTTGGTCACCTCCTCTTCTTCGATGCCGTCCAGCTCATGCAGGAGCCGCGCATCCTCCCCGGCCATGTGGAAAGCAAAGAGGTGGTCGATATTGGCCAGCACCGTCGCACGCAAGGTACGTTCCAGCCGGTCCAGGTAGGCTAGCGATTGCGTCGCGAGAGCGAAGCTTCCACCATACTTGCGTAACTCCGCCAGCATGCCCTGGTAGTTGGCACCCCGGTAGACCTGGAATTCGTCGATCAGCACCAGGTAGCGCCGCCTGAGCGAAGGTGACAGGGCGGCCTGCTCGGAGAGCGCCGCCTCGAAAAGACCCAAGAAGACGATCCCGACCAGTTCCGAGAGGTCGGCCCCGACCACGCCGCTAGCCGTGTTGATCAGCAGAAGCTGCCCTGAGCGGATCACCTCCCGCAGGTCGATGGTCGAGCGCGGCTGGCCCAGGATACGCCGTGCCACGCGCGAACTGGAGAACTTGGAGAGTTTGGTGATCACCGAGGAGGTGATCTCGCGCTGCTGATGGCCGTCCAGCGGCTCGTAGTAGTGCTGCCACCAGTCCTTGAGCAGACTGTCGCGCACCTGCTCGAGGACGGCGTGGCGGAAGCTCACCGCCCGTAAGAGCGGCACCACATCAAGCAGGGTATATTGCCGGTCCGGCCCCTGGGAGGGATCAGTCTCGATGAGCAACTCATTGGCATCGGCCAGCGTCTTCAAGGCGTATTCGAGGACGTTTTCCGTGCGCGATCCGTAGCTTGCCACCCACAGGTGCTCGGCGATGGTGATCAGGTTGTCGACCACCTTATCACGGTCCTTGCCAACCATATCGAGCGGATTGATGCCCACCGGATAGTCGGTATTCGCGAGATCGTCCAGCACCACGTTGTCCCGTTCACTGGCGGGAAGGAGCCCGCACAGGGAGTGCACCACATCGCCGTGTGGTTCGATAAAAGCCAGGCCGGAACCCGCTGTGTCGCCAGTGCTGGCTCGCAGGGCACACACCGCCTGTGCCAGGTGCTGGAAGAGTGTGCTTTTGCCCTTGCCGGTGCTGGCGACGGCCAGCAAGTTGTGACGCAGGCACTCCTCTGGCAGGAAAACCGGCACGCAGTGTCCGGCATGTCTGGAGATACCGATCTTCCATCCATCCCCCAAAGTTAGCTCAGGAGGTGCCAGCGCCGTGCGGGCACGAGCGCGTTCCACATACGGCAAGTCGGCCAGGTCCTGAGCCTGCGGCAGGTGCCACAGGGAGGCGATGTCCGCCACGCTGAGTAGATGTGTTGACCGCCGCAGATCACTTGCCCAACCAGTGCGACGCGTAGGCAGCCGTCCTGGATGCTGTGTTAGTAGGCGACATATCTTCGCCCGGGAGAGTTGGCGCGGCGCGAAGTAGCCACCGGAGGCGGTATGATACTGCCGGTAGGCGGCCACCAGATGGTCAAGCATGTCGCGTTGCACATGCCTGCGCTGATTGTTCCGTTGTAATGTTTCTCGCCAGCACTGGTAGGCACCTCTCAACGACGACCAGGTGAATGGTTGCTGGGAGAAGTGCTGAAGCAGGATTTCCAATGGACGAGTATGATGTGCTTGCACCGTACTCGGTTCGGCGGAAAACACGAAGAGGCGCAGGCGGACACGATAGGCCGGGCGAGCCGTCTTTTCATCCACCATTCGCATATCGTACATGGGAGAGGTACCCAGACGATTCCTGATCTGCATGACAACGAACCCCAGGCAGAAGAGCGTCACCAGCGCCACAAACCCTCCGATGACGAGTGCGGCCAGATGGGCGGGGGATAACTGCGGCGTCTTCCCATGGAGCAGCGACTGACCAGCTTGTAGCAGCCAGGAGGGAATCAGAGCGTCGAGCTGCCTAAGGATTCGACACCACACCAGAAGCAAGGCAACCAGTAGACCCATCCCTACCAGCTGGAATGTACTTGGACCGTTTGTCTGCACGCCACGTAACTCACGTCTCACGCGCATGCGTTCCTGTTCGAGGGGATGCTCGACGGACTTGCGACGATAGGGCTGCGACCACGTCGGGGGCGCTGGAACGAGCGCCAACTGCGTCACCACGCGCATAGTAGCTGGTAGATGGTTGAACACGCCCATGATACCGAGCAGGGGATCCGCTCCTTCTTGCAGCAACTCGCGTTCGCGGAAGGCACGCAGGGGAAGATATGCCTCTGCACCCGCGCGCAACTCGACCGCTGAGGCCGTCTCGCCCTCTCGCAGCACAAGGGGGTCGTCAGGCTCGCCCACCGGTCGGATGATGGCCTGGGGATAGCGTGCCTGCACCTGGTCTGCGAGATGTCTCTGGGACATGGCTGAGGTAGCCCGCAGCAGGAAGTGGCGGGAGGAGGCTGTTGCCGCCAGTTCCAACGCGACCGGATGCCGATCTTCCAGCGCCAGCCCCTGCATGGCTGTTTCCAGCACTGTGATATCCCTGCTGCTGGTGACTCGTGGCACCAGCACAGACGCGAGGACATCTTCATTCCTGGCTACGCTTTGAACATGCCTCATGACCGTTCCCGCTTCTGCTTGCTGAGCGATCTCACCGATCTGCTCGGTCTTGCCTGCCACCCGTATGGATGGCTCCCATCTGTCTGCTCTGTGCATCCCTTGCCTCCTCCTGCTGTGCTTACGCTTTCGTGTGTGGTCCTGGTTGCCTACGACTGCTCGTCATCGTCTTCCAGGTGGAAGTCACGCCCTCCTGCTCCTGGAGGAGATGCAGAGGAACCGTCTCCTGGCGGCAGAGTGCAAGATCGGGTGATTCTCCCTATGCCTGAGCATGAGCATCTTCCGGTCTGCTGCTGCTACGCCGTTCGAATGCCATGCGTGTATATTCGGCGCGTTCCACTGGATTGGTTGTGATCAGCGCATGCTCACGCTGGCTAGCCTGGATGGTGATGGTCACGCGCTTCCCACCGGCCAGCACCAGCGCCTCCTGCCTGCCAAAGGTGATGAGGCGCTGCTGTTCGCTGTGCGTGAGGTGGAAGCGCTCTGCCACCGCCGCCGCACTCGTCGCATCCTGTGTCTTGAGCACTTTGATGGCCGCATTGGAGGCCACGACGCTGCCCCAGGGATCCTGCACGAACTGTTCGGGGTTTTGCGTCATGGTCACGATGCGCAGGTAGCGCTTGCGCGCCCGCCGCGAGAGCGTCGCCAGGAAGT
>WNFA01005251.1_pt1 | contig 10815 bp, 9 predicted proteins | sample 5400481 | NCBI WGS metagenome assembly WNFA01 (sample SAMN13153340, study PRJNA577476) | soil metagenome | isolation source: 120 cm saprolite under Douglas fir tree site 2 hole 1 replicate 2 | place: USA:California | collected 2015-04-18 | reverse complement strand
TCACCTTGAACCTGCACTGTATGGGGATCTAGAAAATGCGCACTGCCTTGATGGACGGCAATCCCGTTGCGCTTTAGCTGCGCTCGAATTACCTCAGTCTCTCGCGCGACAATGGCATTCACTCGGGAGGAAACATCTTGAATAGAAATGTCGACACGACTTTGAGACCCATTGCCGTAGAGGGCCTTTACGGCGAAGCCGGTAAGCTGAAAGATGGCCTCACGTACAGTCTTGCTGGGGATTGTGCCGCTATGAACGCTCACGCCGCCCATCATGGTGGTCCGGTCGATCACGGCGACGCGCTTGCGCGCCTTCGCCGCGGCGATAGCGCCCTTCTGCCCCGCCGGGCCACTGCCGATTACAACCAAGTCATAGTCTGATATTTGCATTTTGAGGAACTCAATTCACACTGCCAGCAGCATTGCCTTTCTCGTCTGCCAGTTATGAGCACTCGCCTCTGTGTTCCTCCATAGCTGAACCCGCTGAGGTTGGAATCTTTCGCCGCCGGTCTAAGCATTGTAACCGGGTTCGCGAGTTGACTTAAGAGCCGCGCCTCACGCTCCACGAGCCGGGTCACGATGGCAAACAGGAAGCTCGCGAACAACCCGCACATCGGGACGCCAACGACACTTTCCACCGGATCTAAGGTCCGCCACAGCCGCGGGCCAGTTCGATAGCTCCCAAGATCTAGAATCGCAAGATGGTGTCGATGGCCGCTGAACCACCCTTGCGAGGTAGTCCAGCGGTAGTCGATGCCATACATCGGTGTGAGGCGAAAACCCCAATCGAGATGCTCGGTTTGCACGGTGTCGGGCAGCCGGTCAATACGCAGGACACCCTGATCAAGTTCGAGCCGATTGGGAACGATGGCGTAGGACTCCGGAATGTTTGATTTGTTAGAGGTGCTGACACTGATGCCCGGGTTTATCCAGCCGTAGACCTTGATCCTGGCGTCTTTCAGAGGGGGTGCGATAGCCCAGACCGCTTTCGTCAGCGGATAGACAGGGTCCGTGTCTGGAACTCCAATGAGTGGAGTTGGACCTAGGTAGTCGGATCCAGGGAAAATGCCGTCCAATGGAGCGGGCAAGGCGCGCCGCGAAGATTCCGGGGACTGGGGGGAGGTTCGGCTAAACATGGATGACACCTTTGGGAACCTTAACCAATTCTCCAAGCATCTATGACGAGAATGCGCGCGAGGTACGCCTCACGTCATACGGCGAGCCAGGTGTTCCCCTTCAGGTTCCAAAACTCGCGCCGGAAGAAACCTTCACGTGGTGGGTGTACCAGAATCAACAGCCGTTGATAATTCCGTCCCTAGACGCGGAGACTCGATTCCCAGCGGTAGCCGAGATGCTCAAGAACCGCGGGGTTCGTTCGGTATGCGCGCTTCCTTTGACGACAGTACACCGGCGCCTCGGGGGCCTCGCTGTGGGCAGCATAGAGGCAGATGCCTATAGCAGGGAGGAAGTCAGCTTTCTTTCGCTCGTTGCCAACCAAGTGGCGCTGGGCGTGGACGACGCGTTGAACTTCGACGCGTCACAACATGCCAAGGAGGCCCTGCGCGCGGCGATGTCCGAACGAACACGCCTGTCAGCAGTCCGTGCGGAAATCGGGATGGCTCTGGCGCGCCAGGATACTTTGAGGGGAATGTTACATACCTGCGCCGAAGCAATGGTTCGGCACCTCGATGCGGCCTTTGCCCGCATCTGGACGCTCAACAGCGAGGGCCATGAATTAGAGTTGCAAGCAAGCGCGGGACTCGTCTGGATGGTCGTTACAGTCGAATTCCGCTTGGACAATTCAAAATCGGTCTAATTGCTCAAGAAAAAAACCCGCGTCTGACCAATGAGGTCCAAAACGATTCTCGGATTGATGACAAGGATTGGGCAACGAATGAAAAGATGATCTCCTTCTTACGCAGGTAGCGAGCCAGATCTCCATCGCGGTAGAGAACGCGTCTGCATATAGCGAAATCGCACACGCCAGAGCCGAATTGGAAAAGGCCCTCGAAGAAATTCAGCGCCTGAAAGATCGCTTGCAAGACGAGAACTTGGTGCTCCGGGAGCAAATGATCAAGCTCTCATGTTTGAGGAGATTGTGGGTGCTTCTCCCGCGCTGCGAGCAGTGCTTTCTCGCGTATCCAAGGTAGCGCCCACGGATTCCACGTTCTACTCACAGGTGAAACAGGCACAGGCAAAGAGTTAATCGCCCGCGATCCACAAAAGATCTAGGCGATCCTCGCGCGCTTTCGTCAGTATGAATTGTGCGGCAATTCCCCCTTCGTTGATTGCATCCGAGTTGTTCGGTCATGAGCGAGGAGCTTTCACAGGGGCTCTACAGCGGCGATTGGGTCGGTTCGAGCTTGCGGAAGAAGGCACCCTCTTCCTTGATGAAGTCGGTGAGCTGCCCGCGGAAACTCAAATTACGCTGTTGCGTGTTTTGCAGGAACATCAGTTTGAGCGTGTGGGTGGCAATCAGCCTATCCGAGCCAATGTGCGGGTCATCGCCGCCACCAACCGCGATCTGGAGGCGGCTATCGCAGCGGGTACATTTCGCGGCGATCTGTTTTACCGTCTTAACGTCTTCCCTATCGAGATTCCTCCTCTGCGGGAAAGAAGAGAAGACATTCCCCTGCTGGTGGAATACTTCATCGCTCATTTCGCAAGAAAAGCAGGAAAGAGCTTCCGTGGGATAAACAAGAAAACTTTGGACCTTCTTCGATCGTATCCCTGGCCGGGTAATATTCGCGAATTACAGAACGTCGTCGAGCGATCTGTCATTGTATGCGAAACAGAGAATTTCTCGGTGGATGAGAGTTGGCTTTCGCGGCAGCCGCTTGCAGGCGAGCCGAAAAGCCAGTTGGAGCTATCTCAAAAGCTTGCTGCCCAGGAGAAAGAGATGATTGAGGCTGCCCTGCGCGAAAGCGGAGGGCGAGTGTCCGGACCGTCCGGGGCGGCTGCAAAGCTGGGGATTCATCGATCAACCTTAGAATCGAAAATTGCCTCTTTAAGATCGACAAGTATCGCTTTAAGACCGCAAGCGCCTCGAAAAATAGTTAGCGCACCTATACCTACTCGAAGAAAACGCTCCTAAAAACTGTTGTAGGAAATTTCGGCATTTGCTGAAGCCTTAGACATTCCGCAACCTGCTAACTCGGCACACACCGCTTGGACAATGCGGGACCGACCCTTTTTATCGGGTGCAATGCGAGCTTTCGATTCTCTCGATGGCCTTCCCGAAACGTTCCAAGGCCTTGGAAATCTCAAAGGAGGTTCAGGGAACCGACAGTCAGCTTTGGTTTATGGCTCCCAACCGTGTTGCTTGGATCGATCTTGCAAAGATTTCCAGGAATGTTCTGGCACCATCGGTTTCAATGCGGGCCCTCAGAGCGTATGGTAGGCAAGATGCTTGCTGACAAATCTACAGATCTGCTATACCGGCTTGAGATTGTCGATTCCGGAGTCGGCGATGGTGAAGGCTGCGGAAGACGGTATGAATTGGATTTACATGATCAAGGAGAAATAATGACACCCAGACGCAGGAGAGATCTTGTTGCTTTTTCCCTGCTTTTTTTCGGGCTTGGGATTTCTGTCTGTAACGCGCAAGAGGCCCAAGGACTCGTTAAAGCGGTTCAGCTCATTGGCCTCCCGGGCGTCAAAGAAAATGCCAAAGGAACCCTGAAGGTTGAGAACGGAAATCTGCATTTTGTCCGCGGCAAAGCAAACGCCGAAGTAAGCGCCACTTCGATTCAAGACGTCGTCACCGGTGCTGATAGTGAAAAGGCAGTCGGCAAGACAATTGGAATGATGAGTATGGCCGCGCCTTATGGCGGCGGCCGCTTCCTCAGTCTGTTCCGCAAGAAAATCGATACGCTCACGTTTCAGTATCGCGATGTCGACGGTGGACTCCACGGCGCGATCTTCACGATGCCGGTCGGCAACTCCGAGCTGATCAAAACGGAGCTTCTAGCACAAGGGGCCCGTACGAGAGAACCAAGCGCGGTTCCCGCTTCCTCCGGAAATTCGCCCAACAAGGAAGAAAAACCTGCGCTATCCCAGGAACACCAATCCGCCAAGATCAAGGCGTCGGCGATCCAAGTCGAGATGATCCAATCGGACGAAATCAAGCTGCCTGCCGAATTCCAGGTTGCACTCTACGAAAACCTCATTCGCCAACTCGAGAAGCACGGAAAGTTTCAGCATGTCTTTCGCGATGGCGACCGCAACGCCACGAGTGTCGGCGATCTCGTTGTTCTTCACAGCACCGTTCGAGGCTTTAAGGCGGGCAGCGAAAGGGCTCGGCAGGTAACAACCGTTGCTGGCGCAACGTCTGTTAGTGTTCATTGTCAGTTCACGAGCCCGGACAGAAGCACACTGTTTGAGCGGGATGCAAACGGAAAGGTCCGCTTTTTTGGCGGGAATCTCAAAGCTACGTACGATTTCGCCAAAAAGGCTGCCCATATTACAGATGAAAACTTTTCCTCAGCCGATAGCAAACAATGATCAGGAGCGAAGGTCCGGCAACCGGGGAGGTCTCTTTTGATGTTGGCGCATCCATTTGCTCTGCTACCGCTGTGCTGACACGTATTTTCAATGCCGTCGAGTATTCTGACTCCTCCCGCGTCCGCCAACTTTTGTCTCTTGTTCCTCCGCACAAAGGCCCAGGGAATGATTACCTTCCCAGGTCAAGACTTCTTGCCCGGAATAACTTCCGGTTAGCCCGTTTATTCGCGGGGAGCCCGGCGAGCGTACAATCAACGTCTGAACGCAATCGTGAAAAGGACTGAACGTGAGGGCAGCGGGGTGACCGACTCAGTTTTCCTGGTTGTTGACAGCGACGCCGCCGACCTCGCGGCATTCGCCAACGCGTTGACCTCTCGTTACGCAAGCGAATACGAGGTCCGCACGGCCGTTACTGCCAGTGAGGCACACGCGACCCTGACGGCACTCTCCGTCCCAGGCATCACCGTCGCCCTGCTCATCGTCTCGCGGGACTTGGGGGACGCAGACCTCCTCTTGCTCCTGCAGCGTGCTCGTGAGCTCTTTCCCAGCGCACGGAGGGTTCTGAGCGCGCGATACCTTGACCCTTCGGCATTCGACTTTGTTACTGGAGCGATGCGGACGGGACGGATCGACTACTTCCTCTACAAGCCCTGTGAACCTGTGGTCACACGGCTCTACCCCGTTGTCGACGATCTTCTCGGAGGCTTGCGCCCGACCAGGCCGGAGCGCGGCTTTGAGGCGATTCGGATCATCGGCGAGCAGTGGAGTCCGCGCTCTCACCAATTGCGCGACATCTTGGAACGTACCACGGTCCCCTTTGGGTTCTACGATAGCGAGTCGGAAGAAGGTAGGCGGATGCTTGCCCAGGCTGGTGTGGACGGATTACATTTACCCGTGCTTTGCTTTCACTCCGGCGCTGTGCTCGTCGACCCAACCAACGAGCAGACAGCGGCGGCGCTAGGCGCCAGGACCACGCCGGAACCTGGGCTCTACGACGTGGCCATCGTGGGGGCTGGCCCAGCTGGGCTCGCGGCCTCGGTCTACGCCGCGTCCGAAGGTCTGCGCACAGTCCTGCTCGACCCAGAGACCATTGGTGGCCAGGCTGGAACGAGTTCCCGCATTGAGAATTACCTTGGCTTTCCACGGGGTATCAGTGGAGGGGAGCTTGCGCACAGAGCTTTTGAGCAGGCACAGCGGTTCGGTGTGTCCGTCGTCTTCACCAAGGCAGCCACCAGACTGCGCGCAGACGGGATGCGGATCATCGCGACCCTTTCTGACGGTGCTGAGATAGAAAGCCGGACAGTTGTCATCGCAACTGGTGTGGCCTACCGCCGCTTGGACGTACCTAGCCTCGAGCGTTTCGCGGGAGCTGGCGTTTTCTACGGCGCCGCCATGAGCGAAGCACCAACTTGCACAGGCGAAGAGGTTCTTATCGTGGGCGCTGGCAACTCAGCGGGACAGGCCGCTATACATCTGGCGCGGTTCGCTTCGCGTGTCACGATGGTCGTGCGCGGCCAGTCTCTTGCTGCAAGCATGTCCGACTACCTCATTCGCCAGATCGGCGCGCTTTCCAACATCGACGTGCGACTCGGGACTTGGGTGGTGGACGGCCATGGTGACAGACGCCTCGAGGCAGTCACTGTGGAACGCGTCGACGGTAAGCGCGAGAAATTGCGCGCCGCCGGTCTATTCGTTCTCGTCGGGGGCACGCCCCATACTGAGTGGCTCGCGGGCACCATCGAGATGGATGCGAAAGGATACATCCTGACCGGCCGCGACTTGCTCCGCTCAGGCCATCCGCCCAGCGGATGGGGGCTCGAGCGCGAGCCTTTTTTCTTGGAGACGAGCATGCCGGGAGTATTCGCTGTCGGCGACGCGCGCTGCCGCTCCGTCAAGCGCGTCGCATCTGCAGTGGGAGAGGGCGCCACTGCGATCCAGCTTGTCCACGAGTACTTGCGCGCAGCATGATCACCGCAAAGTACAAACTCTTCAGCGCCGAACCGAAAGCTAGTAAGTTCCCGAGATACGCGCACCGAGGAAGCGGCCGTACTCGGCATTTCGATTTGGGTCGCCACGCGATATTGAGGCTGCCCTGCGCGAAAGCGGAGGGCGAGTGTCTGGACCGTCCGGGGCGGCTGCCAAGCTGGGGACAGCGGGAGGCTGCGATTCATTGCCCAGTATTTGGTTTTCCTTGTCGCCAAGTGCTCGATGTCAATCTGCGAGATCGGGCTACTCTGCATCGCCGGCTCGTAAAAGCGCTCAGCAAGGCCAACGAGCTCAAGAACATCATCTTTGTTTCCACCAACTACGACATCATCATCGACAACGCACTCACCGAGGAAAATGAACATGGCATCGACCTCGACTACGGCGTGGATTTCCGAAACTTCGACCGGCCGAACGACTGGAGTCGTCCCCAGCTTGATCGCCGAGTGGGCTTGTTTAAGCCGCACGGCTCGCTGAACTGGTTATTCTGTCCGACATGCCATCAACTGGAAATAACTCCGAAGGAAAAAGGCGTCGTGACGCGGCTGATTTCCGATTTCTCACATGCGACTTGTTCCGAGTGCCCCTGATTGTACCTCCCACTTTTTACAAGGACCTGAATAACGTATTTCTCAGTTCGATCTGGAACAAGACGGACATCGCGCTGAGAAAGATAAAACACATTGTGTTTTGCGGGTATTCGTTCCCGGACGCGGACATACACATCAAGTATCTGCTCAAGCGCGCCCAAACTAACCGTGACATGCCGCTGAGAGTGACCGTCATCAATAATCACACGGGCAAAAAACCAACCGATGCGCAACAGGAGGAAAGTCGCTACAAGAGATTCTTGGGAGCAAGCGTCAATTACACCGCCAGGTCATTCGAGGATTTTGTGGCTGATCCGCTTGCCGTGATACGGGAACTTGAGACGAGCAGTAAACCGCCTGGCTGTTAGCAAACGTTCTAGGCCTATGTGCGGCACGAGGAACGGTAGCGGTCTATGGGTCACCCACTAGGCCTTCGACCTGGTTGAGCTCGTCACTCCAGCGAGTCACGTATGCCGTATCGACATCGACTGCTCCGGAGCGCAGCGCGCTGCGGAGCCAGCGCTCGGCGTCATGTGATTCTCCTGGAGTTTTCAGGAAGTGATTCCAGAAAAAGTTGTCGTCGATGTACCTGTACCCAAGCACGCCGAAGCCTTTGCCGATGTCTCGCCGCGATCCGCAACAGTTGCCCTCTGCATCAAATTTCAAGCTCTCCTGCTCGTAGTACCCGCAGATCAGGCAGGTCGTCCGTTGACTGCCCCAGCAATCAGCTTCGAATTCAGCTTGGTTGCCGCACCGCGGGCAACAGGTTCGTTCCTGAACAAAAGACATGTTTGGCTCCTTCGTAAACCCCAACTCGGCGCCGCGTGGCAACCTTCCTATGTGCGTCCGATATTGCGAAAAAGAGCCCAACTGACGATTCGCGGAGTCCACCTTCCCTAAGACTTCCTAAGAAATCTGGATGAAATCCCAAGCAGCAGATTTCCCATTGACGATGGGAAAATCGCTTTGGGACTTTTTTGCCTGTTGAATTTATTAGGGTTAGAAATTATCATTCTTGTTGAGGTTTTCTTAGGCTAGCGGGATTGAATCCCACCCTCTCCGCCATCCTGCAGAGTATTGAAAACGCTCGTTGCACTTAGATGCGTCCAAGTGTGGACAAATGGCGTTGCGAATGGACCAAGGTGCGCAAAGCGCTCAAGCGATCGGCCCTGGCCCAGCGCTACGGGATGGCTACGGCGGCGGCGAGGGCGCCCGCCTGGGCGATTTGCGCAATGGCGACAATGTTCTTCCAAGTATTGCCGCTGCCTAAGACCGCTTTTTCAGGCACCACGATCGTATCCCCTGGCTCGAGGATCGCGGTCAAAGCACCTCCCGACCAGAGCGCGCTGCCGCGGCTGACAACTTCTCCATTCGCACGCAGAATGAAGATGGTTTTCTTGTTGCCCAGGGGAGTTGCGCCACCTGCCCGAGATAGATACCAAGCGGCGCTTTTTCTGCGGGAGTAGGTAATCGCATTGGAGTTGTACACCTGTCCCACGACCAACACGAATCCGGGTTGCTTAGGAATCTGCACCGTATCTCCGGCGCGAAGTTCGATATCGTCCGGGGAGCCGGAAAAATTTGCCCGCCCCCGAGGGATGTGCACGACGAGGCGACCGGAGACAGGGGCTTTGCGCAGGCTCTGCAGCACGCGCTCTTTCTGTTGGGCTGCACTCTGCTGTAGCGCGGCTTCTTCCGTGCCCGTGGTGGTGAGCGAAGTCTTGACGATAACGCTTTCCTGTTCGAGTCGCCGAATCAATTCGTCGCGGCTTTGCTGCTGCATCTCGCGCACGGTGGTGCGTTCAAAGACGGTCGCCTGCGGGTATGCCGTAGGAAGGAGTCCGCCCGCGCGCCCAAGCAACGAACTGAGACGCTCGCCGGGCCGAATACCGTAGACGCCCGGCTTTGCCACTTCACCCCGTATCGTCACCGTTGCTCCAATGTCTTTCCAGCCTCTCTGTTGTGGTACGGTCAAGACATCACCGTCGCGCAGTGGAAAATCATCCGCCGTCTGCCCGGCGAGTGCTTTTGCAAGGTCCACTTTTAGAGATTCCGTTGCGGCCGGGAGTCCTGTTGCGGTGCTCGCCACATACTGGCTCAAGTCTCCACTGGTTGCATCCGCGCTGCGCAAGAGTCCGCCCGCGGAGCGCATCAGATCCGAAACACGCATGTTCGTGGTGAGGGGGTAGCGTCCCGGCCTGGCGACCTCGCCCCGCACGGTGACCGTTGGCGGATCCACTCTCAGGGGTTGCCGGTGGATCAGAATGCGGTCCCGGGACTCCAATAAAATGTTATCCAGCGGATTTCCATCCAAAGCGTTGCGCAGGTTGATGCTGAAAACTCTCGTCGTACCGTCAGAGTCTTGCCGAAAGACCTGCCCCGCGTCGAGCCATGCTTCAGGGGTGACACCGCCTGCCTGATAGAGAGCGTCACGGAGATGCTGTTGCCCCGAAGTTCGATAGCGGCCGGGCGAATGCACTTCACCCGTGATTAGAATTTCGGGCGCTGCTTCAAAATCGTACTTGCCGAAGATTCGAATGGTGTCGAGTGCATTGATCCGGGGCGCTCGCTCTGGACGCTCAAGAGCCCCCGCCAGATTGAAACTCTCGATGACCGGGCGATAGTCCGGGGCAGCGATATGAATAATTTCTGCATAGCGTCCGGAAGGCTCAGGCAGCAAATCCTTGTAAGAGGCGACCAGGTCCGTGAGCTTCATTCCTTCGCGGTAGGAATACCGGCCCGGGCGCAGGACATGGCCTTCCAGAAAGACAGCGTCCGCGTTGTAGGGAGCGATCGGGAAAATATGGATCTCGTCGCCATCCTGGATCATGAATTTTTCAAGAGCAGCTCTCAGAATCTCTTTGTCGCTCGTTTCGTCGACGTCCAAATCGAGCATGGTACGCTTCAGGTGCGCCTGGATGCGCTGCACCTCGATGTGGCGCAGTGCGGCGGCGGGTAGGATGCCTCCTGCCAGATCGAGAAGCTCGGCGAGATTTTTTTCCCGTTTCAATTCGTAGGAGGCCGGGCGCCTTACCATGCCATCGATAGTGACCGACGGACCCAAAGGAGGCACGCGAAGAGAATCGCCGCTCTCCAGCCGGCGAGCATCCCCACGGATTCCGTGCAGGAGCAGGTCGTAGGCATCCACTTCGTCCACGAGCTGCTTGCCCCGGTAATGCTCGAGACGTCGCAAGGAGCCAAGGGGTGTGACGCCGCCAGCGGCAAAGAGGGCATTCAAAGGCGTTGACAGCGAGCTGATGTCGTACCCCCCGGGCGCCGCGACTTCACCCACGACATACACGCGAATCGTGCGCAGGCGTTGCAGGGAAACGTCCGCGGAAACATGCCGGAATTGCGTGCGCAGCGCGGTCTGCACTGTTTCCTGGACCTCTGCGAGGCTACTTCCGGAGACGAGAACCGCTCCCACTTCCGGGAGAAGCACGCGTCCTTCGCGATCCACGGTGCGGAATAGCCGCTGCGAAACGCTGCCCCAGATGTTGAGCGCTAGGCTATCGCCAGGTCCTACGATGTAATCCGGCCCAACAGGAAGATCCATCGGCAAGACGTCCGGGTTCGCAGTACCGCGCCGGAAAACGTTCAAGCCGAAGCGCTCGATCTTTTGATTGGAAGGAGCGGCCTGCACGTAAAGATCGTAAAGCGACGGCACCGGGGCGTAAGGATTTGGGCGGCGATCCATACGTACGGGTTCGAATTCCGGCGGCATTCGCTTTTCAGCG
>WNFA01008140.1_pt1 | contig 10816 bp, 5 predicted proteins | sample 5400481 | NCBI WGS metagenome assembly WNFA01 (sample SAMN13153340, study PRJNA577476) | soil metagenome | isolation source: 120 cm saprolite under Douglas fir tree site 2 hole 1 replicate 2 | place: USA:California | collected 2015-04-18 | reverse complement strand
CAGGGTGACGGTTTCGCCGGGCTGCCAGCCCGAACCGGTGATGGTCACAATCGTTCCCGGCGCATAGTCGGCCTGGTCCGTCATGACCGTAGCGGACTGTGCCATGGCCATCCCTTGCAGGGCCAGCGCCAGGAGAAGTCCCAGAACGAGTTGTGATGCGCGCTTCACTAGTTCACCGCTGCCGCAATGCAAACCGTGATCCGCGTTGTGCCAGCTGCAGGGTTTGCCGCAATGCTGAAATTCAGGTTGTCACCCGCCAAGATACTTATTGCGTTGGGTGTGAGGTTTACCCCTGTCGCCGAACACGATTGAGCAGCTCCGAAGAAGTTCGTACCACCGTCGGAGAGGTTGATGCTGGCGGTATTGGCATTGGTCTGACACCAAACTGCCCCGAGCGTGTTCGCCACGCTCATCGGTCCGATCAAGTTGTGGAAGAAACTTTGCTGGCTGTCGCTGGTCGTCAGAGTCGGCGCGGTCGGATTATCGGCACCTGCGATGTAGCAGATGTTCCTCGTCCTCTGCGCCGTCGTCATGGCGACGGTCGGGTTTGAGCTCGTTCCCGCGACCGTCACGCCAGGATTAGTGGCCGCAGCTGTCACGGAGCTCACGCCGCTCACCGCTCCCGCCACTCCGTTGAAGCTGGTAACAGCGCTGTTTAGATAGCCCTGAGCCTGTACGTAGGCCGTAGTAGCAATCTTTGTTGAGCTGTCGGCTGTCGCTGGAGTGGGTGCCGTAGGCGTGCCAGCGAGCGCCGGGGAAGTCGCAAGAGCAATTAAACCCGTCCCAGTGATGCCGTTGGAAAGGTCACTTGCGGCGGCCGTTGCTCCGACAGTGGCCCGGCCTTTGGCGTCCACCGTCAGCTTAGTGTAGGTACCCGCAGTCACGCCGCTGTTGGCCAAAGTGGTGGCCGTTGAATTCGAAGTGGTCACATCACCGGAAAGGTTGCCAACAGCGATCGCGCTGCCGCCGCCGCCCACGACCAACTGCCCACTGGTAAGCCCGCTGCCCGTGATGTTGCCACTCCCGGTGCCGCACGTAGGGCAAGTCAAATTTCCCGTTGTCGCATTCAGGACCAGGGGAGATGACGCGTTGACGGCGAACGTCCCGCTCGCATTCGGGAAGGTAAGGGTAGGCGTTCCCGCAGCTGTCTGTGGCTGGATGGTGACGACGCCGCTGGTACTGCCGGGAAGCCCGAGTCCGCCGTTGATCTGCACCTGGCCGTTCGTCCCGCTTCCGTGGCCAGTACCCGGCGTCAAGACGACGTTGCCGCCCGCGTTGTTTCCGCTTACCGGGGAACCGCCATTCAAGGTGACGTTAAAGGTGGCGCCATCAGCCGCCGCACTGAGGGCGAGATTTCCGGTAGACGTAATGTTGGTTACCGCCGTCATCGAAGTTATGTCGCCATTAGCGCCGCTGGCTGCCGCACCCAGATTGGTGCGCGCGTTGGCAGCGGTGATCGCTCCCGTGCCGCCGTTAGCCACAGCGACGTTGCCGGTCACGTTGCCGGCCGTGGTTGCGGTGGCGGCGGTACTAGCGGTAGCGGCGTTGCCGCTGATGTTGATCCCTGCTGTGCCGGCGCTGATGTTGGCTGCGGTCAGATTAGTCAACCCCGCGCCGTTACCACTGAACGAGTTGCCGGCATTGCTGAAGGTATGTGCGCCGACGATGATTCCTGCCAACGTGGTAGCCGTGGAGCCGCTGGTAGTGACATCACCCGTCAGATCACCTGTCTTAATGGCGCTGCTGCCGTTGCCGACGATGAGCTGATTCAAGGTGAGGCTGGTTCCGGTCACCGTCCCGGCAGCGATGTCGGTGGTAAACGCCAGGCTCCTGAGGCCGCCCGAGCTCTGGAACTGCAGATGGCCGTCGCTGCCGGTGAGCCACAAATCGCCGGGTGCTGGACTGCTGGGCGTCACGCCGGTATTGGGGAAATTCAGCGAAGCGAATGTTGCTGCTGATACGGGTAACGTCTGCTTGCCACCCGTAAAGAGGTTGGCCTGGTTGTTATAGACCAGGTTGCTGGTGGCGGAGTCAGTGCCACTTAACTGCGCGAAAGAGTAGTCGTTCGGTAGTGGCGTGACCAAGCCGTTGCGTCCGTTGAACGAAAGCACGCCAGTGTTGGCGATGGTGAACGATCCCCCCAAGTTGGACGTACCGCTCACTCCGATTCCGGTTCCGGCAACCACGCCGATGCTGCTGTTTTGCAGCATGGCATTCGTGACGCCCGTGTTAGCGATAGAGATAGTTCCAGTGGTCGAGATCGGGCCGCCGGTCAGTCCTGCGCCGGTGTCCACTTGGGTGACCGTTCCGTTGTTCGTGCCCGGGAAAGTTTGTCCTGGCGCGAAAGTGATGATGCCGGTGGGGGCGACAGAGAGTTTCTCAGCAATCGGGCCTGCCGTCGGCCCGAACTGGAAGCTGAGGCTACCGTCTGCAAGAGCCTGCAACTGCGCCGACTGTGAGGTGCCAGTGCCGTCGGTTGCGTTCGCCTGAAACACATTCGACGGCTGGCTATTGCCCGGCGCCGAGGCCGGTAAAGCCAGCAGCCCATTCACCGTCTCCCTGCCGGTAATCGAGGCATTGCCGGTAATGCTCTGATTGCCCGTAAAGCTGTTGCCGCCGGCAAGATTGGCCTTTCCCGCCAGGCTGGTGTTGATCGTCGCAACCTGTCCATCGGTGTATGCATTCGCCGAAGCCAGCGTGGCAACGTCGCCTGCGGCTCGCAGCGTAGCTTCAGCCGCTACCGCATTGCTGGTGAATTGATTGGCTGACGTCAGAGTCGCTGTATCACCCGCAGTCCGCGCCGCAGTTTCATTGCTCAGGTCTGTTGTCAGTCCGGCGACCTGCGGTTCGGTGATTGTACCCACCGACAAAGAAGGGTTAAGGGGCGTGCCACCGTTCAAAATCGTTGTGCTGTCAACAGACGTTGACCCGGTATTGTTGATGTTGTTCCCGACGATGCTGATGCCGGTGCCCGCCGTCAACGCGCCCTGGGTGCCGGGGAAAGTCTGTCCGGTGGCAAAGGTGATCTTGCCGTCCGGTCCGATCATCAATCCGCTGTCGGCGGCTGGGTTGCCGCCGGTAGCGGTTAACAGGTCCAGGCTGCCAGTGTTGTTCACGAACCAACGGAACAAGTTGGGATTGTTCCCGGCATCAGCGCCCGCGAGTTCAAGTGCGTGCGAGGCGGAGGGGCCCGCTCCCATTGCGGGCAGACTCAAGGTGCCGTTGACAGTGGCGTTTCCGGTGATGCTTTGGTCGCCGGTAAGACTGTTGCCGCCGACAAGGTTGGCTTTTAGCCCCAGGCCGCTGTCGGTGTAGGTCTTGGATGCTGCTAGCGTATCGACATCGCCCTGGACTCGCGCTGTTGCTTCGCTCGCGACCGCCGCGCTGGTGAAGCTGTTAGCGGATGCTACCGCAGCTGTATCGCCCGCCGCCCGCGCCGCCGCTTCCGTCACGACCGCGCTGGTTGTGAAGGTGTTGGCAGAGGAGAGCGCGTCGGCATCGCCCTGAGCCCGTGCGGTTGCCTCCGCGGTATCGGCCGCAGCTCGTGCCGCCGCTTCCGCCGCAACCTGGGCGTCGGTGTAGGCCTTGTCTGCCGCAGTCGTCGCCGCATCGTCATTCACCATGACCCAGCCGTCATGCGCGGGATTGCAGATGAACAACTGTTGTCCTGCACTACCACTCACCTTCATCAACATTTGGCCATCCACGCAGGCGTTCGGACTGCCAGAGGATGGCACCGGCGCATTGGTCGTCTGCACCGGCAACGTCGCCATCGCATGTGACAGGTCCACGGTCGCACCCGTGAAGGTGTTGTTCGCGGTGAAGGTGTTGGGACTGGCCAGTTTGGCCGAGGCTGTATCCAGGGCAGTGATATTGCTCTGCAGCGTGGTTTCCGCGCCTGTCGCCCGCGTGGTCTCAGTGCCGATGGCAGCGCTCAAGGTCGCATCTGCCATACCGCGGGTGGTCGCCTCTGCGGTATCGGCTGCCTGACGCGCCGTCGTTTCGGTATTGATATTGGTCTGCAGAGTCGACTCTGCACCCTGTGCACGGCTGACCTCGTTATTCAAATTGGTGGTAATCGTACTGTCCGCTGCCTGACGTGCAGCCGCTTCCGCGGCCACCTGAGCGTCAGTGTAGGTCTGCGCCGCGCTCTGAATTCCGCTGATGTCATCGAAGTAGGCCAGGCTCTTGGTGCCTGTGGCGGTGTTGTCTTTGCGGAAGTTCAGCCGTCCCGCTGTTGTGTTGAACCACAGGTCGCCGGGTGCCAGGTTGGCCACGTTGGGATTGGCGGTCACCCCGGCAATGTTTAGTCCGACGTAATTAGCGCCCGCCGTGAAGGTCTGCCTTTTATCGACAGCAAAAGTGTTGGCCAGATCCGTGAATGCTGTAGAAGTGGGCAACTGCAACTTCGTAGCCGTGCCGACCAACTGAGAGAACATGACTTGGAAACAGTTGGCATGTCCGGCAGGAGTAATGCCGACGGCAAAGAGATTGGCTGCGCACTGACTGGTGACATGGTCAAACTGCCCCGCCGTCGCTGCCGTGCCGCTAACGTTGATACCATAGGTGCCCGCACTCACCTGCGACGGCCCGATCTGGCCGGGAATCTGCGCCAAGGACGTGTCGTGCTGAACAACCAATACCGGATCATGGCTGTACGTCGTGTCCTCTTTACTGGCGAAAGCTACGGAGATCGAGGTATCGTGCGGCTTGAGCACAAGGCCGTTGTTCGCCGTTCCGTTGAGCCAATCCCTAACGGCCTGGGTCACGTCTACGAGGATGTATTGGTACTTGCCGCTGGGATATTGAACCGCGATGGGATTTATGTTGAGCGGAGTCCCGGCGGGCGTACTAGCATTCGGGGTGTTATAGATCAGAGTGCCTTCGACCCAACCCGTGGGCGAAGTCACTTCAACGACGTCGAATCCACCTCCCACCGTGACCGCGCTAACGTACAACCTCAGGGTCGCCTTCTGGACCTGTGGGCCTGTGAGAGTGCCCAAGCTTGTCAGGTCGAACCTGATATACGAGTAGCTGGGCTTGCCTGTGGTCGACCCTTGTACGACCAATGAACCGACACTGCCATTGGCTGTGGTTGGTGCGGCCCCAGACACGTAGGTGTCGTCGGTAACCGTTAGCTGGCCCCAGGCAGGGCCCGGAATTACGGCCAGCATCGTTACTACTGCGAAAGCCACGACAAAGAGCCGCGTGCGAGTTGTGCTCATTAGGTCATCTCCACAGAGTCCTCAGACTCTGGAGTTCCGTTTCTTGCTTGCTCAGTGCCAGATCTTCAAACACAAAAAGCGAGCATCAAGACCTGAGGGAGAATCAATCGGCTTCTTACGAAGCGAATGACGAATCGTCGAACGCCTAGGGGAAAGACGGGGTTTGCCCGCTTAGATCAGGCGAGCAAATTTGGTGAGGGAGGGGTCGATCTCTAATGCGCACACATGCTACGATCCCCGCGCTGTTACAGAGCACGCGAAGCGCCATTCTCTAACCGGAATCCCCGCACGGCCCAGTACGAGCGGGTTTTCAGCTACTTGGGATTACCAGCAGGGAAGTTCAAGAGTACTTTTGCAAAGAGAATCAGTGTTAAAAGAGTTGCACAAAACTGCCGTTAGATGCGGCGGTTGGGTGGGGGTATCACCCCTACCGTTGAGCGGTCCGAAACGGCAATTGGCGTGACTTTGAACAACGGCCCGAACAGTGCCAGCCGAAGATCGAAGACGGTTGTCGTACAGATCGAAGGCTGCTTATGAGCTGGAACGGGAATCAACCAATTTGCTTGGCCAGACTAGTCCACCGCAAACGCCTCCACCGCCGGTCCCCCACTTTTCACTGTCGTTCCATCTCGTAAGATGAGTTCTTGCGGTTCTTGCCGCCATGGGATTTTTACTTCATCGGCTGGCCACCGACTTGGATCGAGGCTGGCCTTCATGGCCTTTTGGTATTGTCGTGACCGGCCCGGCCATCCGTTCTCGAAGTCCGTAACGTAGAAGGGTAGTGCCTGATAGAGATGATATCTCTGCACATACTGAAAACGCTGGCGGTGAAGGGGGCAGAGCACCTTTGCAGCCTCTTCGGCTTCGGCTCGCCACCTGAACCATTGGTTGTTCATCCGCGGGGAAGCAGAGGCAGGCTTCAGAAAAATGGGTTGAACGTGTCTGGGCTGCCTTCTCTAGCCGATCCAGCCTCACTTTTAGACTCACTGAAATCTATGGACCTGTGACATCGTATTGGCCAATAGTTTTAAAAGATCGCTAGCAGTTTCCGGAGGCTTTATCGATAGTGCTTCATCATCTGGTAATAGGACCGTCCTGGTCCGGTGCTTAGAGCCCATTTGTGCCGCTCTTCCGGGGTCCAAATGGCAAAGCACACTTTGTTTTTCCTATGACGGCCCAAGCGCCACAACGCTTGCCAGCCCTATTTCTTGCTATGCACCGTTGGGGCATATTCCACCTTCGTTCAATGGTTTCTGGGTCCGAATTTTGAAAAGATCAAGGAGCGGACACTGCACCCAGGGCGTGCACCCAGGGTCGTGGCACGCCACGGGAGTTTGCATACTTTCGAGACCATCGAGCCGGGCCGAACGAGTTGGTCATTGATCACGCTAATCGTCCGTTCCCTTAAGTCGTCCGGATCGGGCTGCAGCAGGTCTTCGTAGGCCAGCTCCCTCCCTTGGTCCGGGCTCAGGCCCTGGACCTCCGCCTGTTGCAGAATCACGATTGCCTGCTCCAGCGCGCTCGTCAGTACCTGGCCGAGTTTCCCGCTGTTCTCCAGGCCCTTGACCATTTGCGGGTTCATTTCGCGCCAGTTCTCCTGGGTCATTGCCAGCAGGGGCGCGAACCGCGCGTCCCGCTGCGGTGGCATGATTTGCGTTTGCAGTTGGTTCACCTATTTTCTACCGACACCATTGTATTTCGACCATCCGTGTAGCGGGTCTGGGCCGCAAACTGAAGCCTAGTACAATTTCAAGCCTCCTGCCGTTTCCCTGCCGTTCGCACCGCAATACACCGAAAACAAGGTCTTAAATGCCATCTGCTGCGTTGTAAGTTGTTAGAACAACATAGGAGCGAGGATTCGATTCCCACATCCCGCAACAGTGCTTAGCAATGAGGCGGCATAGCATAACGGATCAATGCTCCGAGCTTCTACCTCGGACGATGAGAGTTCAAATCTCTCTGCCGCCTCCAATGTGGGGATGTGGTCCAACGGATGAGGGCACAAGGCTACGAACCTTGAGATCAGAGTTCAATTCTCTGCATCCCCTCCACATTAATTAGGCTCGCGTGGTCTAAGGCATGATGACGCTTCGGTCCTAACCTTGTTTGTCAGATCAAGAGATCCGGATTGGATTCCCGGCGCGAGTTCCAGAGGGTGGGTAGTGTAACCGAACAACACGGCAGCGTCCGAAGCTGCAAATCCGGGTTTGACTCCCGGCCCGCCCACCACGGGCGACTGGGCTTGAATATTTGCTTCCGGTGGAATATTATCTAGATCGTCAGCTAAGACTGCGTCTTCTTCCCCGGGGCCCCGCAATAACATCACAAGCGGGACATTTTTGCCTGAAAGTGTCTGTAACGGCTCCGTGAGCAGGGGAAGGTGGGTGCATCGTGGAAGTCTTTTTCGACTTCGGTCTTTTCGAACTGCTGGCTGCAATTGGTCTAGGCGCTGTTTCGCGAACCATCTATTCGAGAAAACCTGTCGGGATTATTTTTCTGATCGTGAGCGTAATTGCGCCTGCCATTCTGCTCGTGATTGCTTCAGCGCCCAGCCAACGATGGATTGCTGGTATCTGTGTGGCCACCACGCTGGTGAACGTCGCGGTGGTGGCAGCGGTGTTGCAATCCGGCCACATTCCCCAGCTCAAGATTCCCATGATCGTGCTGAAACGAAGGGCACGTGCCGTCGAGGCAGAACCACAGGCTTCCGTTCCGCGGGAGAAGCCTTTCGTGAACTATTAGGAATTCAGAATCAATTAAGGAGAGGATCCAATGCCAGACCCTACCAAGACTACAACCACCACACGGCTACCTTTGACTGGAGCCACAGCGGCCAGGGCAATCACTCCCTTACGGCCCGGGATGCCGGCCATGGACTCGATTCAGAAGACGATGACGTTCGCGCCCAAAGCCGGAGGTCCAACTTATCACATCATGAGAACGACCGAGACGGATGCGTACGAAAAGACACCGACCGCCGTCGATCTCTCAAAATTACTGAGAACCAAGGGGGCTCCACCGAGCGCAGCGCTGGCCAAAGCGGTGCAGAAGAAACCGTCGACGGGAGACAACTACGCGGGAACCGACAGAAAGGCCGCCAAGTTGTCCAAAGCGCAAGGCGCCGCGAAGGCATTCGGCGATTTGAAAGACCTGATCGCTTCGCTCGTGCCGGAAAGCACAATGATCAAGCACAAACCGCCCATCAAGAAGGTGGCGACGTCTGGCCGGGTCAAGGAGGAACAACGAAACGTGAATGTTTCGGCCTTCCTGTATGCCTCAAGCCGCGAAGCCGACAACGACTTTCATTTGATCGTGGGGCGAGACCACAAACTAACTCCGGAGATGTACATGACGATGGAGGTTTCGGGATTGCCTCCAAAGACTGATCCGGCCCTGGATTTTACCGATCTCAACGCCGCGCGGAGCGCGTTCAAGAAGTTCTTTGGCGCGAAATTGCCTGGGGCTGGCTACGACTTCTATGACCCTCCGATTCCCGTCAAGATTGAGGGATCGCTCTTCTTTGATATGACACATGCCACCGGTCCGAGTCATCCCTTGACATCGATTAAGTTGGGGTAAGTCGCGAAACGAGGGGGTGGAAGCTTTGCCTAAGTCGAAAAAGACGAAGACCCGAAAGCGCGCAAGCAAGGCCGCGGTCGAGGCATTGGATCAGTTGCGACCGGGGATGCCGGCAAAGGACAGCATTCTAAAAGTGGTGGATTTTGTGCCTCGGCAGAACCCGCAGAAAGTTCGGTACAAGATTCTCAAGACTACCGAGATGGATGCATACGATCCGGTTCCAAACCCGAGGAAGAAGCCTAACCGAAAATCTTAGGCTTCCGGGCAGGTACCTTGCGCCCTATGGAGTGAACATCATGGCCGCCAAGAAAAAAATCAAGAAGTCCAAGAGCATGAAGTCGGAAGTTACACGGAAGGTGCCGAATCGCAAGAAAGGCGTAGCAGAGCGCGAGCACGGCCCAGCCAAGTGGTTTCTGCCAACAGTGGAGTCGTCCTATACCAAGCTGAAGCCGCGTGATACCCAGCAGTTGGCTGCAGCCTTGGGAAAGGGGGCTAAGCGAGCGTTGGCAAAACCAGGGCGGGCAAAATCAGCGCTGGCAAAAACCGCGTTTAAAAGCGTTCTCCAGCCCAATCGTGGCGAGGAGGTCCTGGAGATCGCCGACAAAAACCTTTGGCGCGACCGGCTTTCTGAATACAAGAAGCGCAAGGCTGAGGCGGCAGCACGCCCTCTTGCCCGGCTCGCCACACGAATAGCACCTACGGCCCCCGCAGTGCCGGGCGCAACCAATTGGTCTCCGCTGGGGCCGTCCGTGGTTATGAATGGACAAGCCAAGGGCGAGCCGCCGATTGCGGGACGGATTTCCGGCGTAGCGGTCGCACCCGGCGGCCTGGTTGTATACGCCGCGTCGGCCAATGGTGGTGTGTTCCGGTCAGATGATGGCGGTGTCTCGTGGAAGGCGCTGATGGACGGCTTCGATCTGGCGCCCACGGAATTCGCCAGCACCAGCCTGGCGTGCGGAGCAATCGCGATCGACGAAAAGGATCCCAATCGGGTGTATGTGGGCACCGGCGAGGGCGACACTTATTCAATGTTTAAAAAGCGCCTGGTGAATGCTTTACCTGCATATCGCGGAGTTGGGCCGATCCGGAGCGATGATGGAGGGACCACGTGGAAATCGGAAGCGACGGCGGCTGGTTCGCCGGACTTGGCAGGCCAGGCGTTCTTTGCGCTCGCCGTCGATCCGAGCAACCGGGAAAACGTCGTCGGTGCAACTTCAGAAGGGTTGTACCAACGGGTGCCAGGAGCGGCTGGCACGGCGCAGTGGATCCAACGCCGCAAGGACGTGCATTGCAGCGTGAGGGTCACAGTCAAAGACGGGGCGGTTCAGTTCCTTGCTGCTGATTGGGGAGGGGAGGTGTGGCACTCCTCAGACGGGGCGGCATGGACTGCCGCCGGCACAGCTTTTCCGGCAGCGGATGTTGGCCGCATCGCGCTCGCCGTGCAGCAGCTTAGCCCAGACGTGGTGTATGCATTCGTCGCGAGTTCGGAGGGGACGGTTCAAGGCGTCTATCGGCTGGATGGCGGCGGGGGATCATGGAAGAACGTTGCCAACCCGCCGGATGTGTTGCCGGTTGATGAAAATGGAGCCAGTCAGGGGGATTACGACCTGGCGATCACGGTTAATCCCGCGGATGCCAATGTGATTTACCTGGGCGGAAGCTATTTTGCCGACAACCAGTATTGGCCGGGATCAATCTGGAGATGCCAGGTGACCAAAAGTGGAGCCGCTTATCAGATGACTGGTGTTTCCATCGGCGAGAATGCGCATGCCGACATTCATACGCTGGTGCATACTCCGGGCGATCCGGATTCGCTGTGGGTGGGTTGCGATGGCGGACTCTTTCTAAACCGTGATCCGCGCGGCACGGGAATCTTCAAGTCGCGCAATAACGGGTTGTCGTGCCTGTGCAGCAACTTTTTTGCGCAACATCCGACCGATCCCGGGATTCTGCTCTGCGGGCTGCAGGACAACGGTACGGCGCGCGCCGCCGGCGGTTCGATCTGGAAACAT
>WNFA01005250.1_pt1 | contig 10816 bp, 10 predicted proteins | sample 5400481 | NCBI WGS metagenome assembly WNFA01 (sample SAMN13153340, study PRJNA577476) | soil metagenome | isolation source: 120 cm saprolite under Douglas fir tree site 2 hole 1 replicate 2 | place: USA:California | collected 2015-04-18 | reverse complement strand
GCGCAAGCCCGGCAACGGGGACGACTTCAAGCCCTATTCGCCGGCGGCGACGCTGCCCTATGCCCACCACTGGCGCCTGTTCCGCACGCCGAACGACGCTTTCCTCGCCGCCAACACGCATCGGGAAGGCACGCCGCTGTTCGACATCCTGCAGCCGGCCTATGCCGGGCTCTACAGCGGCGCGATCCACCCCACCGCCGAGGCGCACGCCATCGTCGCCGACCACGTCGTGCGCCACGTGCGCGCGATCGTCGACAAGCCGGGCGTGCCGGGGGCGAAGCAGGACGTGGTCGACAGCCGCCCGCGGTAGTCCGCGCTCCGCACCCGCAAATCGGCCAGCGGTCCGACCGGACCCTCCGGCGACGGCTGGTCGTCGATCGTCGAGCGCGGTCCCAACGAGACGCTCACGACGCCGGCGCTGCCGAAATTCGCGATCCGCCTCGCCGATATCGACTGATCACTCCGCCGCCGCCTGCTCGTGGCCGAGCCGCCGGCTGAGGCGGCGGAGCAGCGCCTCCGCCGCCTCCGCGATCACGGTGCCGGGCGGAAAGATCGCCTCGGCGCCGGCGCGCTCGAGCTCCTCGTAGTCCTGCGGCGGAACGACGCCGCCGACCACGATCATGATGTCGTCGCGGCCCTCCTGCACGAGCGCGGCCTTCAGCTCCGGCACCAGGGTCAGATGCGCGCCCGCAAGAGAGGATACGCCGAGGACATGGACGTCGTTCTCCACCGCCTGCCGCGCGGCCTCCGCCGGCGTCGCGAACAACGGGCCGATGTCGACGTCGAAGCCGAGGTCCGCGAACGCGGTCGCGATCACCTTCTGGCCGCGGTCGTGGCCGTCCTGGCCGATCTTGGCGACTAGGATGCGCGGCCGGCGGCCCTCGTCGGCCTCGAACGCGGTGACGAGCTTCTGCACGCGCGCGACGGCTTCCGACATGGCGCCGACCTCCCGCTTGTAGACGCCGGTGATCGCCTTGATCTCCGCCCGGTGGCGGCCGAACACCTGCTCCAGAGCCGATGATATCTCGCCGACCGTGGCCTTGGCGCGCGCGGCATCGACCGCGAGCGCGAGCAGGTTGCCGTTGCCGCCCGCGGCGTTGCGCGTCAGCGCCGCGAGCGCGTCGGTGACGGCCTTGGAATCGCGCTCGCGCTTGAGGCGCGCAAGCTTCTCGAGCTGCAATTGCCGCACCGCCGCGTTGTCGACCTTGAGCAGCTTGACCGGCGCTTCCTGCTCGGGCCGATATTTGTTGACGCCGATCACCGCCTGCTCCCCGGCATCGATGCGCGCCTGCGTCCGGGCGGCGGCCTCCTCGATGCGAAGCTTGGGCAGGCCCGCTTCGATCGCCTTGGCCATGCCGCCCATGTCCTCGACTTCCCGGATGTGGCCAAAGGCGGCGCGCGCGAGCTCGCCGGTGAGGCGCTCGACATAGAACGCGCCGCCCCAGGGATCGATGGTGCGGGTGGTGCCGCTCTCCTTCTGCAGCACGATCTGGGTATTGCGGGCGATCCGGGCGGAGAAGTCGCTCGGCAGCGCGAGCGCCTCGTCGAGCGCGTTGGTGTGCAGCGACTGGGTGTGGCCCTGGGTCGCCGCCATCGCCTCGATCGCGGTGCGCACCACGTTGTTGAACACGTCCTGCGCCGCGAGCGACCAGCCGGAGGTCTGGCAATGGGTGCGCAGCGACAACGAGCGCGCGTCCCTGGGCTCGAACCCCTTCATCAGCTTCGCCCATAGCAGGCGCGCTGCGCGCAGCTTGGCGACTTCCATGAAGAAGTTCATGCCGATCGCCCAGAAGAAGGAGATGCGCGGCGCGAACCGGTCGACGTCGAGGCCGGCCTTGCGGCCGGCGCGCACGTACTCGACGCCGTCGGCGAGCGTATAGGCGAGCTCGAGGTCCTGCGTCGCGCCCGCCTCCTGCATGTGGTAACCGGAGATCGAGATCGAGTTGAACTTCAGCATCTGCGCCGCGGTGAAGGCGAAGATGTCGGAGATGATGCGCAGCGACGGCGCGGGCGGATAGATGTAGGTGTTGCGCACCATGAATTCTTTCAGGATGTCGTTCTGGATCGTGCCGGAGAGCTGTTCCGGCTTCACCCCCTGCTCCTCGGCGGCGACGATGTAGAGCGCGAGCACCGGCAGCACCGCGCCGTTCATGGTCATCGACACCGAGATCTGGTCGAGCGGGATGCCGGCGAACAGCGTGCGCATGTCGTAAATGGAATCGATCGCCACGCCGGCCATGCCGACGTCGCCGGCGACGCGGGGGTGATCGCTGTCGTAGCCGCGGTGGGTGGCGAGATCGAAGGCGACCGAGAGCCCCTTCTGCCCGGCGGCGAGATTGCGGCGATAGAAGGCGTTGGAATCCTCGGCGGTGGAGAAGCCGGCATATTGCCGGATGGTCCACGGCTGGGTCGCGTACATGGTGGGGTAGGGGCCGCGCAGGTAAGGCGGGATGCCGGGATAGGTGTCGAGGAAGTCGAGGCCGCTCACGTCGCCCGGCCCGTAGGCCGGCTTCACCGCGATGCCTTCGGGCGTGAGCCAGGGCGCGGCCAAAGCCGCCGACGTCGGCGCCGGAGGATCGCGAAACTGCAGCTTGGTGAAATCGGGAATCGCGCTCATGATCTCGCTCGGCCGATCACCCGCCTTGTCCATTCTCGATCTGTGCTCGAGTCGAATCTGCCATCAAGGCGTCATCGCGACTATATCATGCGCCGCCTGCAACGTCGCCGGCACGTCGCAGCCGACATGGATGAAAGTTTGCACGCCGGCGGCCTTCAGGGCGGCTTCGTCGTCGCTCGGCCGTCCTGCCAGATAGATATGCCTCGCACTGGCGGATGTCAGGGCGCGGGCGGCGTCCGCCGCTGTGCGCGCATAGACGTCGTCGGACGAGCACAGGCATGCGAGCCTCGCGCCCGACGCCTTGAACGCCGCGATCATCGCGTCGGCGCCGGCAAAGCCATCGTTGGTCACGGCCTCGATGCCGCCCGCCTCGAAGAAATTCTTGGCGAAAGTCGCGCGCGCGGTGAAATCGGAAGGCTTGCCGAGATTGGCAAGGAGGATTCGCGGCCGCGCGCCGGTCCGTGCCAGCACGCGGTCGGAGGCGTCGCGCAATCGCTCGAATGGTTCGGCGAGCCGAATCGTCGGCAACGCCTCGAATGCCGACGCGGCGGGGGAAGATGGCGCGGCGGCACGCGGCACGTCGAGCACCGACACCGGCGCTTCCGCGAGATCGGCGAAATCGCTGGTGCCGGTGAGCGCATCCTTGCGCCGGGCGACGGCGTCTTGCCGCTCGGAGCGAATGGCGGCGACGTTGCGCTGGATCAGGCCTTGCTCGAGCGCGCACCACGCGCCGCCTGCCTGCTCGATCTCCTGGAAGCGCGTCCATGCGGCGCGGCAGAGCTCATCGGTCAGGTCCTCGATGGCGCCCGAGCCGGCGGCCGGATCCGTCACCCTGGCGAGATTCGATTCCTCGAGCAGCACGAGCTGCGTGTTGCGCGCGATGCGCCGCGCAAACCGATCGGGCAGGCCGATCGCCAGGGTGAACGGCAGCACCGCTATGGCGTCGGCGCCGCCAAGGCTGGCGGAAACGACCGCGATGGTCGCCCGCAGCATGTTCACGTAAGGGGCCTGCCTCGTCATCGTCCGCCAGGCGGTCTCGGCGGAGATGATGGCAGGCACCGGCGTCAGCCCGCAGGCCTCCTCGAGGCGCGCCCAGAGCTTCCGCAACGCGCGGAACTTGGCGAGCGTCAAGAACTGGTCGGCATCGGCGGCGAGGCGAAATGAGATCATCCCGCGCGCGGCATCGAGCGCGACCCCGCCCGCTTCGAGCGCGCGCAGATAGGCGGTCGCTACCGCCAGGACGAAAGCCAGCTCCTGGGCCTCCGAGCCGCCCGCATTGTGAATCACGCGGCCGTCGGCGCACGCAAACGGTCCGCGAAAACCCTGCGCGGCCAAATCGGCGATGACCGCGTTGAACGTCGGAAGCAACTCGCTCCAGGACCGCGCGCTACCGCCGGCGAGCACGGCGGCGCCGATCGGATCGAGGCCGAAGCGGATGCCGGTTGCGGCGCCTGCCATGCCGCGCTGCTTTGCCAATGCGGCGAGCCAATGGGCGACGTCCATGCCCTGCGCGCCGAGATCGAGGTCGAGCGCAATGCCGAGATACACGCCCTCGAGCGCACGCGCGATCGCTGCCTCGCTCGCCGGAACGCCGTAGCCGAAGGCGCCCGGCGAGCCGGCAAAGACGATGGATAGTCCGGTCGCGCCGTTGGCGAGGTCGTGCAGCGCCTCCGCATTGGCGGCAGCGGGATCGGGATGATCGACGCGCTGCATGATGGTCCACGGCGCGCCCGGCGCGCGCCCGGCGACCGGCGTTGCGTCGGCCCGGCGCGGGTAGAGCGGCCCGATGGCAAGCCCGTCAAAGGTCCTCGTGACGAGCTTGTCGTCGAATGGCGCGCCTCTGAGCACGCCTTCGACCAGCTTGCGCCATTGCTCCCGGGTCGCCGGGGGGAACTCGGCGGCCAGCGGCAGCTCGTCGGCGGGATCGGTCATGGTCACAAAATGCCACGGTGCAGGGGGCGGGCCAACTCTCAACGCGGCGGCAGCTTTTCAATGCCGCTTGCGTCGAGCTGCATGAGCGCGTCGCGCACGCGCCGGCCGGCGATCATGCGCTCCGGTGCGATCTCCACGAGCGGGACCAGCACGAAGGCGCGCTCGAACAGGCGCGGATGCGGCAGCACGAGGTCGCCCTCCGCCAAAACGAGATCGTCATAGGCGATGAGGTCGATGTCGAGCGGGCGGGGACCCCAGCGGCGCTCCTTGGCGCGGTCGCGACCGAGCGCCCGCTCGACCGCCTGCGCCCGCGCCAGCAGCGCGCGCGGCGGCAGGCCGGTTTCGATCGCGATGGCGAGATTGACGAAGGCCGGCTGGTCGGCGAGCCCCCAAGGCGGCGTGCGATAGTCGGAGGAGCGGGCGAGCAGGCGCACCGCGGGGCCGTCGCAGAGCGCGGCGACGGCGCGATCAAGCGTCGCGCGCACGTCGCCGAGATTGCCGCCGAGCGCAAGGAGCGCTTCAGCCATGGTCTCGGCGGGCGCGGAGGATGGTGACTCCGACGTCGGCAAAGGTCGCGGCGATCGGGGCATGCGGCTTGTGCACCGTCACCCGTACGTTCGTCACCTGCGCAAAGCGCTCGAGCACGGCATCGGCGACCGCGCCGGCCGCGGCTTCGACCAAGCGGTAGCGACGGGCGCAGAACGCCCGGCTCGCGACCTCGACGACCTGGTCGTAGCCGACCGTGTGCGCGAGCTTGTCGGAACGGGAGGCCACGGTCAGGTCGATGTCGAGCGCCAGGTCGAGGCTGAACGTCTGCCCGACCTTGGCCTCGTGCTGCATCACGCCGTGGTAGGCATGGAGGGCAAGCCCGATGACGAACACGACGTCGGTCATCGCGCGCTTCCGATGGCGGCGGCGACGCGCAGCGCCTGCGTGGTCTCCGCGACGTCGTGGGTGCGGATGATCGCAGCGCCGCCCGCAACCGCGAGCAGATGGGCGGCGATCGACCCGCCCAGCCGACGGTCGGGCGGGGCGGGCGAAACCTTGTCGATGAAGCGCTTGCGCGAGGCGCCGACGAGAAGCGGCAGGCCGAACGACTTGAGCTCGGCGAGCCGCGCGATGGCGACGAGACTTTGCTCCGGCGTCTTGCCGAACCCGATGCCGGGATCGAGCACGATGTTCTCGCGCGCGATGCCGGCGCGCCCGGCGATCTCGAGGGAACGGGAAAAGAATGCCGCGATGTCGGCCATGATGTCGATCGACGGGTCGGCCGCGGCGCGATTGTGCATGATGACGACCGGGGCGGCATGCTGCGCCACGACGCGCGCAAAGTCGGAATCGCGCTGCAGCCCCCACACGTCGTTGACGATCGCGGCGCCCGACGCGAGCGCCCAGGCCGCCACCTTCGACTTCATGGTGTCGATGGAGATGGGGAGACCGAGCGCGGCGGCCGCCGGGAGGACGGCGGCGAGCCGCCGCAATTCCTCCTCGACCGGCACGGCGACGGCGCCGCCATAGGGGCGGCTCGATTCCGCGCCGATATCGAGAATGTCGGCGCCCTCCGCCGCCAAGCGGCGGGCTTGCTCGATGGCGGCCGCGGGATCGAGAAACCGGCCGCCGTCGGAGAAGGAATCGGGGGTGACGTTGAGCACGCCCATGACGATCGGCCGCCCGAGCGCGAGCAGAGGCGCGAGCGGGGATTTTTTCGGATCGAGATCGGAGCCGGCGGTCGGGCGCGCAAGCGTCATGCCGGTCGCTTTGCGCCGGTCCCGGCACGAGTGTCAAGCGCCGCTCCCGTGCCCGGGCGAGCGCGCGGTCGTGTGCTCGGAGCCGGGATTTGTCGGTGCGCAGGGGCCCGCGCGTTCCGCGCGCCCGGGACGCCGACCCGTCAATACGTGATCTTCTGGGGAAGCTTCCTCGCGTGCTCGACCCAGCGTGTCACCAGCTTCTCGGAGGGAAGGACGCGGACGAGCTTTCGCTTCTTGTTGGCCTCGGCGATGGATTTGGCGAGCTTGGCCGGGTTGCGGTACTTCAGCTCCTTTACGGTATCGACACCGACCTCGCACAGAAGCCCGGCATATCCCTTGCCCATGCCTTTGATGCGCAGCTTGTCGGCGATGTTGGCCCAGCGCAGCAGCTTCTTCCCATCGAGGCCGGTCTCGGCGGCCAGGAGCTTGCGTCCTTTCGGGCTTTTTGCTGCCTCGAGCAGCTTCTCCGCCGTTCTGATACCGACGGATTTCAGCGCTTCGGCGTCATCCGCATCGATAGCGTCGATGGCGGTGATGGAATAGGACATCGAATTCTCCTCGCTCCTGGACCAATCGTCGTCGCTGGCAAGCGTCAGACGAACTGGCCGAGGCCGGGAAGCGCGTCGACGATCTCGCCGACGGCAGCTTCCCCTGCAGTGTCTCGTGCAAAGCTAAAGGTTTCGCGGGTGACCGCATCGATGCGGCCCATGCTCGGACTACGCAAACTCGAATTGACGTCGGGTACCAGCGGAGCGAGCGCTCGTACCGCTCGGCTTCGTCCTTCTTCGGACGGCCATTGCCGAGCGATGCCGACGGCCTTTTCCGCGGCCGTGCGGTCGACGCCTGCAATGGCGACGAGACGTCCGATGAGATCGTCCATTGGCCCCTCACCAGCCCCGCACTGTCGGCAGGTTAACCATATATTACGCTGGCGCAGTTTGAGAAAACAAGCGCTGGCGATAAAAGTCGCGATGCGTTGCATTCTTGCATCACGCAACACGCCGGCGCTCGCTTGCTCGCAGGACGCGCGTGCCGATTGACAATGGTGGTCTGGTGATCGGCGGATACAATGCGGCAGTTTTCGTGATCGGGCGAGATTTGGCTGATATGAGAGAGCTCGTTTTCGCCTGCGACCGTGACGGTTGACCATTGACCCGCAGCGGCGACAATAGTTCCCATGATGCCGTTGAGGTCCTGATGACATCGCCCTCGCAAGCGCTTCCCGCCGTGCTGGACAAGATCGACGCCGAGCTCGACCGCAGCCTCGAGCGGCTGTTCGATTTCCTGCGCATCCAATCGATCTCGACCGACCCGGCCTACCGCGACCAGTGCCGGAGCGCGGCCGAGTACGTCGCTAAAGACCTCTCGGGCATCGGCTTCACCACCAGCATCCGGCCGACCGGGGGTCATCCGATCGTGGTGGGCAAGAGCGGGACCGCCAACGGCAGGGCCCCGCGCGTCCTGTTCTACGGCCACTACGACGTTCAGCCGGTCGATCCGCTCGATCTGTGGGAGGCGCCGCCGTTCGCGCCGCGGATCGCGACGCTGCCCGACGGGCGCAAGATCATCGTGGCGCGCGGCGCCTGCGACGACAAAGGCCAGGTGATGACCTTCATCGAGGCGTGCCGCGCATTCAAAGCGGTCACCGGAGGATTGCCGCTGCCGATCACGATGATGATCGAGGGCGAGGAGGAGTGCGGCTCCGAACACCTGTTCGGTTTCGTCCAGGAGAATGCCGACGAGCTCAAGCTCGACCTCGCCTTGGTCTGCGATACCAGCATGTGGGACCCATCGACGCCGATGGTGACCACCTCGTTGCGCGGGCTCCTCTACGAGGAGGTGAAGCTTACCTGCGCCGACCGGGACCTCCATTCCGGGCTGTTCGGCGGCGCCGCGCAGAACCCGCTGCGCGTGCTCGCGCGCATCCTCGCCGCCATGCACGACGACGATGGCCGCGTCACCATCCCCGGCTTCTACGACGGCGTGAACGAGCCGCCCGCCGACATCAAGGCCGACTTCGAGCGGCTCGACCTTACGCCCGACGACTTTCTGGGGTCGGTCGGCCTCAAAGTGCCGGCCGGCGAGAGGGGCCGCATGCTGATCGAGCAGATTGCAACCCGCCCGACCGCCGAGATCAACGGCATGATCGGCGGCTATACCGGGGAAGGAGCGAAGACCGTGATCCCCGGGCAGGCGACGGCGAAGGTGTCCTTCCGCCTGGTCGGGGCCCAGGATCCGAGCAAGATCCGCGATGCCTTCCGCGCCTTCGTGCGCGCCCGCCTGCCGGCCGACGCCAGGGCCGAATTCAAGAGTTTTGCCGGCGCCCCGGCCACCGAGATGTCGTTCGACCATCCGGCGCTGGGAAAGACCCGTGCCGCGCTCGCGGCCGAATGGGGCAAGAAGGCGCTCGCGATCGGCGAGGGCGGCTCGATCCCGATCGTCGGTGACTTCAAGCGTGTGCTCGGCATGGACACGATCATGGTCGGCTTCGCGCTCGACGACGACCGCGTGCATGCGCCGAACGAGAAATACGACCTCACGAGCTTCCACAAGGGCACGCGCAGCTGGGCGCGGATTCTGGCGGCGCTGGCGGAATGAGGCAGGCCGCTGGGCGCATGAGCGGCGTGCTCACGCCACCCGCGGCCTGATTGCCTTTGAGTTGATCCCCGATCTCGCGACGGCGCTGCATCAATTCATGATCGATGTGCCGGCCGCAAGACGCTCTTCCTATGCATGGTCGGTTCCCCTCACAGTGTTGTTCCGCCGCCGCACAACGCCAGGAACCTCCAACCATTGCAGAGAGTTATCCTGCAAAGCAGATGGAGGATCACATGGTCGCACCGGTGATGATCAAGGAACACATGGAAGTCGTCGGTTCCGACGGCGTGCATGTCGGCACCGTCGATCACCTGGAAGGTCGGGACCTGGTGAAGCTGACCAAGGAGGATCCGGACGCGGGCGGCGAACATCATTTCATCCCGCTCGCCTGGGTCGATCACGTCGATTCGACAATTCACCTCAAGCAGGCCGGCGCCGAGGCGAAGGCCCGCTGGAAGACCCACTGACGTCCGAGCCGGATTCCCCCGTCGCCCGCGGCCGTTCGGCCGCGGGGCTTGGCCGCGACCGCCAATGCCCGCTACATGCCCGCTATCGCGAGCCTACAGCGCCGTGTACCAGCGCTGGTCATAGAGCGCGCCGGTCGCCGAGCCGAGCAGCCGGCGAAACTGCTTGGTATGGGCGGCAGCTTCATGGGTGTCCGCGGCCGCCTGGTCGCGCCAAACCTCGATCACGGTGAAATGGTTCGGCCGGGTTTTTTGTTGATAGGTGTCGAAGCGGGCGTTGCCGTCGTCCTTGCGGGTTGGATCGGCCAGGGCTTTAAGCGCGGCGATGCCGTCGTCCTTTTTCGGCGGGATGACATCGACGTGCGAGAGGGCGATCAAGGCGCGTGCCGGGATCGCGACACCGTCACGCGGGCCGACTGCGAGCGCGACATAGGGGCGTTCGTCGATCGGAGCAATCAGGAGCGGCTCGATCTGCTGGCGGAACGTCTTCAGATGTGCGGAGGCCGCGTGCGCATCGTAGCTCTGCTGATCCTTCCAGATTTCGATGACGGCGAACTGGTTCGACGGCGCGCTGCGCTGGAAGACTTCGTAGCGAACGATGCCCGCCTCCTGGCGGCTGGCGGCGGCGTGCTGGCGCATGAGGGTAGTGCCCGAGTCGCGCGCCGACGGCGTCACGTCGATATAGCTGACCATGTAGACGGTCGGATCGCCGGCATCTTGGGCATGTGTCATGGACGAAAGCGGTAGCAGAGCCACGGCAAACAGCAGGCGCGCTGACCGGCGCATGTTCAATCCTCCCCATGCTCGTTCTATTTACGGCGTCGATCGTAATGCTTTCGCCGGCGCCGTCAACGAGCCGGCGCTCACGACCCGGCCCCCGCACGATCGCGATCGCGATGATTCTCCGCTCGCGCGAGGCACGACGAGCGATTCGCGATCAAAGTCCGGGCTGCGTCAACAGGGTCGGAAACGACCGCCCGCGGATGTCGTATACCCGGGCAAAGGCGACGCCATCGCGCACGATCTCGGCCACCAGCGGCGCGTCGAATGCGGCGCAGTAGAATTCCCCGAGCATCATGGCGAAGTCGGCGCCCTTGGGATCCCACGTGGTCTCGAAGTCGCGACCAAGCTCGACCTGCGGGGAGCGGTGCGGGCCGCAGACCGCCACTCTCCAGCGGCGATCGGGAGGCTTCGCCTCGTGGCGCTCGGCAAGCTTCGCCAGCAGCGCCTGCGAGGCCTGCTTGAGCGAGAGGCCCCAGTAGTCGAGCATGTAGCGATCGCGCGCATGCGCGACGCCGCCGGACAGCCAGTTGAAATGGACATATTCGTAGGGGTGCAAGCGCGCCATCTCGCTTGCCGGCAGCCCGACGCCGGCGATCAAGACGACGGCGGCGGCGACCGACGCGTAACGGAGCGGGCACAAGGCGGCGAGATAGACGCCGGCCAGGCCGCCAAGC
>WNFA01008468.1_pt1 | contig 10821 bp, 9 predicted proteins | sample 5400481 | NCBI WGS metagenome assembly WNFA01 (sample SAMN13153340, study PRJNA577476) | soil metagenome | isolation source: 120 cm saprolite under Douglas fir tree site 2 hole 1 replicate 2 | place: USA:California | collected 2015-04-18 | reverse complement strand
TTGGGAAGCCAGGCCAAATCCGCCTCGCGTCTCGCCAGTGCGCTCTGCGGCCTGTTTGAGGTCAAAGCGGAAGTCGATGAGTTCGTCGGAACGCGGCTGATGCTCGACGCTCAGGAATATACGATTTTGGGCAAGCACCATAACGTGCTTGGCGAAGAGACAATGCTCGGCCGAGGCGTCTATAGCGTTCAGGACAAGATCCGGGTCCGCATCTACACCCAGAGCCTCGCTCAATACATTCGATTTCTGCCCAGCGGCGACCTGTGCGAGCCGCTCGCGGACCTCGTCTATTTCTACAATGGAGCCCAGCTCGATTGGGATACCGAACTGGCCATTCCATCGAGCGCTGTCGAGCCCATCCGTCTCGGCCAGTTCGGGCAGCTGGGCTGGACGACCTGGATGGCGCCAGACTGGACCACGACAGAAGCATATCGGCGCGACGCCAGGTTCCACCCAGCGGAGCGCATGGAGAGAAAGAGACGCATGCGGCAAGCCCGCAGCGAGGGAGGCGTGAGTGGCAGACATTAATCTTGAGGCAGTGGCAGGCAAGCTCAACCGCGTCGGCTACGAAGCCTTGTTCAAGGGGCTGCGGCAGGCGAAGGGCGCTGGCAATCGCAATGTCGAACTCGCGCACTGGCTGGTCCATGTCCTGCAAGACGAGCGTACCGACATCGCGCTGACCGCCGATAATTTCCAGCTCGATCGCAACAAGCTCCTGATGGACATCAACGCTGCCATCAGCGGATTTCGCAAGAACGAGACCGAAATGCCATCGGTGTCCAACACCGTGATGGACATGCTCGACCGGGGCTGGCATTACGCCACGCTCTTTTTCGGGGAAACACAGATACGAACCGGCCACGCTCTGGTCGGCGCACTGCAATCGCGCGAACTCAGCCGCGCACTCAAAAACATCTCATCCGAATTCAACAAGATTTCGGTCGACGTCTTGACCAGCGAGTACCGCAAGATCTGGGCGGGCTCTGAGGAAGAAACCCTGCGTCCGATGGATGGTTCGGGGTTGGGGCCCGCAGCGAGTGCTGCACAACAGACCGGTGCCGCGAAAGGTACCACACCGCTCGATCGCTTTTCGCAGGATCTTACCGCAAAGGCGAGATCCGGCGAGATGGATCCGATTCTCGGCCGCGATGACGAGATCCGCCAATTGATCGATGTCCTGATGCGCCGGCGGCAGAATAACCCGATCCTCACCGGCGAGGCGGGCGTCGGCAAGACTGCGGTCGTCGAAGGCTTTGCCCAGCGTATTGCATCAGGCGAGGTTCCGCCACCGCTGAAGAATGTCCGGCTCTGTGCGCTCGACATCGGCCTGATGCAGGCGGGCGCGTCGATGAAGGGCGAATTCGAGCAGCGGCTGCGCTCGGTGATCGATGAGGTGCAAAGCTCGCCGACACCGATCATCCTGTTCATCGACGAAGCCCATACCCTGATCGGCGCCGGCGGGTCCGCCGGCACCGGCGATGCCGCCAATCTCCTCAAGCCTCCCCTCGCCCGCGGCACGTTACGCACCATCGCCGCGACCACCTGGGCCGAATACCGCCAGTATATCGAGAAGGATCCGGCGCTGACCCGGCGCTTCCAACCTATCCATGTCGACGAGCCCGACGTTGCGACCTGTTGCATCATGCTGCGCGGGCTCCTCGGACCGATGGAAAAGCATCACGGCGTGCGGATTTCCGACGCCGCGATCGTGGCCGCCGTGAATCTGTCACACCGCTACATCCCGGCGCGGCAATTGCCGGACAAGGCTGTCAGCCTCCTGGATACAGCCGCGGCCCGGGTGGCGATCAGCCAGAGCGCGACGCCGGCCTTGGTCCAGGACGCGCGTGTTGCCATCGTTGCGCGCGAGGCAGAGAGAGCCGCGCTCGTCAGCGACAGCGATTTGGGAAACGACGACGCAGATCGCATGACAAGCCTCGATGCGGATATTGCGGCGCTCAAGGAGAAGCTCTCTGGCCTGGAGGCCGAATGGGCCACGGAGCAGGCCCTCGTCAACGATATTCGAAGCATCAGAGAGATATTGGCAGAGCCGAAGCAAGGCGACGACGAGACGACCGCAAAACGCGCGGAATTGCGCGGCAAGTTCGACGCGCTGGAGGGCATCACACTCGAAAAGCGGATGATCTATGCCCATGTCGACTGGCGATGATTGCCAAGAGGATCGAGACCAGCCGAGCCAAGCTCGACAACCCATCAAAGCCGATCGGCGTATTCATGCTCGCCGGCCCCTCCGGCGTCGGCAAGACCGAGACCGCGCTGGCGCTGGCCGAGGCGCTCTATGGCGGCGAGCAGAACATGATCACCATCAACATGTCGGAGTTTCAGGAGGCGCATACCGTCTCTTCGCTGAAGGGCGCACCTCCAGGCTATGTGGGCTACGGCGAAGGTGGCCGGCTCACCGAAGCGGTACGGCGAAAGCCGTATAGCGTGATTTTGCTCGACGAAGTCGAGAAGGCCCATCCCGACGTGCATGAGATTTTCTTCCAGGTGTTCGACAAGGGCATCATGGAAGATGGTAACGGTCGAAGGATCGATTTCAAGAACACCCTGATCATCCTGACCACCAATGTCGGCACCGACTTGATCATGGGGTTGTCGCGCGACCCGAAATATCGTGACGATCCGGAAGAACTTGGTTTGAGGCTGCGGCCGGAGCTGCTCGAGGTATTTCCGGCGGCGCTGCTCGGGCGCATTGTGACCATTCCTTATTTCCCGCTGACGAATGCCATGCTCGATGGCATCGTCCGGCTACAGCTTGGTCGCATCGATCAACGCATTCGCGACAACCATGGCGCCTCATTCGTCTACGCTGACGCGGTGATCGATCATATCGTTTCAAAATGCAATGACCCGGACTCCGGCGGTCGCATGATCGACAACATCATCACCAATACGCTGCTGCCGGCACTATCCCGGGAATTCTTGAAGAAATCTCTGGCCAAGGAAGAAATCACGCAAGCCCGAGTGACGATCGAAGATAACGATTTCGCGTATGCCTGGACTTGAGCGATTTGTCGTCATGAGCATGTGACTTTGATGGCGCTATCCCATGAAACAACGACGTCAAGGTTCTGGGACGACATTCCCGTGTCCCCGACGGGTGCTGGAGACTCTCAAGTCGCTGACTTCTGAGGAGTAGCGTTCGACGGGTTCTAGTTCGTCTGAAATCCGATTACAGATCACCTGGAGATATGCACATGGCCGACGGATCGCAACGTACTGATTACATGGCGATGGAGGAATTAAAAAAACGCGCCCAAGAACACATTGCGCGCGGCGACCAACCGCTGGGCGAAACCAGAATGCTTGTAGTTAAGTTTGATACGAACTTCGACCGCTTTGCCGCGAACGTTGCTTACGAGTTGCGCCATTTGGTCGTCTATAGAACCGACGGCGGCAATTTCGCCCGAGGCCTTGTGCGCCAGACCGGACAGCTTGCAAATTTTCATCGCGAGCTGCTTGAAAATTCAATTGCAAATGGGACCAGAGTTAGTGTGGCTGCCCGCCTTTACCGGCGCGCCAATCCCGATCCGACCCTGCGCTGGATGATGAGCGTTCAGTTCGGTCGACCAGTAATCGCTGTCAGCCAAAACGAGGGCGGGCAAATCTACGCTTCGCCGGCTGTTGCCGAACAGTCGGGAAAGAATCTCGCTGAACTGGTTCTCCAGCACGCAGCGATCGTCGTCGAAAACCCACATTGGAGCGGCGACGGTCAGAAACGACTTAGGGACTGGATCAAGCTCGCCCAGCAGATTGGATATCCGGGGTTTCTGGATCTCTGGTACTACAATCGAGTGGCCGTATTCGAGTACGTAAACTGGGACACCACCGATGGCCGCCGCAAGGCGATGACGACAAGGACAGCCGGCAAACTGCCGTTCGACGGCACCACCGGCAGTATGAGCCGAGGCGTGAGCTTTTCAGCCGCGCCGGACACCCCGTGGCGCAATTATCCCTTTCGGAACGCCATCAAGAAGTGCGTGGGGCAGCGAAACATCGACGATTGTCATGGTCTAATCGGGAATGAGTTGAGATTCGCGGAAAGCGAAATTTTCCAATCCATCCAAGAGATGAACAAACAGATTAAGCGCGTATCCGTTGTGGCCGGTCTGGATTTCTTTAGCGTGTCTGGCGCGCCGTCCGACAGTTTAGGTCCGCTCGCCGGCATGTTCTATAAGGACATTAGAACCCGATTGCTCGATCCCAAATCGCTTTATGCAACTTACATGAAGTACTCACAGGACACATCCGGTGTGCCGATTTGGTAGCAATACAGATGAACCCTTGGAGGGGTTGCCGAGGCAGCAGAGCATGACATCGGCCTGTCCGAGCCGCGCGCGTGACATGGCGAAACGGAGCAACCTGCGTGCGTTGTGAACTGGAAGAGGACGACATCGGCAACTTTCCGGGCGTGACGCTGTTCACGAAAGGGACCGCGCACTGCATCAAGCCGACGGCCGTCTATCTTCCGCCGAAACCCGCGGCGCTAGGCAACATGCTCGACGTCGTGATCTGGCTGCATGGATTCGCTGTCAGAGACCATAAGTTTCTGTTCCGCAACGATCCTGCGCGGATACGCGAACAGGTTCGCGATTCCAACAAGAATGTGGTGCTTATCGCACCGTTCCTGGGTTTCGAATATTTCGTCAAAGATAAGTTTGCTGGAAACTACAGCGCTAAGGACCTGGCGAAACCGAACTGGGGCGAACGCTACCTGAACGAAGTACTTGCAGCTATTTCGCACTTCCAGGTTCCCGATTTAAAGTCTCCGCCTCAACTTCAAATCGGCAAGCTCGTCATTGCATGCCATTCAGGAGGCGGCAACGGTATGCGCAATCTTGTCGGGAGCCTGGGAAAATATCAGTCGAACCTTAAGGCATGTTGGGGGTTTGACTGTCTCTACGACGGGAGCGGACCGCCCGACCACGCCACATTCTGGTATCGATGGTTGTCGGGACCAAACGCCAGGCCACTGTATATCATCTATGGTCCAGATACCCTTCCGCAATCCGTCAAGCTGGACCTGACGGGGCGTGGGCTGGCGACGCCGGAAGGCAACAAGGCTGAGCCGCGTCGCCCCGCGCTCAAGAATCTCAATGTGAGCATCGGCCACTACGACGCATTTCCGGCATTCGGCCAGATGGTCAAGGTCAACGATCTCGACCCCTCCTTCGTCGACCGTTTCATGATTCCGCCGACGGCCGACGGAGCTCCTTCCATGCACAAGTCATGGCCGCAGGGGAAATTTCTCGGACAGGCGATCACGAACGTTCGCGAGGCGTTTCCCTTCCCGAAGGATATTCACTACATGATCGCACGGGGCGGTTTCCTGGATCGGTTGAGCAAACTCTAATGCATGGAGAGTAATGTGGTCATCATACCGGTGGACGCTCATCTGCTGACCCTGACGATTTCGACGCCTGAGATTGTGGAACACCCGGTGCGTGTGGGCCGCGAAACCCGCATGCAGCGCGAACGCATTCAACGGACGCGTGAGATCAAAACGACACGCAGCGCGGCCTCCCTGATATCGTCGTTCAAGGAAGTGAACAAGATATTCGGCGCCGCTGACATCGAATTTCGGCTGCGGTATACCACATCCGATCTCGTTGAGGCGCCGAAGGGATCCGAAGACCTTGACGATGAGGGTTTCCTCATGCTGGCCAAGGACTTCCCAATGAAGAATGCCGTCAGCCTGCTGCTGGTTCGTCGGTTTGTGGGCTCAGAGGGGGGCGCCTCCAAAAAGGAGCTCCGCGTCTGCGCGGTCGGAGACGACGCCAACGACACGTCGCTCGCGCACGAGTTCGGGCACCTGCTCTGGCTCGATCACCAAGGTGACATACGGGATTTGATGAACCCCGGCCTCGCGGTTCCCGGCGCGCCCTTGACGCGAAAGGAAATTGGCGACGTTCGCAAATCGCCGCTTGCTCGGCAATTTGGCGGGCGTCCATCCAAGGGCTAGCCCTAGCAACCGGATAATTGGCGGCAACTGCTCGACGCGGCTCACAGAAATTGGGAAAATTGAGGCTGAGAGGAACGAGCCTCACTATTATCTGTCGTTTTTCGATCCCTTAAGCGCCAAGGGGTGCCTCAGACCTTGGTGCGCTCGGAGTGTTCGCGGACGGCGCCACGCCATTGAAGCGTCCCTGCACCAGCGACGGCACGCCTGCCGGTGAGGTCGATCAAGCCGCGGCCGGTCTGCCGCCAGCGCGGTGGGATCGAGCGTCGCGAGGTGGTTGCCGGCCTGCACCGCCGGGTCGGTGAAGCGGCCACCGGTGAAGCTCGTGTTGGTGACGCCGCTGAAATTGATGAGGGTTGGCAGCGCAGCAGCGGTCGTGGGCAACGACACCTTGCTGCCCGGCGCGACGGTCAAGGTATTCACCGTGTCGTTGCCAAAACCCATGTCGAGCAGGCCTACGATGCGCGATCCGGTCAGCAGCGTCAGCGTGTCGGCAGCGTTCGACAGCTTGATTGCCGTGCCGCTTGCGCCGGCGGTAGAGATGATGGCGCTCGAGTTGGTGATGGTGGCGGCGCCGCTGGCTTGAATGCCGATGTTACCCAAGATGATGCCGGCGTTGGCGATGGAGGCGACGGTGTTTGCAACAATTCCGAACGTCCCACCCGATATGGTGCCGGCGCCGGTGCTGGTCACATTGGCGGTGCTGGCAAAAATGGCGGCAGCGCCTGCGGCAATGGCGCCAGAGTTGATCACGCGGGCGGTGTCGCCGGTAATGCCGAGCCTCCCACCTGAGATAGCGCCGGCATTGTTGACGGCAGCGAGAGTCGAGGTGCCGATTCCAGTGAATGTTCCCGTGATATGGCCGGTGCTCGTGTTGCTCACATCGGCGGTGTCGGCAGAGATGCCAAAGCCATTCCCGCCGGTCGCAGAGACGCCCATCGCAGAGATGAGGCCGGCATTCCTGACGGTTGCCGTCGTGGCCTGGACGCCGCTTGTGTCACCTGTGATGACGCCGGTGCTCGTATTGTTTATGGTCGCATCGCTACCGCTGATACCAATACCACCCGTGATAGTGCCGTCATTGTTGACCGTTGCCCTCGTGCCGAACACCATGCCGAAGCCGTCTCCCGTCACCGTCGCGCCGGCCTGGATATTGTAGGTATTGTCGTTGTCGTTAACCGTGCCATAGCCGTTGGTGCCGTTCTGGTTGGTGGTCTTCCCGGTGCAGGTGACGATCGTGTTGTTGACCGGCGAGGCCGGCGTGCAGGCCGCCTCGGCGCGCCCGCTCATCGCGAAGGAAGCAATCAGCAGCACCTGCATCAGCGCGTGTCGTCGCGGAATCAGCTTCGGGCCCGCCACATATGTTTTTGCCCGCGCGCTGGATTTTTCGCCGACGCTGGCGAGAGCCAATACTCTCAAGCCAAACCTCCGTCCGATACGCTTCAAGTTCGGACGTACTCTTGAGGGAAATCTCGAATGCGCGCGTCAACCGGTCGGCTGATACCAGTATTGCCCCCCATGTGCGGCTTGGACGGAGGTGACAGAGACTAGGACCAAAGCGAACCGGCGACCTATTGTCGGCGGCTGGTTCTAGCGCTGGCCGAACGCAGCAAGCTTCGGGTGAAAAACTTCTACGCCGGTCTCGATACCCGTCTGGCAAAAAGTCCCCTTTTTTCGACGGCAACGCGTTCTCGGCGGCAGACATTGCCGCACTGGTCACTGTCTTTGGCGACCAAAGCCGTGAGTTTTTTTCGGCGCCCGGCGAGCACGCCGCGCTGGAGCGTTGGTACGAGAACGTTTCGAGCCGACTTAGCGTCGGGGCCTAGCGGGGCCAGCACGCCGACGGACATGGTCGAGAAACGCCATGACCGAAAAGCCGTCCGAAATAACCATCCGAAAATGCAAGTGTGCACAACATGGCGAAGACAACCGAAGAATCAAAGGCATCAATGCTCGAAGCGTTCGAAACGCTTTTCAACCAGCGGGACTACGAAGCGGCCAAGCGGTATTGGTCATCGAACTATATTCAACACATCGCGCCCGGGGGCGCGACGGCGCTTCGGATGCGGCGGCCGCTTGCAGCCGCATCCGAAGCGCAACGTTGAATCGCGCTATCCGGTCGCGAACGCGACGGCGTCGTCGTCACCGATGGAAATCCCAACCTGTGCGCCGATCGGCCATCGCGTCATCGCGTCATGTCGCGCCGATCGCACCAGCAGCCGGTCGCGCACCGATTCAGCGCAGTCGATGTAGAGATCGACGTGCCCGCCCTGGTAGACCTGCGCAGCGACCGTGCCGCTGGTGGCGCAGGGCGCGTCGGAGTCGACCATTTGCAACTGTTCGGGGCGGACAAACAGGTCGACCGGCGCAGATGCCGTGACGCCGCGCAACGAGCTTGCCGGCACCTTGACACGCGCGGCGCCCACGGCGACGACGGCATGGGCTCCGTCGAGGCCATCAAGCCTTCCGCGCAGCACATTGGCGTCGCCGACAAAGGATGCGACGAAGCGGTCGCAGGGCCGGCGATAGATTTCTTCCGGAGTACCGAGTTGGCGAATGCGCCCTTCCGACATGACCGCGAGCCGGTCGGACAGGCTCAAGGCCTCGCCCTGGTCATGGGTGACGAAGATCGTCGTGACCTCGAGCTTGCGCTGGATCTCGCGAAGCTCCACCTGCATTGATGCGCGCAAATTCTTGTCGAGCGCCGAAAACGGTTCGTCGAGCAGCAGCACCGTCGGATTGATCACCAACGCGCGCGCCAGCGCCACGCGTTGCTGCTGCCCGCCGGAAAGCTGGCGCGGCTTGCGGCCTTCGAGGCCAGTGAGCCGGACCAGCGCCAGCACCTCCTCAACGCGCCGGTCCCTCTCCTTCTTCGGAACGTGACGAACCTTCAGGCCGTAGGCGATGTTGTCGGCCAGCGACATATGCGGGAACAGCGCGTAGTTCTGAAACATCATGCCAATTTCGCGCTTGTAGGTCGGCACGTCGTTGACACGTTCGCCGCCGATGCGGATGTCGCCACCGTCCGGGCTGAGGAAACCGGCGGCTAGATTGAGCAAAGTGGTCTTGCCGCATCCGGACGGGCCGAGCAGCGTCATGAACTCGCCCCGCCGGACCGACAGCGAGACCTCGCGCAGCGCGACTGCTTCGCCGAAACGCTTTGTCACGGAGTCGAAGCGGACCGCAACGTCATCGCCGGCAGCGAACCCGGCTGTCTGCGCCGCAACGCCAGTGTCAGCGAGTATGTTCAATGTTCAGTACCTTACCGAGACCCAGAAATGCATTGGCGAGGATGATCAACGCAGCCGTGCCGACGATGTACATCACCGACAGCGCCGCCATCGACGGATCGGCATATTCCCGCACATAGTTGTACATGGCGACCGGCAGGGTCTGCGTCCGCTGCGCCGTGACGAACAGCGACGCTGTGAATTCGTTGAACGACAGGATCGCGGCGAACAGCCAACCGCTGACCAGGCCGGGCAGCAGCAGCGGCAGCGTGACCGTGAGCAGCACCCGCAGCGGTGGCGCGCCGAGGCTGGCGGCGGCGAGTTCATAGCTCTGATCCAGATTGCGCAACGACACATAAACGCTGCGGATCACGAAGGGCAGCACCAGCACGACGTGGCAGAATATCACCACCGCGTAACCGCGGGTCCAGCCGATCTGCGCGGCGAGGATGAGGAAGCCGAGCCCGACCGTGAAATGCGGAATGACGAGCGGCGACAGCAGAATGGTTTCGATCAGCTTGCTGAAGCGAAAGCGATAGCGGTCGAGCGCGAAGGCAAACATCGCCCCGACCAGCAGCGCGATCGTCGAGCTCCAGGCGGTGACGATCAGGCCGTTGCGAAAGCCGTCGCGAAAATCCTGATAGGCGATGGCCTTGGCAAACCAACGCAGCGACCATGCCTGCGGCGGAAACGACAGGATCGCCCTGTCGTTGAAAGCGGCGATGGTGACGACGGCCACCGGCAGCACCAGAAAGCCGAGGATCAGCAGCACCGCGAGTTTGCCGACGAAGCCGAGCCCGAGCTGGTAGGTCGAACGCGGCATCTCAATGCGCCCGAATATTGTCGAGCGGGCGCGCCGCCAGCCGCAGCATCGATAGCACCACGATGGTCAGCGCCAGTCCGGCCACGCAGAGGCTCGCGGCAAACGGGAAATTGAAGCTGGCGAAGCCGAGCTGGTACACGAGGTTCGAGATCATGTTGACCTTGCCGCCGCCGATCAGTTGCGGCGAGGCGAAGGCGCTGAAGGTCCAGGCGAAAGCGGTGGTGACGCCGGCGACAACGCCCGGCATCGACAATGGCAGGGTGATGGTGAGGAACGTTCGGACGGGGCCGGCGCCTAGGCTTTCGGCGGCCTTCTGGTAATCGCGATCGATATGCGACAGGCCGGCGGCGAGCATGATCACCATCACCGGCAAGGTAACATGCACCAGCGCGACCACCACGCCGAAGGTGGTGAACATGAACTGGAACGGCTGTTCGACGATGCCGAGATAGATCAGCACCGAATTGATGAAGCCGTTATTGCCCAGCACGATGATCCAGGAATAGGTACGCACGACTTCGCCGAGGAACAGCGGCGTGACGACGATCACCAACAGGGTCGACTTGAGGATGGCGTTCTGCGTTCGCACCAGCGCATAGGCCAGGGGATAGCCGACGATCAACGTCGAGATCGCCGTCAGGAAGCAGATCCAGACGGTGTCGAGAAACACCCGCGCATAAAGCGGTTTCAGCAAGTCCGCAAAATTCGCCAGCGTGAAGCCGCCCGGCTCCAGAGAGCCAGGCACGTAAGCGCGAAAACTGAACTGCAGTACCGCCGCCATCGCGGCCAGC
>WNFA01009597.1_pt1 | contig 10822 bp, 10 predicted proteins | sample 5400481 | NCBI WGS metagenome assembly WNFA01 (sample SAMN13153340, study PRJNA577476) | soil metagenome | isolation source: 120 cm saprolite under Douglas fir tree site 2 hole 1 replicate 2 | place: USA:California | collected 2015-04-18 | reverse complement strand
AGGCCCGCCAGGAGCACCGCCGACTTCACCTGGGCGCTGGGGACATTGGGCCGGTATTCGATTCCATGCAACGGCACCTTGCCTCCGACCTCGAGCGGCGGCCATGAAGCATTTGCGCCCATCTCACGCAGTGGCGCCACCACGCGATCCATCGGCCTCGTGGTCAGCGACTCGTCACCCCTCAGCTCGGAAGCAAACCCTTGCGCCGCCAGCAATCCCGCCAGCAGCCTCATCGTCGTCCCCGAATTTCCGCAGTCGAGCGCATCAGCCGACGCGTGGAGGCCGTGCATGCCGACGCCCCGAACCACCGAGTCTTCGATCTCCACGCCGAGCGCGCGCATGCAGCCGGCGGTCGATCTGACGTCGGCCCCGGTCGACAGGCCGCGCACATGGCTCTCGCCCTCGGCAATCGAACCGAGGATTAGCGCCCGGTGCGAGATCGACTTGTCGCCCGGCACCGTGATATCGCCGTCGAGGCGGCGTGCCCTTCTAACAGTCGCGATCACCGGGAATCCTTTGTCCAGCGCTCACGGACCGAGCGCGCTTCCTCGAAAAGCTCGACGAGGCGCGGGTCGTCGGCTTCGAGATGGCGGCGCAAGCGGGCGAGCGAGTGGGTGATCGCGTCCAGCTGCTCCAGCAGATTGTCGCGATTGGTGCGCGCGATGCCCGCGGCCATCGCCGGGTCCCCGGCGGCCAGCCGGCTCATGTCGCGGAACCCGGACGCCGCGACCTTCGAAGCCTCCGGCCAGTCGGCCCGGCCTGAGAGGGCGAGGACGTAGCCGACCGAAAGCAAAAGCGCTGCATGGCTGACGCCGGCCACCAGGCGATCGTGTGTGACCGCGTCCATGACCAGCGGGTGCGCGCCGGCAGCCTCCACCAGGCCGACTACGGTCTGATCGCTGCGCGTAAGAATCCAGGGCGCGCCCGCAAACAGGTCGGCGTCCGCGGCATCGATGCCGAACGTCTCGCGCCCGCACATCGGGTGGCCGCCCACCAGGTCGATGCCCGCCCCCGCGGCCCACTCCATCACGCTGCCCTTGGTGCTCGCGACATCGGTGACGACCTTGCCCGCGACATGTGTGCGCAGCCTCGTGAACACGTCTTGCATCGCCAGGATGGGGACCGCCACCACGATCACGTCCGCCATGTCGACGACGTCGAGGTCGGTGCCCGCCGCACTCGCGATCCCGCGGTCCATCGCCTTCAGCGCCGTGGCGGCGTCGCGATCGAAGCCGACAATGGTGAGCTCGGGCCGCGCTTTCTTCAGCGCCAGCGCGAACGAGGCGCCCATCAGGCCCAGGCCCACCATGCCGATCGTGGGCATCTAGCGGATCAATCGCTCTAAGCGAGCTGCTTGGCCAGCGCGCCCAGCAGCCTACGGAGGTCCTGCATCAGGCGGTCAAAGCTCGCGAAGTCGAGCGACTGCGCCCCGTCCGACAGGGCCTGGTTCGGAGTCGGGTGCACCTCCACGATCAGTCCATGAGCGCCTGCGGCCACAGCGGCCAGCGCCATCGGTCGCACCAAGGACCAGCGCCCCGTCGCCTGCGAAGGGTCGACGACGATCGGCAGGTGCGAAAGCTCTCGAGCGAGCGGAACGGCGTTGAGGTCGAGCGTGAAGCGAGTGGCCGTCTCGAATGTCCTGATGCCGCGCTCGCACAGGATCACGTCGCGGTTGCCCTGCGACAGGATGTACTCGGCGGCCAGGAGCCACTCCTCGATCGTCGAGGACATGCCGCGCTTCAGCAGCACCGGCTTGCCAGACTTTCCCGCCTCCTGAAGCAGCGCGTAGTTCTGCATGTTGCGGGTCCCGAGCTGGAGGATGTCCGCGTATCGCGCGACCAGCTCCACGTCGCTGGGCGAGACCACCTCAGTCACGACCTTGAGCCCGGTCTCGTCGCGAGCGGTGGCCATCATCTTGAGCGCCGACTCGCCCAGGCCCTGGAACGAGTAGGGCGATGTGCGCGGCTTGAACGCGCCGCCGCGCAGGATCTTCGCGCCCTGCGAGGCAACGTGCCGGGCCGTCTCGAGGAGCATCTCCTCGCCCTCGACCGAGCATGGGCCTGCCATCATCACGACCTCGTCGGCGCCGATCTTCACGCCTCCGACATCCACGACCGTATCGACGGGCCGGAACTCCCGGCTCGCGAGCTTGAACGGCTTGGTGATCTGCATGATCTCGTGGATGCCGCCGAGGTGCGAGAACGCTTCCTTGTACGCATACGCGTTGCCCCCGATGACCCCGACGAGCGTCCGTTCCTCGCCGCGCGAGATCTCGGTTTTCAAGCCGATCTCGTGGACGCGATCGACGACGGCGTCGATCTCGGCCTTGGTGGCGTGATGCGCCATCACGATGATCACGGGATCAACGGGCTCCGCAGTGAATCGAGGTCCGTCTTGATGGCGGAGGCTCCGCGCAGGTACGCGAAGCGCATGGCCGATTGCGGCCTCGGCGTGTTGTAGAGCAGCAGAGTGCGGATGCACATCCGGACCCCGCGCGGGTTGGGGAGCTTGACATCCATATCGTGGCCGCAGAGCAGGGGCACGTCGATCCAGCCCAGGCGCCGCGCCGCGTAGGCGGGGTACTCGGCGGTGAGGTCGTGGGTCGTGGTGAAGTAAGCGAAGCAGATCTCAGCGATGTCCAGGTCGTTCTGCAAGGACAGCTCACGAAGCAGCTCGTCGGTCGCCTCTGTGATCGCTTCTTCCGTGTTCGCGGTCGCCGTCGTGGCGCCGCGGATCCCCCTCACCGGCATGCTTTCAACAGGGCTTTCACCAGCGCGATGGGGTCCCCATCTTTGTCGATCTCGGAGACGATGGCACTGCCGACCACAGCCGCGTCGGCGTTCCCTCGCAATGCCTTCATGTGGTCCGGGCGTGAGATGCCAAAGCCCGCCGCCACGGGCAGGTCGGTGTGCTTCTTGACCTCACCCAGCAGATCCTTCATCCCAGACGGCAACTCGTTGCGCGCCCCCGTGATTCCGGTCACCGTCACGCAGTAGACGAAGCCGCTCGAGTGTTCGCAGATCGAAGCCATTCGGCCCGGCGGCGTGGTCGGAGCGACCATGAACACCGTGTCGAGCGAAGCCGAGCGAAGCCAGCCGGCGACCGGCTCCGACTCTTCGATCGGGAGGTCGGGGACGATGACGCCGGCGACACCGGCCTGCGCCGCTTCCGCGGCGAATCGCCTGGGGTCGTGCGAGAGGATGGGGTTGATGTAGGTCATCAGCACGATCGGGATGCCCTCGCGTGCGATGGCTGCGGCCAGCTCGAGGGACGCCCCCACCGTCATCCCGTGTTCGAGAGCGATCTGCCCTGCGTGCTGGATCACCGGCCCGTCCGCCAGCGGGTCCGAGAACGGGATGCCGATCTCCAGCGCGGCGATGCCAGACGTCGCCAGCCTCTTCCCCACCTCGAGTGACTTTTTCTTGGTCGGGTGGCCGGCCATCATGTAGGCGACGAGCTTCAGGTCGCCATTCGCCCTCAGCGCCTGATCGAGCCGGGCGGTTTCAGTTTTCAACGGCGCCCTGCTCTTCGACCGAGTCCATGTCCTTGTCGCCGCGCCCGGAAAGGCAGACGAGGATGCGGCCTCCGGGACCGAGCTCGCGGGCGATCAGGCCCGCCTGGTGCAGCGCATGCGACGGCTCGAGCGCCGGCATGATGCCTTCGAGCCTGGTGCAGAGCTTGAACGCCGCGACCGCGTCCTTGTCGCTGACGGCCACGTAGTCCACTCGCTCGAGGTCGCGCAGGAAGGAGTGCTCGGGGCCGACGCCGGGATAGTCGAGGCCGGCCGAGATCGAGTGCGTATTGAGCACCTGGCCGTCGCCGTCCTGCAGGAGGTAGGAGAAGGAACCGTGCAGGACGCCGGGGCGGCCGGCGACCAGCGAGGCCGCGTGCTTCCCGGTCTTGATCCCCGAGCCGGCGGCCTCGACCCCGACCAGCGAGACGTCTTTGTCGTCGAGGAACGCGGTGAAGATGCCGATCGCGTTGGAGCCGCCTCCGACACAGGCGACGACGACATCGGGCAGCTTCCCGTCCACGGACAGGTACTGATCGCGCGCCTCGTCGCCGATGACCCGCTGCAGGTCGCGGACCATCTCCGGGTACGGGTGCGGGCCCACCACCGATCCGATGATGTAGTGGGTGGTGCCGACGTTCGTCACCCAGTCGCGAATGGCCTCAGAGGTCGCGTCCTTCAGCGTCTTGGTTCCGGTCGCGACCTCTCTGACCTCGGCCCCGAGCAGCTTCATGCGACGCACGTTCATCGACTGCCGGCGCATGTCCTCGGTGCCCATGTAAATCGCGCACTCGAGGCCGAAGCGCGCGGCCACGGTCGCGACGGCGACGCCGTGCTGCCCGGCCCCGGTCTCCGCGATGACGCGCGGCTTGCCCATTCGGACCGCGAGCAACGCCTGCCCGACGGCGTTGTTGAGCTTGTGGGCGCCGGTGTGGCAGAGATCCTCGCGCTTGAGGTGGATGTGCGCGCCGCCGAAGTGGGCGCCGAGGCGAGTGGCGGAGTAGAGCGGCGTCGGCCGGCCGATGAACGCGTGGCGGTGGCCGGCCAGCTCGAGCTGGAACTGGGCGTCGGCCTTGGCTTCGTGCCAGACGCCTTCGAGCTCGTCCAGCGCGGTCATCAAGGTTTCCGGTACGTACTGGCCGCCGTAGGCGCCGAACCGACCCCTGACTGGGTGTTTGATCACGAGAGGATCTCAGCCAGACGTACGGCATGGACGAAGGCCCGCACCTTGTTGTGATCCTTGACCCTCACAGAGGCCTCGACCCCGCTCGAGACGTCGACTCCATAGGGCTTGAACTCGGTCACGACCTTGCCCACGTTACCCGGTTCGAGACCACCGGCGATGAATACCTTCCGAGTTGCCAGCAGCTCGCGCGCGAGATCCCAATCCCAGGTCTGGCCGGTGCCTCCGCGCTGGTCGATGGACCAGGAATCGAGCATGATCGGGTCGGGCCATCCCGCGGCATCGGGGACCTGGCCGCCGCGGATCTTCAGCACTTTGATGACCGGACGACCCGCATCGAAACCGGGCTCCTCCGATCCATGCAGCTGCAGCATGTCCAGGCCGACGAAGTCGGCGATCTCCCTGACCTCAGCAGGGTCCTGGTCGATGAAGACGCCCACGATCTTCGGCCGCACCGCCAGGGCGTCGACGATCGCCTTGGCTTCTTCGGGGGTGACGTGCCGGTCGGACGAGCAGAAATGGAATCCGAGCAGGTCCGCGCCCGCCTCCACCGCCGCCTGGGCGGCGTCAAAGTCACAGATTCCGCAGATTTTCACCCTGACCATCTCGGCGTCCCTCTATAACGAGGCTAACTCGCGGAGGCACGCGACAGGGTCGGTGGCCCGCATGAGCATCTCTCCGACGAGGATCGCGTCGGCGCCCGATTCTCGCATCCGCCGGGCGTGCTCGATCGAATGGATGCCGCTCTCGGCCACCAGCGGCACTGCGTGGGGGATCAAGGGCCGCAGCCTCTCGGTCAGCCCAAGGTCGACTTCAAACGTGCGGAGGTCGCGGTGGTTGACCCCGACCACCTCCGCGCCCGCCTCGATGGCGACCCTGGTCTCGTCTTCGTCGTGGACCTCCACCAGCGCCGAGATGCCTCGGCTCCGGACCACCGCCAGCAGCCGGCGCAGCTCCGGCAGGTCGAGCGCGGCGACTATCAGCAGCACGGCGTCGGCGCCGGCCGCCCGTGCCTCTCCGATCTCGTAGGGGTCGGTGATGAAGTCCTTGCGCAGGATCGGGAGGTTGGTCGCCACGCGAGCCGCCTCGATGTGCTCGGGACGGCCGCCGAAGCCGGCCATGTGGGTCAACACGGAGATCGCGGACGCACCTCCGGTGCTGTAGGAGCGGGCGAGGTCGGCGGGCCTGTAGTCCTCGGCCAGGACCCCCATGGTCGGAGTGCGCTGCTTCATCTCCGCGATCACGGCCAGGCCCGGCCCCCGCAGCGCGGCGACGAAGTTCCTGGGCGTGTAGACCTGGATCGCCCGCTCGAGCTCGTCCTGGCTGGTCAGCGCGCGCCGGCGCTCCATGTCCAGCCTGGCCTCTTCGACCAGGCGGGCAAGGAGATCGGAACTGGTCACTCTTGGGAGATTCTCGCCCAGTTCTGAAGCACTTCGGCGGCGCGCCCGGAAGCGATGGCCTCTGCGGCCGTGCCGATGCCGTCCCGCCAGTCCTTCGCGTGCCCTGCGGCCCTCAATGCCGCGGCGGCATTCAAGAGGACGACATCTCGTCGCGGCCCGCCGGCGCCTTCGAGCACTTCGCGCGCGATGCGGGCGTTCTCCTCGGGGCCGCCGCCCCGCACCGCATGAGGGTCTGCCGGCTTGAGGCCGACGTCGGCCGGGTCGAGCTGGTACTCCTTGCGGCCGCCGTCGATCTCGATCACGAGCGAGGGCGAGCTCGTTGAGAGCTCGTCCATGCCATCGCCCGCATGGAACACGATCGCGCGCTCGACGCCAAGCCTCGCCAGCACGTCGGCCATCTTCCCGGCGAGGCTCGCATCGGCAACGCCCAATGCCTGGTACCTGGCGCCCGCCGGGTTGCAAAGCGGGCCGAGGATGTTGAACACCGAACGCACGCCGAGCTCGCGGCGCGGCACACCCGCGAATCGAAACGAAGGATGAAAGATCGGCGCGAACAGGAACCCGATGCCGGCTTGCTCGATACAGCGCGCGACACCATCCGGGGCGAGGTCGATCTTCACGCCCAGCTGCTCGAGGACGTCGGCAGAGCCGCACAGCGAGGACGCGGCCCGGTTGCCATGCTTGGCAACCTTGGCTCCGCAGGCCGCGGCGACGATCGCGGCGAGCGTCGAGATGTTGAAGGTGGCCAGGCCGTCGCCTCCGGTGCCGCACGTGTCGAGGAGCGCGCCGTCGACGTCGATCGGGGTGGCCAGCGCCCTGGCGGTGCGGGCAAACCCAGTCAGCTCCTCGACGGTCTCCCCCTTCATGCGCAGCGCGACCATGAACCCCGCGATCTGGACGGGTGTGGCGTCGCCGCGCATGATCGTCTCGAAGGCGGCCGAGGCCTCGGCCTCGCTCAGCGACTCACGCTTCACGAGCTTCGCGATGACGTCGATCATTGGTTTGCTCGCCGGATGAAGTTGCCGAGGATCTTCTTGCCTTCCTTCGTGAGCACCGACTCCGGATGGAACTGGACGCCATAGGTCGGGTGCCTTGCGTGGCGCAGGCCCATGACCGTGCCGTCGGTGGTCCACGCGGTCACCACCAGGTCGGCCGGAAGCGAAGCCCGCTCGACGATCAGAGAGTGGTAGCGCGTCGCCTCGAACGGGTCGGCGACGCCGGCCAGGACGCCCGAGTTGTCGTGGCGGATCCATGAGGTCTTGCCGTGCGATGGCGCATTGCGGACGACACGGGCGCCGAAGGCCTGACCCAGGCACTGATGGCCGAGGCACACGCCAAGGATCGCGACCTTTCCGGACAGCTCCCTGATCGCCTCGTTGGAGATGCCCGCGTCGTCAGGCGTGCCGGGGCCGGGTGAGATGACGATGCCGTCGTAGCCGGCCAGCTCCGAGACGGTGACCTCGTCGTTGCGAAAGACCGACGGCTCGACCCCGAGCTCGCCGAAGTACTGGACGAGGTTGTACGTGAACGAGTCGTAGTTGTCGATGACCGCAAGCTTGGGTGAGGAGCCGTTGAGCATCACAGCTCCTCGGCCATCTCGACGGCCTTGAACATGGCGCCTGCCTTCTCGAGAGTCTCTTCGAACTCGCGCTCCGGCTTCGAGTCGGCGACCACGCCGGCGCCCGCCTGCACGTAAGCGCACGCCGGCGCCCGCCTGCACGTACGCGTCGCCGCCGGCGACGACGATGGTGCGCAGCGTGATCGCCATGTCGAGGTTCCCGCCGAAGCTCACGTAGCCCAGCGAGCCCGCATAAACACCGCGCTGGTCGGGCTCGAGGTCGGCAATGATCTCCATGGCGCGGATCTTGGGGGCGCCTGAGACGGTGCCGGCCGGAAACGCCGCCCGCAGCGCATCGATCGACGTGCGGCCTTCTTTCAGCTCGCCGCTGACCGTGGACGAGATGTGCATGACGTGCGAGTAGCGCTCCACCTCCATGAGCCGATCGACGTTGACCGTGCCCGGTCGCGCGACGCGGCCCACGTCGTTGCGGCCGAGGTCGACAAGCATCACGTGCTCGGCCCGTTCCTTGAGGTCGCTGAGAAGCTCTTTCTCCAGCCGGGCATCCTCCTGGGGAGTGGCGCCACGACGCCTGGTTCCGGCCAGCGGCCTCGTCTCCACGCGCTGCCCTTCGACCTGCACGAGCTTCTCGGGCGACGTGCCCACGACGTGGCGGTCGCCCCCGAGCGCGAGAAAGAACATGTACGGCGAAGGGTTGATCGCCCGCAGGCAGCGGTAGACGTCGAACGGGCTCGCCGCCAGGTGCTTGCGAAAGCGTTGTGAAACGACGACCTGGAAGGCGTCGCCGGAGTGGATGTGCTCGCGGGCGGCGTCGACCATCGCGTGGAACTGGCCGGGGGTCATGTTCGGTTCCCAGCGTCCACCATCAGGCCCTGTCACCGACGCGGGGGCCGCGTCGGACGCCAGCCGTCTCTCCATCTCGTCGATGCGAGCCACCGCATCGCCATAGTCCTCGCGCTCGGGTCGGTGGATGGTGAGCAGGCGGAGGCGCCTTGTGACGTGGTCGAAGATCGCAAGGTCCTCCGCGCGCAGGAATGCCGACTCGGGCATCGGGGGCGGGGCGCCGGCCGCGACCGGCAGCCGTTCGAAGTGGCGCGCCGCCTCATATCCGAGGTAACCGACGGCGCCGCCGTGGAACCTTGGGATCCCGGGCATCGTCGCCTCGGCCGCGACCGACCGCAGGGCAGGCAGCGGGTCGCCATCGCCGAGCTCCAACGGCTTGGGCTGGTAGCCGATGAACGAATACCGGGCCAGCCGCTCACCGCCCTCGACGCTCTCGAGCAGGAATCCAGGCGCGTCCTGAGGACAGAGCAGCGAGTACGCGCGGACCGGGGTCAGCATGTCGGCCAGCACCTCCCGATACACCGGGATAAGGGCATGGTGTTGGGCGAGGGCTCGGGATTCCTCCCGGGTGGGTGTGCACTCTCTGCTCATCTCATCTCCAACCTGCGCTCGTCTCGACTCTCCGCCCGGGTCCTGCGTCCGGGCCGGAACGTGAACGATATCAGAAGCTCTAGTCCGGTCCCCGCGACGGCGGGCCAAATCCCATCACTGGTGGAATCGCGTGGATGCATCCATCGTCACTGCGCACTATTTGCCATTCGCCTTCATGAACCATCCAGTGATGCCGGTAGCAGAGAAGGACCAGGTTGGGAAGGTCGGTCGCCCCACCATGGATCCAGTGCACGACGTGGTGCGCCGAAGTCCAGGTTGCCGGCCGGTCACAACCCGGCCACGTGCAGCCACGGTCGCGAACTCTGAGCGCCTTGCTCTGGGGGCCAGAAACCACCCGCTTGGCGCGCCCGACATCGATGACCATGGACTCGGAGTCGAGCAGGATGCGGGTGACCGTGCAGTCGCACGCCAACCTCTCGACCGCCTTGGCGGAGATCGGCAGCGAGAACTCCATCTCCGCCGCCGGCGCACCGGGAAGACCCATGAGTGTCTCTAGGGAGGTTGTGACCTGCAGATGTGGGCGCCGATTCGGCATACCGTTGTCGAGTGCGTGCATCGAAAGGTCGACGAGCGCATCCCCCAGCCGCCGATCGAGTTTGCGATGGTCACCTTTGCCGGCGCGCTGAGCCAGCGGCTCCAGCGCCGTGCGCAGCGCGGCGCCACCGACTTTGTCGAGGATGCCCTGGACGAGGACCACACCATCGTCGGCTGTAGTGAGGGTGAGGCTCCGCGCTTCCACGCCCTCCTTCTCTTCGTTCACGAAACCCTCAGGGTTGGCCGCATGCCGAGCGTGCATACAGGCGTTGTGGAAGCGCCTGACGCTGAGCTCGGTCGCTTTTCGCAGCAGCCTGGTCTCATCAAAGCGCCCGCCAAGCGCCGCCGCGGTTCGCGCCAGCAGCACGAAATGAGCGAAACCGATGCGGCCTTCGACCACGGCTTCCTCACTCTGGCTCAGTCGCTGCAGCTGATCGCCTGCGCACACCCGATCGGCAGCCGCCCCGCCAGACATGTGGCAAATCTCCTTGATCCAGGAGATGGCGCTGTCGAAGCCCTGCAGGTCGTATTCGTTGGTGGAGGCGAACTCACTCGCCAGATCCGAGAACTCGAGCTCGATCAGGTCGCAGACCTGACGGACCTCGACCAGCTCGTGGCTGATCTGCTCCTGGGTGCGGCCGCTCTTGGGCCGGCGCCGGAAGTTCTCCGCAGCGGCGCGGAGTCGGGCCACGTCTGGCATGAAGGGTGCAAGTGCCCCCTCTTCATCAACCATAAGACGATCATACGAACGTCTGTTTGTACGTCAATAGGTTGCACTGTTAATTTTCAAAGCACGAAAACAAGGCCTGCTCAGAGCGTCCCCTTTATCACCATGACGCCCTCTAAGCCTGCTGGCCCGCCCCTAACTCCCGCTTCCCAGTTTTACCCGGGCCTAGTCCGAATCCAGAGCGTGCTTCCCCTTCCCCGCCTTCATCTCCCGCTTCACCTCGCGCGCCTGCGCCATCGACTCCTCCGAATCGACGTCCGCGACCGTGTGCCAGTTCGCCGCGTGCTTCTCCCAACCCGCCGGCTTGACCCCGAACTTCTTGGCCAGCACCGCGACCAGGATCTTGACCTTCATATCGCCGAATCCAGGCAGCTTCTTGATCCGGGCGGCGAGATCATCCCCGTCACGCGCCTCCCTCCCCACCGCCGCGGCA
>WNFA01020728.1_pt1 | contig 10829 bp, 11 predicted proteins | sample 5400481 | NCBI WGS metagenome assembly WNFA01 (sample SAMN13153340, study PRJNA577476) | soil metagenome | isolation source: 120 cm saprolite under Douglas fir tree site 2 hole 1 replicate 2 | place: USA:California | collected 2015-04-18 | reverse complement strand
CACCACCCCATGCAGCAGGAGCAGACCCTCCTGATTACTGCTAGCAACGTCGACGGCCGCGGCGAGCGTCCGCTCTGGGAATTTGCCGCCCAGGCGCCTGCTGAAATTCCTCTCGGCGATACAGCTCGTCTCCTGAGAAGCCAGCACGCCGTTGCCAGGAAAGCAATGAAGATTGTGGAGCAGTAAGCGTCTACCGCTTACGGCCTGACAACTGTTCTCTCCTGTCACCATTACCAAAGGCCCAGTTCTCTCCCGCTTCCGGACTCTGCACCAAGCGCATCTGGAGCCCCTCCTCGTTCCTCGCTAGACTCTTCTTCGACGCGCCCAAGCTCCCCATTAAACGCATCCTCCAGCGCGCCTGGGATAAGGAGCCAACCCTTCTATGAATGTGATGGACACCTTCTATCGCATCCCGTTCACCGCGTTGCTTGCCTACATCCCGGTGCTCGCCACCATCGTTACCTGTTATTTCAGCGTGATCCTGGCGCGCGCCACCCTGCGATACGTCGCCGCCACCGACAAGGGCCTGGCTCTGGCGCGCGAAGAGTTCGAGCGCGAGTGGTCGCCCGAGCTTCACCTCAAGCTCGAACGCATCTCCACTACTGAGGCACGAATCGTCGTCACCAATCTGGCTAAGCTCTCGGTCCTATTGCAGCTCCTGCAAATACGCAAGCTCACGTTCCTGGTGCCCTTCGAGCGCTGTGTCCTGAATGATCCGCTGGTTGGAGGCATGACCCATATCCAGGACATCGGCAAGCGTCTGGTCGCCTGCACGGGCGCGGACTTCGAAGGCCAGATCGCTGCTTCCATGACTTTCTTTGCTTCCGGACGCATGTTCCGCACCGACTGGTTCCGCTTTCACATCACGGTGGAGCGCGGCCGTATCCTCCGCCTCGAACCCAGCAACATTCCAGCCCGCCGCGTCCGAGTCCTCACCAACCGGGAAGGCGCAGAACGCCGCCGAGAATTCGTACAGGACGTCGCCGCCGGCTCCGCCCCGGTTAAGACTCCCGACGGCGCGCCCGTGTGATACGTCCAACCTGAAGTTTTCCTGAGAGCCGCCACTTGAGAACTGACGGCTGAAGGTTTGTGAATTACTGCTCTTCGGGCGGCCGCAGCTTCCGAAAAGCACGAAAGAGCAGAAGATCGTAGCTGATCTTGGTCCCGGCGCCGATCATCAGAGGAGCCGAGAAGGCGACATTCTGCATGAAGAAGCCAGCCACCGACGAACCGACCGCCCAAAAGACATTGCGGGCGAGATTCGTGATTCCGCTGGCAAAGGTTCGCTCGCCCGGTCGCACCAGCGCCGCCACGTAGGACTGACGAGTGGGAACGTCCATCTCCACTGAAGCCTCCCTGCAGAGGAAGAGTACAACTGCCCACTTGAACGAAGGTGCAAAAGGCACGGCCATGAGGAACAGACTTGACGGGAGGTGGGTGAACACCATCGTGTTCACAAGCCCGATCCGTCGGGCCAGCCAAGCTGCTCCGAGGTGCGAACACGCATTCAATACGTGCACTGCAAAAAAGACGAGGCCCAGGTCGTGTTCAGCGACTCCGAAGCGACGGAAGAACCAATACGCGACCAGAGCATCTGTCAAAAAGCCGCCCCCCAAAGCGTCTAGAGAAAATAGAGCGGTGAGCTTAGTGACGACTTTCCTGGTATCAGGCATGATTTCGGCGCTCGTCTTCACAGGGGTTAGTTGGTTAGCAATTTCAACCGCGGGCGACAGAGGCAAATAAACTGCTGCAACCATCAGAGACAGCGCGGAATAGCCGAAAAATAGGACTCTGTATGAACTGAGTATTGAGAGGTCGAGGCGATTTTGCAGAACAATCGGCAGGCCTGCGCCTAAGGCGCCGAGCGACCCTCCTCCATCAAGTAAGACGTTATACCAAGCCAGATTCCAGGTTCTCTTCGCATCTGCAGCCAGTCCTGGGACAACAGCCTGCTCAAGAGCAAAGGACGGGGACCGATCGGTACCAGTGCCATTCAGCATTCCGATGAACGCCATCATCAAAAGTACCGGCAGCGTGGGTGCCAGCGCCAAGGCCAGACCGCCAATAGCACTCAGTAGCGATAGAACGATGAGTGAGTGACGGCGTCCCAGACGATCTGCTACGACGCTTACAACGACGGTTGCCAGGGCCGCGCCGGCCAGTCCGGCACCGATAACCAGTCCGATCGTGAATGAAGACAACCCTAGGCGAAAAAGGTAGATCGCCAACACCACGCCTATTAAACCCACTCCAAGCGAACGCAGGAAGGCGGCAGTGTTGATCAGTGCCAAATCTCGATGGGGATGCGATTTCACGTTCCCTGTCTCTGAACGTAAGCGTAGAGAGCATCATAGACAGGGAACTGCCTGGCCAGGCGATCCTCATCCGACAGACCCATGACTGCAAAACCATGAGCGATAGAGCGCAAACCGATACCCTCGGCCGCAACACTCTCCTGGCCTTTGATATCGGCAGCACGGACGATTAGTGCCAGCCGGATCAAAGTAGCATCAGAAACCGCGTAGTCTTCAATGATGGCCTCGAAGGTGCACCGTGGGCCACGATGGTTGAGTTTTATGGCTTCAATCTTAGGTGCGTCGAAGGGAATGGCGTCTTCCTGTTTCGCCTTCTTAACCAGATCCTTCTCCTCGACGAACAAGAATTCCGCCTGAGGGTCGATGAATCGCTTGATCAGCCAGGGACAAGCGACACGGTCAACTTTGATATCTTTTCGCGTAATCCACTTCATATTGACCTCACGGTCGCCACGAATATGTGAACTTGATTGCGACGCGGTTTTCGTAGAGCTGTGGCGGGTTCTCTGCTACCAGGCTAGCGAAGCGTGTGCCCGCTGTATAGATCACGTACAGATCGCTGTCGGGACGATAATTCCAGCGCAAACGGATGTTGGCGCTAACGGCTTGGGTGTTGGCGGTGTCCATCTGGATCAGGCTGGAGAGTGTAAGAAAGCGCGAGAAGGAGTAGTTCGTCTGGAAACTGCCCACCACGACGGAGAAGTTGCCCGCCGGCAGGCGGAAGCGGTTCCACTGTTCGCCGAAAGCGAACGACAACCTTTCATTAGCGCGGTACGTTGTCCGGACGCGCGCTTCATTCAGATGGCCGTTGTAGTAAGTACCAAAGCGCTCGAAAAAAGTCATGATGAAGCGGTGTGCTTGGGATGTTCCGTAGGTCAGCTGATGCCGAGTCCAGTGATATTCCCCCACCGGGATGAGAACGTTCTTGTAGATGTTGAATGGCTCGGTGAGCCGTTGGGTGAAGACGTCCACGATGTCGTCGTCGCTGTAGGAGCCATTGTTGAACTCGATGCGAAACGTGCCCTGCCACTCCTGGGTCTGAAGCACATGCCGAGTGTCGGGTGCATGGAAGATAAAACCTTCGAAGTTGAGCTCGCGCACGCCGCGAAGCTTGGGTCGCCATTTGAAATTAGTATCCATGTAATCGCATACACAGTCGGTTCGTTCGAGGAAGCCGACTTCTGGGTTGAAATGTGGACCGACTTTTCGATGTTGGGCGAATACCTCAAGCCAGTTGGTTTGGTAGTTGAGTCCCGCCCCCACGTCGGTCTGTCCTGATGGCACACCGGGGGTTCGGGTCTGAGCGGCATACCCGTTCACGATCAGGTTCTTGAAGAAGACAAGCCGAGTGTCCGCACCGCTGGTCTGGTTGTAGTCGTCCATGGGATTGCTGGAACGTTTATCGATCCCCATCACACCAACATACGAACCGCCCCAGAGCGAACGCTTGACCCGCATGACTGCATAGTTGACGCTTGGATTTGGTCCCAACTGACGAGTGTCGACATCCATAACGCCTAATTCGAACTTGCCCAGCGATCCCGTGATCTTGGCGCCCGCATTAATAGGAACTTCGATTCCGGTTATGGGATCAATTCCGATCTGTCTGCTGAAGAAGAGCAGGTCCCCGCTATCGCCGCCCAAGGGAAAGTTAAAAACCCCGGCGTTCTCGAGGAAAAACTGGCGCTTTTCCGGGAAAAAGAGTGGATATGGCGTGAGGTTGAACTGCTGAGTGTCGACATCGGCGTTAGCGAAATCCGTGTTGACAGTAAGGTTGGCGACCAGGTTCGAGCGCAATCCGAGTTTGGCGTCGACACCGCCGGTGTAGAGCCGGCTGCTTCCTGGAGTCAGGCCCGTGCCCGCAGCGCTCGCAGGAAGGTGGGTGAAACCGACGAGCCCATAGGGTTTTATGACGAACAGACGCCCGCTGCCGATATCGGAAATACCACGCAACTCGCCAGCCTGGCTGATCCGCGTAGCACCATGAACGCGCCGCCAGCCAGACCAGATGTCTTCTTCATTCTTGCGGCGAATAAAGCGCTTGAAGTTAATGCCCCAAACCACATCGTGGGACTCCATGAAATTGAGGGTTGAAAAAGGAATGCTGATCGTGGCCGTCCAACCCTGTTCCGTGACACGCGCTTCCGAGGTCCAGACACCGTCCCAACCCGAATCCCCATCGCCGCTGTCGGTCCGCTGTTCTTCCGTAATCAGGGCGTCTCGTTGTGTGCCGAGTGGATTGATTTGAAACACGTAAGCGTTACGACGATCGTGAGAGGAATCGATGATGATCTCGAAGTAGTCGTCCAATTCCTGGCTGACATCTCGGCGCAACTCGGTCGCAACAATTCCCTTGGGACCAGAGTCGAAGCAGGTGATGCCGAAATAGACTTCGTGCTTCGTGTAGAGAATGCGGACTTCGGTTTTTTCGGTCGGGAACTGGCCCTCATAGGGCTCTCGCTGCAGGAAATTGGCAATTGGAGTGGCCTGTTGCCAGAGCGGATCGTCCAAAGTGCCGTCCAACTTCGGGGCACGATCAACCCGGCTTGCCTGGGCTGTACGGAGCGGTTCCAGGACCGCGGGTTGATGCGCTTTGGTCTCTGGACCTGGTGGACCAGCCTGTGACTGGCCATAGACCCCTCCAGCAGAACCGTGAAGCAGCGCCAGAAGGAACAGACATGTGCTGAGTTTAGGCAACCCAGTGAGATAGGTTCTCATCTGTCTGTTCTCGGTTATTGCTTGCCACCCTTGCCCAGTTCATCGAGGGCCGCTTTGAAGCCAGCCGCCAGCTTTTCCGCCGGACCCCGGCCCCAATAGTGCAGGAAGATTACGACGGGTCTCGAGTTTGTCATGTGGTGGTGGATCGCCACAACATCCAGTCCATGGCCCCGCAGCACCTTGAGGGTTGGTGTAACTTCACTCTCAAGGCGTCCCACCGTGATTTTGTAAACGGCCCCGTTCTCCTCGCCTTCGTGGCCCACGATTCTCGCGATGCGCGCGGTGTCGAGAGTGGGTTTGCCTGGGGGGGCGGGGTTGCCTGCAGCTGTGGCAGTCGTAGCGCGTCCAATGAGGTCGAGTGCGGGCTTGATTTGATTCGCTAAATCCAAGGCCTTGCCGTGCCCGTGAATGTGCATGAAGTACACCGTCGGCTGTGACCAGAAGAAGTGATTGTGCAGGGCCGTGACTTCTAGCCCATGGTCAAGCAGTGCCGACATGACTGGATTCACCTCTTCCTGCAGCAGCACCAGATCTCCCATCATGACGTCATCAGCGCCGTCGCCTTTGGTCAGGGCGAACCATCCGCCGAAACCGAAGGGCGTCGGCACCGGGTAGTCTGCGATCGTGACATGCAGATCGTTGCGCGGGATATTGACCTTTAGTACGTTCGCTTTGAAGTCGCCCGACTTGCCGACCACCTTCAACACTTGCTGATAGTCACTGGGCATATCCTGAGCATGCACTATCGATCCATGAGTTCCAAGACCAGCCATCGCCAACAACAAAGTTCCGAGCAGACTGACTGCGTTTCGCATGAATCCTCCTACAATTGCGATTCGAGATTTTAGATCTGCGAGGGCAGGCGGCCCACACTTCTAGTGGAGAGTATAGCGCCGCACTTCTTTCGGCATATACTGATCGGCGCTAAGGGTCTGGCCGCCGTAGTATTCCGGGCGGGTAGAACTGTGGAGTTCGGCGAGACGGCATCCTCGTCCTCGGGTTGAATCCGCCATAAAGAGGGCGAGTCATTCGACGATCGGACTATGACCCAGCCTCTTTCGAAAGCTGGCTGACGAAGTTGCAGGAAGAAGACAAGAAAGTGTGGGCCAATCGGCTGACGCCCGAGACCCTCGCCCCGTATCAGAACCACACCTATTTCCTCCAAGCTCTGGCCGTGCGGATTTCCCTGGAACCAGAGGCTCCACGGATCGTGGACTTCCGGCAGCGTGTACTCGGCATTCTGCGCACTCGCTAGCTGTATTCCCTTCTTCATGGGAACTAGCCGCGGAACCCCCGGCTCACTCCGCCTACCGGCCGAGTAACCAGTCTTCTTGGGTACGAAAGACTCTGCCAAGACGCTAATGCTGCTACCGTCGAGACGGGCTGTGCCGATGATGAAACTAAGGGGCAGGAGCCCCACCTCAACAATGATCAGTCCAGTAAGCAGAGCCCATGCTCAAGCGAGCCAGGCCTCACAGCCTGCCACTCGGCAACCGCAACCCAAGCAGTCATCCTCCGAAGTCCACGATAAGGTGACTCTGACGAGCACAACCAAAAAGAGCGCCAGCGACGCGGACCACGACGGCGACAGCCGCTGACGTTAGCGCTGTTGTCGGCCAGAAACGAAAGAAACGCTGAAGTCAGAAGCAGGGTAGCTTGTCCGGTCGCCTGATTTTCCATATGTGCCTCGTGAAGTGCGAGACGGATGCCCGGCATCCGTCTTTCCTCCTTGTCAGGGCTCGTGCCGCTGACTGCGCACAGGACCTTTCATGGCTCTTGGTGATTTGTCCGAAGCCCGATTCTCTAAGCCCCCTGCGCAAACTGCCGATGAAACAAGCTGCCGCAACCGCGCCTTCTATCTCGAGATGCCCGGCTTCTGCCGGCATGGCTTGTGCTGACGCACGGGACGACTGATGCCAGTTAGAACCAACTTGATTCGTGCGCTGACGTCGCCGTCTCTGGGCTTCGCCCGCCGCCTGTTCCACCGTACCCCGCCTCCCCTGCTCACCGACCCTTTGCATTCCCATGTGCCTGCCCTGCGCCACGCTCAGATCGCGGCCAAACGAACCGGTAGCCATGATCGAACTTTCCCAGCAGCTCAACCGGACGATCTTGCATTGTGCCGGAGTGCGCAGTTGTCCGGCGTTCATCGGTTGCTACAACGAGGATCTAGGCACGGTCTGCTACGCCAACGCCGGCCACACGCCCGCTCTCCTGCGCGATCGGACGGGCATCACGCCGCTCGAGGCTACCGGGTTGCCGCTCGGCCTTTTTTCTCACACCACACGTAGCGCTTCGACTTGCGCCTTGACGCCCGGTGCGGTTCTTCTGGTCGTCTCCCGCGGATTTGTGGAAGCGGAGTGCGAGGGAGAAGAATTCGGATTGGAAGGCACGAAGAACAGCCTGCAAGGCGCTCCCGCGTCGAGCGCGCCGGAACTCTGCCTGACCATTTTGCGAGCGGTACAGCAATTTGCGCGGACTGCTCCCACACACAATGACGTGACAGCGCTGGCGCTCGTGCGACAGCCCAACGGAAGTGCTTCTGGTTAAGGGCTTCACCAAATCCCAAAATGGAACTGCGCGTCCGCCCATATTCGATAGGATGAGTGTTAGTCCGCACAACCGCAGGCAATTTTGGTGGTATAATTCCGGCTACTTCATAGTCGGATGCGAGCTCCGACTTGCGGTACTTTCCCGAAACAAATATCACCCGACCCGAGGGACGTTAGCCATGGAGGTAACTCCATGAAGGAGGCTAATGGCTCCAACTCGCGCACTTGAATTTGCGTTCTTCGATATTGGCGGAACGCTGGGAGAGCGCGACCCTGCAACGGGAAAGCTCATCCCATTTGCCAGTACCGCAAAACTGCTTTCTTCGGTGCGGGACGTCATTGGCATTCGCATTGGCGTCATCACCACTCTCGGGTCTCTCAGCAACGCCGAGGGCCGCGCTCTTCTCGAACAGGCGGGTCTGGCTGGTTTTCTTGATCCGCAGGCGTTTGTATCGGAGCACGATACCAACGAGATTGCAAAGCCACATCCGGAGATCTATCGAGCGGCGGCACAGAAGGCCGGCGTACCAATCGAGAAGTGTCTCTATGTGGGCGAGAACCTGATTGAAGTCCTAGGGGCATTAGCCGCCGGCATGAAGGCGGTTCTCAAACCTTCTCCCCCTGGCCGCGACCTTCCCGATTGAGAGGATCGCTGGGGGTCTTATTAACCAGCTGTAATGGCCAATTACCGCGCCACAATAATTTTAAAGGAGCTTACTATGCCAGTAGAGATTGCGAATCTTCAAGCCTGTGTTGAAGACGCCCGCCAGGCGGGGTTGGATCAGGACGCTGGCCCCGCAGACCCCCTACAGTTCGACGTGCTGCGAGGCCGCCTGCAGGCCGCGCGTTCGAAGATGCCGCCGCTATATCTCGATACGGTGTTTACTCCTTACGTCCAGACGCTGGACCAGCTGGGAGAGAATAAGTTCAATCAGATTCTCCTCCAAGACCCTCAACACGAAGGAACGGCTGGCTTGATGCTCGACATCGCACAAGCCATACTGCAAAGGGGCGAAGGATTCGAACCAAAAGCCGGACCCGCCTTTCAGGAAGTGGTCAGCGATCTGTACGACGGCTTTTTGAGCGCCGAAGACCGCGGCGGTATCTTGCCACCCGACAATGAAACGATTGCGCCGCTCGTCAAGTTCGGCAATCCTGACTCTGGACCGTACACCTGGCCCGTGGACGCAACCGAGAGCTTTGGGCTCAAAGTGGGAATCGTCAACCTTCCGCCCTCGAATGCCCGCCACGGCCTCCTGGCTTGGGCTGCATTAGGACACGAAACCAGCGGTCATGACATTCTCCATGCCGACAATGGCTTGCTCGAGGAAGTGAGCAGGGCCGTGCGCATCGGATTGCTGGCCGACAATGCTACAAAACAGCTGGCCGACTACTGGGCTTCACGTATTGATGAAACCGCGTCCGACGTTCTGGGCATTCTGAATATGGGACCTGCCCCGGCCATCGGACTGATCGGCTATTTCCGAGGACTTAACGCCGCCTTTACCGGAGAAGCCAAACTGCGCAATACGGGACCAAGCAACGATCCTCACCCGGCTGACATCGTGCGAGGATTCCTCGCTGCCGCCACCGTACGTCAGTTGGAGTTCTCGGATGCGTCCGCCTGGGGAGATGCGATCGAAGCAGAAACCCGGAAGGACGTAACCACCATCCGACTGGAAGGCAAGACCGTTTCGACGGACGTCGCCAAGAAGTCCGCCGACATTGTCTCCAAAGCAATCGTGTCCAGCCCGATGTCGAGTCTGGAAAATCATGCGTTTGGCCAGATTCAGACCTGGCGCGACCATGATGAAGGACTGGTGGAACAATTGCGCACCGTGCTGACCACGGCGAATCCGCTGCCTGCGGAACTGACGGCCGGCATCTATGCGGCGCATCTGGTCGCGTCCGCCACCACCACCGCGCTGCAGCAGGATGCCAACATCCAACTGCTGTTCCAGCGCATGGTGGAACTGCTCAAGGCTATGAATGACAAGAATCCGTCCTTCGGGCCGTTGCGCGTTCGCCACCCAGGCAACATGGTACGGGACCGGTTCTACATTCCCTTCAATCAACGCGCAGAAGCTGTGGTCATCACCACCAAATCTCGGACCGAACGGAAAAGGGCCTGAGCGAAATTCGATCTGATTCCACTTTCCAGCAAGGGGAGCGGGCAATTGCCCGCCCCCCTCTCCTATCTCACCGCGAACTTGCTGCGGCAGTCGGCTTCGACCCAGGCAATCTTGCCGCCGACGCCCGCGTCGTCGGCCTTGTTGCGTGCATATGCCAGCATCGAGGCAGACTGGTCGAGTCCAACGATCTCGACTCCATTCTGCGCAATAGGTATCGTCAGACGCCCCGTGCCGCAGGCGAGTTCCAGCACTGAACCGCGCGCTCGCTCCGCCTCTTCCATATAGAACGGAGCGTCTGCAAGCGGGAGGCTGCGGTTGAGTTCGTCGTAGTGGCGGCCGTCGCGGTAAAGCGGGATGGGTTCGGTCTGGGACATGTGCGTTCCTTTCTATGAAAAAAGTAGAGACGCGGCTTCCCGCGTCTCCACGTTGAGGTTCAGCTGAGCTAGTTCACCCAGCCGTTGGCGGCGACTCCAGCGCGCGGATGTACTCGATGACCGACTCCGACCAGCCATCGATGTGCGTCCACTTGCCGTAGCCGACGCCGTTCTTGTACGACGCCACGTTGATCACGTATCCCTTGCCCTTCGGGCGTGGGACGGTGTCGTGCGCCTGCTCGTCGGTGATGATGATCAGGCGGTCGTAGCGCTCGCTCTTGTTCAGCCACTCGACCGCGTTGCCGAGCAACGTGCCATTGTGCGGCTGCGAGGCGTCGATGGCATCGCGCAGGGCAAAGCCGCGACGCGACGGAACCTCAACCACGCGATCCGAGAAGGAGTAAACAGCAACCTTCTCAGCGATCTCGCGCACCAACACCGCGAGACCGTAAGCCGCATCGGTGCGTTGCATTTCCGACCGCTTCGAGAGCGGCGCGGTCATGAGCCGGAGACATCCACCAGATTCTTTCGTCAAGGGGAAAGAAGAGAATTTCAGTGGAAAATTTCGGAGGCCGACGCGGCGCGACGCGCTGCAAAGCGGATGCCGGTGTGACCTTTGTGCTTTTCAACCGTCATCTGGTAGTGTTTTCTGCGACTTCCCCGTACCAAGGAGACTCCAGTTGAATAGGCCCAGATTGTTTTCGTTCCTCGCATTCCTTTTCTGTTTTGCGATTTCCG
>WNFA01014919.1_pt1 | contig 10829 bp, 4 predicted proteins | sample 5400481 | NCBI WGS metagenome assembly WNFA01 (sample SAMN13153340, study PRJNA577476) | soil metagenome | isolation source: 120 cm saprolite under Douglas fir tree site 2 hole 1 replicate 2 | place: USA:California | collected 2015-04-18 | reverse complement strand
GGCCGAAGCTTAGGACCAGCGACTCGACCTCGACGCCGTAACTGCCCGGCGTGACCGTTATGCCGTCCTCACGCCGCAGGGAGAGCTGCAGCCGCTCTACTCGGTCGAGCTGCGGGCGGTCTCCGGGGCCGCCCCGTCCCGCCGCCGGCCCCACCCAGTAGTTCCACTCGCCGGGAAACCCCTCTGGCAGCAACACGCCACGGCCGAGGACGAAGGCTGCGAGCGGCAGCGTCGGCTCGCTCCAAGTGCTGTCCACCGGGACGGCGGCGCTCCAGCTCGTGCCGTCGTCCTCCATCAGCGTAATGTGGAGGAGCTGGTGGGGTCCGAGGCCGCGGAGCCGCATGTGCAACTCAGTCGCGGCGGCAATGGTCTCCTCGCGGGCTCTGATCCGGTCCCTGATCGCGAGTGATGCCGTGTAGTCGGCCAGGCCCCCACTGCTCGCATTCATGGGCAGCTCGAAGTGGAAGACCGGCTGGCCCGTGACCTTGGACAACGCCACGCGGAAGAGCCCACGCCTCCCAGCGTCGCCGATACGGGTGAAGGCGAGGCGGGCGGCGTCCCACCCAGGGACGAACAGCCGCAACGGCATCTGCAGGCCCACCACATCGAGGCGCCATGACGCAGCGCCGTAGTAGTCCCAGTCCGTTGGCTTCCGGTGCAAGCCGCCGGGGAACGTTAGGCTCGAGTCCCCGCGGAACAGCGTGATCACGAACTCATAAGGACCCTCCCGCAGGGACGCCGCCGGAACTGAGGCGGCATACACGTACCCGCTCGTGGGGTGCATCGCGAAGCCTGAGGAGAACCCTCCGGCCGTCGGTCGGAGGAAGAGCTTAGCCGAGTCGGGCCGCGTCTCTTGGACAACGCGGGCTCGCACCTCGGCGGTGCGCCCCGCGAGGTATTCGGGCGCAGCCAGCGACCGGACGCACGGCGGCAGCGAATCGGGCGGTGGCGCGTGGTACTCGGCGAAGCCGACGTTCCCGACGTATGCCGGCAGCGTGCCAGCGTCCGCGGGCCCGGTGACACTGAGGACGTAGACACCGGGCGTGACCGTGAAGCGGCCCGCCGTCGCCCGCTCAGTCCGCGGGTTGCCCGCCGTGATCGGCTGCACGGTGAAGGCGGTGCCCAAGTCTCGCAGCGTGAGCGTCATGGGCCAGGCGCGGCTGATCGCGCGCGTCACGACCTTGTCGGGGCTGGGCGGCTCAAACGGGTCGCGGACGGGCACGGCGTCGGGATAGACCTCAAGGCGCCAGAGTCCCGCGCGCACCTTGTCCAGGAAGTAGATCCCCTCCCCGTCGTAGGTCACGGCGGGGGAGGAGCCATAACCCGCGATGCGACGCAGCGCGGCCGGGTCTGGAGGCGCCGCGCGTGTCGAGCCGGCGTACAGGAACGCGTCACGCGCGACCAGCTCCCCCAGGTCGCCGTCCGCGGAGATGTGGAAGTCGCCGAACCGTGTGTTCTGAGGGTAACGGCCGTACGAGCGCAGCCGGGGCAGGCGGTGCATCGCCTCGGCGGCGATGATGGCGCTCATCGCCTTGCGCGGTGTGTAAACCAGGTTCAGGTAGTGCGTCTGCCAACCCAGGTTGCGCGAGGCCGTCGCCAGCATGTCGTAGGCGAACATGGCGACAAACTGCGCGCCCACGGCGCGGAACGTCCGCGCCATGGCTGGATACATGGTGCCGGTGCGCAGGTCGGGGCTGTCGAACTCGTAGACGATGCGCGGCAAGCGGTCGAGCTCCGGGCGCAGCATGTCGGGGAAGGTATCGACCGTGCGGAGGTAGTTGCCTGCCAGCTCGTGGCCGGCGTTCAGGCCGGTCGGGTACCAGCCGAAGGTCACGCCCTGCGCCCGCGACCGCCGGATCGCGTCGCCGATCCGGAAGTCTTGGCTCACGTTGTAGAAGACGAGCTTCTGGCACCCCGTGCTGCGCACCGCGTCGGTGAGGGTGTTGATGTAGCGAATCGAGCCCTCGGGATCCTCAGGGTGATGCCACGGCTCGTTGACGAGCTCGATGAAGAGGATCGCCGGCTCGTCCTTGAGCGCCATCCCCGTGTAGCGATTCACATGATCGAGGATCTGGCGCAAGTAGGTCACCTGCGCCGCGATGGCGGCCGGGTCGGTGCCCATGCGCACCTTGCCGAACCGCCGGCCGAAGCCCGGCGCCGAGCTATCGTCGAGCGCGTCCGGCCAGTTCGAGCCGTACAGCTGGATCGGACTGAACAGCATGTAGATGCCGCGTTCCCGCGCGCGGGCGATCAAGTAGTCCAGCAGATCCAAATGGTCGTTGGCGATCAGGTTGCCGGCCGAGTCGGAGGCCTCCCAGTCGCCCCAGAACGTGAGCCGCAGGCCGTCCCAGCCCATCCGCGCGAATTGCGCCATGTCCTCATCGATCATGTGCTTGCGATCGGCACGGAGGTAGCCGGCCGCGCGGTAGTCGGACGCGGTGGGAAGCACGTAGTTGGCGCCGAAGAGGGTGACCTCCTGGCGGTCGTCCCGCCAGCGCACCACACCCTCGCGGTCCAGGTACACGGCCCGGTGGGCGGGCGCGGGCGCCGCACTGGCCGCGCGCTGCGCATGGGCCGCGTGCAGTGCGACGGCGAGAGCGACCGGAAAGAGGATCGTCGTACGGAGCCTGGCACGCAGGCGGAACGCTCCAGCACTCACAGGTGCTCGCCTACCGGCGGATGAGGTCGAACACCAGACTCTCCCGTGGCCCGATGGTGCCCGCGACGGGCACGTAGCCCCGAACCTGCCCGTCCCGGCTCACCTCGAAGCTCGCGGCATTGGGGCCGTCGAGCAGGTTGCGCGGTGTGTAGCGGCCGGGCGGGAGCACGCTGTCGAGGGAGCTGATCGAGACGCCGGAGGCGGGCGCGGCGCCCAGGTTCGCCACGACCAGCACGGCATGGCTTCCTGCGCGGCGGAGGTAACTCGTGACCTGAGGGTTCGTGGCCGCGAGCGCCACCAGCCTCCCCGTTGCCAATGCCTCGTGCTGCTTGCGCAGGTGGATGAGCCTGCGGTAGCGGTTCAAGAGCGAGCCCGGGTCGGCGTCCTGCGCCGCAACGTTGGTCGCGAGCGAGTCCGGCTGAGGGCTCTCCCACGCGGTGCCCGACGTGAAGCCCACGCCCCGGCCCGGGGCCCACTGCATCGGGGTCCGCAGCCTTGGATCGGGCTTATCGCCCGTCATGCCGATCTCCTCGCCGTAGTAGACGAAGGGTAGGCCCGGCAGCGTCAAGAGCAGCGTCGCCGCCAGTTTCGCGCGTGCGACGTCGCCCCCGAGCACGGTCAGCGTGCGGGTCTGGTCGTGGTTCGTCAGGAACGGCGACCAGCGGTACGGGGGCAACGTGTCCTGGAGACGCAGGAAGCTCGGCAGGAGCCCGGCGGCCGATCCGGTGCGAACTGCCGACAGCAGCGAATCGGCCAGCTCGAAGCCGAAATACGACGTGAGCTGGTCCGGGTAATACGGCATCACCGCATCGATGCTGCCCCACGCCTCGCCGACCGTGTACGCGTCGGGCTTCACGCGGTGGATGTGCGCGGCGTACTCGCGCAGAAAGGCGTGCGTGCCGGCGCACCCCATGAGGCAGGTGCCTTCCTCCACGAGATAGGGCACGGCGTCCAGGCGGAAGCCGTCGACTCCCATCTCGCGGAGCCAGAACGTGGCGATCTGCTTCGCCTCCTCTCGCACGGCGGGCGTCTCGTAGTTCAGGTCCGGCATCCCGGACCAGAAGACGCCGTAGTAGTACTCGTCCCGCACCGGGGACCGGTGCCAGGCGTCCGCGCCCCAGGGCCCCTTGCCGAGAGGGGTTGGGGAGAAGCGGTACCAGCGGCGATACGGCGATGTCGTGTCCCGCAACGCCGCCTGGAAGTAGGGGTGCCCGCTCCCGCTGTGATTCAGCACCATGTCCACGAGCACCTTGATGCCGCGGCGGTGCGCGGCGGCCACCAGCCGCTTGAAATCGGCGTTGGTGCCGTAGGCGTGGGCCACGCGGTAGTAGTTGGTGACGTCGTAGCCGTGGTAACTCGGCGACTCCGCGATCGGCATGAGCCAGATGCACGAGGCGCCGAGATCGGTCCGCGAGACTGGATTCCCATCATTGATGTAATCGAGCTTCTGAATGAGCCCGTTCAGGTCCCCGATCCCGTCGCCATCGCTGTCGTAGAACGAGCGGACGAACACCTCGTAGCACACGGCGCCGCGCGTCCAGGCTGGTGCGGGGGCTTGCGTCGCCGCGCTCGGGGCGGCCGAGGCCGCGAGCGCCGCGCCGAGCGCGAGCGCTGCGAGTCGCGTCATGAGTGACCGTGCCGCGCCAGCGGGAGGCGTGCCGCCATGTCTCAGCCTAGAGCCGCGTCGCGGCATCGATCGCTAGGCCCGAGTTGGGCCCGAGGTGGAGCTGGATCACGCCTGCCGAGTCCACGACGATCGAGGTGCCAGCGCACGCCGTGCCGGACCGGCCGCCGCTCAGAAGGTCACAATAGGTTCCCGGCGGCATCCCGGTGCCGATGCTCGCCGCTACCGCCGCGCCCTCGCGACTGATGGCCACGAACCCCTTGCCGCCACGCGCGAAGGCAATCGCGTTGGCGCTGTTGTCCCACCAGTGGTCGATCGGCATGCCCGCGACCAACCGGCGGAAACCGACCATGGCGGCAATCACCGGGTCGCGGTGCTCGCACACCCAGGTGCCGATGGTGGCCGTTTCCAGGCTCGCGGCACACGACAAGGGCCCCGGGCCCCCGCCGCCGGGTGGCGGCCCCGCGTCCTTACCGCCCTGCGTGTCGCGGTTGAACGCGTAGCTCGACATCACGATCGGGTAGCCGTACGGCTGGGCCAGCATCCACACATTCGCCAACCGGTACACTGGCCCGTCCCGGTACCAGAGGCCTCCCTGGCGCTGCGTGTCGTGGTTCTCGATGAAGACCACGGCCTTGTCGGCGGGCATCAGCCCCCATGCGGCCTGGGAGAACTGGCTCCCCGCGGGCCCGTTCGGGTTCAGTTGCGCCAGGTACTGGCCCCCCGTGCCCAGGAACTTGTCGCCCACCCCGTGGAACTTGAACTCGGTGATATCGGCTGCGCCGCCCGAGTTGTAGGCGAGACCATAGTAGTCCGTCGCGTGCATCGCCTCGCCACCGTAGTCGATCACCTCGCCGAAATAGTAGGGAAGCGACCGCCCATCGGCGGCGAGAGTGTAATCGACCAGCACGAGGATGGAGTCGAGCTCCACGGGTTGGATGTGCTTGGCCGCGTCGATGCGGAAGCCCGCCACCCCGAGCCGCGCGAGCCCGACGAGGTAGTCAGCGATCTTCTGGCGCACCGAGCGGAGGCCCGTGTTCAAGTCCGCGAGGCCGAACAGCTCGCAGTCCTGCACGTTGGCGGCGCTCTGGTAGTTGTCGACGGTGCACGGCGTGTGGAAGTCGCTCGGCGTGTACAGTCCCGGGTAGCTGTACTTCGTGTACGCCGTGCCGTTGCTCCCGACGCCCGACCCCGCGGTCATGTGATTGATGACAGCGTCCGCATAGACGTCGACCCCCGCCGCCTTGCAACGCCGCACCATGTCCGCGAACTGGGCGCCCGTCCCGAAGGTGGTCTGCGCCGTGTTGTAGCTCGCGGGCTGGTAATGCTGCCACCAGGGGTTGCCGGCGATCACCGCGTGCTCTTGAGGCGGCGACACCAGGGCCGCGCGGTAGCCCTGGGTTCGCAGCGCGTTTTCGCATTCCGCGGCCACGTCCGTCCAGCTCCACGAGAAGAGCTGGACGGCGACGTCGCCCGCCACCATGTGGCCGCTGGGGCGATACGTCGGCGGCAGCACCGGGCGCTCCGCGGGAGTCGTGATGGGCGGGGTGGTGGGAACCCCGTGGCACGCCGCGGCGGCAAGCGCCACGAGCGCTGCGGCGGCGATGCGCAGGTCAGACGGCACGGCTCGGGTGCGGCGGCTTGACGATCGACCCCGAGCTCCGCCGCCGAGACGGCGGAGCCCGGGATACTTGGAAGGGGGTAACCGCTCCGCGCTCAGTAGCCCGGGTTCTGCGTCAGGTTCGGGTTGGCGATGAGCTCCGACGCGGGGAGCGGGTAGAGATTCAGGTGCGGATCGGTCGCTGCCCCGGCCAGCGTGCCGCCCTTCCACGCCCAGAGGTACGTGCCGCCCGTGAATCGGCCGAAGCGGACCAGGTCCGTGCGGCGGTGGGCCTCCCACAAGAGCTCGCGCCCCCGCTCGGCCAGGATGAAGTCCAGCGTGAGCTGGGGGTCCGTGATGTCGCCGCTCGTGCCTCCGTAGGCCCGCCGGCGCAGCGAGTCCACGTACACCAGCGCCTGCGCCCGGGTGCCGCCGCCACCCTGCAGCACGGCCTCGGCGTAAATCAGGAACGCCTCGGCGAGGCGGAACACTGGGAAATCGGTGTCGACGAAGGTGGTGTTGGAGCCCGGCGCCCCGGCCAAGGTCACGTTCTGGAACTTGGGCGCGGCGATCCCCGAGTGGAAGTCGCCGATATTGGTCACCGCGACCGTCTGGTTGGTCGTGTAGAAGAACCCAGTCCGCTTATCCCCAGTGGCGTAGAAGTTGTAGGCCTCGGGCTTCAAGCGCAGCCCCCACCAGCAGCCGTCGATGCCGTAGGTGGTGTTGCTCATGTTGCCCCCGCAGGCGGCGTGGGTGAGGAACGTCACGCCACCCCACGTCTGCGTCTTCATCCCATCCTGGGGAATGGGGAAGATCATTTCGGGCGACGTGTTGTTGTCGGCCAGGAACAGGTGCCGATAGCTGGTATCGATGCTGTACGAGCCCGAGCTGATGACCGCCTGCGCGGCAGTGAGCGCCTCCGCCCAGTGCGGCGTGCCGGTGTAGACGCCCGCGTTCAGATAGACCTCCGCCAAGAGCATTTGCGCGGCGGATCCTGTAGCGCGACCGTAGGTAGCTGCGCTGGGGGCGGGCAGCTGGGACGCGATCGCGGTCAGCTCGCTCACGATGAAGGTGTAGATGGCCCCGCGCGTGCTCTGCTTCGGCGGCGTGGCGCCGAGCGCGTCGGTTTCGATCACGAGCGGGATGTTCCCGAACAGATCGATCCCGTGCCAGTAGGAGAGGGCGCGGAGGAACCGGGCCTCGGCGCGGTACTGCTGGATCTGGGTCTTGAGCGCGGGCGTGATGCCCGGCCGCCCCGCCAGTGCGGCATCCGTCGTCTGGCGCAGGAACTCGTTCGCCATGCCAACCTGGAAGAAGATGCGGTAGTACATCGCCACCACCATGGTGCTGGACGACGTCCAGGTCTGCAAGTTCATCTCGGGGAGGCCGATATCGTTCCAGCCGATCACGGCCTCGTCGCTGGGCAGCTCTTGGTGCTCCCAGTAGAGCCGCAGATACTGCGAGAAGCCCTCGTCGATCCCCCGAATATCCGGCTGCCCATCGGGACCAGACTGTCCGCTCAGCGCGAGCCCCCCGTAGATCTTCGCGAGGAACTGCACGTAGGAGTTCGGGTCATTGAAGTAGTTGGCACCGGTGATCGTGCTCTTCGGCGCCACCGTCGGGTCCGTGCAGGCGACCGTGCCGAGGAGCAGAAGAGTGGCGACGCTGCCGAGCACCTTCCACTGGCTGGTATTCATGCCTCTGCTCCGTGCGTGAGTCTTGTCCATGGTCGTGCCCTCAGAACTGGACGTTCAACCCGCTCGTAAAGATGCGCGAGCGCGGATAGATGTTGTTGTCGATCCCGTTATACCCGGCAGTCGGATCCACGCCGTTGTACCCGGTGATGGTGAAGGCGTTCTGGACGCCCGCGAACAGGCGCAGCTGCTGGCCTTGCCACGGGAACGTGTAGGCGACGCTCACGTTGTCCATGCGCAGGAACGAGGCCTTCTCAACATAATAGTCGGAGAGGTACTGGGGGGTCAGGAAGCCAGTCTGCAACACCGACGTGTTCAGATTGTAGGGCGCCCCGCGGGCGAGCTCCTGATAGGTGCCCAGATTGGACGCCACGTTGTTATAGACGTAGTTGTCTAGCCATGCCCTGAGTGTGAAGCTCAAATCGAAGTGATGGTAGCTCATGTTTGAGGTGAACCCCAGCATCCAGTGCGGGGCGGGGTCGTGGTACGCCCGGAGGTTGGGGCCGAGGCAGCCCGTGACGACGGTGTCACCGACCAGGCTCAGGTACTTTCCCTCGAGCGGTGCCCCTCCCGAGTAGGCCTGCCGGCAGACATAGAACGAGTTGATCGGCTGGCCTGGCTGGAGGACCTCGATGGTGGTCCCCACGCCGCCCGCGACGCCCCCGACCAGGATCTTGCTGGCGGCGGAGGCGTTCGGATTGATACTCACCAGCTCGTTGGCGTTGTGGGAGACGTTGAAATCGGTGGTCCACGACAAGCCGGCCGGGCCTCCTTCGAGCAGGCGGGCGCTCAGGGCTAGTTCGACCCCCGTGTTCTTCATCGTGCCGATGTTCGTCGTGACGAAGTTCGACAGGTTCGAACCGGCCGCGGCGGGCACGGTGAAGATCAGGTTCTCGGTGCGCTTGGTGTACCAGTCGATGGCGCCGCTGAACCGCTGGTTCAAGACGCCGTAGTCGAGCCCGACGTCGTAGCTCGTGGTCGACTCCCACTGGATGTTCGGGTCTACCGCGCTGGGCCGGAACGGACAGATGAACTGGTTCCCGAATTGCACTTGCGCCCGCGGGTTGCACGCCTGGAAGGTCGAAAACTGCAGGTAGTTCCCGAACGCCTGGTTTCCGGTCTTCCCCCACGACGCCCGCAGCTTCAAGTCCGAGATCGCCGAGATGCCGCTCATGAACGGCTCTCGCGAGATCCGCCAGCCGACCGACGCCGCGGGGAAATTGCCCCATTGGTTACTCGGGCCGAAGCGCGACGACCCGTCGCGCCGGATGCTGACCGACGCCAGGTAGCGATCGCTGATGTTGTAGTCGGCGCGCCCGAAGAAGGAGATCAGCTTGCTCTCGCCGACCGTGTCGACCGGGATGGGCGGAATCCCCGTCTGGGGCAGACCGTTGTCGCCCAGCAGGTTGCTGCCGAGCTGAACGCCGGAGATCGACGCGTATTCTGCACGCGATTGCGAGTACGAATAGCCAGCGGTCAGGTCAAGGTTGCCGGGCCCGAGGCTCACGGGCGGCCGATAGTCGAGGTACCCCTCGAGCACCGTGTTCAACTGGCTAGGTGTGTTGCGATAGAAGCTGCCGTTGTTGCCGTTCTTGGTCTGCAGGTGGATGTTGTTCGGATAGAAGGTCACCCGATTCACGTCGGTGACGTCGTAGCCGAGGTTGAGCGTCCCCGTCAGCCCCTGGAGCGGGTGGAAGGCGGAGAAGTCGTACTTCGCTTGAATGCTGCCGATGCTGCGGTAGGTCGTGCCGTGGTCCTTGGAGAGGTTCAAGACCTCGAGTGGGTTGTCCGCGGACGTCAGCAGATTGCCCGGCCAGTTGTAGTAGCCTGTGGGGCTCGTCGGGTCGTACACCGGCTGCGTCGGGCCCATCTGGGCGGCGTTGTAGAGCACACCGTTCGGCGTGTACTGGTCCAACGTGCGCGAGCCCTTCAAGTAGGCGTGCAGGTCCAACCGGCCACTGTAGAGCTGCTGGTTGTAGTTCACGCCTAGGGCGATCCGCTGCGCCGTGCTACCCTGGAGGATCCCGTCCTGGCTCGCGTAGCCGAGCGACAACCGGTAGCTGTTGCTCGTGCCCACGCCCGACAGGGCGACGTCGTGCGTCTGCCCCATCGCCGTATGGTCCACGAGGCTGAACCAGTCGGTGTTGGCGTTGAGCAACAGGGTGTCGTTCTGCGGCGCGTGCGCCAACACGGCGGCCCGGAACTGCGCCGCGTTGAGCATCGAGGGCAACTGCGTGACCCATGCGGCGGACACACTACCATTGTACTCGACTGTCGTTCGGCCTCGCCCCCGTTTCGTGGTGATCAGCACCACGCCGTTGGACGCGTTTGCCCCGTAGATCGCCGCGGCCGCGGCGTCCTTGAGCACCGTGATGCTCCCGATGTCATTGGGATTCAGAAAGTTGAGCGGGTCGCGGCCAGCGGAGAGCCCGCCGCCCGAGCCGGTGCCGAGCGGCACGCCGTCGAGGACGTACAGCGGCTCGCTGCCGGCGTTGACCGACGCCTGCCCGCGGATGCGGACCGCGAGGCCGCCCCCGGGCTCGTTGTTGTCGACGATCTGCACGCCCGCGACCTTGTTCGCGATGAGCTGCTGCGGGCTGGCGATAGTGCCGGTATTGAAATCCGCCGCGTTGAGCTGCGCCTGGGCGCCGGTGACGTTGCCGGCCAGCTGCTGCCCGTAGCCGGTGACCACGACTTCCGACAGGCCGACAGCCTGGGGGGTCAGAGTGAGATCGACGACGACCGTGTCATTCCCCGCGACCGTGACGGGCTGCGCCGCCGCGGCGTACCCGATCAACCGCGCCCGCACGGTGTTCGTGCCTGCAGGTACCCCGGTGATGAGGTAGCGCCCGTCCAGCGGCGTCCGCGCGTTGCGGCTCCCGACCGTGACTATGACGCCCGAGAGCGGTTGCTGCGTTGTGCCGTCGGTGACGCGTCCGCGGATCGTGCCGGTGGGCTCTTGTGCGCCCAGCGGCGCTATCCCTACCACTGCCAGGAGCGCGGCGATGATATAGCGTCCTCGTCTCATACTCGTCCTCTCGAGCTGTGGGGGCTCCAAGCGCCCCTGCCGATCGGGGGCTTGGAGCCAGGGCACGTTTCGGTTCGCGGGCGCCAACGTGGCCTGCAATCTGAGCGGTGTCAAGCACGGCGCCGATGGCGAACCTGACCCAGACCGTCCGTGCATTGATCGAGATACCAGGTTGGGAGGTTAGTACTCATGATCCGCCGCTGTGCCGACCGCGACTTTGACGC
>WNFA01007086.1_pt1 | contig 10831 bp, 17 predicted proteins | sample 5400481 | NCBI WGS metagenome assembly WNFA01 (sample SAMN13153340, study PRJNA577476) | soil metagenome | isolation source: 120 cm saprolite under Douglas fir tree site 2 hole 1 replicate 2 | place: USA:California | collected 2015-04-18 | reverse complement strand
AGCCGAAGCCGAGCGTGGCAGACGCGCCAAAGTGATACACGCGGAGGGCGAGAAACAGGCGGCGCAAACACTGGCCGAAGCAGCCAAGCTCCTGTCCAACGAACCTGCGTCCTTGCAGCTGCGCTACCTCCAGACACTCGCCGATATCTCCAATGAAAAGACCTCGACGATTGTGTTTCCGTTGCCGCTCGATCTGATCACGCCGCTGCTGCGACCCACGAGGCCAGAATAGCACCGATCAGCGGCCCAATGTCCCGCCAATCCAGGGCCTCGATGAGCAACTTGCTCGCAAGGATCACTGAAAGTCGCATGACAGGGCTGCCGGGTCTGATCGCCAGCGCTTTAGTGTACTTTATTTTCCCTTCCGTCAAACGACCCTAATTTCACCATCGACGTGCCGGAACAAAAGAAATTTCTGTGGGGCTTTTGGTACCTTTGTTGGGCTTGCCTCGTTATCGGAGGATTCCCATATCGCTTCCGTTGCTCCCCAAACCCCATGATTCGCACGAGTCCTCGCCAGTGAAGGTCAATCCCTCTTTGACGAATTCGATGCGGATGCCGCGGCGGTCAGTTGTTGACGAGGATGACGAACCAGTCGCGCAGCTCCATGGGATCACATTGCCGTGCCACCGAAACCACTTCACCCGCCCAAGCTCGCGGCGAATTTTCTCCTTCGTCATCAGGCAGTCATAGGCGGAGAGTAACCGGATCCTGGGGGTGTGCGGTGCGGCAAAGATTGATTGCTCAATGCCGAAACAGCGGCGATCTGCTCCTTCCGCGTCCAATCGCGTCGTTTGTAATTGCGTCTGAAGATCGACCTGACGCCATTGTGCGGTGCTCACCCCCAGGATCGATCCGGTTACTCTCCTTTTCGCCCACAAATCACGAAGAGCCAATTAAAGAACACCAGGCGTCTCAGCTCACATTGACACATGGGGGTCCCAGTGTGGACTTGAAAAATTGGCGGCCTACCCTCATATATATGCGCTGTGATTCGCCAATCGCGGCGGGCGCACCACAATTGAGAGGTAAACAACCATGAATGTTTCGCGCTACGAACCGTGGACAGTACTCAATCAGTTGCAACGTCAAATCAACCAGTATTTCGAAGAGGGCTCCGCTGATAGTAATGCGAGTTCTGCGGCCACCGCGGACTGGATCCCGCCAGCGGATGTCGAAGAATACGCGGACCGCTTCGTTTTGAAAGTCGATATCCCGGGCGTGAATGCAAATGCTGTGGAAATCACGTTGGAACAGGGAATCTTGTCGATCACGGGTCAGAGGGAAAAAGATGTTTCCGAAAAGGACGTGCAAGGTGTGCGCATTGAGCGTCCCAACGGACGATTCCATCGCCGTTTCTCTTTGCCGGATACCATTGATTCGACCGAGGTCCGCGCCGCGGGAAAAAACGGCGTGCTTCAGATCGTGATCCCGAAGCCACCAAAGGCGCAGCCACGGCGCATCCAAGTGACAGCAGATACTTGAAGTTAACCGTAGTGATGTCCTTTCTGTCAGCCGGTCCCCCGGCTGACAGGGAGGCCGCGAAGCTGCGGGCTATTTGATATCTGATGCCGATGTCGGATATGGGTGGCTAAAGTTCATCAACGCATCGTGCAGATCATGAACCCGGCGCGCCAGTTGACTGACCTGCTCATCACTCATTTTTGCGATTGCCGCACTTGCCGAGACGTGCCAGGCGATACCAGAAACATACTCTAACTCCTCCTGGATTTCGGTCAACTTGGGCCGCAGGAGCTCGGGAAGTTCCTCGGCTTTCAGGTAGCTAAGGTGAGCGAAAGCATTCTCAAGTCGTTGCCGCTGCGGAGCTGCGCCGGTAAGTGCGTGCAGTGCGAAATGGAATTTTTCTTCCGCATGGCTAAACATTCGATCTTCCTTCGCGCAATTTGTTGGCTTGGCTGCACGAGCGGTCACTAACCCAAACACGTAATCTCATGATACTGCATCATCCAAGCAAGTGAATTCGCAGCGAGATGACAGCCAAACTTTGCGCTATAATTGCATTGTAGGAACGCGTTCGTAGTATACCCTGTCAAGAGCGCGTGACGGGTCTATGTGGCGCCACTCCCGCTCGGGGTTCTGCTTGGAGAAATCTGCGATGCCTACCTACGAATATCGCTGCAGCAAATGCGGAAAAGTTTTCGAGCGCAGTGAGTACGTCGCCGAGCACGAGAAATCGCATCCAAGTTGTCCCAAGTGCAATTGCAAACAAGTGCAACCCGTGCTCGCCGACTTCTTTGCCAAGACTTCAAAGAAGAGCTGAGGAATGAGCTGCCAGCGAACTATCAACGCGTCGGGTTGACCGTCCTTTGCCCCGCGCGATCGGCACTTGCTGGGTAGGCGCGACATTTCCAGCTCTCCTTGAGCCCGAGTTCGCCGATCTTGTAGGCCTGAAAGGTTCTCAGGAACTGCGCGTCTCGCCGGGAACATGCATGCGGCCACACATGGTCGCAGGATAGTAGCCATGACAGGCTCACACAGAAACGTCGCTATGGAGGAAGAGATTAGTTCGACAATCCCATCTTCCTCTCATAGCGTGCCTATTCGGCGGAGCGCCTTATCCGCTCCAGCCCAGAAACCTCTAGCGCAGGCGTAAGGCCCTTTATTGCGAGGCATGCGGCATGCACAGCCCTGCGCACGATGATCGCTGCAAGGACTATGTCATCAATGCGTACGTGACCGGCGAGGAATATTTTGCCGTCGATTGCGTCCAAAACTCGAAATACGACTGGTGTCCGCGCGTGCGCGACTGGGTTCTCGAAGCTCAAGCTCAGCAGGCGCGTGAGCGCAGCACCGGCAGTCTCGGCACTCCGGACAGCATCCGTCTGTCTGGCAGCGCACAAAGCGGTAATGCCAAACGGGATCGACAGCGTCACAGCCAAATATGTCGGGAAGGCGTGCGTTTATATGTGTAGGGAAATGCGTCGCCCTGCAACAACCAATCGATCTGGCAACGGTGGTAAAATATGGGCGTCGGAGCGGGCTGGAGATGCGCGTGGCCACAGTTACGGACGCGCGACAAAACGACTGCTTGCGGCGCTGCCCGGTGCCAAGTTGGCGCGCTCAAGGCATCACCCGATCAGGCGCCCGGCGCCGTCAGCACCGAATAGCCGTAACCACGGAACGAAAGCACCATGTATTCTCGCGAAAACGAGCCCTTCATCGTACGGCGCGCGGTCAAGGCCGTCGCCATTCCGGCCGGCGTCGAGGTCAATCTCAAAGTCGGTTCGGTCGGCTATATCACGCAGGCTTTGGGCGGCAGCTTCACGGTCTACATCGATGGAAGCTTGTTCCGCATCGCCGGCAGCGACGCCGATTCCATCGACAAAGAGATGGCGAAGCCCCCGGAGGTGCCGCCCGGCGCGTCCGACGATGACATCAAGAGCGTGGTGTGGCAACAGCTCAAAACCTGCTACGACCCCGAGATCCCCATCAATATCGTCGACCTGGGACTCGTGTACAAATGCGACGTGCAAAAGAACGCGGACGAGACCCGGACGGTCGAAATCAAGATGACGCTGACCGCGCCGGGCTGCGGAATGGGCGAAGTGCTCGTGCAAGACGTGCGCGATAAAGTCGAGATCGTGCCGACGGTCACGAAGGCGAATGTGGAACTCCTGTTCGACCCGCCTTGGAATCAGACGATGATGTCCGAAGAGGCGCGCCTGCGGACCGGCATGATGTGAGCACGGCGATGGATTGGATCGATGCAGGACCCGAATCCGAGATACACGAAGGCGCCGCCCACTCCCGTCGCTGCCGGAGACATGATTGCCGTCGCACGCAGCGGCGGCGAGTTGTACGCCATCGAGGATGGGCAAATCGTCTGCCCCCGCCACGGCGCCCGCTTTAAAGCGCTGATTCCGGTTACGCTCGTCTGGTTGTTTGCCGAGGGCATCATTGCCTATTGCCATGTCGGCCCGTGGAAGTCTTGAGGTCTCCGATGCAAAGTATTCGCAGCTTCTTCAAAACCTTTTTGCTCTGGGAGCTGTTCCAGGGCATGTGGGTGACCTTGAAGAACATGTTCAGGCCCAAGGTGACGATCAATTACCCGGAAGAAAAGACTCCGCAGAGCCCGCGCTTCCGCGGTCTGCATGCGCTGCGCCGCTACCCGAACGGCGAGGAGCGTTGCATCGCCTGCAAACTGTGCGAGGCGGTGTGCCCGGCGCTTGCGATCACCATCGAGTCCGATGTCGGCAACGATGGCCTGCGCCGCACGACACGCTACGATATTGATCTGTTCAAGTGCATCTACTGCGGATTTTGCGAAGAGGCTTGTCCCGTCGATGCGATCGTGGAAACACGCTTGTACGAGTACCACATGGAAGCGCGCGGCGAAAACATCATGACCAAGGACATGCTGCTCGCCGTGGGCGAGCGCTACGAAGCCATGATTGCGGCCGACAAAGCCGCCGACGCACCGTACCGCTGAACGTAAGAAGAAAGGCAAAACAGTGTTCGCAACAATATTGTTCTACGTGTTCGGTATTGTGCTGATCGCCTCGTCGCTCGGCGTGGTCCTGGCGCGCAATCCCGTGCATCACGGCGACTCAACGTAAGGTAGGCGCGTCCACTCGATTGATCATTCGCGGGTACTCCTCGCGCGTGACGTGAGACGCGACCTTCAACTGTTCCGACGATTTGATGCGCCAGGCGATGCCGGCCTCCCAGCAATACCCGATGTCGAGCCGAGGTCGGCGCAAAGGAGCTATTTGCAGTCCTCAAAACCGTCAGGGCGGCCCACGAACGAACCAAGGACACCGGTTTGAGCCATGCCGCCGCGGTCATCGAACGTGTGTTGGAGGAAAAGCTGAGTAATGCCCATAGCTACAGCGTCCACTGACAGTAATTCAGGTACAGATGACATCAATTAAGGAACAAATTGACAGTATTAAAGGATACCGACAGCAGCCTTGAACCGAGGTGTTTTTACGGAAAAAAGCCGATAACGTTGGACATTGCATAGCATTCAGCGTACGGTCAATAGTGGCTCGTGACTCTTTCTTCTTGCGAGTATCTATTGGCTAGGGCGCGATTCCGGCGCCACTCTCGCCAGCCCGCAATCCGACCGGTCCTCCGAACTAGACAGGCATACCGCGGTATGCGCCGCCTGCGGGTTGACCGTGTGGAGTGCACAAGCGTAGTGCGTGTCTGCGCGATCATCCTACCCAGACGACAAGCCGACCGAGTTCGAGCGCGGCTTCCATGCCGGCGTCGAATCGAACGGGCATGACGGATATTGGGGGGCCTCGTCATCGGGGCCGGCGTGATGGCGGTCATTTCTGCAATTTTATGGAGTATCTACAAATGACAGTCGTGACCTCGATCAAGTCAGTCAAGTCGACCGCGGCGGCCGAAGTGACCAAGGCCGAAAGCTGGCTCCAAAAATATTTGACGCAGTGGCTGATCGGCGCCGCGATCGGCGCCGCGATCGGCGTCGCTGCCACGCATTTCGTGATCGACAAGATCTGGAAGTAATCCCATGGAGCTGCGCGACTGGTTCGTCATCCTCGTCAACAACTGACCCGCCGCGGCACCCGCATCGAATTCGTCAAAGAGGGATTGACCTTCACCGGCGAGGATTCGTGCGAATCATGGAGACCATCTATTTCAGTGCTCAACGGGGTTCGCGGCATCGAGCGTCTCTGCAGGCCACTGACTGGTGCGCTGGAAGCGGTTCGTCATACGGCCGGCGCGCGGCAGCACGGCTGGGCAGCCTACCTCGAGGAACGCGAGCGGATCCCCGCGGTGGCAGCAAGAACACTCAGCCCTCTCGGGTCCCGTTTCCTGGGGCAGGTCCGCGAAAATGGATTGGGTCTCTGAGGTTTTGCAATTCCCGGTAATAATAGAGCGCGGTCGGGTGTTTTCCGTTGAACCTCAGCTTCTTTAGGAACTCGATTTCTTTCTCCACAGCATCGCCGCTCAGGGAAGGGTCACGAAGGAATTCTTTGAGCCCCGGCTCATCCTCGAGAGGTTCGTCAGACTCCCTTTCAACAAACCGGAGTCTTTTAGAATGCTCTGTGACCAGTCGCCGATCTAACACAATTTCCATATCAAAGCTCGCGAGGTCGATATCCCAGAATTCAATCAGCGGATCCAGGAAGGAAACGCAGTGTTCAACCGATACGTTGAAGACATCTGTGTCCAGAAACTCGAGCATGATGACTCGCATATTTGCATAGCTTCGGCCGCTGAGTTGAGCCACCCGGTGGAGCCAGTCTTCACTCTCCAATTCTTCTTTGGCGACTCTGTTGACCACGTCCAAAAGCTTTTGTGTAACGAGGCGTTCGAGTGCGCCAAAGGGCTCCTTCTCAAAAATCGCGCGTATTTGTTTTTCGTTGGCGGGTGCGCACTTACGAAGAATCAACGCTCGAACTTCTTGATTCAAGGGCGTGGGTGGGGCACCCAGGGTTCTGATCAATTCGTCCCTGCGCTGGAGGTCAGCCAGCTTCGCAAGCGTATCGCTCGGGAGCTTTAAGAGTTTTGCCATCTTTTCATAAATATCTGTTCGGGCAGGCGCGGGGGGCAATTTCTTCCGAGTCAGCAGCTGGGACATGTAGGAATCCGTGACTTCGGCGGCAGCCGCCAGATCTTTCTGCTCAAGCCCCAATTCTGCGAGCCGCTGTCGGATCAATGAACAAACGTCCACAAGGGTGTCTCCGCTGGATTAACCATACTTGATTAAGTACAGAAAATGATCGCAGGTTTTGCTTGACAAATAAAGTAAATTAACCTATCTTAGTTAATTTCGCTAAGGTAGCTTGATATCTGGTGAACCGAATGTGGTTATCTGAATGTCCCTCGGGGACCATAACCGTAAGGAGATTATTATGTTCGCGCGTAAAGTTAGTATGCATCTGAAGCCCGATGGCGTTGCGGAGTTCACCCGAAAGCTGGAGAAGGATGTGATTCCCCTGCTTCGAAAACAGAACGGGTTCCAAGACGAGATCACGTTCGTCGCCACGGACCGCAAGGAGGCGTTCGGAATCAGTCTGTGGGACCGGAAGGAGAGCGCGGAAACTTACAACAGCGGATCCTACGCAGAAGTCGCGAAGATCCTGGCGACGGTGATCGAGGGGACTCCTCAGGTTGAAACCTACGAGGTTGCCAACTCGACCTACCACAGGCTCGCCGCTGCAGCCTAGAGCCGGCAGGTCCTTCGGTGCTGACGGGCGGACCAGTCCGCCCGTCAGTTGTTCCAAAAAAATGCACGATGCCAAGCGCATCCGGTGAGAGAGTGTCGGAATCCGACACCCCATTTCAACTGAAGTTGTTTATGGGGGCGCAGATGTGTTCGCGGGGCTACACCTGGTCACTCGTTCTCGCCGGCGGCGAAGGCAGCCGACTCCGCAGTCTGACAACGGATGGCGCCGGGGCCTCGGTGCCGAAGCAGTTTTGCTCGCTGTTCGGTGCCACGACGCTTCTGGAAGACGCGCTCAACCGTGGGCGCGCCGTTGCCGACGGCGGGCGAGTCTGTGCCATCGTCGCGAGAGCGGTCCATTCCAGGTGCTGGATGACTGCAAACCAGGCGTCGATGATTGTGGGTGCATCGCAAGTAATCGATTAGACGCGGTACCGATCGCTTTTCGGTACCTGCCGGGACACCGGCCGCGGCGGTCAGCACCCGGAATGGACGACTCTCCCATGTACGGCGAAGCCTTGCAGTGCATCCAGGATTACCAGAATTACCTCATAGCCGGCATAACCCGAGCCGGACTCGAACACGAAGCCACCGCGATGAGCGATAATGACGCTGCAAAGCGGGTACAGCAGTCCAGAAAGCTACTGTTCCAATCCATTAACCGTCGATCTAAAACCGCAGCCTGACCGCTGCACTTTCAGCCTCATATTACGATTGGAAAATACTGAAACGCCTTGCGGGCAGGTGTCAACTTTGCTTTCTTTTTCGGGACCGGGTACCGATATGTCTTTCGCTTCATTTGTGCAGGCTCATGCCGCCCACGCCGATTGGCGTGTGGCCCTGGCCCAGAGCCAGAGGCAAGTTCAAACCCAGATCGCGGCGCGTGCCGCGCAGCAGGGTGAATCCGCCCCATTCACGCTGGGCTGGTGTTATCTGAGCGATTATTACGCGCCGGCAGCCGAGGCGATCCTCGATGAGCTGCGGCTGCGTTTGCCCGGCGTGGCCTGGGTCGGCACGGTCGGTGTGGGCGTGGCCGCCAGCGGCGTCGAATACATCGACGAGCCGGCTCTGGTGCTGATGGTCGCGCCGCTGCCGCGCGAATCGTTCCGGCTGTTCTCGGGCCTGCAGCCGCTGCCTGCCGCATCGTCCGGGTTCGTGGCCCATACCGCGCTGGTCCATGCCGAAGGTAGTACGCCCGACTTGCAGGAGTTGTTATACGAGCTGAGCACTCGCACGGCCACCGGTTATCTTTTCGGCGGGCTGTCGTCGGCGCGCAACCGTACGGTACATATGGCGGATGGCGTATTCACCGGCGGTTTGTCCGGGGTGGCCTTTGGCCCGGAAGTCGGCCTGATCTCGCGCGTGACCCAGGGCTGCCAGCCGATCGGACCGTCGCGCAATATAACCAAAGCTGAGCGCAATTTCGTAGTCAGCCTGGACGGCAAGCCCGCTCTCGATTGCATGTTGCAAGATCTGGGGCTCGACCGGGACCTTTCGGATCACGAGTTGACGCAGGCGCTCTCTACCACGCTGGTGGGCTTGATCACCGCAACCGAGGACGTGCCGACTCGGCCCGGACAGTTCGGCGCGGATACCGTCGTGCGGCACCTGGTGGGCGTGGACCGGCAGCACCAGGTCCTGGCGATCGCCGAGCAGATCGAGCATGGCATGCGTCTGGCTTTTTGCACGCGCAACGCGGAAGCCGCACAGCTCGATCTGGTGCGCATCGCGACGGAAATCCGCGACGAACTGGAGAGCGGCGCGGCACGGCACATGGCGGGCGCGGTATATGTCAGTTGCTCGGGACGCGGCGGCCCGCATTTCGGCGCGCGGCATGCCGAGTTGCAGGTGGTGCGGAACGCCCTGGGTGACGTGCCGCTGGTCGGCTTTTTCGCCGGTGGCGAGATCGCAAGACATCACCTCTACGGCTACACCGGGGTATTGACGGTCTTTACTACACCAGGCTGAGTGGAAATTGCATGGATGCCCGCGGACTCACGGACGGCCAGCTCGTAGAAGGTGCCAGGCGCAGCATGATGCATCAACTCGCTGCGACAACCCTCGCCGTGGGCAAAGTCATGGGGCAATGAATGACGGTTACGGCAATCCATCGAGCCCGCACTGGAGCAGGGCGGCCGGCAATGCGGATGGTGCAAGCGAGCCGCAAACGCGTGGCAAGCCTCCTGTCGTGCAGCCCCGAGGAAGTCGTCTTCACCAGTGGTGGCAGCGAAGCAAACAACTTCGCCCTCAAGGGGGCGTTCTTTGCACGGGGCGATCGACCCGCACACATCATCACGACACAGATTGAGCACCCCTCGATCCTGGTCCCATGCGAGTTTTTGGAGCGGCAAGGAGCGCGTGTCACCTACTTGCCGGTCGACGCACCGGCCTCGTCAATCCCGATGATGTCCGTCGCGTCATCACCCGTAACACCATTCTCATTAGCGTGATGCACGCGAACAACGAGACCGGTACGATTCAGCCGATCGAAGAGTGCGCCGGCATCGCGCGAGAGCACGGCGTACCGTTCCACACGGATGTCGCACAGTCGGTCGGTAAGATACCGACTCGAATCGACCAGCTCGGGGTCGATTTGCTTTCCATTGCCGGCCACAAGCTCTATGCACCCAAGGGCATGGGAGCCCTCTACGTCCGCGCGGGAACGCGGTTGGAGTCACTGGTCCATGGCGCCGGACACGAGGGCGGGCGACGAGCCGGCACTGAAAGCGTCATTCTCACTGCTGCCCTCGGAACGGCATGCGCACTGGCGGGCGATCTGCGTTCGATGGAGACCGTGCGCGGATTACGCGACCAGTTCTGGGCATCGCTCCGGGCACATCTTGGCGACCGTGTCGTGCTCAATGGCCACCCCGAGCGGCGCCTACCAAACACGCTCAACGTCTCCTTCGTCGAGCGCATAGGAAGCGACATCCTTGCAGCCTTAGAAGGCATCGCTGCTTCGACCGGGTCGGCGTGTCACTCGGGGCGAGTGGAGCTGTCTCCTGTGTTACGGGGCGATGGGCATTCCCGAACGGGTCGGTATGGGAGCCGTTCGATTCAGTCTGGGTCGTACCACGGCGGCCGACGAGATCGCCGAGGTCGTCGAGCGCATCGCGACATTCCTCCAGCCATCCGCGGGTGGTGGCGCCGTATGAGTTTCTACAACGATCGCATCCTGCCGCACCTAATCAATCTCTCCATGCGCAATCGCGAGTTCCTGCCGTATCGCGAACGAGTGCTGTCCAGTGCGCAAGGGCGTGTCCTCGAGATCGGAATCGGCTCCGGCCTGAACCTGCCTTTCTATGGTTCGCGCGTGGACGAGATTCTCGGCTTGGAGCCCGCGGCACGACTCATCGCTATGGCACAGGGTCCGGCAGGCCGATCTAGGGCTCCTGTGACGCTGATCGCCGGCTCAGCGGAGGCCATCCCGATCGATGACGACAGTATTGATACTGTCGTCACGACGTGGACCTTGTGCTCCATTCCCAATGCAGTCGGTGCGCTCCAGGAGATGCGTCGCGTGCTCAAACCAGGCGGTCAGTTATTGTTCGTCGAACACGGACTTTCGCCGGAGGAAAGCGTTCAGAAATGGCAAAATCGGCTGACACCGGTTTGGAAGAGGATTGGCGGAGGTTGCCACTTGAATCGGCCGATCCGCGTTCTCATCGAAAG
>WNFA01005229.1_pt1 | contig 10832 bp, 12 predicted proteins | sample 5400481 | NCBI WGS metagenome assembly WNFA01 (sample SAMN13153340, study PRJNA577476) | soil metagenome | isolation source: 120 cm saprolite under Douglas fir tree site 2 hole 1 replicate 2 | place: USA:California | collected 2015-04-18 | reverse complement strand
TAGATCGCGTCGATGTCCGGCCGCTCTTCTCGATCCACCTTGATAGCGACGTAGTTTTCGTTGAGATAGCGGGCGATCTCTTCATTGTCGAAAGACTCTTCCTCCATCACGTGGCACCAATGGCAAGTCGAGTAGCCTACCGAGAGCAGCACCGGGCGGCCGAGCTTCCTTGCCGCCTCGAACGCCTCATCGCCCCACGGATGCCAATTCAGCGGATTGTGCGCGTGCTGCCGAAGATAGGGGCTCGTCTCGAGGAACAACCGGTTCGTGTATTTCGGCGAGCCGTCTGGTTTGAGATGTGCCGTACGCGGCTGGTAATTCGGATCGCGCGCCGCCCAGGCCGCCCTTAACTTCGCGACGAGGGGTGGTGGAAGCTCGGGAGAGCCAGGAAGCGGCGTGCCAAAGAATGCGCCGGAGGCCGCTCGCTTCGTGTCCGGATCAGCGGAGCTTCGGCTACATGCCGCGGCGGCGGCGGCGATAAGGGCGCACAAGTAAATGGCCGGAGGGCGAAAGCGCGACATTCTAATCTCCAACACCGATGGCAGCCGCTGGCCGAGCGTTTTGGGGGAACTGCAGCTCGGTGCGGCTACAAATACTGCGTCGCCTACTTCTCGTTCGTCAACCGACTGGTCTTGACTCTGGGCGTCGAGGTGGAGCAGGACTATGCGAAGACTTGCAGAACGGACCATCACGGATCGTAGTAACCGGTCCCCTCGACGACCGTAATAGCACTGCCTGCTCACGGTGGACCACAGCCGACAAAGGCAGGTCGGAAGGACATTTGCAATGAGCACCTCCAAAGCAAGTACGCCCGGCGATCTAGGGCTCGTGACCGTCCGTGGCAGCGCTACCGGCTTCGCTCAAGAAATCGTCGTAGGCAATCATCGCCTGACCGCGGATGAGCCCGTTGCGGCGGGCGGTACGGACAGTGGGCCTTCGCCCTACGATTTTTTGCTCGCGGCGCTAGGCGCTTGAACGTCCATGACGGTTGCGCTGTACGCGCGACGGAACCAATGGCCTCTGCAGGGAGTTTCGGTCCGTCTGCGGCACTCGAGGATCCACGCCGAGGACTGCGAGTCCTGCGAAACCAAACAGGGGATGCTCGACCGAATCGAGAGCGACATCGACTTGTCGGGCGCGCTGAGCGCGGAGCAGCGCGCGAAGCTCCTGGAGATCGCGAAGAAGTGCCCAGTTCACCGGACACTGACATCGGAGATCGAGATCCGGACGCAGCTGACGTGAAGAACGGTCAGCAGTGGAAACGGTTCTGAGGTCACCGGCAACGTGACGAAACGAGCGAAATACGGGTTTGGAATTCTGCTCGCCGGTGGCCTTCTCGCGACGCTCCTTCTTGTTCCATGGAGCCGATGGGCGCTCCTGCTCGTCGAGTGGATCCGCGATGCTGGCCTCGTCGGCGTGATCGTCTACTCCATCGCCTACGTCGCCGCCACGCTGCTCCTTCTTCCCGGCTCGATCCTCACCGCCGGAGCCGGCCTCGCGTATGGGCCGCTATGGGGAACACTCCTGGTTTCGCCGGTGAGCGTTCTCGCCGCCACCTTGGCTTTCCTGCTCGGCCGGGGAATCGCCCGGGGGTGGGTAGCTCGTCGGATCGCGCAGCATCCACGCTTCGGTGCCATCGACGAGGCCATCGGGGACAGCGGCTTCAAGATCACCTTGTTGCTTCGTCTGTCGCCCATCATTCCGTTCAATCTTCTCAACTACGCTCTCGGCCTGACCCGCGTCTCCTTGCGCGACTACGTGGTCGGATCGTTCCTGGGAATGCTTCCCGGGACTTTTCTTTACGTCTACCTTGGCTCGCTCTTGACCAGTGCCAGCGAGCTCTTCTCCGGTAAGCGCCCTGCCATGGGTCTTTGGGGCCAGATCCTCTACTGGGGAGGCCTCGCCGCGACGCTGGTTGTAACCGTCCTCATTTCGAGGATTGCCCAAAAAGCCTTGAACAAGGCGCTTCAGCCTAAGCTGCAAGTTGGGCTTCCGAGCGATAGCGAGGCGCGGCCATGAGTCTCGAGGCAGATCCTCGTTTGCGAGGAGCACGCGCAGCCAGTGAGTACGACGGGAAGCGCGAGCCGCCGCTGATTCTTCCGGACGACGCGCACAACCGTAGGCTCGTGGAAAACGTTCATCCACCGGCGTGGACCAATCCGACCCCCTCCGAGCGCTACAACCTCGTTGTCCTCGGAGCCGGGACCGCCGGACTCGTCTCGGCTGCCGGCGCGGCCGGGCTTGGTGCCAGGGTGGCAATCGTCGAGAAGCACCTCATGGGCGGCGACTGTCTGAATTTTGGCTGTGTGCCATCCAAAGCGGTGCTTCGGGCGGCCCGCGCGGTAGCCGCGGTTGACGGCGCCGGGGAGTTCGGGGTTCGCGTGCCACGACCGGTTGACTTTGATTTCGCCGTGGCGATGGAGCGGATGCGAAAATCGCGTGCTGGCATCTCGCGCAACGACTCGGCGGACCGTTTGGCCAAGCTCGGCGTAGATGTCTTTTTCGGTGAAGCGAAGTTCGTGTCGCCAGACACAGTCGACGTCGACGGCCGCCGGCTCCGCTTCTCCCGCGCGGTCATTGCGACCGGCGCGCGCGCCGCCAACCCGCCGATCCCCGGGATCGCTGAAGCTGGTTTTCTGACCAACGAAACCGTCTTCTCTCTGACCGAGCTTCCAAAGCGACTCGTCGTCATCGGCGCCGGGCCCATTGGCTGCGAGCTGGCGCAAGCCTTCCGCTGCTTCGGAAGCGAGGTCTTCATCTTGAGCCGAGGCCCGCGACTTTTGCCGCGCGAAGACGCCGACGCAGCCGCAGTTCTCTCGGCGCAGTTCGAGCGCGAGGGCATTCGCCAAACGCTGGGGGTCAAGACTCGAAGGGTGGAGAAGCGCACCGAGGGCAAGGCGGTCATCTTCGATGGGCAAACAACCCACGGAGAAGTGGTTGGGGACGAGATCCTCGTGGGGGTTGGACGCGCACCGAACGTCGAGGGACTGAATCTCGAAGCCGCGGGAGTGGAGTTCGATCAGATTGGCGTGAAGGTCGACGACCGGCTTCGCACCACCAACCGCCGGATCTACGCGGCGGGCGACATCTGCTCCGCGTACAAGTTCACCCATGCGGCGGACGCGATGGCGCGGATTGCTCTTCAAAACGCGCTGTTCTTCGGACGCAAGACGGCATCCGCCCTCGTCATTCCCTGGTGCACGTACACCCAGCCGGAGGTTGCGCATGTTGGCCTGTACGAGAAGGAGGCGCGAGAGCGGGGCCTCGATGTGGCGACCTTCACGGCATCCCTCAAGGAGGTGGACCGCGCCGTTCTCGACGGTGAAGAAGAAGGCTTTGGCCGCGTTCATGCCGACAGGATGAGCGGACGTATTCTCGGCGCAACGCTCGTCGCGCGACATGCGGGCGAGATGATTGCGGAGATGTCGATGGCCATCACCGCAAGGCTGACGCTCGGGACGGTGTCGAAAACCATCCATCCATATCCAACCCAAGTCGAGGTTTGGAAACGCCTTGGCGATGCGTGGAATCGCTCGCGCCTCACTCCAAAGGTTCGAGGCCTGTTCGGGCGATACTTGAGGTTGCGGAGGTAAGCCTATGGAGAAGGGCACGGTCTGCGTCTTTGCCAAGCCTCTTCGTGCCGGGGAGGTGAAGACTCGCCTGATGCCCGAAGTCGGCCCTGAGGGGGCCTCGAGGCTCGCGCGAGCCTTCTTTCGCGACACCTGGGCTTTGGTTTGCGCGCAGCCTTGGGCAATCCCCGTGCTCGCAACGACCAGCGCGAACCGCCGGGAATGGAACCTGGGGTCGGGCGCACAAATCTGGCAACAAGGGACCGGCGACCTGGGCGAGCGGCTTGGCCGTGTGCTCAGACGCGGGCTCGTGAAAAGTTCATTTGGCATTGCCATCGGGATGGATACGCCGGGACTTCCGCCGGCACTGCTGGAAGAGGCGCGGCAGGCTCTCCAGTTCGGCGATGCAGTGCTCGGCCCGTGTGAGGATGGCGGATTCTACCTCGTCGGTCTACGGCGCTGCCCGGTCGGGCTCTTTGCCAACCTGCCCTGGAGTGCGTCTGACACGTTTGTGCGAACGCTCGAGCGCTTTCGGGAGCGAGGCCTTGGGACGAAGGTCCTCCCACCTTGGTTTGATGTCGACCGACCGAACGACCTCGCTTGCCTGCGCAACCTTCTTTCGCGCGGGGAAATTGTGGCTCCGGAAACGAAGCGAGTGCTCGAAGAGTTAGCGACGATGGACGGAGGCGCCTCTTGCGCTTAGACGTCATCGTTCCGGTGCTCAATGAAGAAGCTTGCATCGGTGGCCAGCTCCAATCACTGTCCGCGGTTGACGGCCTTCACGAAGTCATCGTCGTCGACGGTGGAAGCACCGACCGCACCGTGGACCTGGTCAAGACCGCTCCTGACGTTCGCTTGGTCTTCGCCCGACGAGGGCGCAGCTCACAAATGAACGCAGGGGCCCAAGCGGCGACCGGCGACGTTCTTCTCTTCCTTCATGCCGATGTTCACCTGCCCAAAGACGCGGCACGCTGGATCGCCGAAGAGCTCTCGAACCCGCGGGTCGTGGGAGGGGCGTTTCGTACGTGGACGGTGAGCGAAGGTCGGCGAAGCTGGCTCGCCCCTCTCCTGCACCTGGCCGACCTGCGATCCAGGTACGCGAACCTCCCGTATGGCGACCAGGCTCTTTTTGTCCGCGCCGACGCGTTCTGGCGGCTCGGTGGCTTTCCGGAACAGCCGCTCATGGAGGACCTCGAGCTCAGCCGGCGCCTGAGCAGGATAGGCCAAATCCGGACAGTGCCGGCAACGGTTCGCGTTTCTGGACGACGATTCCTTGCAAGGCCCATCTACTACACGCTGCTCATCAACGTCTTCCCATTGCTCTACCGATTGGGGATGCCTCCGCGCGTGCTCGCAAATCTCTACGGAAATCCGCGCTGATGGCCACCATTGAGCAAATGCCTCTCTGGCTTCGAGCAAGCCTTAAAATCTACCCCTGGCGCCGCGTGGACCCGGTTCCGTGTTCGCCGCTCAGGAAACCCATCTCCGAAAGCCGCGTTGCATTGGTCACCACGGCGGGCTTCGTGCCACGAGGTGAGGTACCTTTCGACAAACGCATCAGAGGGGGCGATTGCTCCTACCGCGTTATTTCCGCTGACGCCAACGTTCAAACTCTGGCCGAGTTCCATCGCAGCGCGTCCTTCGACCACGCTGGGATCGAAAAGGACCGAAACCTGGCCCTTCCCCTCGAGCGGCTCCGCGAGCTGGCGCGTGCTGGCGAGATTGGCGAAGTGGCCCCTCACCACCTGTCGTTCATGGGCTCGATTACCGCACCGGGCCGTCTGATTAAGCGCACGGCTCCCGATGCAGCTCGTCTCCTGGTAGAGAGCAAAGTCGATATCGCGCTCCTCGTCCCAGTTTGACCTTTCTGTCATCAGGCGGTCGGCCTGATCCAAGCGGAGATCGAACGGCAGGGCGTCACGACGGCATCGATCACGATGCTTCCGGAGATCACATGCAAAGTTCAGCCACCGCGCGCGCTCGCGGTCCCATACGCGCTCGGCTACCCGTTTGGCCTGCCCGCTGTTGCAGACGTCCAGCGCTCCGTCCTCCGAGCGCTGCTGTCTCTCTGCAAGCGCAACGATGTCCCCCTACTCGAGAACTTCAAGCCCAACCGATGACGCGGAATCCTCTGATCGAGCGGCGTACCGGCGAGAACAGGATAACCCCCGAGAGCTTGACGAGCTCTGCTTCCTTGTCCGGGGTTCGCAGCCAACGCTGACAGGGTTTGCGAACCCTTCGCGCGTTGTACGCGGCAACGGGCTTTCCATCTCTTCTCCCAAGGGATCTGCCCTTCTCCGCGGTTGCACTCGCCGATTCACCCGCGAGCCAAAAGGGGGAAGAGTGCCGCTACCGCCGTGGCAAGGAGCGGCCTCGAGAATAAGCTGTCGTCTTTTTCCATCGGTTTCCGATTTCCTTCTATAGAGACCAGCAGATCAGCTGGCTCGATACCGGCGCGCAGTCGGCGACCGAATAACGAGAAACCAATCGAGGAGAGAAAAATGAGCAAGACTCCGAGTCGAAAGCTTTCCCTCAATCGCGAGACGCTACGCACGCTTGCCGCCGAACGGCTAGACCAGGTCGCCGGTGGATGGGGGCCGTCGTTCATGGGGTCGCTGGCTTGCCCCCCTCCCCCTTCCGCGGCCTGCCCTTCCGTGGAAATCTACTGCGGCCCACTACGTTAGGCCGTAGACGAAACCAGCGCAGAACCTCCGACGAGACGTCCACGTCGCGCCGGACGGGAAGGCGAAGGAGAACCGACGCGATGGAAGGCCGGCTGTCGGGGCGGTGCTCCCTTGGCTTCGCCCATTGAGACCCGTGAACTGAGGTCAATCAGCAACAGTCCTGTCTTTGAAGAATGCGTCGAGCACCTCGCGCAAGATCAGCCGAGCCTGGTGGAGGCGGCGCTTTATCGCGAGGACCGTGTCGCCAGAGATGTCGGCGATCTGTTTGTAGCTCAGCCCCGCCACGTCCCTGAACAAGAAAACCTCGCGATGGCCCTGGGGTAGCCGATGGGTGGCGTCTTGAATCACGCGGCGTAGCTCGGCATTCATCGCACCCTCCTCAGCGAGGTGGCTCCAATTCGTTGCCCGGTACCGGGCCAGGTTGCCGGGCTCGTTGACAGGCTGCAATGGGAGCTCTTCTCCGAGGGACCGTACGCGGTGAAGTTGAATCCAACTCAGCTCCGCAGCAATCCCTAGAATCCACGCGCCGAACTCCACCTCGTTTCGAAATTCTTCCAGATGCTGGTAGGTGAAGAGAAAACTCTCTTGCACAATCTCCGCAGCGTTGATTTCAGATCGAGTCATATGGAGCCCAAGGCCATAGATTTGGTCTCGGTGTCGTTCTACGAGCGTGTTGAAAGCAGACGTGTCGCCGCCCTGGGCCAAGGAGACGAGCTCGCGATCGGCAGTATCGACGTCGTTGGTGGATTCGCTCAAGTTCCGAGGTTGATCTGACACTTATCTCGCTCTCCTCTGTGGTCATTCGACTTCGATTGAACGGCCGGAACCGCGGCGTTCGCTTTGAGGGCACTTCATCTAAGACGAAACAGCCGGCGCCAAATCGACATCGCGCGATCCTTTTTTTGGCTAGTCCAGCACGGCCTTAGATTCCGAGCATCTCGATGACCATCCTCCGTTATGGACCCGTGATGACCACCTTGCCGAACGCCTTTCCGCGAGCGAAGTAGCGGTAGGCGTCGTGGACCTCCGAGAACGCGAATGTGCGGTCGATGATCGGTCGAATGCCACCCACCGCGATCGCGCGGTTCATCGCCTCGAAGCTCGCCCGGCTGCCCACAAACAAGCGGCGAATCGTCGCCACGGTCATGCCGTAGCTCGCAGCGGAGATATGGATGTCGGGCCTCTCCTTGCCGCGGGCGATCAGCAGCATGACCTGGCCGTGCAATCCGACGGCGCGCATGGATTGCTCGATCGTGTCTGGCCCCATCGTCTCCACGACGAGGTCGACCCCGACCCCACCAGTCGCGTCACGCACGGTACGACCCCACTCTGGGTCCTCGGCGTAGTTGACCACGACGTCGGCGCCGAGCTGCTTCAAACGAGCACCCTTCTCGTTGCTCGACGTCGTCACGATAACTCGAGCGCCAAGCGCCTTCGCGAACTGAAGCGCGAAGAGCGAAACACCACCCGTGCCCAGGGTGAGCACGGTCTGCCCGGCGGTCACCGGGACTGGTCCGACGACCGAATTCCATGCCGTGACGCCGGCGCAAGGAAGAGTCGCCGCTTCCTCCCAGGAAAGATGGTCGGGGACCCTTACCGCCCATTCCTCGTCCAGGAGGGCCAACTCCGTCAGCATGCCGTCGAGCGTGCATCCGAGCTGGTCGAAGACATCGGGGGCGATCGGGCCGCTCTTCCAGCGCGCGAAGTAGTTGCCGGCGACGCGGTCGCCAAGCCGAAATCGGGTGACCTGATCGCCGACCCGGACGACCTCCCCGGCGCCGTCGCTGAGCGGTACGATCCTGGGGCGCGCGCGAAGGGGGTACGTGCCGCCCAGGATGAACAGATCGCGCTTATTCAGCGCCGTAGCGCGTACCCGGACGACGATTTCATGCGGGCCCGGATCAGGCGGCTCGCGCTGCCGCTCAACGATGCCGCCGGGGTCTCCGAGCTCCTCGAGCTGGTAGGTACGCATGGGTCTCCTCTCTGACTGCAAGCAACATAAAGATTGGAGAACACCCCGTCGATAACCTCCGAGGTCATTGTCACGCCTTTCGCAGCGATCTAGCCTGCCCATCATGAGCGAGCTCGGGCTGGACTCGGTCGCGACCGAGCAACGAGGGTTCGGGGGGCTTCTTCGAGAATGGCGGACCGCCCGAGGCCTGAGTCAGCTCACGCTGTCGATGCGAGGCGGCGTTTCGTCGCGGCACTTGAGCTACATGGAGACGGGGCGCGCGATGCCCAGCCGCGACATGGTGCTGGCGCTTGCACAGGCGCTCGAGATACCGCTACGCGACCGGAATGCGCTCTTGCAGGCCGCAGGCTTCGCCGCGATCTACCGCGAGACTCCGCTTCAGGCGCAGCCCATGGGTCCAGTGCGTGACGCGATCAATCTCCTCCTTCGGTCGACGGAACCGAACCCAACCTTCGTGGTGAACCGTCGCTACGATGTGCTCGACTCCAACGAGACGGGACGTTGGCTTCTCGCCACCTTTACCGAGGATCTGCGCTCCTTTGCCCCGCCGTACAACTTCGGGAAGTTGCTCGTGTCTGCGAAGGGCATGCGCGAGCACGTCGAAAACTGGACGGATGTCGGCCGTAAGGTGTTCGGCCGACTGAAGCGCGAGCTCGGGAGCGCTCCCCAGACGCGAGACGCGGCCGATGAGGAGCTCCTCAGAACGATCGCTCCCGCCTGGGACGAGCTCGGTGCTCCACCCAGCCCGGCAGAGGCGCTTCCGCTCCTCGTTCCGGTGCGACTTCGCCGAGGTACGCTCGGATTGCGACTCTTCACGACCATCGCAACTCTCGGCACGCCCCTCGATGTGACGCTGCAGGAACTTCGGATCGAGATGCTCTTCCCGGCGGACGAAGACAGCAAGCGCGTGCTCGTGACGCGCTCCTTGTAGATTCTGAAGCAAGGCTTGCGCGACGGCTTCGAGGTGCATTATGCCAGGTCGATGAGCGCGGTAGAATCGCTTCTCGTGGCGGAGCAGCGAACGCTGCAGATGATCGCCGGCGGCGCGAGCCTCGCTGAAGTCCTCGACGATCTGTGCCACACCATCGATGCGCAAGCTCCAGGTGCTATTTCTTCGATCCTCCTGATGGATCCGGACGGGAAACGATTGTGGCCGAGAGCTGTGAGCCGGTTTCCCAGCGGCTTTGTCCAGGCCATTACACCAGTGACGATTGGTCCGTGCGTAGGTTCGTGCGGGACGGCGGCATTTCTGAAGAAACGAGTCATTGTCTCGGACATCGCCAGCGATCCCTTGTGGGCCTCCTTTCGAGAACTGGCGCTGAGCTACGGATTACGCGCCGGTTGGTCCCAGCCGATTGTTTCAAAAGATAAACAAGTTCTCGGAACCTTCGGCTTGTACTACGCGGAGCCGCGGGTCCCGACCGCCAGCGAGCTGCGCTTGATCGAAGGAGCCGGTCACGTCGCACTGATCGCGATCGAGACGGAGCGTACCCACGCCGCACTGCAAGAGGCGCTCGCCGAGATCAGAAAATCCGAAGAGCGACTTCGCCTGATCATCGACACGATACCCGCCCAGGCGTGGCGCGGTCTACCCGACGGCAGTGTCGATTACTTCAATCAACGATGGCACGACTACACAGGTCTTTCGCCAACAGAGGCCCATGCCTGGGGATGGAAGGCCATCCTCCACCCCGAGGATGCAGCGCGGACGCTGGACAAATGGACGCATGAAGTCGTCCCCTCGGGGAAGCCGGGCGAGATCGAAGTGCGTCTGCGGCGCTTTGACGGCGAATACCGCTGGTTCATCGTCCGGGTCGAGCCGCTGCGCGATGAGCTCGGCCAGGTGAGCCAGTGGTACGGCACGAACACGGATATCGATGATCTGAAGCGGGCTGAAGATAAGCTCCGAAGAGACGAACAGGAGCTTCGGCGGATCACCGATGCCATCCCTCAGAACATCATCGTGTTGGGAACCGACGGGACTGTTATCTACGCGAACCAGGCGACGCTCGATTACACCGGTCTCACCATGGAAGAGGTGATGGCGACGGACTTTCGAGCACGGGTCTTTCATCCGGAAGATGTGGAAAGGCTTCGCGACGAACGCCAGAGGGCGCTTTCACGCGACATCCCATTCGAAAACGAACAACGGGCGCGGCGCAAAGACGGCGTGTATCGCTGGTTTCTCATCCGTTACAACCCGCTGTTCGATGAGCAAGGGTGTCTTCTTCGCTGGTACGCAACGGGAACCGACATCGAAGATCGCAAGCAGGTCGAAGAGAGGATGAGAAACGAAAATCTGGCGCTGCGCGAAGAAATCGACCGCTCTTCGATGTTCGAGGAGATCGTCGGTTCATCGGAAGTCCTTCGCAAGGTACTGGCGCAAGTGGATCGAGTGGCGCCGACGGACTCCACAGTCCTTATCGTGGGCGAAACTGGGACGGGCAAGGAGCTGATCGCCCGCGCGGTTCACAAGCGGTCGAAACGGGCGTCGCGCGCCTTCATCCGCGTCGATTGCGCAGCGATTCCGCCTTCGCTGATCGCCTCTGAGCTCTTTGGACACGAGAAGGGCGCCTTCACCGGGGCGCTCCAAAAGCGCCTGGGACG
>WNFA01015687.1_pt1 | contig 10835 bp, 10 predicted proteins | sample 5400481 | NCBI WGS metagenome assembly WNFA01 (sample SAMN13153340, study PRJNA577476) | soil metagenome | isolation source: 120 cm saprolite under Douglas fir tree site 2 hole 1 replicate 2 | place: USA:California | collected 2015-04-18 | reverse complement strand
TATCAAGCTCGCCACAATCAGCATCAATGCGCGCAACGGACCAATCGCCATCCAGGCGACGGTGAAGGTCAGCAATAGTGCATAAGCGAGCGAATTAAACGCCATTCAACGCTGCTCGTCATGTCGAAGATCGAGATGAGATCCGGCAGGTCCAATCACGGCGACGAAAGCCCGCGATCTCATGCTTGCCCTGGGCTTCTGCCGACGCAGCATCGATGCACGCAGACCTAAGCCGTTCGGCACGTCACGAGCAACGGCCAGACGTCATGTCGACAACATGTCGACCACCTTGAATGAATTCTGCAGCCACATCCGACGAGCGAGATTGCGCTGAATCTTGCCACTGGTGGTCTTCGGAATGGACCCAGGGCGAATGAGCAAGATCGAGTCGAGCGCGATTTCATGCTCGTTTACGACCGCCTCGCGGATGCAGCCGATGATCTCGTCGATCTCGAGGTCGCGGCGATGGACGCGTTCCACTTCTTGTACCAGCACGACCTTTTCTTCGGTGTTTTCGGTCAGCACCGAGAACACAGCCCCGCAGTACCGCCGCAGCGCCGGATGGCTGTCGTAGACCGTGTTCTCGATATCCTGCGGATAGTAGTTGATGCCGCGCACGATGATGACATCCTTGATGCGGCCCGTGATGAACAGCTCCCCGGCTTCGTCCATGAAACCGAGATCGCCAGTGCGTAGCCAGAAATCATCCTCCCCCTCGATCCGCGCCTGGAATGTCGATCTGGTGGTGGCCGGATTGCCCCAATAGCCTTTGCAGACGTGAGGTCCGCCCACCCACACCTCGCCGATGTGGTCGGCTGCGAGCCGCCGCCGGGTTTCCGGATCCACGATCGCGATGCGCTGGCCGATAATATTTCGGCCGCAGCCGACCACACGATGCGCATCGTCGTGGCCTGCGGGAGCGGCAACTTGATGGCGCTGGAAGCCCTCGCGGCTGACCGTCCGTATGACCGGCCCGGCGCCCCTACCTCCTCCCGAAATCAATACTGTCGTTTCGGCCATGCCGTAGAGCGGGCACATGGCCCGCGGCTCGAAGCCATAAGGACCAAACGTCGCTGCGAACCGCTCGATGGTATCTGCCCGAACCGGTTCGGCGGCGTTGAATGCCACTTTCCAGCATGACAGATCGAGATCTTTCACCTGATCTGCGCGAAATCGCCGAACGCAAAGATCGAATGCAAAGTTTGGCCCTCCTGCAACCTCGGCCCGGTAATTGTGGATTGCGCGCAACCATTGCAGCGGACGCTGGGTGAATGTAACCGGCGCTAGTAACACACAAGGCGCGCCGACATACAGCGACTGCAAAACATTCAGGATGAGGCCCATATCGTGATAGAGCGGCACCCAGTTCACGTAGGTGGATTGCCCCGTGTTGTCGAGGGTCAGACGGATCATCTCGAGGTTTTCGATGAGGTTGCCGTGAGTGACCATCACGCCCTTGGGGTCCGAGGTCGAGCCGGACGTGTACTGTAGAAAAGCGATATCCTAAGGCCCGGGAGTTGGCAGCAATCGATTTTGGTCGAGCGGACGCCCCGATTCTTGGCCGAGAAATAGCCATTCCATCTTGTATCCTTGAAATCGCTCAAGGACATCCGGCCGAGCGCTGCCCAAATGCGTATTCGTCAGCGCAAAGCGAGGGGAGCAATCGGCGAGAATGCTCGCGCTTGAATCAAGCGAGCTGTTGCGCCGGGGGAGCATCATCGGTACCGCGATGACGCCCGCAAGCAGACAACCAAAATAGGCAATGATGAAATCAAGCCCCGGTCCGAACAGCAGCAGGGCACGATCACCGATTTGACCGTGGGCCAATCGTGCCGCCACGTCACTGGCGCGCTGATCGAGCTCTGCGAACGTCAAAACCGATTCTTCTTGCCCCTGATCCGACAAGAGTACATAGGCGCGATCGTTCGGCTGCTTCGTGGCCCGATAACGAAGTAGATCGACGAGGGAGGCGAAGAACGGTGGCCGACGCGAGTCGAGCATTTAACCGACCGGCCCTTTCGCGCTGCTCTCCGACATATGACGCTCAGCGACGTGCCGGGCAAGTTCAGCGGGCGTTGGATATGCGAATACGATTTCAGTGGGGAGCTCGACCCCAAGCCACTCCTCGAGCTCCATGAGGAAGAAAACCGATGCGGCGGAGTCCATCCCGAGACGAGCGAACTTCGCGTGCGGGCGGATGCGATCCACTGGCGTCTTAAAGGTCCTAGCCAGATACCCCATGCACCAATCGAGGATCTCGGATTCGCTCGGATTTGATTTCACAGAGCACTTCACCGTTGAAGGTCAACGCCTAGCGCCGGCCGGGATCATGGACGTCGTTGATCGTCGTCGCTCCTCCATCTTACTCGGCGGCGAAGCGGGTGGTCTTGATCTGATAGGCGGCAGCCGCAGCGTCGCGATAGAAGGATTGCACCGTTTCGCGGGAGTATTCCGCCAGATCCTTGCCGACGAGATCGAGCTTGCTGAGAAACTCGTTCGGCACCGTAACGATGTCACAGCCGCTCTGCTCGGCATGGAAGATGTTCAAGAGCTCGCGGGTGCTCGCCCAAAGCAATTCCGCCTTGGGACGCGAGGCTGTGATTTGCTTGCACGCACGCATATGCGGGATCGGGTCGACGCCGGTATCAGCGATGCGTCCGGCGAAAACCGAGACAATCGCCACCGTCCCCGGATGGAGCGCGTCGACAACGGTGCGGACCTGATCGAGGGTGAAGATCGCGGTGACGTTGAGCGCCACGCCTTCGGACGACAGCGCGCGGATGAGCTCGCTTGCCGACTGCCCCTTGGTGTTGGTGACCGGAATCTTCACATTCACGTTCGGCCCCCATGCCGCGATCGTACGCGCCTGCTCGGCCATGCTCGCGAAGTCGTCGGCGAAGACCTCGAACGACACCGGTCGGTCAGGGATCGCGGCCAGCACCTTGCGCGCGAACGCCTCGTAATCGCTCACGCCGGCCTTTCGCATCAACGTCGGATTGGTGGTGAAGCCCTTGATCGCGGGATTTTTCGACATTTTGACGATGCCCTCATAATCGGCACCGTCGGCGAAAATCTTGACCTTGAGATCGGCGACCTGGCTCATGGCCCCTCCTGCGTGGTTAGAACGGTTTCGATGATGACGTTGGCAGCTTCGGCGATCGAATGCACGACATAGTCGGGAGCATCCGGCGCGGGTAACGTATAGCCGAGATCGATGAACACGGTGGCGCACCCGGCCGCGCGGCCCGCTTCGATGTCGCTCTTGCGGTCACCCACCATGAAGCTCTTCGCAAGGTTAATCCCGAGTTCCATCGCCGTCTGGAGGATCATGCCCGGCTTTGGCTTGCGACAGTCGCAGGCCTGGCCATGCCCGTGGAAGCACGCCTTGACGGCATCGAGGGGCAATTGACGCGTCATGATCTCGTGCATCGCGTCCACTTCCGAGTGGCCGATCAAGCCGTCTCCCACGTCCGGCTGGTTGGTGACTACCGCCAAGAGAAAACCCGCCTGCTTTAGCTTTTGGAGGCTGGCCGCGGCATCGGGATACAGCCTGAAATCCTCCAACCGTCTCGGAGCGAAGCTGCGCCCGTCACGGAATTCAGGAACGACGATTACCCCGTCCCGATCGAGAAACACGGCCGGTCTCATTCCGTGGACAGGGCTTACCATTTCGTCTGCCTGCGCTGCAAGGCTGGATGGCTGACGAGGCAGTGCCAGACCACGGCCTGGAAGGCCTCGGACAAGGGCGTTACCCAGTTTGGATTGACTTGGGGAATCAGGACGACCACGTCGCCGTGCTTAGCGGTGTATCCGCTGTCCCGGCCCACGATCCCGAACACCTTTGCCGAACGCGCCTTGGCCAGATCGATCGCCTGGATGATATTGGCACTGATCTTGCGCTCGGCATCGCCGCCGCCGACCGAATAGATCAGGATTGCATCCTTATCGCCGAGATGACTGGTGTCGAGCCATGCTGCAAAGACCGTATCCCATCCCTCATCATTGGTGCGTGCAGTGAGCTCCGAGACGTTGTCAACCGGGCTATAGGTTTCGATCCCGCAGAGCTTGCGAAAGTCATTGACGGCGTGGCTGCAATTGGCCGCGCTGCCGCCGACGCCGATCAGGAACAACCGCCCCCTGCGGTCCCGCAGTCGGTCGAGCTCGGACGCCAGAGCCTCGATCGAGGCAAACGAAATATCATGACAAATCTGCGCGGCCGCAGCAAAGAAGGTTTCCGCGTGGTTCATCCGCCCAACCGCCCTCGCACCAGACGAAATTGCCGCGAACTCTTGCCACATCCGCCCCGCCATTTGAAGTGCCTTGTCGATGGAACTGGCACGCGTCAACGGGGGGAGGAGCCGAGCGATTCGTAAAGGTCCACATACCGTTGGACGGCGCGTGGCATCGCAAAATTCTCCACAATGCGCGCGCGAGCCTTGCTCCCGCGCTCCGCTCGCCGCGGCGCTGATTCGGCGGCCAACGTCCGAATAGCCGCAGCGAGCGCATCGGGGCTTTCCGGCGGTACGACGACGCCCGTGTCGCCGACGATGCGCTTCGCATCGCCGACGTCGGTTGCAACTGCGGGAAGCCCGCACGCCATTCCTTCGGCAAGCACGTTCGAGAATCCTTCGCCGAAGCGCGAACTGGACACCACGAAATCCGCGGCGGCGAACAAACGCGCCACGTCGTGGCGACGGCCGAGTCGACGGACATTATGCGCCGCAGGCAGATTTTCCGTGCCGGCGCCGAGCAGCACTGCGGACAAGTCGGGCAGCTTCGCCATCGCAGCGAGGAAACTGCCGTGGTCCTTCATCGTATCGACGCGCGCGACATGAGCGAGCACGATTGCATCGTCGGCAATGCCGAGCTCGCTCCGCACCGCGCGCCGTGCGGCAGCATCGGGTCGGAACTCGTCGATGTCGATGCCGTTGGCGACGACCTCCGCTCGCCGCGGCCGATAGCCCAGCGCCAAATGCGATTTGAGACCGGCGACAGAGTTGGCCGTCACCAGATCGGGCCATCCCGACAGCAGCGCGCAGGCTTTCACCACGAGCCACAGCCCGATGCCATAGCCGCGCCAATCCATCGCGGTGCAGCGGATACTCCAAATGAGGCGCGTCTGTCTGCGCTGTCTCGACAGGACGAGCGCGACGAGCGCCGCGAGGTCGCCGTGATACATCCAGCCCTGCACGATATCGGGCCGGCTCTCGGCGATCAGCCTGGCAAGCTTGAACAAACCCGTCGCAATACCGCCAGCTTTGTCGAACCGCAGCTCGACGACCCTGACGTCCCCCGCGCGCAGCCGTTCCATATGGGCTTCGGCGGGCAGAAGGCTCACGATGGTGATGTCGTCGGCGACGCCGGGCTGAGCCGACGCAAGCCGGGCCAACATCGCCTCGGCACCGCCGCCTCGAAGACCCGCCGTAACGTAGAGTACCTTGCGCGGCCGCAGGGTCACGCCCACCTCTCGCGCCACGCCTGCAGCATCAGCACGGTCCACAGCGGATATTGCCAGTTGCGGGTGCCTTCGAGATGTTCCTGCCAGGCTTGGCGCACCGGCGCGACCCGCACGAATCCATCAGACGCAAGCCGCGCGGGTGCGAGCAGCGATTCCGCCCATTCCCGTAAAGGACCGCGCAGCCAGGCATCGATCGGCACCCCGAAACCCATCTTCGGCCGGTCGATCAGCGACCTCGGCACATAGCGATCGAGCACCCGGCGCAGCAACCATTTGCCGCGCCCGCCGCGCACCTTGAACGCAAGCGGCAGGCTCCAGGAGTAAGCAACGACGCGGTGATCCAGCAACGGCACCCGGCCCTCCAGCCCCACCGCCATCGTCGCCCGGTCGACCTTGGTCAGAATGTCCTCGGGAAGATAGCTCACCATGTCGAGGAACTGCATGCGCGGGACGAGATCGGGGAAATCGCCGGCGATGCCGGGATCCCACAGTGGTCCGCGCGGCTCTCGGCCAGCGGCGGCAACCTCGTCGGGCCGTTCCCATTGGCTCACGAGGCGGCGGTAGATTGCGTCCGGCTCGGGGTTGTCGAGGAGTGTCGTGATTTTGTGCAGCTTGTCGCCTGGCAACGCCGGCCGCCATGACGCCGGCACGAACGCAAACAACCGGTTCCAAGTTTGTGGCGCGAGCGAACGCAAGGCCGCCGCCGAAGCGAGCGCCGCGCAATGGCGGTGGCATCATCTTGAACACCCGCGCCAGCCGCTCGGCCCAGAGGTAGCGGTTATAGCCGGCGAACAGCTCATCCCCGCCGTCGCCCGACAACGCCACGGTCACATGCTTGCGGGTCAATTCGGAAATGAGGTAGGTCGGGATCTGCGAGGAATCGGCGAATGGCTCATCGAACCAGTCCGCGAGACGTGGAATGACCTCGAGCGCATGTCGCGGCTCAACATAAAACTCGGTATGATCGGTGCCGAGATGGGCGGCGACTTGCTTCGCACACTGGGCTTCATCATAGCCGCTTTCGTGAAAGCCGATGGAGAAGCTCTTCACCGGCCGCGAGCTCTGCGCCTGCATGAGTGCGACCACCGTAGAAGAATCGATCCCTCCGGATAGGAATGCACCGAGCGGCACGTCGGCAATCATCCGTAGACCGACGGAGTCGCGAAGAAGCGCGTCGAGGCGCTCGATAGCCTCGTTTGCGTCGGGCGCCGGATCGTTGCGTCGCTGACCAGCGACTGCGATCGCGCGCAAGTCCCAGAAGCATTTCGGCAGCGGCGTCGTGCCTTCGCGCAGCGTGAGAATGTGCCCAGGGGCGAGTTTTTCGGCTTCGCGATAGATCGTGCGCGGCTGAGCGATATAGGCATGGCGGAGATAGCCGACGACTGCATCGTCGTCGATCGTCGGTCTCCAATCCGGTGCTGCACGAAACGCCTTAAGCTGCGAAGCAAAGATGACTCGCTGCGGCGTCGCCGCGTAGTAGAGCGGCTTGATGCCGAGGCGGTCGCGCGCCAGCGTCAAGCTGCGGGTCTTGCGGTCCCATAGCGCGAACGCAAACATGCCGATCGCGCGCTCGATCGCGGCCTCGACGCCCCATAATGCGCAGGCTTCGAGCAGTACTTCGGTGTCGGACTCGCCGCGCATCGAGTGGCCGGCCGCTTGTAGCTCGCGGCGGATGTCGCGGTAGTTGTAGATTTCGCCGTTGAAGGTAATGACGTAGCGCCGATCGGCCGAATGCATCGGCTGCGCCCCGCCGGGACTGAGATCGATGATGGCGAGCCTGCGGTGGCCGAGCGCCGCGCCGCTTTCAGCTTCGACCCAGACGGCGCCCGCGTCCGGCCCACGATGCCGCACGGTCTCGATCATGGCTTCGCCGATCGAGCGCAGCGCGTCGGCCGATGTCGCTGCGCGCCAATCGATCATGCCGGCAATGCCGCACATCGCGCTTCCTCGGACAGGGAGGGAAATTTCACCTTTTAGATCTTCCGCCTTTTCGCTCAAGCCCTCATGGGCTGCTTAATCGAGGAGAGGTGCTTGCGGCGGCCGATCGTCCTCGACCTAGCACCCAACTCCTCGCTTAATGTCTAACGTCGCGCGATTATGATCAAGTGACCGGCAAATGGCCGAAATGGTCCATGGTCGGAAAGCCACGTCTCGTGCGCCATCGTGAGCCTCGACGCAGCGGCGCCAAGACGCGGAGAAAGCTTATGAAGGACGCGCAGCGGGGCGAACATGGCGCCCTGGGCCTTGACCTGCGAAAATCCCGCAGCCCTTAGTTTGTCGCACAAGGACGATGGCGTTTCGAATTCGACATGGTAGCGCCGCGGAGCTCCGGTCACGCGCCGCGCGAGCATGCGAAGCTGCGAAAGCTGGCGGAAGCCGTCCAGCGCCCACTTGTTGACGTAGGTGCCGAAGTAAATCCCGCCCGGTTTGAGAACCCGGACGATCTCCCGGTGACCCTGTGCATTATCGCGCGTATCGAGATATCTAAAAACCTCGATCGCGTAGACGAAATCGATCGAGGAGTCGGGCGTCGGCAATTGCAGCACCGAGCCGTCGGAAACAAGATCGGCTGGTACATTTTTTGCGGCCAGGCGACGCATCTCGGCACTCGGTTCGATGCCGGTTACTTCGAAACCTTGATCAAGCAGGCGAGCCATATGGGCGCCTACCCCGCATCCAATATCGAGGCACGTCGCCCCGTGCGGCAGTTGCGATACGCAGCGCACCCACGCACGATCGATGAAATGGCGCCCATATCGGAATGGAGAGTCGAAGATATTGTCGCCGCGATACTCGGCAAAAAATCCGTCTGCAGTTTCATCGTGGACTTCGACGGCCCTGCGGCGTGACCACTTCTCGTCGGAATTCATGTCCACGGAGGTTGATCGTCTGCCATTTGTCATATTGCTCGATAAGCAGCCGCAGCGAATTTGGCAACCTATCCCTCGTTCGCGCGCAGCGCTTCCAGCCGAGCGTAGCAAATCGTCGTGTCGGCCGTGACAGAAATTGGGGGGCATGGAGCAAGATCAAGCGGCCCAATGCGGCGGCCGATCTCGCGTTCATCCGTCGGCGCCGCTACCCTGTCCGTGGGCATGAAGAACGTCGTCGGCCAGCGCCGCCATCGTCATCGACCGCATCCCGTAGCGCTCATGCAAGGCGCGGAAGCAATCGAGGATGGCGCGCAGAAACGCCAAGTTGCCCTGTAAATCGACGCCGAAATTGTGCGGGTGCCACCATAAATGAAAAAGCCTTCGGCGACGGGCCGCCGTTTCCATGGCCGAGGTGATCCGCTGCAGGCGCAGGCGCTCCAACACGGCACTGTTTCCAACTGGTCGCAGAAAGCGGCTGGCGGGAATATCGACCATGCCATCGACAAGCGCCGGCTCGTGATCGTGTGGACCGCCGATGGGGAGATAACTGTCGGCCAAGCGGCATGCGCGCACGAGAGGGCTCTGCTCCGACTGGCTCCGTGCGCGGTGGAACCAAACGCGTTCGTTGCCGCGAAAGGCACGCAAGCCCAGTTCGCGACACACCGACAGATGAGCGACTTGGTTGCGCGGAAACACGATGCTTGAGAGCTTGATCCCGAGACGTCCGGCGACGGTCCGCGCAGCTTCGAGGTCGGCCCGGAAGGCCGCGATGTCGCCCCCCTCTTCCAAGCAATAGAAATGCGAGAAGGTATGGGTGCCGATCTCCTGGGCTGGATGGTCGAGAATCCGCTTGATGAGCGACAGGCCGAAGTAATAGGGGTCGTGCTCCTCATCTGTCCCGACCTCGTCGAGGTAATGATAGGAGGAAATTCGCGCATTGGCGTAGCGGGGCTTGCGCGCAGGAAGTGCCGCGCGCATCGCCGTGTTTGTCGCAAAAAACAGAAGCCCGACGGTCGCCCAGGTACAGGCAATGTTCCGTTCGGCAAAGAGATCGAGCAGAGCGGGAATGACCTCGCGGACGCCAAGGATATTGGCGCCGTAATCCGCAATGGTGCGGTTATCGCGCACGCCCCATAACAGCTCGAAATCCAGCGAAATAACGAACGCACCATACTGCACTGCGCGCCTCCTCGACGGCGACAAAGAGGACCATAGGTCGGTACCAGCCGAACGGGCAAGCGCGGTCATTGAAAATAGCACATGTCGGGTCATCAGCTCCCCTTGCGGTTGGGCGACGATGTACGCTTAGTGGTTGGAATGAAGGTCTCATTTTTCATTCGCGATTTGGCCGTCGGCGGCAGCCAGCGCCAACTCGCCGTGCTTGCCGCGGCGCTGGCGCGGCGCGGACATGACGTGGCGGTCATCGTGCTTTACGCCGATGGCGCGCTCGAGGCGCTGCTCGGCACCAGCGGTGTGCGCGTCCTCTCGATCGGCAAGTCGAGCCGTTGGCACGCATTCGCCCCGCTCGCGAGACTGCGGCGGCTTTTTCTGAGCGAACGTCCCGATTTGGTGTATGCCTTTCTCCCGACCCAGACGACGCTGGCGGCGCTGCTGCTGCCTCCACGGCTCAAGACGAAGCTCGTCTTCGGGCTGCGCGCCGGCGGCGTGCAGCTCGATCAATACGACGCCTTGAACGCCCTCACCTACCGGTCGGAAGCTTGGCTGTCTCGGCGCGCCGACCTCGCCATCGCCAATGCGCGTGCGGTGCGGGCCGACGCAATCAAGCGTGGATTGCCGGCGGATCGCATCGCGGTCATCATGAACGGCATCGATGCCGATGCGATGCGGAGTGATGCGGACGCCGGTCGTGCGATGCGCGCGGCGTGGGGCCTCTCCGACAAACACTTCATCATCGGTTGTGCGGCCCGGCTCGATCCGATGAAGGATCATGCCAACTTGCTGCAGGCGGCTGCGAGCTTTGCGCGCGAAAATTCCGATGCACGCTTCGTCTGCGTCGGGGCCGGGCCCGCCGGCTATCGCCTCCGGCTCACGACTCTGGCAGAGTCGCTTGGACTTGCAGACCAAGTAGTGTGGGTCCGCGAGGTCCGCGACATGAAAGCGGCTTACAACGCCTTCGACATCGCCACCTTATCTTCGGCGTTCGGCGAGGGATTTCCCAACATGGTCGGCGAGGCGATGGCCTGCGGCGTTCCCGTGGCCGCTACCGACGTGGGCGATGTGCGCCTGATCACCGGCGAACTGGGCGAAGTAGTCCCGCCAAAAAATCCCGATCTGCTTTGCGCGGCCTGGCGGCGGCTGCGCCAGCGCGTCGCGCAAGATCCAGGCTTGCGGAACAACGCCCGCGAGAGGGTCGTCACGAATTACAGTCTCGAAACGATGGTGCGTAGGACTGAGGGCGCCCTTAGCCAGCTGATCGCGGGGCGGCCGGCGCAGGAGATCGCCCACGAGTACGCGTGAGCTGCATCAACCGCATCACCTGGCGCGTT
>WNFA01005228.1_pt1 | contig 10835 bp, 8 predicted proteins | sample 5400481 | NCBI WGS metagenome assembly WNFA01 (sample SAMN13153340, study PRJNA577476) | soil metagenome | isolation source: 120 cm saprolite under Douglas fir tree site 2 hole 1 replicate 2 | place: USA:California | collected 2015-04-18 | reverse complement strand
TGACCATTGAGCTGACGAGCTGGATGGTCAGCAAGACGTGCCCCACCGTCCGAGCGACGAGCGTGTCGCCGATCGGCGTGAGGGCGAGAACCGTGGTGTCGGATGATGAGAAGCTGAGTCGGGGGTTCTGGATCGTGGCGCCGTTGGCCTTGACTGCGACCACGGCCGCTTTCCGCTCCCCGACCGCGAGGACCGTGTCACCGCAATAGGTCACAACGACGTCGTTCAGGCCCGCCGGGCGGAAGACGTCTGCGAAGCCGCAGGCACCGGCCGCGAGCCCGCCAAGTGCAGCGAGCGCGACAGGCGTGAGGGACCACAAGTGCCGTATCACCTCGCCCAGGGGAGGGAGGACACCGTAAAAGATGCCGGATCGCCAGCAAACGTACCAGGACGGGCAGGGTACGTCGCTACAAACGCCCTGTTTCGCGGGATATACCTCACACCCCCTGCCCCTGCGCAGCTCCTAGCCCGCGCGATCGGAATGTCTGAGCGGGAAGTGGGGCACCCCGCCGAGCCCGACTGGGATCTCTCAGCGCTGCTCACCTACGCAGACGCGTGTTTCCTCAAAGGAGAGCGGGACCGAATCGAGCGGCTGCTGCACTTGCTGCTGTAGAAGCGCGTGGCGCGGGCGGCCGCCTTATGGGCAGGTGGTGGCGCCGCTCGAGCCGCCGCCGCCCGTCGTCCTAGTCCGCCCGTGAGTGCTCACGCCGCCCACGAACACCTGGCGCTGGCGCCCCAGCGGGGAGAGCGAATTGAGGGGGGAAATCCCCGTCGCAGCCGTCCCGAGACTCACGGCCATGCCCCAGCGCGGGGCCAGGCCGGAAACGCGGTGCGTTACGTCGACCGTGAGGTTGAGCGACCCGCTGACCGCGTAGCGCACGCCGCCCCCCACCTCGCGGTCGGCAGCGCCGGTGTCCGCGCCGCCTACATCGCCGCCCACGGTGAGACTCACAGTCCAGTGCGGTGCCACGTCCAGGTCCCCGTCCAGGTCGAGCCACGTCGACTGTGGCCGGGCGAGGGATGACAGGGTGATGGCGCCCGAGAAACTCCGGCTCGCATCGGCCGACAGGTGCAACGCCTCCGCGGGGGCGATCCCCGCGCCGAGGCTCATACCGACGCCGGTCTGCCCGCTCCCCAAGCCGCAGGCCGCATTGCCCGTCGGCAGGGTCAGAATGACGCTCGCCCCGACTTCGGGCCGGAACGGGGTGTTCCACTCTTGCGACGCTTCCAGCGCGAGCGGCAAGTCGCCGAATCCCGAGGTGGTGGTCGCGCCGCTGGCCACACGCATGAGCGTCGGAGCGGTGCCGAGCCGCAGCCAGCCGAGCGCACGGTACTCGAGGACGCCGGAGAGCGCGCCGAGCGAGTTGGTGTCGGCGATTTGGAGGGTCGCCGCGCGCACGCTCCCGGTCCACGGAGACTGCTTCGACCCCTGGGCCTGTGCCCTGCCCGCGACGAGCGTGAGCAGCAAGCCGAGCGCGAGCGAGCGTGATCGCATCAGGCGGCCCGCGGCAGCTCGACCGTGCCTTTGCGCACGAGCGTCCCCCAGCCGCGCGCGCGGCCCTGGGCCGCGGCGAAGACCGCCTTGACGACCGCCCAGTAAAGCACTTGGCGGTACACGAACCGCTGTAGCAGCACGAGCCACGCGAGTCCCCTTTCCTCTCCCGGTTCCATCAGCAACGCCGCGATCCCGGCCAGCCAGTCGACCGCGAGGAACGCCAAGTAATAGAGCACCACCTGTTCGAGACTCTGCATCGCGTACTCCGCCCCGTGTTGGACCTTGTTCAGGTACACCGTCACGAGCGACCAGGCGAACAACAGATCGGCGACCGGTGCGAGGAACGGGAACACGAGCTGGAACACCCAGACGTTGGGCAACGCCACGAAGCCGAGCGCGCCGTAGCGCCACCGGAGCAGGGCGTCGCGGTGCTTCCAGGCGCACTGCAGCGTCCCGAAGCTCCAGCGGAAGCGCTGGCGCGCCAGGCCTTGGAGCGTGTCCGGGGCCTCGGTGTACGCGATCGCCTGGTCGGCGTAGGCGATCCGGAAGCCCCGCCGCAAGAGCGTCAGCGTCAGGTCCTGGTCCTCGGCCAGGGTCTGCGTGCTAAAGCCGCCCGCGTCGCGCACCAACTGGCGCCGCCACGCCCCCACGGCCCCCGGCACCACCGTGATGCAGTTCAAGAGCGCGAAGGCCCGGCGGTCGAGATTCTGGCTCGTCACGTACTCGACCGCCTGCCACCGCGTCACGAGATTGATCCGGTTGCCGACTTTGGCGTTGCCCGCCACCGCCCCCACCTGCCGGTCGGCGAGCGGGGCCACCAGCGCCGCGATCGCCCCGGGCGCGAGCACCGTGTCGGCATCGACCGCCACCACGATCTCGCCCGTGGCTCGCGCCACGCCCGCGTTCAAGGCGCTCGCCTTGCCGCCGTTCGGCTTGCGCACGAGACGGACGCTCGAATTGCCGCGGAACGCCGCCGCCACTACCTGGGCGGTGCGGTCGGGGGACCCATCGTCCACCACCAGCACTTCGAGCCCCTCGTAGCCCTGGGCCAGGAGCGACTCGACCGTGCGCACCACGACCGTTTCCTCGTTATAGGCCGGCACCACGACGCTGACGCTCGGATGAAAGGCGCCTGCCCCTACGGGTGGCGCGCCGCGGCCGAGCCGCCGTTGCCGCAACGCGAGGGCGAGCAGGACGACGAGGCGGCCCCCGCCGAGCACCATCGCGATGAGGAACAGCGCCTTCAGCCCGAGCTCGATCCATCCGACGAGCGAGAACGACGTGAGCTCCACGAAGCGACGCAGCGCGCCGTGGGGCGGCAGCAGTGCCATGGCCTGGTCGCGCGTGAGCCCGGCGAGCGCGGTGACCGTCGTGAGCTGGTAGCCGCGCGCCCGCAGCGAGTCGATCAGGGGGCCGAGCGCCGCCACTGTCTGCGCCCGGTTGCCGCCGCCGTCGTGCAGCAGGATGACGTTGCCGCGGCCGAGTTGGGCCAGGCTCTCCCCGATGATCGTGTCGACGCCCGGTTGCAACCAGTCGCCCGGGTCGTCGCGCAGCCCCACCGTGACGTAGCCGAGCGATTGGGCCACGGCGATGGGCCCGAGCTCGTCCGCCGTGGTCGGCTCGGCGTCCCCGAAGTAGGGAGGGCGGAACAACGCGGTGCGGCGGTTCGTAACCGCCTCGATCAGCCGCTCGGTGGCGGACAGCTCGTAGCGCGTAAGCCGGGGGCCGACGAGCGCGAGATTGGGGTGCGTGAAGGTGTGATTCCCGATCTCGTGCCCCTCGCGCACCATCCGGCGCAACAGCTCGGGGTGCAGCTCGGCATTCTCCCCGATCACGAAGAACGTCGCGGTCGCGTCGCGCGACTCGAGCGTGTCGAGGATGAGCGGCGTCCAGGTGGGGTCCGGGCCGTCGTCAAACGTCAGCGCGACGGCGTGCTTCTTCCGGCCGTAGCGCTGGATCACGTAGGTGGACGGGGTTTGCACGACCGAATCGACCACGATCCGGCCCGTCGCGCTGTCGGTACGCACCACGCGCCGGCCCAGCGTGGGCTCCGCCACCATGCGCAGGATCTCTCCCGTGCCGATGAACGTCACGTCGTAGCCGATGCGGATCGTATCGAGCGCCGCGGGGGTCGGGCGGAGGCCCGAGCGGTCGAGCACCGTCCAGAGCGACGGGTCCTCGGACCCGAGCCGCCACACGCCCACGCCCCGCACGCCGAGCGGTTGGGTGTGCAGCAGCTGGTTGTAGGCGGTCGCCGCGTCGAGGAACCAGACGATGTGACTCGTCGAGTCCGGGTCGTCCCAGGCGAAGGTCGGGTTCAGGGTTGCGCCGTCCATGGCCGGCGGGCGGGCGTGGTCGCGCGCGAGCTGCATCACGTCCTGGAAGGTCAGCTCGGTCGCCGACGGCGTCGTGTCGGTCCACTCGTAGCCGTACTGCCCCAAGCTCACGATCACCTTGGCCGGGGGCACGCGTGCCAGCACGCGGGCGAGGTGGTGCTCGAACCACGGCTCGCTTGCGATCGGGCCCGGGTCGTCGGACGGATCGTGCTCGTCGTACAGCATGACGAAGATGTAGTCGTCGAGCGCCGCGTAGCGCGCGAGCGGCCAGCTCGGGTCGTCGGCCGGGACCGCCTGCGTCACGAGCCTCCCGCCCGACGCGAGGCGCCGCTTGAGGGCGCCGAGGAACCGGAGCAGGGCCGGATGCACGGCCCGCGGCAGGTTCTCGAAGTCGATCGTGACCCCGGCCAGGTCGTAGCGCGCCACGGTGTCGGCGATGGTGGTGATGGCGCGGCGCCAGAGCCGCGGGCGGGCGAGCAGCCGGGTCACGGCGAGCGAGTCGAAGTCGTCGCCCGTGAAGTTGGTGATCAGGGCGAACACCCGGACCGACTGCTTGGCGCGCGCGGCGAGCGCCAGCACGCGGCGGTCCACCTGGACGCGCACCGGCACGCTGTCGACCCCGCGGCCCACGAAACCCCACTCCGCCACGATCCAGTCGAGCGCGTCGATGTGGCTGCGGAGCGACGCGAGGGAGTTGTCGTCCCAGTTGACGTAGAAGCCGGTGACGATCGGCGCGCCGGCCGGGACGGCCCCGACCCGGGGCCGGGCGATGGGCATCTGCGCGTAGCGCAGCGCCGGCGGGGCCGCATGGTCCTTCAGGTAGGCGAAGAGGCGCTGTCGGCTCGCCACCCGCTCCCGCTCCGCGCGCACCGAGATCGGATGCTTTGCGACGGTACGCGGCACCCGGGGCGCGTGGCCGAGCGAGTCGGCGGCCGTCTGGGTCAAGGGCAGGGTGGGGAGGAGCGGCGGCACGAGCACGCCCATGAGCACGAACAGGAACAGCACGGTGCTCACCACACCCGCGACGAGCGCGCCCACGCGCAGCCGCGCCCACCGGCGGCCGGTGGGATCGAGAAACGTAGGCACTGCACTCGGTGGGCGCGTCACGACGCTCGGGGCTCCTTGGCATCAGAAGGGGACCCCCTGGCCCTGATGCCGGAGGGTCCCCTTGCTCTACTACTAAGACCCGGGGAGAGGGCGCGGCGTAACGCGGATGGGCGCTAGCCGGGGGCGTGACGCACGTCACGCACCGGCTTGGCGCGCGGTGTGCGCGTCCCTGATTACGTTTCCCGTGTCCCGTTCAGTGTGCTGTGACCGACCCCACGCTCTTCTCCCGCTCAGCCGAGCCGCTCGCGGCCCGCATGCGCCCCAGGAACCTGGACGAGTTTCTCGGCCAGGAGCACCTGCTCGGCCCCGGCAAGGCACTCGGCGAGCTGATCCGCCGCGGGGATGTTGGGTCGTGCATTTTCTGGGGGCCGCCCGGGTCCGGCAAGACGACGCTCGCCCGGATCATCGCCAACTACACCGAACGCCAGTTCGAAGGGTTCTCGGCCGTCACCGAAGGCGTGGCTCGCGTACGCGAGATCATCACGCAGGCGGAGGACCGGCTCAAATATCACGGCCGCGGCACGATCCTCTTCTGCGACGAGATCCATCGCTTCAATCGAGCGCAGCAGGACGCGTTTCTGCCCTGGGTCGAAAACGGCGTCATCACGCTGATTGGCGCGACCACCGAGAACCCGAGCTTCGAGCTAACCGGGGCGCTGCTATCGCGTTGCCGCGTGTTCGTGCTCGAGCCGCTCACCGTGGATCACCTGAAGACCCTCGTGCGCCGCGCGCTCACGGACCGAGACCGCGGGCTCGGAAGTCTCTCGCTCACGCTTGACGACGACGCCCTCGCGCTGCTTGCGCGCGAGGCCGACGGCGACGCGCGCCGCGCCTTGCAAGCCCTGGAAGCGGCGGCCGAGTTTGTGACCGGGACGGGCCCCGGCGGCAGCCGCAAGCCAGCCGTGACAGCGGGTGCGCTCGCGTCGCTGTCGGTCGCGCTGATCTCAGACGCGTTGCAGAAGCGGTTCGCCAAGTACGACAAGGGCGGCGAAGAGCACTACAACCTTATCTCCGCTTTGCACAAGGCAGTGCGCGGCTCGGACGTGGATGGGTCCTTGTATTGGTTGGCGCGGATGCTGGCGGGCGGCGAAGACCCGCTCTACATCGCGCGTCGTCTGGTGCGCATTGCCGCTGAGGACGTGGGCCTCGCCGATCCGCGGGCGCTCGCCCTCACGCTCGCCGCGAAGGACGCCTATCACTTCCTGGGATCTCCCGAAGGCGAGCTCGCCCTCGCCCAAGCCGTGGTCTACCTCGCTACGGCACCCAAGTCGAACCGCGTGTACACCGCGCTCGATCAAGCGATGGCGGCCGCGCGCGAGCATCCCGCCGAAGCGGTACCGCTCCACATCCGCAACGCCCCGACCAAGCTTATGGGGGAGCTGGGCTACGGTGCGGGGTACCAATACGCGCACGCCTTCGAGCACGCGTACGTGCCGCAGGAATACCTGCCCGAGCCGCTGCGCGGCGTGACCTGGTATGAGCCCACGGAGTTCGGGTTCGAGAAAGACATCAAGAAACGCATGGAGTGGTGGGCTGAGTTGAAGCAGACGGCGGCCGGGCACGGGAATTCCGAGGGCCGGGGTGAGCGCTAGGTGCCAGGCGAAGGCAAACGTTGCTGCGAGGGCACAGTATACATATACCCCACTACGCGACGCGCAACATTCGCGGCTACGCTCGGTCGCCGCTGCGCGCGGCGACGCCCAAGGCACTGATACGCGAGCTGCTGTGACGGGCGCGTTGGCGGCCGCAGGGGCCCGGGGCAGCGGGCGTCGTATCGGGCCGCACTGCGTTGCGCGGTGGCTGGCGCTCACTGTGGTCACCGCACTCGTCGCTGCCTGTGCAACCCTGGGGCACTTGGCCTTCCAGGAGCCCGCGATCGCCCTCAAGGAGATCGCCTTCACGAGCATCGGCCTGACGGGCGGCACGTGCGATCTCGTATTCGACGTGTGGAACCCGAACGCTTACCGCATCACGTCGACCCGGATGGAAGTGGGGATCGACCTGGAGGGGAGCCACTTCGGGGACGCGCTGCTCGAGCGCCCGCTCGACCTGTCGGCCACGGCTCACAGCGAGGTCCGGGTCCCCGTGCGGTTCGAGTGGGTGGGCCTCGGGGCGGGAGCCAAGGCGCTCTTAACGAAGCGCGCGGTCGCGTACGCGGTGACCGGTCGCGTGCTGCTCGATACCCCGGTCGGGACCGAGACGGTCGTGCTCAAAGGGACCGGAAACGTCCCACTGACGAAGCTATTCAAATAGATTGAACCTATGCCAGCGAGTCGAGCGGCCGTGGCCGCGGTCCTCGTGCCATCGATCATTCCCGTCCTGGTGCGGGCACTCATGACAGGGAGCAGGCGCAGATCCGTCAGCTAATCGAGATCCAGCTGCCCGTCGAGCGCGCGTTCCTGGTCGGCGCCCCGCGCAAGGGCTCGGCGGACGCGGCCCAGGTGGACGAGCACCTGGACGAGCTCGGCCGGCTCGCCGATACCGCCGGGGCCGACGTGGTCGGGCGGACTCTCCAACGCATCGAAGCACCGACACCCACCTTCTACATCGGGCAGGGCAAGGTCGAGGAGTTGAAGGACGTCCTGCACGATGCCCGCTCCACGTTGGTGCTGTTCGACGAGCCGCTCTCGCCGGTACAGGGAACGAATCTCGAGAAGGCGCTCGCGGTGCGCGTGATGGACCGCACCGAGGTCATCCTCGACATCTTCGCCACCCGGGCCCGCTCGGCCGAGGCGAAGATGCAGGTGGAGCTCGCGCAGCTCGAATACCTCCTCCCCCGCCTCACCCGTATGTGGACCCACCTGTCCCGTATCCGCGGCGGCATCGGGCTCCGGGGCCCGGGCGAGACCCAGCTCGAAACCGACCGCCGCGCCATCCGCCGCAAGATCTCCGGGCTCAAGCGGCGCTTGGAGGAGGTGGCGGACCATCGCGCCAACCAGCGCCAGGGCCGCCGCGATATCCCGAGTGCGGTGCTCGTCGGCTATACCAACGCCGGCAAGTCGAGCCTGCTGCGCGCGTTCTCGGGCACCGACGTGTTCGTCGAGGACCGGCTGTTCGCCACGCTCGACACGTTGACGCGCGAGGTGGACGTAGGTGGCGGCTACCGCTTCCGCCTCACGGACACGGTCGGCTTCATCCGCAAGCTGCCGCATCACCTCGTCGCCTCGTTCCGCGCGACGCTCGAGGAGGCGCGCGCGGCGGACCTGCTGCTGCACGTGATCGACGCGTCCCACCCGGCGTGGGAGGAGCAGGTCGAAGTGGTCGAGACCGTGCTCGCGGAGATGGGTCTCTATGATGGCGGACGCGGGGCTGAGGCCGGGCCCGGGAAGCCGGGAGCCCCGGAGCGCAAGCGCACCGTGTACGTGTTCAACAAGGCCGATCTCCTGCCTGACTCCCAAGCGTTCTTGCAGCACGTGCGCGAGCGCTTCCCGCACGCCGTCCTCACGAGCAGCCCGCCCACGGCGTCGGCGGTCCGTGCGGCCGAGGTCGAGGACTTACGCGCCGCGCTTCGGACCTCCGCGCAAGCCCTGCGACCCGTGGCGAAGATCCGGGTGCCCCTTGCGGACGGGAAGCTGCTCGCCGCCCTGCACCGCGACTCGGAAGTGATGGGTGAGATCCAGGCGGACGGCGTGGTGGAGGTGACGGCGCGGGTGGAGGCGTGGCTCCTCGGTAAGCTCCGGCGGGACGGGATCGCCGTCGAGATCGGGTGGTGAGCGGCCGCCCTCACCCGGCCATCCGCTCACCTCGCGTCGTCAACGTCGAGGATCTCCGGCGCCTGGCGCGGCGCCGCCTGCCGCAGATCATTTTCGATTACATCGACGGAGGGGCCGAAGATGAGGTGACGCTGCGCGCCAATCGGGACGCGTTTGCCGCCGTCACCTTTCGGCCGCGTCAGGCGGTCGCGGTGCCCGTGTGCGACTTGCGGACTGCAGTACTCGGTGCCGAGCTGGCCCTGCCGGCCTTGCTCGCACCGGTGGGCTACAGTCGCGCGATGCATCCTGACGGCGAGCTCGGTGCCGCTCGGGCGGCAGGTGCCGCGGGCACGGGATACATCCTCTCCACCGTCTCGGGGTACGGGCTCGAAGACGTTCGGGCCGTCACCGCTGGGCCCGTGTGGTATCAGCTCTACCCCATTGGCGGGCGGGGGGCGGCCGAGGCGGCGATCGCGCGCGCGCGCGGGGCCGGCTTTTCGGCGCTCGTCGTCACGGTGGACACCGGTGTGGCGGGGCTGCGCGAGCGGGATATCCGCAACGGCATGGGCGAGCTGGTGGGGGGACCCCTGCTCGCCAAGCTGCGGCATCTGCCCCAGCTCCTCACCCATCCGCGGTGGCTCACGTCGTTCCTGCTCCACGGCGGTCTGCCCGTTCTGCCGAACATCGTCATCCCCGGCCAGGGACCGATGCCGTTGGTCGACGTCAACACGGCCCTGGGCCACACGCCCATCACGTGGGCGGACCTGCGCTGGGTGAGGGAGCTGTGGCCCGGCCCGATCGTGATCAAGGGGGTCCTGACCGGTGAGGACGGCCGCCGCGCGGTCGACGCAGGTGCGGCGGCCGTCGTTGTCTCGAATCACGGCGGGCGGCAGCTCGACGGCGCTCCCGCGTCGCTGCGAGCCCTGCCCGAAGTCGTGGCCGCCGTGAACGGCCAGGCGGAGGTGCTGATGGATGGCGGCATCCGGCGCGGCAGCGACATCCTCAAGGCGATCTGCCTCGGTGCGCGCGCCGTGCTCCTGGGGCGTGCTTATGCCTACGGACTCGCGGCCGCGGGAGAGGCGGGTGTAGCGCGCGTGCTCGAGATCCTGCGGGCCGACCTCGAGCGCTCCCTCAAGCTCTTGGGATGTGCCGCGATCTCGAACCTGGGTCGCTCGTTTGTGGACGTGCCGGCGGGCTGGTGTGCCACGCCACAGTCCGGTGTGCGAACCGATTGAACGAATCGCGACATGGCAGGCGCCGAGGTAGGGGGATCGCCATCAGGCAGCCGTTATTCCCTTGCCGCCAGTCGACTCGATCAGGCCGCGGAGCGTCCTTGACCGGCGCTCTACTGCCTGCACCTTAAAGGCCGTCAGCTGGGATCCTGATTACCGAGGAGCAGACCTTTACGTTCTGATGGCCATCTTCCACCCGGTGCCGGGCTCGTGGGGCAGGAGACAAGGATGAACATCATGTTTCCCGTGTTGTTGCGGTACAGCGATGTCGGGCTGCTGCTCCTCCGCCTCATGGTTGCAGTCGTGTTTTTCTCGAGTGGGCTGAGTCATCTCAAGGATCCTGTCGGGCGCTCCAAGAGCATCGGTGCGAGCCCCGCCTTTACGGGCTTTCTCGGGAGCGCGGAAGTGCTCGGCAGCATCGGGGTGGCCTTCGGGATCTTGATCCAACTCGCTGCTATCGGGTTGATGCTCATCATGCTCGGGGCGATCCAGAAGAAGATCTTCCTGTGGAGAACGGGCTTTTGGGGAGAGAGAGGGTACGGCTGGCACTACGATCTGATGCTGCTCCTGATGAACCTCGTGATCCTCCTGACGGGCGGTGGCAAGCTCGTTGTGCTATAGGCTACGCGTCGGTAGGGCGCCCGCCCTCGCGGCGCGAACCAGCCGGTTGTCGTCACTGGGTTCGACTGATCCGATGACACCAGCACGCATCGCCCGTACCGCCTTCCGTGTAACGACCGGTCACGACCTGCTCCATACGGGTCCACGCCGCAGTGCAGCAACACGTAGTTACGTCACCGTAGGGCACGACTCACGGACTCAGGCCGTGCGCACCGTGAAAATCGGCAACTCCGGCGGGCAGCAGAAGCGGGCCGGGAGCGCCACGGTCCCGATACCGCGAGACACATAGAGCGGCGCGAGCGTATCGCGGTACCATCCCGCGACGAACCGCCCGCTGCCCGTGGGCGTGTAC
>WNFA01007852.1_pt1 | contig 10836 bp, 13 predicted proteins | sample 5400481 | NCBI WGS metagenome assembly WNFA01 (sample SAMN13153340, study PRJNA577476) | soil metagenome | isolation source: 120 cm saprolite under Douglas fir tree site 2 hole 1 replicate 2 | place: USA:California | collected 2015-04-18 | reverse complement strand
CCGGCGTCTACATGATCCCGTCGGCGCCCTATCTGCAGGCGATCGGGCTCAAGACGGAGGGCCTGGTGCAGGCGCTCGGCCTGTCGTTCACGGTCGCAACGGTGGCGCTGGCGGCAACCCTGGTGCAGGACGGCGCCTTGCAAATCTCGGTCGCCGGCGCTTCGGCCGCCGCGCTCGCGCCGGCACTCCTCGGCATGGTGCTGGGCCAATGGGTGCGCGTGCGCTCGGAGACTTTCCGGATCTGCTTCTTCGCCGGCTCGCTCCTGCTCGGCGCACATCTGGCCTTGCGGGGCTTGATCTGACCCGGCCAATCACCCGGCGCTGCCGCAGCCGTGACTTGCCCGTGATGGCCCGTCGGCGTATCGAACAACGGCCTCGGATCCGGAGGACGATCATGCACGTCATTCGCCGCCGCGGATGGGAAATTCCCGAACGCCTCGCCACGCCCGAGCACCTGGTATTGAACCGCCGCGCCTTGCTGGCGGCGACGGGCGCGGCGGCGTTGTCCATTTCGCCCAAGATTGCGCTCGCGCAGCGCATCAGCGACTTGCCGGACCCTACCAAGGATCTCTATCCGGCCAGCCGTAATGAAAAATACACGCTTGATCGGCCGGTCACCGACGAGAAGATCAATACCAGCTACAACAATTTCTACGAGTTCGGCTCGAGCAAGAGCGTCGCCAAGGCGGCGCAGGCGCTCAAGCTGCGGCCGTGGACGATCAAGATCGACGGCATGGTGGAGAGTGCGCAGGAGATCGGCATCGACGATCTCATTCGCAAGATGCCGTTGGAGGAGCGGCTCTATCGCCACCGTTGCGTCGAGGCGTGGTCGATGGCCATTCCGTGGAGCGGCTTTCCCTTCGCGAGGCTGGTGGAACTGGCCAAGCCGCTGTCGTCGGCGAAATACGTGCGGATGGAAACCTTCCTCGATCCGTCGATCGCGCCCGGCCAGAAACAGAGCTGGTATCCCTGGCCCTATGTCGAAGGCTTGACCATCGCCGAGGCGACCAACGAACTCGCCCTTCTGGTGACCGGTGCCTACGGCAAGCCGGTGTCGAAAGTGCAGGGCGCGCCGTTGCGTTTGGCAGTGCCGTGGAAATACGGTTTCAAGTCGATCAAGTCGATCGTGCGCTTCAACTTCACCGATCAGCGACCGAAGAGCTATTGGGAGGCATTGCAGTCCGCCGAGTACGGCTTCTGGGCCAACGTCAATCCGCAGGTGCCGCATCCGCGCTGGAGCCAGGCCACGGAAGAGCTGATCGGGCGCAATGAACGCCGGCCGACGCTCATCTTCAACGGCTACGGCGACTATGTCGCCGACCTTTACCGCGGGCTCGAGAACGAGCGCCTGTGGGCATGAGCGTGCGCAACGCTGCGCGTGCTGCCGAAAGAAGCGGATTGATCCGATAGCAAGTCCTCCCTGCGCGAGGTGATCGTTGGTGGGATGCCGACCAGCGGCAAATTGAGCGCAAGCAACATCAGATTGCCGACGTACATCGACGCGACGAAACCCCAAAAGATGTTGGGATGCTCGTTCACCAACGTCGGCCCCGGCGGCACGCCGTGGATCATCAGCGCGGCGCACACAACGAGCAGCACGAGCGAGATCGGGCGCTGGAGGAAGATCGCCCAGTTGCCGTTCGACATGATCAGCGATTGGCGCAGCGACATCTCGAGGGTGGGCGCGATCACCAGGCCGAGCACCAGCGGCGCCGGATCGAAGCCGAACTTGCGCAAGCCGTAGCCGATGATTCCCATGATCAGCATGATCCACACATCGACGATCGAATGGCTGACCTCGTAAACGCCGATGATGCAAAACATGATCACCAGCGGATAGAGATAGGCGTAGGGAGATGCCGACCAGCGGCAAATTGAGCGCAAGCAACATCAGATTGCCGACGTACATCGACGCGACGAAACCCCAAAAGATGTTGGGATGCTCGTTCACCAACGTCGGCCCCGGCGGCACGCCGTGGATCATCAGCGCGGCGATCAGCACGGCGGTGATCGGACCGGTAGGAAGGCCGAGCGCCAGCATCGGCACGAAGGCGCCGGTCGAGGCCGCGTTGTTCGCCGATTCGGGTCCGGCGACGCCGGCGACTGCACCCTTGCCGAATTCTTCCGGGTGCTTGGAGACGCGTCGCTCGATTGCATAGGACAGGAAGCTCGAAATGATGTGGGCGGAGCCGGGGGTGAGCCCGATCAGAAAGCCGAGAACCGAACCGCGAGCGATCGGCATGGCCGATTGCCGCCATTCCCGGCGGTTCGGCAACAGCTGGCGCAGCTTGGGTGCGATCACTTTGCTGACGACGGTTGCGGACGGCGTCGACAGGATCTCGCCGAGCCCGAACAGCCCGATCGCGACCGGGACGATGCCGATGCCGTCGCCGAGCTCGGCGATGTCGAAGGAGTAGCGGAAGTGGCCGGTCATGTTGTCGATGCCGATAGTGCCGAGCAGGAGCCCGAAACACGCCATCAGCAGCGTGCGCGGCAGCGAGGTCGACGACATATAGGCGAGGAAGATGAGGCCGAGCACGAGCAGCGCGGTGTACTCCGGCGGTCCGAACCGCAACGCGAAGGAGGCAAGCGGCGGCGCGATCAATGTCAGCATGATCACCCCGAACGTGCCGGCGATCCACGAGCCGACGGCGGCGATGCACAACGCCGCGCCCGCGCGCCCTTTTTGCGCCATGGCGTAGCCGTCGATGCAAGTCATGACCGAGGCGGCTTCGCCCGGAATCCGCATCAAGATCGAGGTGGTCGAGCCGCCGTATTGCGAGCCGTAATAGATGCCGGCGAGCATCACCACCGACTTGGTGGTGTCGAGCCCGAAGGTCGCAGGCAGAAGAATGCTGATGCCGGAGAGCGGTCCGATGCCGGGCAATACGCCGACGATGGTGCCGACAAGGCATCCGAGAAACGCGTACCACAACACGTCGGGTTGGAGCGCGACCGAGAAGCCGAGCAGCAGATTCTCAACCGTGCCCATGGCTAGAATCCGAGGATGCCGGGCTCGAGCGGTGTCTTGAGCGCTACGGCGAACAAAAGATAGGTCAATGCGACGACACCGATGCTGAAGGCGGCGGCGGCAAGCGGATGGCGCCGCTCGGCGCCGAAGGTCAGCGCAAATAGCAGCAGCGTCATCGTGACGAGGAAGCCCAGCGTTTGGTAGAGCGCGATGGCGGCGGCGGTGATCGCGACGATCCGTGCCGCGTGCGGCAGATCCTCCCATCGAACGGTCGCGAAGGGCGCGCTCTCGTTCGCGCGCAGGATGAGCAGCAGACCGAACAAGATCACTAGCCCGGCGACGAGCTTCGGCATCATGCCCGCGCCGGGAAACGACAGTGTCCCGACCGGCAGATCGCCGCTGAGCGCAAACACCAAGAGGCCGAAGGCGACAAAGACGCCGCCGGCGATGTGGTCGCTACGCAGAGTCACGGTCTCTCCGTTCCCCTCGCTCTGATCTCCCCATCCGCTTCCCCAAGCGTCTTGGCGTAGCAAGGGCGAGGGCCGGGGCGCCGAGGTTGCACGCTCCGCAATCGGTGATCGGGCGCGACTACCCCTCGACTTTGCCGATGGAGCGGATCGCGGCTTCGATGCGCTTGCTATCGGCCTCCCAGAATGCCGCGAATTCCGGCTGGTCCATATACGCGAGCTCCTGGCCGAGATTGGCGAGCGCCGCTTTGAACTGTTCGCCGTGCGCCGCCTTGTTCAGCACCTCGCGCCAATAGGTGACGACGTTCGCCGGCGTGCCCTTGGGCGCGAACAGGCCGACCCAGAGATAATATTCGACGTCGTAGCCGACCTCCTTCATGGTCGGCACATCAGGCAGCGCCGGCGAGCGCCCCCGGCCGAACAAGGCGAGCGGACGCGCCTTGCCGGCCTTGATCTGGGAGAGGCTCGCCGAAATCGAGGAGACTAGTACCTGGCAATTGTTGCCGAGGAAGGCGGTCAACGCCGGCCCGCCGCCCTGGGTTGGCAAATGCCGCAGTTTCAATCCGCCGGCCGCGGCGGTGAACAGCGCGGTCGGAATGTGGAGCGCGCCATAAAGGCCCGACGAGCTGAAGATGATTTCGTTCGGACGCTTCTTGGCGTCGTCGACCAGCTCGTTGAGGGTCTTGTAGGGCTGCTCATCATTGACGATCAGCACGCATGGATCGGCCACGAAGCGCGCGATCGGGATGAAGTCGGCATTGGTGAATTTCGGCTGCCGACCGAACAGCCGGTCGACCTCGGCGAAGCCGGAAATCGAAGTCAGATGGGAGAGCAGCGTATAGCCGTCCGGCTTAGCGTTGGCCACGAACTGCGCACCGACCTGGCCGGCGGCGCCGGCCTTGGTCTCGATCACCACCGGCTTCTGCACCATCGGCTCGACCACCGCGGCGAGCGGACGCATGACGACATCGACCGCGCCGCCCGGCGGAAACGGGTTGATGATGGTGATGGCGCGGGTCGGATAGGCGTCTTGCGCGAAGGACGCCTTGAGGGCGGCCGCTGCGGCAGCGGAGCCGAAGACGAAGCTGCGTCGATCCACGCTGTCCTCCAGAGTTGCGCCGGGCTTGAGGCCGCGCCGGTTGCGTGCGAGCCGCGATGCTAGGAGGCGCGCCCGGTAGGGGCAACCTCGCGCGTCCGCGGCATAAGGGGTCGTGCGATCGCTACGCGATGATCGCGACGGCGCGTGTCCAGCCCGCGGAACCGCCGCGCACTTTGACCGGAAAGCAGCTTACCATGAAGCCCTTGGCCGGCAGCGCTTCGAGATTGTTGAGCTTCTCGATATGGCAATAGCCGATCTCGCGGCCGGCTTTGTGGCCTTCCCAGATCAGACTCGCATCGCGGGTGGCGAGATATTTCTCCTTGGTGTGCACGAACGGCGCGTCCCAGCTCCAGCCGTCGGTGCCGGTGACGCGCACGCCGCGCTCGAGCAGATAGAGCGTCGCTTCGCGTCCCATGCCGCAGCCGCGCGCGACGTAGTCCGGCCGGCCATAGGCCGCGCCGGCGCTGGTATTGACGAGGACGATCTCGAGCGGCGCAAGCGTGTGGCCGATGCGTTCGAGCTCTGCCGCGACGTCGGCCGCGCTCGCGACATAGCCGTCGGGAAAGCGGCGGAAGTCGAGCTTCACGCCGGGCTGCAGGCACCAGTCGATCGGCACCTCGTCGATCGTGATGGCGCGCTTGCCGCCGTCCATGGTGGAGGCGAAGTGATAGGGGGCGTCGAGATGCGTGGTGCAGTGGGTGGAGAGCCTGATCCATTCGATCGCCCAGCCCTCGCGATCGGGAAGATCCTCGACGGCGAGGCCGGGGAAGAACTTGACCACCTCGGGCGCGGTCTTGTGGTGGTCGTGATATTCGATCGTCGGACCGTAGCCGGGCGGATCGGCCGCAACGTCGTTTTCCAGCGGAACCGAAATGTCGATCAGGCGGCGCGGCATGAGTGATCCTCGGGTAGGCGGTCAGAAGCGCGGCGCATCAGCGACGTTGACGCGGTCACGCTTCACCGCTTCCATAAGCTCAAAGCCATCCCGGAGCCAAGCGAGGAGAGCGGAATGCCAGCCTATTGGGTCGCGCGCTCGCGCGTCATCGATCCGACCGAATACAAGAAATATACCGACCGCCTGCCGCCGATCTTCGCCAAATATGGCGGCAAGGTCTTGGCGCGCGGGGGGCGTTTCCAGATCATGGAAGGGCCCGACAAGTTTCACCGTTTCGTCGTGATCGAATTCCCGACCTTCGAGCAGGGCGTCGCCTGCTTCACCTCGGCGGAATACAACGAGGCCGCGGCGTTCCGGCGCAATGGCGCCGGCGAGGTCGAGACCATCATGGTCGAGGGCGGCGACGCCACGCCGCGGTAGGGTGGGCAAAAGGCGGGAACATGCGTCAACCATGCATCCGTTAGCCTCTGGCGCGGGCGCGGCAATTGATCCTAAAATGAGCGCAAATCAACAATTTCAACGGGAGGAATAAGCATGCATCTGATACGTCTGCTTGCGCGCTCGGCGGTCCTCGCCGCGGCCGCATCCGTCGCGCTGATCGGCAGCGCCGCGGCCCAGTCGGGCGAGCCGATCAAGATCGGCTTCAGCATGGCCCTGACCGGCGGTCTCGGCCCCAACGGCAAGTCCGCCTTGCTCGCCCAGAAGATCTGGGAGGAGGACATCAACGCCAAGGGCGGGCTGCTCGGCCGGCCGGTGAAGCTGATCTACTACGACGATCAGTCGAATCCGTCGACGGTGCCGGGCATCTACACCAAGCTGCTCGACGTCGACAAGGTCGACCTCGTGATGGGCGGCTACGCGACGGCGATGCTCGCGCCAGCGATGCCGATCATGATGCAGCGCGGCAAGCTGTTCATCGGGCTGCTCGGGCTCGGGGTGAACAGCGAGTTCAACTATCCCAAATACTTCGTGATGATTCCGTCCGGCCCCGATCCGAAGCCAGCCTTCACGAAAGGCTTCTTCGACCTCGCGATGGCGCAGAATCCCAAGCCGACGAAGGTCGCGATCGTCGCCGCCGACCAGGAATTCGCGGTCAACGCCTCGGACGGCGCGCGCACGAATGCCAAAGCGGCTGGCCTCAATGTCGTCTATGACAAGAGATACCCGCCGTCGACGACTGACTTCGCCCCGATCGTGCGTGCGATCGCGGCGACCAATCCGGATATCGTGGTCATCTGCTCGTATCCGCCGGATTCGGTCGGCATGGTGCGCGCGGTCAACGAGATCGGCTTCAAGCCCAAGATGATCGGCGGCGGCATGGTCGGACTGCAGAATACCGCGATCAAGGCCCAGCTTGGGCCGCTGCTGAACGGCTTCGTCAATTACGACTTCTGGATACCGGTTCCCAAGATGCAGTTCCCGGGAGTCGGCGACCTGATGACGAAGTACCAGGCGCGGGCTGCCGCCGAAGGTGTCGATCGGCTCGGCTATTACATGGCGCCGCAAGCATATGCTCAGCTTCAGGTGCTGCAGCAGGCTATCGAAGCGACCAAGGGCCTCAACGACGACAAGCTCGCCGACTACATCCGCAAGAACTCGTTCAAGACCGTGCTCGGCGATATCAAGTTCGACAAAAGCGGCGAGTGGGCGGCGTCGCGCGTGCTGCAGGTACAGTTCCAGAACATCCAGCAGTACGAGGTCTCCCAGTTCACGAACATTGCGACGCAGGTCGTCGTCTCCCCGCCGGATTATGTTTCAGGGCCGGTGATCTATCCGTACGAAAGCGCCAAGCCTAAGTAGCTAAAAGCCGCACCCTATCTCGGGCAGCGAGAACACCGCCATGCAGGCAAGCCTGCGCGGCGGTGTTTTCTTTGGTGGCCTTGGTCGTCACAGCCCCAGATAAAACTTCCGGATCAAATCATTGTTGTTGAGCTCGTCGGCCGACTTGCCTTCGAACGCGATCTTGCCGTGGACGATGACGTAGCCGCGGTCGGCGATGCGCAGCGCCTGCGGAAAATTCTGCTCCGCCATCAGCACGGTGAGCTGATACTGCTCCTTGAGTTCCTTGATCTTGTCGATCGTGCGGCTGACCAGGACGGGCGCCAGTCCCACCGACGGCTCGTCGATGAGCAGGATGCGCGGCGCCGTCATCAGCGCGCGTGCGAGCGCCAGCATCTGCTGCTCGCCGCCGCTCATGCTGCCGGCGAGCTGGCTGCGGCGCTCGGCGAGCCGCGGGAAGGCTTCGAAGCAGAACGCGAGATTGTTCTTGACCTTGGCGCGCGCGCGGGGCCGGAAGGCGCCGAGCAGCAGATTCTCCTCGACCGTCTGGCGCGGGAAGAGCCGCCGGCCTTCCGGCACCAGCGCGATGCCGAGATCGACGATCTCCTCCGTGGTGCGGCCGATGAGATCGTGCTTGATGCCGTCGATCTCGACCATGATGCGTCCGGCGGTCGGCCGCACGATGCCCATGATGCTCTTCATGAGCGTGCTCTTGCCGTTGCCGTTGGTGCCGAGCAGCACCACCGTCTCGCCGCCGTGGACGTTGAGCGTGACGTCCTCGAGCACGCGGACCGAGCCGTAGGCGGCGTTGACGCCCTCGATGGTGATGCTATTGGCCAATGTAGGCTCTCTGCACTTCGGGATCGCGGATGACCTCGTCGGGGCGGCCGTCGGCGATCTTCTTGCCGGAGACGAGCACGACCAGCCGCTGCGAGAAGCTCATCACGGCGCTCATGATGTGCTCGATCAGGATGACGGTGACGCCGCGCTCGTTGAGCCGGACCAGCAGCGCCACGATGTCGACGACCTCGGAATGCGACAGACCGGCCATCGCCTCGTCGGCGATCAGGAGCTTGGGCTCCGCCGCCATGGCGCGGGCGAGCTCGAGCTTGCGCATTTCGACCTGCGTGAGATCGCGCGGGAATTTGTGCGCCCGGTCGGCGAGGCCGACGAGGCCGATGAGCTCGGCGCAGCGCCGGTCGATTTCGCTCGCCGAGAGATGGCCGCGGCGCGCACCCCCCGCGTAAAGCAGCGGCACTCTGAGATTGTCGGCGACCGTCATGCTGGTGAATGGCCGCGGCAGCTGGAAGCTGCGCGCCATGCCGAGCCGCGTGCGCTGGTGCGCGGTCAGGCCGCCGAGATTGCGACCTTCGAACTCGACCGTCCCGGTCTCGTTGGTGAGCGTGCCGCACAAGCAGTTGACCAGCGTGCTCTTGCCCGAGCCGTTCGGCCCGATCAATCCGACGCGCTCGCCCGCCGCAACGCTCAGCTCGATCCCGTCGAGCGCGACGAAGCCGCCGAAGCGTTTGCTCATGCCCTGGACATGGAGCAGCGTGCTCATGCCCCGACCCGCTGTTCGGCGAGGCGCGGCCGATAGAGCTTCCGCACGTTCCGCACCTGAAAGAACCAGATCGCCGCGATCGCAAGCGCGATCCCGACCGCCTGATAGACGAGATGTCCCGGCGAGCGATCGAGCCACATGTAAACAACGGCGATCGGGATCGACAGGGCGAACGCGATCGTTGCCAACAGCGGGCTCCAGCCGTGAATTTTCAACAATCCATAGGCGGATGCGAGGTAGAGCGCAGCCAGCACGAAGCCGGCGACGGCCATCGCCAGCCCGGCGGTGCCGGGCGCCGTCATGACGGCCAAACTGAACACGATCCCCAGCACGCCCGCGATAAGGCTGTAGGTGGCAAACAGGATGATGCCGATCGATCTTGCATCCACGCGCGACGGCGAGGCGGCGCGCAGGAATTCTTGCACCAGGCCGACGATGCCGTTCGGCGCGGCAATGACGAAGCCAACCAGCAGGAATCCGACGATCAGCAGGTTCACCACCGACGATATGGTGACGGTCGCGACCTGCTGCAGCGTCCCGAGCAGTACAGCGCCGATCAGCGGGCCGACCCAGGTCGTGGTGCCGCCGATCATCGGCATCGCGATCGAGTTGACCGCATAGGGGAGGCCGAACGCGGAGGCGGGCTCGAGGTAGCCGATATAATACGGGAACGGGGCGCCGGCCATGCCCATGATCGCGCCGGACAGCGTGGTCGCGATCAGTTTCAGTTTCAATGTCGGCACGCCGGAGGCCTCTGCCGCGAGTTCGTCGTCGCGGATGGTCGCAAAGCCGTAGCCGAGCTTCGAGCGCTCGATCGCGCGCGCGACCGTGATGGCCGCGACCGCGAGCAGGATCATGATCGCGAACAGATACTGGATGTATCCGAACTTCACGCCGAATATATCGATGTCGTTGGGTCGAATGACATAGGCGCCGCGCGAGCCGCCGACATAGCTCCAGTTCACCACCAGCGTCTGCAGCACGACCGCCAGCGCCAGGGTCGCGATCGCGAAGAATGCGCCGCGCAGCCGCAGCGTCAGATAGCCGGTGCCGAGGCCGACCAGTCCCGAGACGACGGCCGCGATGACGAGCAGCACCGGGATCGGCAGGGGAAACGTCTTGTGGAAGAACACGGTGGTGTAGGCGCCGAGCGCGAAGAATGCAGCGGTGCCGAAATTCACGTAGCCGCAATAGCCGCCCAGAATGTTCCACGCCGTCGCCAGCACCACGAACTGCAGCACGGTGTATCCGGCGAAGAACACGTAGTCATTTTCGAACAGGCGCGCGAACAGGAAGACGAGCGCGGCGACGGCGAGCGAGACGAGGCAGAAGGTCCACGAGCGCACGGCTTACCGTCCCAACAGGCCGGCCGGCCGCACCGCCAGCGTCAGCAGCAGCAGGCCGAACGCGACCGCCGGTCCCCAGGACGGTCCATAGAAGGTCGCGGTGAAGCTCTCGACGATACCGAGCAGCATCGCGGCGATGAGCGTGCCGGGCAGGCTGCCGAGCCCGCCGAGCACGCAGATCGCGAACACCCGGCCGATATATTCGCGGCCGATCGACGGCTCGATCGGCTGGATCACGATGAGGAAGGCCCCGGCCATGGAGCAGGTCGCGATCGAGATCGCAAAGGCGATGCGCTTGATCTTGACGGGATCGGCGGCCATCAGCTGCAGCGCGAGCTGGTCCTGCGCCACCGCCATGATGGCGCGGCCGAGGAAGGTGCGCGTCAGGAATAGCTGCAGCAGGCCCAGCATCAGCAGCGACATCAGGCAGGGCACCACCATGCGCATGGGCAGGTGGATGAGGCCGAGACTGTAGGTCATGTCGACGTAAGATGCGCTGACGTAGCGATAGTCGACGCCGAACACCAGGATCAGCATCACCTCGGTGATGAAGAGGAGGCCGAAGAAGAAAGCGAGGCCGCGCAAAGCATCCTGCCCGCGTTTCTCGAACGAGACGTAATAGACTTGATAGGTGACGGCCCCGAGCGCGTAGAACGCCGGCAGCGCGACGATGCCGATGAGGATCGGGTCGATCCCGAAGCGCGCGTTCACGATGTAG
>WNFA01005224.1_pt1 | contig 10836 bp, 10 predicted proteins | sample 5400481 | NCBI WGS metagenome assembly WNFA01 (sample SAMN13153340, study PRJNA577476) | soil metagenome | isolation source: 120 cm saprolite under Douglas fir tree site 2 hole 1 replicate 2 | place: USA:California | collected 2015-04-18 | reverse complement strand
GAACCATGAAACAGACTCTCGGTGTTCTAGCCGAAAAGTTGGGAGGTCGCGTTCTAGGCGACAAGTCGATCGCCATAGCGAACGTGGCCAGCATTACTTCCGCCGCTGCAGATTCATTAGTCTTCGTCGAGGACCTGAAGACCCTCGAGCGAGCTCTCGCCTCCCCCGCCGCCGCAGTCATTGCGGGAGAGTTCGCCGCGAATTCCGCGGCCTCCAAACCGATTTTGATCTCGTCCCAGCCTCGCTTGACTTTCGCCCGGGCCACCAAACTGCTTTACGACGCTGGCAAAGTGCTAAACACTGTCCATTCCTCCGCCATCGTCCCCGCCTCCGTTCAGATCGGCAAGAACATCGCGATTGGCCCGCGGGCCGTCCTTGGCGAAAACGTTAAACTCGGCGCTGGAACCATGATCGGCGCCGGCTGTGTGATTGGCGACTCCGTAGAAATCGGCGCCCACTGCCGCCTCGACGCCAACGTCACCATCTATTCAGGCACGACTCTCGGCGACCGCGTTGTCGTCCAGTCCGGCGCCGTGCTGGGCAGCGAAGGATTCGGCTACGTCCGCGACTCCAAGACCGGACACTACGAACAATTCCCCCAGGTCGGCCGCCTAATCATCGAAGACGACGTAGAGATCGGCGCCAATTCCACGATTGATCGCGGCGCGCTCGACGAGACCCGCATCCGCCGCGGCACGAAGATCGATAACCTGGTGCATGTCGGCCACAACGTGCAGATCGGCGAGGACGTAGTCATCGCCGCGCAAACCGGCCTCTCCGGCAGTGCCGTCGTAGAAGACAACGTCATTATCGGCGGTCAGGTCGGCATCGCCGATCGCGTGCGCATCGAAGCCGGAGCAATCCTCGGCGCCCAGAGCGGCATCCCCTCGAAGAAGGTCATTCGCGGCAAAGGCATCGTTTTCTGGGGAACGCCCGCCCGCCCCATCCGGGAGTACCTTAAGGAATTGGCATTCCTATCGCGAGCGGCACGCAAGCATCGCGGAACTGAGAACTGAATCGTGCCCATCATCGTCATCGGCGGCCATTCGCGAAGCGTCGGCAAAACCAGCGTCGTCGCCGGCCTGATCTCCGCTCTGCCTGATTTTCGCTGGACCGCCCTGAAAATCACCCAATACGGACACGGCATCTGCTCCGCCAACGGCGAAGCCTGCGACTGCGCCACCCCCGACCACGCCTGGGCCGTCTCGGAAGAAAGAGATCGCTCCGGTGAATCGGATACTTCGCGCTTCCTGGTCGCTGGCGCCGATCACGCATGGTGGGTCCGCACTGAGCAAGGACGGCTCGCGGAAGCCATGCCCCGCGTCCGTCAGATCCTGGCCGGAACGCAAAATGTCATCATCGAATCGAATAGCGTTCTGCGATTCGTGAAACCCGACCTCTATCTGACCGTTCTCGATCCGCAGACCGCCGACTTCAAAGCTTCGGCACAGACCTTCCTCGACCGTGCCGACGCTGTCCTGCTCCACTCCGCCGAAAACTCCAAGAGCCCCGCCTGGGAGCGCGTCTCGCTGAAACCGGTTCTCAATCGCCCGATCTTCGCCATCTATCCGCCGCAGTATGTCAGTCCGGAAGTTGTGGAGTTCGTTCGAGCCCGCTTGGCAGCAGGCCTCAAATTACTTTGAATTCCTTCAAATCGGGAGGCCAGAGAATTGTGTAATCATCAGCTGAAAAGTCGCGATACGCAACTCGCATCCGATATTGCCTCTGTTGAATCCTCACGAACTCCTGGATTCTCTCGAAGGTCGTGGCCGGTCCATCAGTGTGGACAAAAATGTTGAATGTACCTGATCCAAAAGCATGGCCATCAACCATCGCGAAGCCCTCGAGTGTTTCCGCAAGTTTATCCTCAAAAGCTACGAGTTGGTCGAACTCGTCCATTGAGGTCGCTTGAAATTGCGTGACCAGTTGGTACTTCATGCAATCCTCCACGCGGGCCTTTTGGCTACGCAACGCTTCGGTACCGCGATGAGATTTGCTTTCTTGGTCCGGGTTTCGTCCTGGGTCCGCATCAGTTCGCATACATCGCAATCACCCGCTCAATCGCTCGCCGGCACACCGCGCAGAACGCGCTGTACCGCGTGAACATAATGCAATCCACCTCTGGACGGTAATACCCCTTCGACGAGTAATTCGCTCCTTCGAAAGCGCCCACCATGCCAGCGTATTTCTCGGACCGAAACAGGGCCTCTTCCTTCTCACGTTCTTTGCGGAAAAGGTCTTCCATCTCTGACTCCGGCTTTCCCTCTGCCCTGAGTTCTCGGCGCTGCTTCTGAATTTCCGTTTCGAAGCGTTCGAACTCATCCTTACCCCACGGCGTAGGAAGCGGCGTTCCGGGCGCGACCAGGTCCTTCCATTTCAAGTGCGCGGGATCGAGCAAGGCGGTCGCATTCGGCTCCCAAGGCTCGGTCTTCGTGCCCGGCGGCAGATAGGCGACGTCCGAGGTGTAGTATTCGTCGGCCAGCGCGGCAAAATGATGCCCAAATTCATGCACGCCGACGTAGCCCGCCCACGCATTGTCGATCGCAACGGTAGCGTACTGATTGAAGATTCCTCCGCCACCGTAGGTTTTACCGTTGATCAGAATCTCGATGAATTCGTACGGCGCGAACGAAGCCACATCGCGCAGCGTCCGGTTCTCCATAGTCAACACGTAGCGCTCGCTGTCAAACGTGTCGTAGGTTGCGCCGAGAGGCGAGCGCCGGTAGATTCCGTTCGAAGGCCGCGCGATCCCCGATTCTTCCGCCGGAGGACACAGTCCCCACACGTTGAAATCTTTCTGGTGCTCGCGGAACGGTGAAGTCGAGAAGAGCTTCTCAAGGAATCGCCGGGCATCGTTTTCGAACTTGCCCCGCTCCGCCGCCGTGTAGCCATCACCCATCACAAGCAGGTCCACCTTAGTCGCGGGATCACCCATTTTCTGCAATTCGACCAGCGCTCCCGGCGAGGTCAGACGCGCCCGGTCCACGAACTTGTCTTTCGGGTCGACCACCGTCTTCCAGACTTCCTGGAAGCTCCCGGCCGTGCGCGCCTTCAGCGAGACTTCCACTGGAACCTCGGGACTGGGAAAGCGGAGCGATTCGGAAAATGTCCGGTTCGCGTGCAGCGCTTCTTCGGTCTCGCGCCACTCGGCAAAGGCGGAATTGAATCCGCGTGAGTACACCAGTTTCCCGCTCTGTTTCTCGCGAATCTCGAACAGATAATTCCCGAGTCCACTTTCATCGATCGCTTTCGCGGGATTTCCCGGCCAGTCCAGCGGCTCACGCACAGTTCGGTCCAGGCTGAACCATTCCTGCAGCGAATTCCCGGTGTGGTAGTAGTCCACGCGCATGGTTCGCGGAGCGGCAAAACTGACGAGAGAAAGCAGAAAAGAGGAAAGGACAATGCTGAACGTTCGTCTCATGCCGGCATTCTACGACACGACAGTAGCGACGCTTCACCTGGTCCAACACCGCGCTCAAGATCCCGGTACGATCTCGACCGCCTTATCGCCGCGGAAGGTCACACTCACCGGCTTGCCTCCGTTTGCATACTGCAAGGTTCTCGAGCCGTAATCGCCCGAACCGTGCGGAACCCCCAACCCCAGCGCGAAGCTGGCCTGGAGTTCGTTCATCCCTTTGCGAACTTCGCGGCTGGCAATCGCCTGCCAGACGTCGGCGGGCCAATGCTTGTAGAGTTCGTGCGGATCCTCCACAAAAAACATGTCGTCGGAGTAGATCTTGTAGTCGCCTGACTTGCCCGCCCCGATCGGCACCGCGTAGGGTTTGCCCTCCAACTCAAAGAGTGCGAGCACCTGGGCGGAGCCCTTCGAGTTGGGCGGCACTTCGCTGCTCACGTCCGTGATCTGCAACTTCTGCAGCGGCGCAAGCGTCCCCGCCTCATGCCCAAAATCTGTTTTGCGCCGCGCCGGGCTGTAGGGATAGTAAGTTGAGCTGTAGCCGACCTTCACCCACACCGGCTGCTTGGTCAATTCGCGCGCCGACTTTAAGTCATACGGACGAAGTTTGCGAGGCCTAACGTAGTAGTCCGCATTGAGAGCAACTTCCTGCTTGGGCTTCTCCGCTTCTTTCCGATCCTGGTACCGGCTATAGACGATATAGGCTGCCCGTCCGCCAGCCACCACGATGGCGAACAGCAGAAAGATCTGTATCTTTTTTCGCGACTCAGGATCCATGGCCATGATCTAAACTTGTAGGTATGGCAATTACCCAGGAAGATGTTTTCAGCGCGCTAAAGCAGTGCTACGACCCGGAGATCCCCGTCAACATCGTGGATCTCGGCCTTATCTATGATGTCCGTTTCGACCCAGTACCCGAAGATCAACAAGACGTCACGGTCGAGATGACCCTCACTGCTCAGGGTTGCCCAGAGCATGTCAACATCAGCGCGCAGGTCAAATCGCGGCTGGAGCAACTTCCCGGTGTCCGCAACGCCGCGGTGAACATCGTCTGGACTCCGCCCTGGACCCCCGAACGCCTCAGCCCCGACGCCCGCAAGCAGCTCGGCATCGAGTGAAAGGCCCGCTTTCTACGAGTACTCTTCCAACTCCTCCATCAGCCCGCGCCCCCGGCTCTCCACCAGTTCGCCGATCCTGCCCCCAATCTTCATCGCAAGGTCGAGCAACCGCATTCCCTGCCGCACATAGGTCGGAATTTCCTCGCGAATCCGCTCAAACTTCTCGGGATACTCCGAAGCCAGCACCGCTAACCCGACTCCCGCCACCAGCACTCCCGCCGGCCGCTTCCCTTTCAGCATGAGGACAGTTGCCGCGCCTGCCGATCCCGCAATCACAGCCCGTTTCCAGTTGTCCATATTTCTCCTCGAAAACCGCTCTCGCACGACTGGCTGGCTGGATTGTAAACCAGCGCTCTGCTTCGATGCTTTATACTGCCGCGTGCGCTGCCCCGATACTGCAATGACCAACACAAAGCTCCGCTCCCACTCAACCCGTACCCTTCCTCTCCTTCTGATTGCAACTGCGGTAGCGTTCACCCAGACCAAGCCGCGCGCCCGCGATCTGGGCGTCCCCTTCGAGGGAAAACCCGGCCCGCTCAACGCCATCACCGACGTCAAAGGCATCGAGGTCGGTCACACTACGCTCATCTCCGGCAGCGGCAAGCTCAAGGTCGGGGAGGGCCCGGTGCGCACTGGCGTCACGGCTGTGCTTCCCCGCGGAAAGGACTCGCTCGACCCGGTCTTCGGCGCCTGGTTTACGCTCAACGGCAATGGCGAGATGACCGGAACCACGTGGCTGGAAGATTCCGGCATTCTCGACGGCCCCGTGATGATCACCAACACGCACAGCGTGGGCGTGGTCCGCGACGCGGTGATTGCGTGGCGCATCAGGAAAGCTCCCCCTGACTCCGAAGGCTATTCCTGGTCGTTGCCGGTGGTCGCTGAAACCGCCGACGATGACCTCAATGACATGAACGGTTTTCACGTCAAGCCAGAACACGCCTTTCACGCACTGGACAGCGCGCACGGGGGACCGGTCGAGGAAGGCAACGTCGGCGGCGGAACTGGAATGATCTGCAATGAATTCAAAGGCGGAATCGGCACCTCTTCACGAGTGCTCGGCCCCCAGCACGGCGGTTATACAGTCGGCGTTCTCGTGCAGTGCAATTACGGACGCCGCAGTCAGTTACGAATCGCGGGAGTGCCGGTCGGACGCGAGATCACAGATCATTTGGTTCGAGACGAGGACATTGGCTCGATCATTATCGTCATCGCCACCGATGCGCCGCTGATCCCAAACCAACTGAAACGGATGGCTCGCCGCGCCTCTCTGGGCTTGGGACGCGACGGCAGTTTCTCCGGCGATGGGTCAGGAGATATCTTCATTGCTTTCTCGACCGCAAACCCTGGAGTCAACGATCCGAAGGGGGTGCACGATCTGAAGATGCTGGCGAACCAGCAACTCAATCCCATCTTCTTGGCCACTGTCCAAGCGACAGAGGAAGCCGTAGTCAACGCCATGGTCGCCGCCGAAACCATGACCGGCATCAACGACCATACTGTTATCGCTCTGCCCCACGACAAGCTTCGTGAGGTCCTGAAGAAGTACAACCGCCTGGCAAAGTAGGGACAGCCGAGTCGGCTGTCCGCAGTCTGGATCTATCAATGCTCCGCCACAAAAAATTCCCCCAAGTCCGGTGCCGTTGCCGCCGCGCCCGGAAATTCCTCCACTCCCAGCGCCCTCAGGCTGAGCCGCAAAATACTTTCGTGGTGAAAAATCGTGTCTGAGACACAACCCCCCTCGGGAAGGTGCGCCCCCACCAGCACGCCCGCGATGTGCCCTCCCCCGCCGCCACTCTGCTTCGGACCGAGACTTCCATCTTTCTTGGAACCCTTGTCGCAAGCCTCGTCAAACACAATCATCAAGAGGCCGTCCTTCTGAAACGACTCCGAGTCCAACAGCGGCTTGATGTTCTTTTTCAGCCAATCATCCGCAACCTGCAGGCTATCTTCATCGCCACATGCCGCCCCCCTGCGAGTTTTCGGATTGTCATGCGCATCGTTCACCAGGTTAGGCACCAGAAACGAATAGTTGGGCAGCTTGTTGTCCTTCAAGTCCGCCGCAAATTGCTTAAATGGAACGATGTTTTCGCGCTGGCTGAGTCCCGATGCCGGCTCAACCACACTCTTAAGATAGGCAAAGGGATTGTGCCGCTTGGCGTATAGTCCCTGGGGGTCTCCGCCGTCACCAACGTAGCCTACCCGCGGAAGATTCTCGGCGTATGCTTTCCAGCTCTTGTCGTGACCCGTCAGGATGCTCGCCACATTGTCGCCGCTCACGATGCCGCCAAACGTATCTGCTAGCCCGTAGGGAAGCGATGTACCCCGTCGCCCCGCGGTGAGAATGAAATAGTCGTTGATCGAGGGATGAGTGTTCGCATAGTACCGATGTGCCAATCCGCCCCGCGCCGCCAGTTCGTTCAGATAGGGCATCTTCGAATCTTTGCGGATCACGTCTTCAAAACTCTGGTTCTCCTCCACCACGATGACTACGTTCCGGAACACCGGTATCTTCGACTTCTCTCCCGTGCAGGCAATTTGGGCATGCGCATTCAGGCCAAGTCCCGCGATCAAAAGAATCAAGAGCTCACGAACGTTCACAAAGCCATCTCCTTGCTTCAAGCCTTCGAGGAAAACCAGAAGTAATTGTTCGAATCCCGGCAGGATGCCAACTGACCTCTCCCAACGCTCACCGGGAATCCCCAGCACGATCAACAATCAAGTAGCGAACCGAGACAGCGTCACAAAAATGAAGCGATCGCGAAACGTGCCCTCAAATGCTTGGATGCAGGAACTTGCTTGGTGTTTCGCGGTGGGAAGGGATCTTGTCTGCCAGAGTTACCTCTTGGACCCTCGCTGGGCCTGGGGACCGACTGTCTCTAGTGTCATCTCCAAATCCTTCAGCCTGCCCAGCGAATAGGCCGCGGATTCGCGCTCTTGGGCGCCAGCTTTCATTTCCAGCAACTCACTCAGCCGTCCCGTAACCACACTTTTAATCTCTTTGATCCGCGCTGGAAATTCATCCGGGCGTCGCTCTGCATCGGACGGCCGATGTGCAGTTCGCTTAAATCTGAGATATGTGTATGCCAGATACTGATTGAGCTCCGCCCAGAACGACTGCTCCCGCTCACGGGGATCCAACCCTGACTCTGCCATCGAGGCGAGCCTTTCCTCCGCCGCTTCTCGCTCAGCCTGGGTAACCTCGCTGGCAGAACGCCAGACCGGCGGCTGCGGACATCCTGAGATCTTTATTTCGGGTATCACCCGGCCATCGGCAAGGATGAAATCTCGCCAGACCAGGCCCCACCGCACCTCTTGGAGAATTCCGGTTTTCCAGCCGTCCCCCGACTTGAACGATATGAGTTGGCCTTCTTCCGGAGGCCAGTTCTCTCCAGCGCGTACTTCCTCTGTCATGGACTTCATCATTCGTACAAGGATGGAGAACTGCTTTGTTTCAGTTGCTTTCTTCTGGCCCGGGTTTGCGCCCGACGACCTGTGATCCCTTTGCGGCTGGGGTGGGCCAGGTTTGGCGAGCCAAGACTCGTTCCACCGCTTGCTCCACCCACACGATAAAGGACTCGTCATTACCAGCCGCGGCGTGCGGCGTCGCCAATGCCAAATTTAGCCCGTTCACCGGCGCTACATTCATCACCGGCACCGGCTCGCCCTCTCGTCTCAGGTAGCCGATCCAGAGAAGAGTGACCGTATTGTAGGTCACGCTCTTCACCAGGCTGACCACGTCTGCGGGACCTTCGCCGTACCACATCACGATGCTGATGAGGATCACCTCAATGCTCGCAAAGACTCCGAATCCGAGCGCGATTCCAAATACCCGCTGTCGCCAGCAATCTCTCAGAACACGGCAAAGAAGCATGAGAAGCACGAAGAGTCCACATTGCATCAGGCGCACGCTGCGCTCAAAAGCCAGCACCGCCGCTACTACCCGGTCCGCGCTTCCCAATTGGCTAGAAAAGGCACCCACAATTGCCAGCAAAAGCAGCAGCCCGCACGCCCAGCGGAAGATGACCGTCCCCAGGGTCTCAATACCCGCATATTGTTCAAAGAGGTGGTGCAGGATTTCATCCATCACCGTGACCGCCAAGAGCACACTGATGGCATTCCCGGTCCAATACACATCGAAATAGCTTTCGTAGAAGTACCGATACGTGACGAACAGAACGCCTGACTTGAGGATTTGAAAGAGAATGTAGGAAAAGAACCTGGGAAAGACTCCCTGCAACTTGCGCCGGACCATGAACGTCAAAAGAATGATCTGCAGCGCCGGACCCGCGATCCAGCTCACATCTGCTAGCCAGTTCATCGCCCAACTGCCCCCGAAGGTCGGAAGCATACCTCTCCTCCGGCAGCCTTGCAACGAGAATTTTGGCGGCCCTATTTTCGCGCTTGGAAATCAGCCGTCTCTATTTGCAGCGCCTTGCACGGCACAACGGCATAGGGTCGCTACCGTCTGCAATCATGACCTCCTGCTGTGCACGAACCGTGGAACCGCCCTGCACAACGCTCTTGGGGATTGCGCAATACATTCCTGCCAGGGCCAAAACGGTGAGAAACACTTCGACTGCTTTATTCATTGGGGGAGTCTCCTGGCGCTCAAAAGCCGCGCGTGGCGCAGTATATGCCCGATCGATTGGAGAGAAACCTGTGAATAACTTTTATTTTCGGCGCGCGGTAATCGGTAACCAACATGGGAGAGATGCGGACTGCCGGCGTTCTGACACAGACCTTCCAGCGCAGCGGTAGTCTCATTTTTTCTGATCGATTCGTAGAGACGCGGGTTGCCGCAGGCTCGGGCGGACAAGAAAGACGCCGCCAGCCGTGTTTCTACCCAGACTCCCGTCCTGAGGTCCGGGTTTATAATTTCCCTTCGCCTCACTCTCGAGCCGCGGGTGCCCCAGGGATGTCGCTGGTCCAGATTCAAGAGCGCGGGATGGTTCCCATCTTATGTCCGCTGCGATTCGTTCAGGGATTTCGCTGTCCCCGCTGTCCCTGGGCTCGGCTTCTGCCTGACTGCCATACCCCGTGGGCTGTCCCCGCCTGTGAACTGGCTTCCTGTTGCCGGGATTTTGATCTTCACTCCTGCCACATCTTCGAAGAGCCGAATGATCCCTTCGTCGTACTCCAGTGATGATTCCTAAGAACCGGAGGATCCATACCTGAACAACCCACGCTCGGAGGGGACTGGCAAGGTGACTGCAGGTACATCTCACGGTGAGTGCGAATCAACGATCGGTCCCGTGTACGAGCAGAGTGGTGGACCGCCATTTTTCCCCGACCTGCATGATCTTGCAACTTCCTCGCACCTTCTGGGCACAAGTCCTTGCTTTGCTGCACTCGGCAGATGGCAGCGCGCATGCTCTGAAGGAGTATGGAGTTGTAACCAGGACCGCCCGACCTGATTACTTATGTAACCACGAGACGGGCGACCTGTAAGCAAGACCATTCCCCCGCCCGCCGTAAGGCGCGCATCAATCCAACTCAAAGGATTCGTGAAGTCTATGGGATGCCGTCGCCAGCCCCGCCTACCGATGATCCTCACTGCCAGTCTTTGTGGCATGGACGCGAAGAACCGCGCCTTCCTGGAACGTGTTCGCGTAACCAACCTGAGCCGTGATGGCGCACTGATCGAGAACGTGAAGTCCGCTATCAAAGTGGGAGACCTGGTCACGTTACGGTGTGAAGAAACCACGCGCCGGTTCCGCGTCACTTGGGAACGGTGGGTTGGCGAAGGACGCCGGATTGGACTGACTGGGGTCGGACCGGTCCCAACCACTACGGACTGCTGGCTGCCAGCTTCGGGCGCCGACGAATATGTCCGCCCGCGCGTGACCATCCGCCGGGAGAGTTCGCGCTACGAATGCGAAATTGCGGTTGAGATGCGGATCCGCGACGTCTCTACTCCGATGTGGGTAACTGCGAACGACATCAGCGAAGCGGGTTGCCGCGTCCAGGTGCCGCACGCCGTGGAGCCGGACACCGAGGTGAGCATTGCCCTCTGGCTGGACGGAGAGAGAGTCTGGATGCAGGGCAAGGTCACGCACAGCCTCTACGGATGCGGCACCGGCATCGAGTTCACAAAAATCGAACGAGCCGCCTTGTTAAGAATCGCCAACGTCCTCGCCAAGAGCGAAACCGAGGTTTCCGACCGCCGCGAGACCGCCGTTGAACAGAATCGGCTGTGCGCGTCCCATTCCGCAACGTCATAGCCTGTGGGAGCACTCTAGTCTTTGACCGCCTTGTCGGCGATATCGAGACCCTTGTCGATGATCGCGAATGCCTCGCGCA
>WNFA01013685.1_pt1 | contig 10841 bp, 8 predicted proteins | sample 5400481 | NCBI WGS metagenome assembly WNFA01 (sample SAMN13153340, study PRJNA577476) | soil metagenome | isolation source: 120 cm saprolite under Douglas fir tree site 2 hole 1 replicate 2 | place: USA:California | collected 2015-04-18 | reverse complement strand
GAGGACTGGATTCGAGTGCGGGCGTTGATCGAGTTCTTCGCGACCACCACCTTGGTTCCGGTGGTGCTGGACGAGAAGAACAGGGGCAGGCTGGCAACGCCTGCAGCGGTGGCAAACGCGAGCACTGCCAGGACGGTCCCGACCACGATGTAGGTGCGGCCGCGCCGGGGCCGGCCGATCTCAGAAGACACTGGAGGGGACGTTAAGTGGACGTTTCACGGTGCACATGATGCGCGATGTGCACCGCTTTCACTCTATGAGAACCGCCTCCACGGTGGCCGTGTTGACCCCGAAGTCGCTCCCGACGCCGATTCCTGCGCCGGCCGCGGCCGAGACCGACAGGGTGCCGCAGGCTACAGAGCCGTCGATCGCGCTGGTGCCGTTGATGGCGTATGTGCACGTTCCGGACCATGCGATCGAGCCCAGGAGCCAGGTATGGATGGCCGAGCCGGTGATCGCGATCTGCCCTGTGCTGGTCGCCGGCGCCCACATGAGCAGGTCCTGGCAGGCCCGGTCGCCGGCAGGGCACCAGGCGGAGCCGGGGCAGCTGGCGGCGTCCCCGCTCGGGGCTGACGAGCAGGGAGCCGCAAACCACGTCAGGTTGTTGGGCGAGTCGGCGCCCGCGTTGGGCGGGCAGGCGGCGATCGAGCAGGGCGCCGATCCGAACTGGCCGCTTCCGGAGCCGCCCCCGCCGGCGGCGCAAGTGCCGGACGAAAACCCGGCCTGGTTCACGAACTCCAGGGTGGCGTCGCGCGCCAGCAAAGTCGCCCCGTTGAGGCAGATGCCGCCTCCGCCCGCGAATCCGGACCCGTTGAAGTAGTAGAACCCGGGGTCCAGCACCGCGCCTGCGTTCAGCGCTGCCGGTTTGAACGTTGCGATCGCGAGCGACCACAGGGTCGCCTGGCTCGTCGCCACTGTCTCGCTCGCGATGCCCGCCGGCAGGTCGACCCGGTATTCGGAGCTGAAACCATTGGTGGCATCGTTGATCAGGCTCGCCCACCCGGGCCCCGGGGTGAATGTCTGGCCGGCTGCGATCTTGAACCCGTCGTTTGTGATTACCAGCTCGTTGGCCTGGCCGGTGGCACCGGCGGTTGAGATGGTTGCCGTCGTGGTGGCAGCTCCGAGGGCCAAGGTGCCGGTCTTGTCCAGGGGAGAAGCGGCCACGACGCCGCTCCACTCGGTCATGTGTGCGACGGTGTTGACCGAGGCTGGGACTACAGTGAAGGTGGCGCTCGCGATGGCCCCCGGATTGTTCGGGTAGTACCAGATCTCGTCGCGGCCCTCGCCCGCCTGAACGCTGCTGGCCGCCAGGGACCAGCCGGCAGGGCCTGTGACGGAGGTGCTCCCGTCCTGGGCGCTGATGTTTGCCACGAGCAGGGTCCCAGCCTTGCTTGCGGCCGGCAGCGTAGGACTGATGAAGTGCCTGGCGACCGCTGTCTCGGCTCCCGACTGGCGGTTTGTGATACCCCCCGCCATGCTCGTCAGGTCGATGTAGCCGTAGCAGCTGGGCTTGAAGTGGTAGTACCCGCTTACATCCTTGACCGGAGCCGGGCCGAGGCCGGTGCCGACCGTCACCCCGCCGACGACGATGTTGGGGTAGGCGGCGCCCGGTAAGCAGGCAGCGCCACCGGTGCCCTGCAGCGTCGCGATCGCAGCCGCGTCCGTGTTGGGCTCTGGGGGCAGCCCCGTCGCACGCGCGAAGACCGGCTGCGGCGCCACCCCGGCCGCGCAGGGATTCGGGTCGATCGCCGCCACGCCCGCCGACAGGAACTGACTCGTCCCGCTGGTCCCGCAAGCAGGCGTAGCGTGGCCGGACAGCTCGAAACCGTCAGCGCAGACGGCGGTCGTAGAACCGGAGTTGGCTCCGGCGGAGCAGGCCCCACCGGCGCCGACCCAGCTCTGCCCGTCGGCGTAGACCTGGACGTTGCCCACGTTGGAGTACGTCCCTGACGCGGCATCGAACCGCCTGTGCGCGTACAGCGCGCACGTACCGCTGATCGCGATCGCGTTCTGCGCGACCACATCGCCGGCGACGTTGACCTGGCCCCCCGCGCAGGTCAGCGACGTGGCCGAGATGGCCGCCATCGACCCCGCCAAGGCCTGCGCCACCCCGCGCCGCGTCACGGTCGTATTGCTGGTCCCGAGCTCGGCACCAAAGGAGATCGGGAGCGTCAGCGTCAGGATCACCTCGACCTGCTTCTGGTGCGCCCGGTAAGGGTAGTTGTAGGTTGCGCTCAAGCCGCCGGCGAAGGCATCGGTGCCTTTGTACGGCGTCGCGCATGTGCCCGCGGCAACGGCCAGCGCGCCCGTCCGCGTCCGCCGTGTGGCGAGGAAGTTGTCGGCCTGAGTGATGACCGCGTTGGCCTTGGCGGCGTCGCAGCCGATGCCGATCGTCAAGGCCGAGCTCAGCGCTGTCGAGTCGGCCAGCTCCTGCAGCTGGTTCTTCTGCCATTCGACCGATCCCGCCAGGAGGATCAAGGCCGCCGAGCCGATCAGCGCCACGAGCGCCACGGCGACCAGCACCATCACCTGTCCCGACTGCTCGCGGTGCTCGGCTTGCATCAGAACTCCATCCGCTCCACCGATTGCGAGTCGAACGTGATCGTCCCGGGCAGGCCGAGCAGGCCCGCCAGCACCGGCTGCCACTTGAGCTTCAAGTCGACCACGACGCGCTGGTGCCCGGACGTGCGCACGTAGGCGCCGTTGACGGCGGCGCAAGAAGGGCAGCTCCAGCGGGGATTGGGGTTGCCGCCCGTCGAGTCGATCTCATAGATGAAGACGTACACCGTGTTGGAGTTGGTGCCGCCCGTCAGGGCGATCGTGCCCGGCTGCGTCGGGTCGGCGTTGGCGGTGTAGGCGCCGTATACCGGCGCCGATCCGATGGCGGTCGAATCCTGGTAAACGAACTGCACCCCGAGCGGGTCGAGCAGGTGGGCGCTGGACGTCAAAGGGTTCAAGGCGCACGGCGTCGCGAGCGCGGTGCAGCTTGGCGGCAGCGTGTTGGAGCCGTTGTAGTAGACGAGGGCCGCCTGGCGGGCGGTGTCTCGGGACGCCCCGGAAAGCAGCGAGTAGAGGAGGAGGCCTCGCCCGAGATCGACGGTGGCGCCGATGATGAGCAGCAGCACCGGCGCCAGCAGCGCGAATTCGACCAGGGCCTGTCCCATGTGCCGCCTCACCAGGACGTGGTCGTCTTGCTCGAGCCCGAGATGGTGACCAGGCCGCCCAGCAGGTTCAGGTCGTTGAACCCGTAGTACACGTAGACATCGATCTCGGACTGGTAGAGGGTGAGGACGCTGCCCGTGCAGTTGGCGCTGGAGCCGCAGTACACGGCAACCACGACCTGGCCGCCGGTGGGCGCGGCGTAGTCCGTGCCTTTCACGAACGGCGGCGCGTGCCCCACCTGCGTCGGGCAGCTGACGTTCGACGACACCGCAGCCAGGTCCGCGGTGATGAGGTTGCACATGGCGGCCAGCCCCGGGCCGTTGGTCGTCGCCGTCTTGCCGGCCGCGTAGCGAGCCCCGTCCCGGGCGGCGTCGGACGTGGCGATGGCATATGCGTAACCGCGCCCGAGCTCCAGGACGCCGGCGACGAGGATGATGAGAACCGGGAGCGCGATCGCGAACTCGACCAGCGCTTGGCCCCCGCGCGGCGGGGGTGGGGGGAGTGCCTTGCTACCAGGCTGCCCGCCAGCGTCGCGTCCTCGGGCCGCGAGTCATCGAAACCGATGCTCATGGACATCTTGTGGCCGAGGATCGACTCGACCGCGTTCCGGTCCAGCGGCGCTCCCGGGACCCGATGGTTGAGGACCAGCTCGAGCTTGCTGTCGGGCACGTTCATGATGTCGCGGAACACCGCGAGCGCCCGCCTGGCGTCAGTCATCGCGGCAATCTCGGGCGGTACCACCACGACCAGGCGCGCGGCGCGCTCGATGACTACCAGCGCCGCCTCGCCGAGCGAGGTGCCGAGGTCGGCGAGGACCACGCGGTGCCAGGTCTCCGCCACGTCAAGGGCCTGGCCGGTTAGCTCGGCCGTCATCAGGTCGACCTGTTTCGCCACGAGGTCGGCGAACAAAGCGGCATGCCCGAAGGGCGCCGAGAGGTCGATGAGCAGGACCTGGCGGGGGAAGCGTCCAGCGAGGGCCGCGGCGGTGTTCACAGCCAGGGTGCTCACACCCGAACCGCCTTTGGCAGAGAAGAAGGCCACGATGGGAGCCGCATCTCCCGAGGCGGCCTGGGCCTGGGTGGCGGCGGCGGCGGCGACCTGCTGCTCCCATAGCTTGTCGAGGGCGATCGTCACCTTCTCGACGTCCTGCCCCAGACCGGCCAGGAGCCCGTCCCGGTCCAGTGCAAGCAGGGTCGAGTCGGAGATGCCATGGATGCTCGTGGTATAGCTCTCGGCCGTGCGCGGAACGGGGAGTATGAGCAGGTCGCCCGGCGCCGGGCGCCTTGTGAGCAGGAGCTTGCCGGAGGCGTCGGTGATCGACTGTTCGGCCACACCGGAGGCAAGGAAAATGACGACGTCGCCGCCCTTGCCACCCACTCGAAGTGTGTCACCCGGCGCCAACGCCACCGTCTGCATGCGCCGAGCGAGCGCGCGAAGGACGCCATCGGGCAGTTCGGCGAACACTGACGACATTTCGAGAACACGCACGCGCACCTGCAGGACGGACGGCTGGTCCGCCCGGAGCTCGCCGCCCGTAGCCACCTGTGGTCTTTCCTCCCCCGCCCCGCGGCCTTGCGGAAGCTCGCGGGCGTTCAAAACGCCGATAATGTACCAACGTCCCCGCAGATCGACCCTCGCATCCCAGCACAGGTTGAACAGCAAGCCCCCGCCTGATCTCGAATCGCGACGGCCCAGCCGGCGGGTCGGCGTGTCCCGGCCGTCCGCATCCGGAGCGCGCGTGGCCTCCAAGATCGAACGCGCTCTCAGCACCGTGCTGGCCGGCGATCCGCGCGTCGTCCTCAACGTGAAGGGGTCTGAGCTGCTGGCGGAGGCCGACGCTGTGGCCGAGGTGATCTTCGATGCGTTCGAGCGCGCGGGGTCCGGCTTGGCGCCTCAGCTGGACATCACCCAGGCCTTCCACAGGAGCGGCCTGGACACAGAGCTCATCGACTCGCTCGCCAACCCGGACCCGGCCGTCCGGATCGCCGGCGCGCGCCTTTGCGGGGCGCTTCGTCTCCCCGACGCGGTCCCCTGGCTGACCGATCTGCTCGACGATCCCAGCCCGGCCGTGCGTGAGGTCGCCGTCCGCGTCCTCGGCCGTGCGGGTGGGCGGCGGGTGGTCGCCGCGCTCATGGCAAACGCCGACCGCCTGCCTCAGTACCGGGTGGCGAAGGCGTTGTCGATCGCTGCCTCCGACATCGATCTCTCCGCCCTCCTGTTGGAGCCGAGCCACGTGAAGACCAAGGTGACAGTGCTGATGGCATGTGGATTGCGTGGAGATGCGCTGTTCGGCCCCCTATTGGTCAGAATGGCGCAGGATCCCGAATGCGATACACAGGTTCGAGTCGCCTCCTGCCGGGCGCTGGGGATGATCGGTCATCCGGCGGGCGCTGACGCCATGCGCTTACTGGCGACGGAGCCCGACGAGGCCGTCCGTAGGGCCGCCGTGCGCGCGCGCTTGCGGATCAGCGCCGCGTTGAGGAAGCGGATCGCATGAAGCTCTCGGAACGGTTCGACCGCCGCTACCAGCAAGCACCGACGGTTTCGGTGGCAACGGTCGCAGCTCCTGCGGTGCAGCCTATCGGACCACCGGCAGCGACTCCGCCGCCCGCTCTGCCTGATCCCGCCTTCGACACCAAAGAGGTTTTCGTGGGCGCGCCGGACCTTTCCGAGACTGTGTCCCTGAGCCCGGCGCTGGCCGCGGCCAAGGCCGAGATCCACGCCCAGCTCCTGTCGCGCCACACCGCCCAGATCGACATCAACAACCGCGCCGGAATTCGGCGGCTGCTCTTGGCGCTCACCGAGGAGCACTTCCGCAACAAGCCTCCCGCGGCGGTCGTGACCCCGGCCGACCGGGAACGCCTGGTCGAGATACTTTTCGACGAGGTCATCGGCCTCGGGCCGCTGGAGTCGTTGCTTCGTGACCCGGAGGTCACCGAGATCATGGTCAACCGGCCGGAGCAGATCTTCGTCGAGCGGCGTGGCAAGATCGAGTTGACCACCCTCTCCTTCGAGGACGAGCGCAGCTTGCGACGCGTCATCGATCGCATCGTCTCGACGATCGGCCGGCGCGTCGACGAATCCGAGCCAATGTGCGACGCGCGTCTCAAGGATGGGTCGCGTGTCAACGTGGTCATCCCTCCCGTGGCCATCTACGGTCCGTGCCTGACGATCCGAAAGTTCGGCAGAGACGTCTTGAGCCCGGAGCAGATCATCAGCTCGGGCGGCGCTACCGCGGCCATCTTCGGCTACCTCAATGCGGCGGTGAAAACGCGACTGAACATCATCGTGTCCGGAGGCACCGGCTCCGGCAAGACGACCCTCCTCAACGTCCTGTCGGGCTTCATCCCCGCCACCGAGCGCATCGTCACCTGCGAAGACGCTGCCGAGCTGCGGCTCCGTCAGGTTCACGTGATCAGCCTCGAGTCGAAACCCCAGAACGTGGAGGGGAGAGGCGCCATCTCCATCCGCGACCTCGTACGCAACTGCCTGCGTATGAGACCGGACCGGATCGTCGTCGGAGAGTGTCGCGGCCCGGAGGCGCTCGACATGCTCCAGGCGATGAACACCGGCCACGATGGATCGATGAGCACGCTGCACGCCAACAACCCGCGTGATGCTATGAACCGGCTCGAGACGCTCGTGCTGCTTGCGGGCACGGAGCTGCCGTCTCGCGCGATCCGCACGCAGATCGCCTCAGCCATCAACGTCGTGGTGCAGACGGAACGGCTGCGCGGTGGGACTCGGAAGGTCGTCAGCGTCGCCGAGGTCCTGGGCTTGAAGGACGGCGACATCGCCCTCCAGGAGCTTTTCGCGTTCCGCCAGGTCGGCGTTTCCACCGACGGGCGGGCGATCGGTTATCACACGGCAACGGGTGCGCGCTCGGCGTTTCTGCCGCATTTCCGCAGCAATGGGATCGAGCTGGCAGAGGAGATGTTCGCGCCGACACCCCAGCCACCGGCCGACCAGCTGTACTAAGTGTCCCACTCCCGAAGTTCCTTGCATCTTCGCGGCCTAGACGACCGGGCGCCTGCGGCGCTGAAGCCTGCGTCATGGGGCCCGGCGCCGCGTCGTCACGCATCGACAGATGCGCTCCTAACGGCGCCACCCTTTCCTTGGCTCCGGCCGCCGATGCCGCGAATTTTGCGGCGGACCTCGGGAGCGGGACACTGATGGACGCCACGGACGCCACGGACGCCACGGATGAAATAGACGCGAAGGACACGACTCCGCCCGCGCAGGCCGTGCAGATGCCAGGCATTGAACCTCTTTCCCCAGTCGCGCGAGAAGACCTCCTGGTGGACTTCGGCCACCAGCTGCGCAATGAGCTCAACGCGATCGTGATGGCCGCCAGCATGCTGTCCGCGATCGCCGCCACGAGCGAGCAGCGCGAGCTTTCGGCGATCGTCGAGACCGGCGCCAATCGCGTCGCGCGGCTTCTCGATGACGTCCTCGATGCGGCGGTCATCGAGAGCGGAGACTTCGAGCTGGCGCTGCACCCATTCGACGTCCGCGCCAGCGTGGAGGCCTGCCTGAGCATGGTCGTCGAAGAGGCGGGCGGAAAGAGCCTGGATGTCTCGTTTCACGCCGAGCCGGACGTTCCAAGCATCGTCGTCGGGGACTCGCGGCGCATCGAGCAGGTGATGCTGGCGCTGCTTCACACCGGCATCGAGCGCACCGAGCGCGGCGGCGTCGGCGTCGAGCTCAGCTGCAGTCGGCGCGGCGATCTCTTCGAGCTTCGCTTTCGCGTGCGTGACACGGGCCATGGCGTGCCGGCCCGGATCTTGAGGGGCGGGCTCAGTGATGATGCCGCCGCACACGCGGAGCTGGTCGAGCCTGGCGATGCGATGGCCATCGTGAGCCTGTCGATCTGCCGAAGGCTCGTGGAGATGATGGACGGCGAGCTGCGGGTCGAGCAGGGCGGCGTCGAAGCGGGGCCCGATGCCGGAACGACGTTCGAGTTCACGATCCTCGCGCAGGCGATGCACGCTCCAGTGGCGATCGCGCAGCGAACGCTGGAGGGCATGCGCGTGCTGGTCGTCGCCGCCGATGCCACCGAGCGCAGAGTCATGGCACTCCAGACAGAGTTGTGGGGCGCGCCCTCGACCTCGGCGAACGTTGCCGACGCGCTCGCGCTGGTGCAGGGAGGGCAGCCGTTCGACATCGCGATCGTCGAGCACAGGCGCCCGGCCATCGACGGCCTGGCGGTGTCAATCGCGCTCAGGTCTCTGCGCGCGCCGGCTCAGCTTCCGATCGTGCTCATAGCCGCCGTGCCCTCAGGTCCTGAGGAGGCGGGCGCGGCGGACAGCGGGGTCGTGCAGGCCACGCTGACCAAGCCGGTGCCGCCACACAAGCTCCATGACGTCATGGCCCAGGTGGGCGCTCACCAGGAGGTCGCGCCCGAGCCCAAGGCGGCCGCCGCGCCTGGGGTGTTGAAGGTGCTGGTGGCGGAGGACAACGCCTTGAACCAGAACACCATCAGACGGCTGGTGACCAAGCTCGGGCACCACGTGGATGTGGTCTCCAACGGTCGCGAAGCCGTGGCTGCGGTCGCCAGGGAGGCGTATGACGCGGTGCTGATGGACGTGCTCATGCCTGAGATGGACGGCCTGCAGGCCGCCGAGGCGATCTGCCGGCGCTGGCCGCGCGGCACGCGGCCGCGCCTGGTCGCGCTCACCGCGATGGCGGCGCCCGGCGACCAGGAGCGGTGCCTGAGGGCGGGTTTCGACGATTACATGAGCAAGCCCATCCACCTGGATGAGCTTTCGGGGACGCTCACGGCGGCGGCAGGCTGGCGCGCCATCCCGACTGGGATGTAAAGAGCCGTTCTTGCTAGTGTGGCCAGGGCGGCCGGGTTATCCCGGCCGCAACTTTGTTCTAGCGTCTCCAGCGTTGCGAGGAATCAAACTCTGAGTAGATCGCATCCGCTCCCGAAGGAGTTCAGGGGCGCGAATCCGGCCGCATGAGGGATGAGCCCAAACTGACCGTGCATCGGCCGTTGAGCGCCCCGACAAGAGGGAACCGGGACGGTTCCCTCTTGTACTACCGACCCCCGAGGCGCCGGTCGAGACGCGCCGATTGATCCTGGAGCGCAGAGCGGCGCTGCGCCCGAGCCTCGAGCCATACGACGACGATGACGATCATTCCACCGAGGACCATGAGCCCGCCCAGGAGCTCACCCTGGAGGCCGCGCGGCGCGAGGACGATCTGGACCATCGCCGAGCCGAAAACCAGGATGTAGCTGACCCCGAGCAAGCGGACGCGTGGTGCGACTCGCTCGTTGTCTTCACCGCGCCACGGCCGCCGGCCGATGATCAGAAGGTAGGCGCCCATGACCAGCGCCAGAGCGGCGAGGATCAAGGAGACCAGCTGCACGATGGCGGTCGCTTGCGCAGTCATTCGCGCCGCAGATACTAGCCGGGCGCGCGAGTAGTTTCTCAGACCTTCATACAATCGTTGCTCCATGACTCGCTCCGAGCCGATCAAGGCCGCCCGCGGAGTCCGGGACATCCTCCCGGCGGCCATTCCCCTTTGGCGGGAGGCAGAGCAAGGGGCTGCCGACGTGGCGAAGAGGTTCGGTTATCAGGAGATCGCGACGCCGATCATCGAGCAGCTCGCGTTGGTTCAGCGCGTCGGCGAAGAGACCGACACGGTCGCGAAAGAGCTCTATCGGGTGGAGAAGCGAGGTTCGCAGGACCTGGCGCTGCGGCCCGAAGCCACCGCCGGCGTCGTGCGCGCCTACTTCGAGGGCGGGCTCAACCAGGGTCCGCAGCCATCCCGCCTTTACTTGATCGGTCCGATGTTCCGCCACGACAAGCCGCAAAAGGGCAGGTATCGCCAGTTCGTCCAGTTCAACGTCGAAGTCATCGGTGGCGCCAGTCCAGGATTCGACGCCGAGGCGATCGAGCTTGCGATGAGCTGGCTGAATGAGGTCGGCTTGCAGGATCTTCGTCTCGAGCTGAACTCGATCGGCGACACGAAGTGCCGCCCTGCCTACCTCGAGCGGTTGAAGGATTACTACCGCCCGATCAAGTCGCGATTGCACGCCGACTCACAGTTGCGCCTCGAACGCAATCCGCTGCGACTGCTCGACTCCAAGGTCCCCCAGGACCAGCCGTTCAAGGCCAAGGCCCCCAAGATCACGGACAACCTTTGTGACGAGTGCGCGGCACACTGGACGGCCGTTCGGCGCCTGCTGGACGCGGCCGGCATCGAATACCAGCTGAATCCCTACCTGGTGCGGGGCCTGGACTACTACACGCGGACGGTCTTCGAGTTCTATCCGGGCGGCGCGTCGGGGCAGCAGGACGCCCTCGCTTCGGGGGGCCGGTACGACGGCCTGGCAGAAGCCGAGGGGTGGCCGTCGACACCTGGCGTCGGATTCGCCGGCGGTATCGACCGGGTCGTCGACCTGATGGCGGCAAGCGGCCAGGAGGTCTCCGCAAGACCGGCCGCGGACGTTGTCGTGCTGCCGGACGGAGAGCTGTCGGTCGAAGCCGCGGAGGTGGCCCGCATCTGCCGCGCAGTCCGTTCTGTGGCCGTCGACTACGAGCCGAGGAGCTTGCGGGCAAAGATGAAGTGGGCCAACAAGCTGGGCGCGAAGTGGGTGGTGCTGCTCACTCCCGAGTACGCCAAGCGCCGCGCGGCGCAGCTGCGCGAGATGACGAGCGGCGAGCAGA
>WNFA01005921.1_pt1 | contig 10842 bp, 7 predicted proteins | sample 5400481 | NCBI WGS metagenome assembly WNFA01 (sample SAMN13153340, study PRJNA577476) | soil metagenome | isolation source: 120 cm saprolite under Douglas fir tree site 2 hole 1 replicate 2 | place: USA:California | collected 2015-04-18 | reverse complement strand
GCTCTCGACAAAATGAAATGGCCGCCCATTCACCCTTACGAATACGAAGCCCAGGCGCTTAACTCACTGCAACCGGTGCTTGTACAGCTTGATCACATGTTCCCGCAAAATGTGTCACAGCTATCGCCTGCTCTCTCGACAGACGCAGAGAGTGCTCCGAGTTCTTCCCGCGGCACCGCTGTTCTTCCATCCTGGTCAACCTCGAGGGACGGCTCCATGAAGCGCACACCTTCGGACGCTTCCGGGTCGGGCCGTATCACGGCTGGAGGACTGCGACGGCGTTCGCACACGTTACGAGAGGCGTTGGTACAGCGCTTTGTCTATACGGCCATACTTGCGCCATTGGCCGCGAGAAATGCACCTGTGGGCTTGCTAGTCCTGGCACGTTCCGTGCACCCGGGAACATATGACAAAAAATCCTTTGCCTCGGCGGATCTTACACAGGCTCAGGATTTTGCGGAACAGGCGGCGATTGCTCTTACAAATGCTCACCTCTACCAGCAACTGCGCGATGCACATCGACGTCAGCAGGAGCTTGACCAGCTCAAAGACCAGTTTATGATTACGGCTTCGCACGAATTGCGCACGCCGCTCACCGCCGTGCAGGGCTATCTAGAATTGGTGGCACAATACGATGAAACCCTTCCCCCTGCCCAACGTCAAGAATTCCTCCAAAAAGCGCGCCGTGGTTGTGATGAGCTGGTTTTGCTGCTCGGCAATGTAATGGATGCCAGCCAGCTTGAGCTTGAATCGGGCCTGCGCCCTGCTCATATAGAGCGAGTATCGGTACGCGGGATGATACAAGGCGTCGTTGATCTGATTGAGCCTCATGTGACGCAAGAACAGCGCAAAGTCTACCTGGACATCCCGGCTCACCTCTCTGTACAGGCTGATGCTGGGCGGCTGCGCCAGGTTCTTCTCAATCTCAGTATGAATGCGCTGAAATACTCGGAGCAAGGAACGCCAATCGCCTTCGCCGCCCGCGCCATGATGGACTCTGTTCCTTCGGTCGTCATCAGTGTACTTGACAAAGGCAAGGGCATCGCTCCACAGCAGCAGGGACACCTCTTCCAGCGCTTCTATCGCCTGGAGAGAGATGTGAACAGCCCTGTGCGCGGCACCGGCCTCGGGCTCTACATCTCTCGTCGCTTGATCGAGTCTATGGATGGGAAGATCGGGGTTGAGAGTACAGGAATTGAAGGAGCAGGCTCCGCGTTCTACATCCAGTTACCAATGCCGTAGGCACCCTACCTGGGGGGCAGGTATCCCGATTTATCGTGGGACCACGATAAGTCGGTCCCCCCATTACTCTTTCGCCTTCTGCCCTTCTTTGTTTGTAGCAGCAGCGGCCTCGGCCTGCTTTTTCACAAGCAGGGGCGCGTGCTGCTCACAAAAGCGAAAGGTGCGGCCCCCAGACAAAAGTTGGGCGTACGCCGCTGGTTCACCACAGGTATCACATCGCCCAACATGGGTTTTCACGGCTTTCATAGCTACCATTTGCCTCCTATTACGGCTGGTATATAGACATGAGTCACCCGGCCTCATGTAAATTTTGCAGGGCTCTTAAAGTCCACTATCACCATCATACCACAAACTGTGCTGCGGCGTGCTGGTTTAGCAGAGCAGATACTGATTCTTATGTAAAGCGACGGGGGAGTATAATATACTGTGTGGTGAATGATGATCGTTGGGGTGCCATGTGCTCTGTTGAGCTTGCTCCGGGCGGGGCCTGTGGTAGAGGACGATCTATCGCGTCCACTCCGGGCACGTGCTGTTGAGCGCTGCTCCAGACATACTCCGGTCATCTTCACCACGGAAGGCGCAGGCCCGAAAAGGCCTTTTCGTGCGTCCCGCCTTGCTGTCTACTGCAAGGTGGGTAGGTCTCTAAAGCGCGTCCACCTCGGCGCTCTCCTGTGTTCCCGCGAAAGGTACCTCTGCAACTGCTTCCCTGATATCGATCGCCAACTGACCATTCTCCGCGTTCACATGTATTTCACCGTGCTCAGGTATGCTCGCCAGCAGGATACGCAGGCTCAGTGGCACGGTCAGTAGTCGCTCGATGGTGCGGCGTAGAGGTCGTGCTCCCTGGATCTGGCTAAAGCCTTCTTTACAGAGGAGATCAATGACGCTATCATCAGCGTGTAGGGTCAATCCTTGCTCCAGGAGACGAGTTGCCAGTTCGGCCATCTGCAGGCGAGTAATTGCGCGTGCCTGTTCTTGCCCCAGCGGGTGGAAAATCACTATCTCATCGATGCGATTAAGGAATTCTGGGCGGAAGGTCTGGCGCAGGCGCTCCATTAAGCGATCGCGCTGCATCTCTTCAGCGGTCCCTTTCATGCTTGCGCGGAAGCCGCTCGGCATTGAGCGCCCCAGCATATCGGTCCCAACATTTGAGGTCATAATCCAGATAGCGTGCTGGGCATCTACGGTATGACCCTGGGCATCGGTGAGGCGACCTGCATCGAAAACCTGTAAGAAGAGGTCGAACATCTCCGGATGAGCTTTTTCCACTTCGTCTAGCAGCACGACGCAGTGCGGGCGACGGCGCAGTTTGCCCGTCAATTGACCTTCCTGATCATGTCCAATATAGCCGGGTGGGGCACCAACCATGCGCGAGACCGAGTGCTTCTCCATATACTCTGACATATCCACGCGAATCAGGTGTTCCTCAGAGCCAAATACCTCGGCTGCCAGAGCACGTGCCAGCTCAGTCTTACCCACACCCGTCGGTCCCAGGAAAAGGAACACGCCAGCAGGACGATTGTGCGGCTTCAAGCCTGCGCGTGTCACCTGAATTGCCTGCGCTACGCGCCCGATAGCTTCGTCCTGGCCGATGACGCGCTTCTTGAGCAATGTCTCCAGGTTCAACAATCGATCCCGCTCCTCGCGGCCTGGCGCGTGTACGGGAATCCCTGTGCGATTAGAGATGACCTCCGCAATCATTGCAGCCGTAATCACAGGCTGTTCGACAAACTCGTCTTCCTCATCACCCGCGTGCGGGACATCTTCTACGAGAAATACGCGCGCCTGCGAGCACGCTTCATCCAGAATGCTGCATGCTTTGTCCGGCAGGCGCAGATTTGGCAGGTATTGTACCGTGAGATGTACCGCTGCATGCAGTGCCTCTTTGGTGATGGTTACATGGTGATGCTGCTCGTAGAGGTCACGCATACCCGTCAGGATTGCCAGCGCTTCCTCGATCGAAGGTTCTTCTATGGTGATGGGGCGCAAGCGTCGCTCCATCGCCGCGTCCTTCTCGATCAAGCGATATTCTTGCGGCGTGGTAGCTCCGATGCAGCGCAGGCGGCCACCGGCGAGTGCGGGCTTGAGGATGCCGGCGGCATCGATGCTTCCATCAGCAGCCCTGCCTGTGCCGATCAGGAGATGCATTTCGTCGATGAACAGGATCACATTGCCGCTATTCTCTGCTTCTTCAAGCACCTTCAAGAATCGCTCTTCAAATTCGCCACGGTACTTGGTACCGGCGACCAACGTACTGGCGGATAACTCGATCAAACGCTTCCCACGCAGCTCGGGGGGAACTGCTCCGTCGACGATACGCTGGGCCAGCCCGCCCACAATTGTTGTCTTTCCTACACCCGAATCGCCGATCAAGACAGGGTTATTGCGATCCTTGAGCATGAGCGTCTGCATCAACTGCCGTATTTCCTTGTCACGTCCGATCAGCGGCGCTAGCTGTCTCATGGCAGCCTGCTTGGTCAGATCACGCCCCAGGCGCTCCAGCAGGGAGTTGCCGCCCTTTGGGACTCCTTCTGGACTGATGCCCACGGGGAGTTCTATCGGTGCTGCCGGGTTGGCACTCACTGAAGGGACGAGTTCGAGCAGCGACCGCGCATTGCTCATGAGAATGAGCTCGATGAGCTGAGCCGGATTAATACCCAGCTTGGTGAGTAGCTCATGGGTCACTCCATCACCTTCACTGAGGACTGCCTGGGCTATAGACCGCTCATCTATGAGGGATGAGCCTCCTTCCAACGCAATGTGCTCTGCCGTCTGCAAGATCTCTTTACAGCGGCGCGTGGGTAGAATAGGAGTGTCGCTGGGCGCCTTACCAGAGCCAAGGGCAAGGCGAATCACATCGCGTACCTGCTTGGGCGAAAAATTGCCGGGCAGGTTACGCAGGGCATCCTGGGTACACCCACCATCTAACTTGGTCAAAGCAATGAAGAGATGCGGCGTTCCAAGGTAGTCTTTGTGCATGCGCCGCGCCTCCGTCAACGCGATACCCAGTACTTCTTGTAGAAAGCGGCGGTCGAGAGCGTTGGAAGAAGATGGTATCGGTGGTATCAGATGCTCCTCGTCGAGTCCATTAAGGTTCGCTTCGATGTTCCGTTCCTTACTTGTAGGCGAGTGTATGGTCAGCCGTTGCGCGGGATCACCATAGAGAACATAAGCTGCCCATGATATATCGTCTGGATGACGCTGTACCATAGTTGAGCGAGCCCGGCGCATAGATTCACCGATCGGTATGCCATCTGCTAGCTCCTGGTAGAGCAGCCCGACGAACTCCTGGACGCGCAGTGTGTTAACAGGCCAGCGTATTGTGACAACCGCCCCGGCGCCTGCCGCCATCAAGTTACCTGCCAACTGCTCAATAAGTTCTTCTCGTTCCTGCTGGCTGGGAGCAGCGCCTCCATTGCGTCCTTGCAGACGCTCATTCTCATGATGGCTCAAAAAAACCACTGAACGCCGGGATGATGCATGAAATAATTGCTCCGCGATGCCCTCGTCCAGGCGAGAACTTCCGGCTAATAGTAGCTCTGCATTCGCTGTTGGCTCTGGCCCGGCATAATGCAAAATTTGTGGTGAGTCGGAAGAGATGCGCATACGCATCTCCAGCGGGTTCGCTTGTTGGCGATAGAGGATAATGCGCGATACGACCTCGGGCAAGGTGGTGCAAAGCGCAGCTACTTCCTCTTCCGCTCGCGGGCATTCTCCTGTGGGGTTGACCAGGAATAATACGGAAAGCGTCTGCGGCTCTCGTTTCCCTCCTTTGCGCTGGGGACGTTCTGGTAGCGCCGCACGTTGTGCCATATCTCGTGAGAGACCTAGCTGGCGCCCTACGCTAAGATGGCGAGAGAGGTAGCGCCCTGACTTCGGTCCTCCATCAAACAGCAGTTCCCAGGGGATATCAGGTGTATCGGCGCTGAGGATAAGCGTCCTGTCAAGGTGGCGTAGAGTCTCCTGTAGAGGAGATGGCAGCAGCACATCGAAGAGAAAACGGCCTAATGCCTGCAAGGGATCATTTACCGCTCCCAGTTTTGTTGTCTGATTCCTCAAATCAGTGGACCCGACTGCCTGCATTTGTTGTGTTGCCGCCTGCAAAGCGCGTCGCAGCCGTTCGCGCGTCTCAGGAGTGAGCTCGGTTACATGCTCTTGCCCCATGGGCGTAGGGCTTTCTGGGAGGTCAAGGCGAAAACGGTATTGATTGTCCTTGCGGATAATGCTAAGTAGGGCTGGCTGTTCCATGGCGTCTTCTCTAGTGCTTCTTCTCGCCTTTATCGACATCCAGGAGAATCTGCTTCGCCTCGTCAACGGTCTGAGCAGCTAGAAGCTTGAGGATCACCGTTTGCAAGGCCTCTGGATCCTTGATCGCCCCTGTTTGTTGCCTTGCCAGATCCGCAACCTCAGGAAAGTGCCTCTGCACAAAACTCGTGAGTGTTTGCGATTGCCGTTGTACCTCTCGCTGGCGTTCCTCTTCTCGCCCTTTCTCAAGGCCCTTCTCGAGGCCCTTCTCAAGACCCTTCTCGAGGAATTCTTGCCCAATTTCCTGGTAGACCCATGATTCCCGCAGGATATCCTGGAACATGCTAAACCTCTTTCTGAACCATTCCCGTTCGTCTTCCTTTTTGAACACTAAGCCACCAATGATGCGCGCCATCGCTAGTAAGTCGGCCTCTCCCTCGGATGCCAGTGTATCAATCATTGCCTTCACCACTTCCGGCCGTTTGCCATCCTTTGCCAGTGTCATCAGTGGCAGCAAGCCTGTCCAGCCCATTTGTAAAATCGCCTCTGCCGACTGTTCCCACAACTTAATCACCCGGAAGAAAAAGCGATGAACCTCCTGGTCAATAGGAAAGCTGCGAATGTAGGGCGACTGCGCTACTTCTCCACCTGGACGCAGATAGATGACATTCGAGTAGATCGGCAGATGCCCATACTGGCGCGAGGCCAGCACATTATATTCGAGCAACCTCACTTCCATCTCGGCATCACGATCCGTCTGAAACTCAATATGCAGTAACGCTGGTCTGCCTTCTACGATAACTTCTAGCAAAGCGTCGGCAAAGAGATGCTGGCCCTTTAGCTCGATGTCAAGGGCTTTCACATAGGTGGCCCCGGCTACCAACCAATTGGCAAAATGCTTGGGTTTGGCTCCTACCAACCGTTTCATCAAGCTATCCCATGGTCCAGGCATATCAAGCGCCCTCCCTACCTCATATTCTGTAAGCAGTGTAGCATATTGGAAATGGGCTGTCGAGAGTTTATCTCTTCAAGGAGACCTTACACCCCCGGCTGTGGGTAGCAAGCTAACTGCCCGTTTGAAGCGGGATGAGAAACCTTCAAAGGGAAGAATGCATCTTCCGTGAGAACGCCGTCAAAGTGTTGTCCCGCTGTCTTGAGTACAGCACAGTCGCCAGGGGTGGGCAGGATCGTCAGGTCCAATTCTGGAAAGGTGCCTGCCTGGCGCTGGACGAGCAGGGCGTATGGGCCGTGCCCAATCGGGGGCACATACCACGAGAGGGTCACAGTCATAGTACAATTCTTGGGTACGACTACCAGGCCTGCAAACATAGCGCGCCCCGGCTCATCACTGGTGCGGTTCGTTGGTGGCCCAATCGTGTCGAGTGGCCGCCAGCGCCCGCCATCGGGGTCGGTGATCGAGGGTGGCTCCGCGCCAGGTTGAGATTGACCTACAGGACACAAGAGTTCTCCATGCTGGTAGACATTGTACTGCGGACAGGCAGCATAGATGCCACCACACAGCGGCGTGCCTGTATCGAAGCCGTTGCCCGCCAGAAGCTCGCTAGTCGGCGGCACGTACACGCGTATATAGTCGCGATAGCCATCATAGCCATAGACCGGGCCCAACTGGTTATAGACCAGGCGCAGTTGCATGAAATGGGTCGCGCCATCGGCGGCATCGAGAGTTACGCTATCGTGTATAATCGTTTGCACGTACTGGGAAGCTTTACTCGCGCTTATATTCGTCTGCACCACGTACAGTCCATCGTGTGTGGTGGAGCGATCAATCTGGGCCGCATCACCATACTGCATCAGCAGGTTTTCAATCTGCCCATTGGTGACATAGACCTGCAAATCCCTGGTCTTCAAGTCATACAATATCTGGCGGCCAATAGCAATGATTTCATCAGGTGGAGCCTGGCGTACCCGGTCCATTAACAGGTGAGCCAGTAAAGATGTGAAACGCTTACGATCCGATGTTGATTTGATGCCAGGTTGGATAACCACTTGCTTAGAGATGCCCGCGTTATCTAATTGATAGTAGTGCAGGCGGTCCTCGAGATTCTGGGCGGTAATAGTTTCATTGTAGCCAGGCACCTGAATAGGGCCTATGACCTGCAGGATATGTTCAATGAAGAATGTGGTGAAGAGGATTACTCCATCAGCCTGGTGCCCGACCTCGTACTTGTATTGCTCGATAGCTATACTGGCCGAAGTGGGGAAGTCGGCGGAAAGATTGGAATCCCGTAGCCCCCAGTTGGCGAAAGGCCACCAGGAACGATACTGCGGAGGGGCCAGTTGCCCGCTGGTCGGGCTATTGTCGGCATACTCGACCAGCGAGATATCTTTCAAGGCAAATGGCGACAGGCGGCCACTATTGATCTGCAGTTCACCATATTGCCCCGTAAAGCCGCCTGTCGGGCGCAGTTCGGCGCGATCCATCGTCTGCACGAGGAAGGTGCGCGGGGCATCAACTCCGAGCATCCAGCCTGCAGCGCCCAGGAGCTGTCGTGCCAGTAACAAGTCTGCCTTTGCCTGGGGTAGAAGCTCTATCAGTTGCGCAAATTGATCGCGCTGCTGCGAACTGAGCGGCAAAGAGTCGAGCGATACCGCGTGCGCCTGCGCCTGGATATCGTTCAGGCGGGGCATAATTGTATCAATGGTTGTGCCTATAAGATTAAGCATGGCCGGTGTCACCAGCGGCTTCTGGGTGCCGGTGAGCAACGGACCGCGAAACGTCGGCGCAAGTGTCTCCGCCGTGGTGACTAAGTTCTGTCCAATCGTGGTTACATCCATTCCAATCTGACTTGCAGCGCGAGCCGTATTTACCTGTGTAGTGTACTGTGGGGCATAGCTCGTAATGGTATTGATGATGGGGGTGTGGTCGAGCATATAGCGCAAGCGCTGGAAATCCTGGAACGATGCTGCCAACTCCGTCTGAGCATGGTGCAGTTTCGTAGTGTCAAGAAAACCACTGGGATGAGTTTTTACTCCGGTAAAAATGGTTTTGACCGTAAGCAAGTGTTGTACCGCGCTGTGAGCCTGGTTGCGCAATGCATTGTATGTCTGGTATGCGCTGATCCCATATCCGGCTGCAATGCCTGCAGGACCCAGTATAGCGAGCAGTAGCGCGATCACGAGGGCCAGGGAGAGAATAGGGCGACGCTTCGATCGCTTGGTGATCGCGGGGAGAAATCCCTTGGGCAGCTTATCAGGAAGGTTGAGCCCTTGCGCGTTTTTGTCTTCTTCTTTGTCTTCACCTGCAGGCCTGCTCTGACTGGATGAGTCCTCTGCCTGCGCTTCTGCCACATCCTCACGGGAGGAGGCATCTGGCTGTGATTGCCCTTTTACTTCATTGACAGGTTGAGCAAACATTGCTTGTGTAGATGCATTGCTGGATTCTTCTGTCATGGACTTCCCCCGGTACATGTATATAGAGAAAAAGAAAAATACGATACCCCACAATCGACACGCTCACAATGTCCTTCTTCATCCTGGCACCGTTTATATATGTTTCAGGTATCAAACAAGGCAACAATACATTATCTATTACGTTTCAGCGTATTGCTATGTTTCTTCCAGGATGACATAGGCCTCTCTACACTATCATAGCGGAATGCTACAAGCAAACTATATAGGCCATCGCTGTGCTGCTTTGGCTCCCCATCCTTCTAAGGGAAATTCGGTTCTCGTAAGGGCTCGTTCCCCCTTCCCGTAGGGGCGAGAGTGGGGAGGAGTGGTGGGGTGGGCCTTTATGGTCGCCCGCTCGTTCCCCCTCATGGAAGTAGACCGACAGAAATTCTCCTCTCAAACGCTCACTAGAAGCTCTCCTATGGGGACGTATCGACTCTAAGCTCATCCGCAGGTTAAGAAATATTAACCCAAAAGCCTCAATTCATAACACCCTGGTCCTGAATTGTTAAGATTATCCTGCACATTTTCCTTCCATCTATTCTACACTTCCCCTGGTGCCTTTTTTCACTGTTTGGATAGCATAGAACGTTTTTTCACGTGCTTGGATGCAGCTACTGCTGAGGTAATGTATTCCCGTTATTGTGTACTGCTCGCTCGCTTTCCCGAGCGGTCGCCCGGGAGGTGGTGGGAGGCCAATTTCGACCATGCTTCTCTTTGTGAACGTCGTCCTTGTAGGTCGTCACCTGTGTATTTTTTGCTCAACTACATGGAGGATTATCTATGAAGCACCTGATCTCACCGTTCCACGTGCGTTTACCCTTCACCATCCCACTCGTACTGCGTTACGTCTTGATCACGCTCCTGCTCACCGGCTTCGTGCTGGGCTGCTGGAGTGCCATCACCCCGATTGCCCACGCCGCCACTCACGTTGCCACCACGCCGAAGCATGCCCATCAGTCCACCGGTGTCCAGCAGCAGCCAGCGGTCGCGTCTCAGCAGGGCACGCCCCGGCACCCGACGTTCCGCCCTGACACCGCCTCCTCGGTCAACCAGTTGGGCATTCTGCCCCCTACTTCTTTGACACCAACGGCAACTTGACGCAGGTCGCCGACCGCAATGGCAACCACCTCAGCTTCACCTACAGCAGCGGCGTTCTTTCCTCCATCACCGATACGCAGGGACGCGTGACCAGCTTCACCCAGACCAGTGGTCAGGTCAGCGGACTCAGCGATCCCAGTGGGCGCACCGTCCAGTACACCGCTGGCACTGCCAGCTTCAGCATCACCGATCCTTCCGGCAAGACCACCAGCTTTACCTACGCCCCCGGCACGACCCAGGTCGCCACCATCACCGATCCCTTGAACCAGAGCACCAGCATCACCTACGACTCCAGCAACCGCGTCGCCACCATCACCGATGCCACCAACGCGAAAACCACCTTGACCTACGATACGACCAATATGAAAACCACGGCCAGCGACGCCAAGGGGCACAATACCATCTATACCTACGACAGTCAGAATCGCGTAACCGCGATCACCGATGCCCTGGGCAACACCACCACCTACACCTATACCGCCGATGACCAGGTCGCGACGATCCAGCAGCCCCTGCACACTCTGATTACCCTGGTCCACGACAATACGAGTAACCTGACCCAGTTCCTCTACCTGCCCGGCAACGGCGGCGTGGTGTTCTACTTTGCTGACAACAATAACCCCGGCCTGGTCACCAGGGCGATCGATGCGCAGGGCAATGAGACCGACTACACCTACGATAGCCATGGCAACCTCACGCGCGTCGATAACCTGGTCAATAGTTTGCCCGTGCGCCTGGCCTCCTAACCGTATAACAGCAATGGCACGCTGGCGACAGCCAGCGTGCCAGCACCCACCAGACCAGCTACGGCTACGACGCGCACGGCAACCAGACGAGCATCAC